>Ga0308164_10000156_pt1 | contig 181567 bp, 152 predicted proteins | sample PhyTR2_FD_201031 | JGI IMG/M metagenome (GOLD analysis project Ga0308164, IMG submission 201031) | Phyllosphere microbial communities from UC Gill Tract Community Farm, Albany, California, United States - DLSLT.R2 | ecosystem: Host-associated > Plants > Phyllosphere > Unclassified | place... | reverse complement strand
CAGGATGAAGATCGCCTCGTACAACTGGCGCAAGCCGCCGCGCATCGGCACCGCGCGCTCGATCTCGGCCACGGTGCGCGGCTGGTGGTCTTGCAGCAGGTCGAGCAGCGGCGTGTAGGCGGCCTGGTTCAGCGCGATATCGAAGGTGCTGGTGCGCACCCGCAGCTCGACGTCGGCGCGCGGCATCACCATCACCACGCGCTGGCTGCGCAGCGCCGCGTCGTGCTCGGCAGGAGCGAGGCGCTGCCGGCTTGCGATCTTGACCCAGTAGTCGCGGCGGAAGTTCTGGTTCATCATCAGGTCGCGCACGCCCTGGCCCAGCACCGGGTCGGGCAGTTGCGCCAGCAGCGCGCGTTGCGCTGCGCTCAGGTTGAGCAGGCCGATCTGGTCGAGGTGGTGGGCATCACAGGCAAATTCGAGGCCTGCCGCGCCCAGCGTGGCTGCCTGTTCGGCAAAGCTGACCGGCTGCCAGTCCTGGTTGAAATACTCGTGGGCCAGGTAGCGGCGGTCCTGTTGTTGCAGGGCTGCCACGCGGTCGGCCAGTTGCGGATGCGCTTCCAGGTAGGCGGGGCGTGTAGCCAGCAACTTGCCGGCAAACGCCAGCGCGGCGTCGATGCGGCGGTCGATGCCGGCGCCCGGCGCCGTCATGCGCGCGGCATAGCCGCTCAGCAGTTCGCGCACCGGCACCATCGGTGCGCCGCCGGGATGGCAGTTGTAACTCAGGTAGAGCACGCCGCCGGGCTTGAGCTTGCGTTGCACGAAGTCGAGCAGCAGCGCCCGGTTGTCGGACGAGACCCAGCTCCAGATGCCGTGCAGCGCGATGAAGTCGAAATCGGGTAGGTCGGGGCGTGCGCAATAGTCGGCAAACGCCTGGTCTGCCAAGCGGGCGCCGCTGCCGGCAGCCTGCGCCAGGTGCGCGGCAAACCCGGCCTGGGCGGGATTGAAATCGGTGCCGTACCAGGCAACATTGCCGGCGGCCGCGTGGATGTTGGTGGAGAGGCCCTGGCCGAAACCGAGTTCGCACGCATGGCCCACGGTGGGCATGCGCACGCCGGCATGGGCCAGCGCCATGGCCGCGTGCAACGGACCGAGTTCGCGATAGTAGCCGTGGGTGTAGTCGATCCCTTCCACATAGCCACCGGTCCACTGCGTCATCGCTAGCCTTGTTAAAGGAATATCATATTATTCTAGCAGTGAAGGCTGGGCGCGTGGGCGAAAAAAAAGCCACCCGCAGGCGGCTTTCGTGCCAGGATCAGGAATCAGGCCGCCGGCAGCTTGGCCAGTTGCTCGCGCATCTTGTCCAGCGTGGCCGAAAAGTTGGCAACGCGTTCCTTCTCCTGCGCCACCACTTCCACCGGCGCGCGGGCGACGAAACTCTCGTTCGACAGCTTGCCGTTGGCCTTGGCGATTTCGCCTTCCACGCGCGTGATTTCCTTGGCCAGGCGCTCGCGTTCCGCTTTCACATCGATCTCGACCTTGAGCATCAGCTTGGTCGTGCCGACAATTGCCACTGCTGCCGGCGAATCGGGCAGGGCATCGACGATCTGCACTTCAGCCAGCTTGCCCAGCGCCTGGATGTACGGCGCGCACAGCGCCAGCGCCTGTTTGTCGGCAGCGTTGGCCGGCTCGACGATCAGCGGCACGCGCAGCGACGGCGCCAGCTGCATTTCGCCGCGCAGGTTGCGGGTGGCGTCGATCAGCGATTTCAGTTGCAGCATCCACGTTTCGGCTGCTTCGTCGATGCAGTCGGTGTTGGCGATCGGGTACGGCTGCATCATGATGGACGCACCGCTTTTGCCGGACAGCGGCGCTACCGCCTGCCACAGCGCTTCGGTCACGAACGGGATGATCGGATGCGCCAGGCGCAGCACCACTTCCAGCACGCGCAGCAGCGTGTGGCGGGTGGCGCGTTGCTGGCCTTCGGTGCCGTGTTGTACCTGCACCTTGGCTACTTCCAGGTACCAGTCGCAGTACTCGTCCCACACGAACTTGTAGATGGTGGAAGCGATATTGTCGAAGCGGTAGTCCTCGAAACCCTTGGCCACGTCCAGCTCGGCCTTTTGCAGCAGCGAGATGATCCATTTATCGGCGTTCGACAAATCGGCGTCGCTGGCGCTGCAATCCTTCTCTTCCGTGTTCATCAGCACGAAGCGGGTGGCGTTCCACAGCTTGTTGCAGAAGTTGCGGTAGCCTTCGGCGCGGCCGAGGTCGAAGTTGATGTTGCGGCCCAGCGAAGCGTACGACGCCATGGTAAAGCGCACGGCGTCGGTACCGTAGGCGGCGATGCCTTCCGGGAATTCCTTGCGCGTGGCCTTTTCGATCTTGACCGCGTCTTTCGGATTCATCAGCCCGGTGGTGCGTTTGGCCACCAGCGCATCGATGCCGATGCCGTCGATCAGGTCGATCGGGTCGAGCGTATTGCCTTTCGACTTGGACATTTTCTGGCCGGTCGAGTCGCGCACCAGGCCGTGCACGTACACGGTCTCGAACGGTACCTTGCCGGTGAAGTGCAGGGTGAACATCACCATGCGCGCCACCCAGAAGAAGATGATGTCGAAGCCGGTGACCAGCACCGACGACGGCAGGAACGCTTTCAGGTCCGGCGTCTCCTCGGGCCAACCCAGGGTGGAGAACGGCACCAGCGCCGACGAGAACCAGGTGTCGAGCACGTCGGCATCGCGGCGCAGCGGACCGGTGCTGCCGGCCGCCTGCTGCTTAACCAGCGCTTCGGCTTCGGTCTTGGCGACAAAGATATTGCCGGCTTCGTCGTACCACGCCGGGATTTGATGGCCCCACCACAGCTGGCGCGAGATGCACCAGTCCTGGATGTTGTTGAGCCACTGGTTGTAAGTGTTGCTCCAGTTTTCAGGGACGAACTTGATGTCGCCGCTGGCCACTTTTTCCAGCGCGGTTTCGGCAATCGATTTGCCGGGGAAGAACGTGCCTTCGGGCGCCGGCTTGCTCATGGCGACGAACCACTGGTCGGTGAGCATCGGTTCGATGACCACGCCGGTACGGTCGCCGCGCGGCACCATCAGCTTGTGCTTTTTGACTTCTTCGAGCAGGCCGGCCGCTTCGAGGTCGGCAACGATCTGCTTGCGCGCGACAAAACGGTCCATGCCGCGATATTGCTCGGGCGCTTCGTCGCTGATCTTCGCTTCGAGCGTGAAGATCGACAGCATCGGCAACTGGTGGCGCTGGCCGACCGCGTAGTCGTTCTGGTCGTGCGCCGGGGTGATTTTCACGCAGCCGGTACCGAACGCCTTGTCGACATATTCGTCGGCGATGATCGGGATTTCGCGGCCGACCAGCGGCAGGGTCAGCATCTTGCCGACCAGCGCAGCATAGCGCTCGTCGGTCGGATCGACCGCCACGGCGACGTCGCCCAGCATGGTTTCCGGACGGGTGGTGGCCACCGTGATGGTGCCCGAGCCGTCGGCCAGCGGGTACTTGATGTACCACATCGAGCCGTCTTCTTCTTCCGACACCACTTCGAGGTCGGAGACGGCGGTGCCCAGCACGGGGTCCCAGTTGACCAGGCGCTTGCCACGGTAGATCAGGCCCTGCTCGTGCAGGCGCACGAAGACGTCGGTAACGACCTTCGAGCGGGTGTCGTCCATGGTGAAGTATTCGCGCTGCCAGTCGGGCGAGGCGCCCAGGCGGCGCATCTGGCCGGTGATGGTGGAGCCCGATTTTTCCTTCCACTCCCACACGCGCTTGATGAATTCGTCGCGGCCGAGGTCATGGCGCGAAATCTTTTGGGCGTCGAGCTGGCGCTCCACCACGATCTGGGTGGCGATGCCGGCGTGGTCGGTGCCCGGGATCCAGGCCGTGTTATGGCCCAGCATGCGGTGGTAGCGCGTCAGGCCATCCATGATGGTCTGGTTGAACGCGTGGCCCATGTGCAGGGTGCCGGTGACGTTCGGCGGCGGCAGCTGGATGCTGAAAGAAGGTTTGCCGGCGTCGAGAGTGGCGGTGTAGTAACCGCGCGATTCCCACTCCGTACGCCAGAATTGTTCAATGTCGGCAGGCTCGAAAGACTTGGCTAATTCCATGATTGGGCAGAGTAATTTGCGAAAACAGCCATTATAGATGACGCGGCGCGGCATGGGCTGGCGACTGGCGCCAGCCCGGCGCTTTCGGAGAGCTTCTTACTGGCCGCAGGCGTTGGTGGTGATATCCCAGGTCCAGTTGTTGTTGATCGCATCATAGACGCGCGGCGCCTGCCAGCGTTCCTTGCGGCCATTCTCGAAGGTGCGCACGCAACTGCCGTTGGTGCACGAGTTGGAGCAGCGCACCACGTTGGGTTGCGTGCTGGCCACCCGGGTTGCGGCGCGCTTTTCGGCAGCGGCGGCGCGGGCCACGGCAGCGGCCCGTTTCTTGGCCACGGCGGCGATATCGGGCAGCGGCACGCCATCTTCGCGGGTTTTGTCGAAGCCGAAGAAGATGCCCTTGGCGGTCCAGGGCTGGTCGAAAAGGGTTTCGATGGCAGTCACGGCGGCAATGCGCTCGCAAGTGGCATCGTCGCCGCCCACATATATCCCGGCCGAGGCATCGGCAGGCAGACGAGACTGGCGGAGGCCAGGCGACAGGGCGCTGATCCCGGCGCGGGCGTAGCAGATCGTCTTTCCACCGAGCGTGAATGTCTTGGTGTATAGCACTGTCTCGACCTGGCGATAATCGACCGCTGCCGACAGGTCATAGCTGTGCAGTGCCTGGAATACGGCTGCCGTGGTGGTATTGCTGGCGCCGTACGAAGCCAGCGATACCCGCTTGGTATCGACCTTCTGGTTATTGCGGAGGCTGCCGCCGGTGGCCAGTGTGCCCTGCATGTCACCGATGGTTTCCGGCGCGGTTTCGGCCAGTTTGCCGATCGCGCCGCGTACGGCCTCGACCCGGCATTCGCTGCTGTCCCACTCGCCGGGGTTCAGCTGGTAGTTTTGCACCCATCCGGCGGTACTGTTCGGTATGCGCGGCAACCGGGAGTCGGTACTAACCCTGGTCAGCCCGGCAACGGCAACACAATAACCCTGCGATTGCAGGCGGAACGCATTGCTTGCGGTCCATACCGCCAGGCCGCGCTCGGCAATGGCGGCTTTCAGTGGCGCTGGCAAATGCTCCTCGACGTAGGCTTGCAAACCCTTGAGGTTGGTCTGGTCCACTACCGGTATGGTGCTTGCCGCCTGGGCCGACAGGCACAGCATGGACAGCAGGGCGGCGAACTTCAGTTTGCATTGGTGTTGCATGGGGATCTCCTGATCAGCGATGGAATAGGGTTTAACGGGGGCTGCTGGCGTTAAGCAGGTACACGCCCTGCTGCAAGCCGTCCTGCGACAGGCGCCAGTAGTTGCCGGCGTCGGCCACGGCGGGCTGGCGGCAGTCCCAGCTGGTGCCGGCCGGCGCCAGGTGGCACAGCGACAGCGCTTGCGTGCTCGGGAAGCGGCTCTTGGCGATGGTGAGCACCACGCTGCCGCCAGCCGGCGTAAAGTTGCTGACGAATTCAAAGCCATCGACGTGGTAACCGCCGGCTTGCGCCATCGGCAGCGCCGGTTGCCAGTAGCTGGTCCAGGTCAGTTGCGGCAAGTTGTAGCCCGGTGTGGTGCCCGGCAGCCAGGCGGGCGTCGTGTAGCGCAACCGCGCCACCTGCGACACGCAGGCCACCGAGTTGCGGCCCAGCGCCGACGACATCCGCACGCCCATGCCGGTGGCTGCATCGGCGGCGCCGCTGGAGACGACGCTGCCCTCGATGCCGCGATAATCCTCGATCGACACATTCATGGCGAATGGACCGGTGCTGGTCTCGGTGTTGCCGCCGGCCGAGACGACGGCATGCGAGTAATAGGTCGGATTGCCGGTGTGCATGGGGCGTTCCTGGCTCCAGCCGTTGGTGGCGGCGTCGGCGGCAGTCGGGGTGCGGGCGCCGCAGTATTCCACCAGCGGCAGGAAGCTGGCGCTGTCGCCGGGCGGCAGCTGCACCTCGTCGTCGTCGCCGGCTGCGGCGCCGCAGCCGGCCAGCAGGCCGGCCATCATGGTGGTCACAATCAGGGAGAAGCAAGGCAGGGCAGGTTTCATGGAGCGCTTTCGGGACAGGTTGGAAGGTTGGCGACTGGTAACCATTCTCGTCCTTGTACGCGCTCCTGCCACGGGCGCAATCGACAACCGCAGTGTCGAATATTCTACAACACGAAGTTGTTGAAAAGAAATAACATAGTTTATAATCGGCAATATTTTTTGCCGGTATGATCCGGCTCAGCCGGAGAACTCCATGCCCGCACTTCCCGCCGACCACGTGTCGCCCGCCATGCTGGCGTTGGCCGCCAGCGGCGAGCGGCGCCATTACCCGCGTCGCACCCGCTTCATCAGCGAGGGCGACGAAGGCGACGCCATCTTCGTGATCCTGTCCGGCCGGGTCAAGGTGTTTGCCAGCGACGAACAGGGCAAGGAATTCCTGTTCGGCACCTACGATGCCGGCACCATCCTCGGCGAGATGGCGCTCGACGGCCAGCGCCGCAGCGCCTCGGTCGAGGCGCTCACCGACGTGCAGTGCGCCGTGGTGCCGATCACCGTGCTGCGCCAGCGTATCGCCGACGATCCCGTGTTCACGCTGGAACTGATCCGCACGCTGATCCAGCGCAGCCGCAATACCACCACTTTTTCGCGCCGGCTGGCGCTCGACAGCGCCTACCAGCGCATGGCCGCCATGCTCAACGAACGCGCTGTCATGCGCGACGGCCAGCGCGTGGTGGCCGAGGCGCTGAGCCAGCAAGCCATCGGCGAGCGCATCGGCGCCTCGCGCGACATGGTCTCCAAGCTGTTCAAAGAACTGGTCAAGGGCGAATACCTGCGCCACGACAAGCAGCAGATCGTGCTGTTGCGGCCGTTGCCGGCGCGGTGGTAGCGCGCCGGATACGCGGTGCCATGGAGCGCTGGCGTGACGGCCGTCGCGCTGTGCCGGCGCGCCTGGCAGGTCGGCGCGAGTCGGCGTGGGCGCCGCAGTTGCTGCGACTCGCGCTGGTGCCGGGCGTGGTGCTGGCCTGCCTGGCGCTGGCTGCCACGGCGCCGTTGCAGCGGCTGGCGCTGCCATGCCTGGACCTGGGCTGGCAGCTGTTGCGCGGCTTGCCGCCTGCTGACGGTGAGGATAAGGGCCGGCAGGTGCTCATCGTCGGCATCGATGAAGCGTCGATTGCCGCCAGCGGCAAGCCATTTGCGCTGATGCACGGCGAACTGGCGCAATTGCTCGATGGCCTGCGTCTCGGCGGGGCCAGCGCGGTCGGCCTTGATCTCGTGCTGCCGCTCCGCAGCCACGCCGCGCTGCTGCCCGGCGCCAGCCGGCAACTGGCGCTGGCGCTGGCATCGGTGCGCGATCACGGCATGCCGCTGGTGATCGGCGCGCCGCCCACGGCTGCGGCTGCCGCCGATGATGCGGCGCGCCTGTATGCAGCCATCGTTGGCGAAGCCGGGCTGGCATCGTTGCAGGTGCCGCAGGACGTGGACGGCGTGCTGCGCCGGGCGCCGGCCGTGGCGGCGGGCGCGGGCGCCGCCACGCAGGGCGACTGGCCGGCGCTCAGCGCGCAGCTGGCGGCGCAGCTGGGCGCGCCGGTGCGCGCCGGTTACGTCGATTTCCGCCTCGGCGCACCATTCGATTACGTGTCGCTGGCGCATGTGCTGGCGTTGGTGCGCCAGGGCGACCATGACCGCCTGCGCACCCTGTTCGGCGCCCGCGTGGTGCTGGTCGGCGCCATCCTGCCCGACCAGGACCGGCAACGCCTGCCCGTGGCGCTGGCCGGGTGGGAACGGGGCACGACCACGGCAGGCGTGGTATTCCAGGCGCAATTGCTGCGCAGCCAGCTGGCGCAGCGCATGGTGCAGCCGCTGTGGCTGGCCGAGGCGGGCGTCGCACTGGTGGCGGGGCTGCTGCTATGGCGGCTGCGCCACCGGCCGCGTGCCGCTACCCTGGCCGCTGCCAGCATGGCCGTACTGGCAGCGACGTTGACGCTGCTGGGCCTGTACTACCGATGGCTGGCCCTGCCGCTGGCCTGCTGGCTGGTGCTGCTGGCGGGCGTGGCCTGGTGCTGGTGGCGCGCCTACCGCGACCAGCGCGCCGGCCAGCGCCGGCTGCGCAGCATCTTTGCCGGCTACGTCAGCCCGGCCATACTCGAGACCATCGTCAGCGGCGACCTGCGCGCTGGCCTGGCCAGCCAGCGCCAGCCGCTCGCCTTCCTGTTTGCCGACCTGCGCGGCTTTACTGCCCTGTGCGCAGTGCTGCCGCCGGAACAGGTGATCGCGCTGCTGAACCGCTACTACGCCGCCATCACCGTGCCGCTGCACCACCACGGCGGCACCATCGACAAGTTCAGCGGCGATGGCGTGATGGTGTTTTTCGGCGCCCCCGCACCCAGCGCCAATCCTTGCCGCGATGCGCTGCTGGCGGCCCACGGCGTGCTCGATGCCCTGGCGCTGCTCAATGCCGAACTGGCGCGCGAAGGCAGGGCGCCGCTGCGCGCGGGCATTGGCATCGCCTATGGCGACGCCGTGCTGGGCAACGTGGGTACGCCCGAGCGCCACGATTACACGGCCACGGGCGCCGCCACCGCGCTGGCTGCCCACATCCAGCAACACTGCAAGCGCACGCCGCACGCGCTGCTGATGGCGCGCGAAGTGCTGGTGCGCGCTGCGCTGGCGCCCGCGGCTGCCGCCGGCTATGTGCTGCTGGACTGCGATCTCGACAAGCACGGCCAGGTTGCGCTGGCCGCCTACCCCGATGTGAAAGGAAGCTGATGGACAAGCGATGGACCGGATGGCTGCTACTCTCGGCGCTGACCGGCACGGTGCTGGCGGCACACGCCGCGCCGCTGCAGGTAACGCAAGTGCACGGCACGGTACAGCAAGGTGCGCGCAGCGTGCGCCTGCTCGACATGCTCGACGATGGCGCCAGCCTGACGCTGGCCGAGGCCGCCATACTGGTGGGGTGGGACGCGCAGTCGGACCGGCGCTATGTGTTTGCCGGTCCCGCCCGCGTAACGCTGACCGTCAATGGCCCGGTACTGGCCGGATCGGGCAGCATGCAGGTGCTGGCGCCGCGTCGCCCGCTGCGCGCCGCCCCGACCGAGGCGACGGTCATGGCCGGCGCCATCATGCGCTCGGCCACGCCGTCCGCGCCGGCGGCGCACGCCCCCCTGCTGGCGCATGCCGCCCCGGCGCCAGGTCAGGATGCCGCGTTGCCACCGGCATCGGCTGGCGCGCCGGCACAGCAGGCGGACCGGGTGCTGCCGCTGGCGCTGGCGACGTTCAACTGGCGCAACCGGCCACACATCGGTGACTGGATTTTCCGGCTCCACGACAGCAGCGGCGCGCTCGTGCACGAGGCCACGGTGGCGGCGCCGCGCTACCGCCTGCCGCCACAGCTGCTGCTGGCGCCTGCGCAGGCTTACCGCTGGTCGGTGGCCTGGCACGATGGCAGCGCGGTGGTGCAGGGCCCGGCCCAGCCGGTGCAGACGATGGCGCAGCAGCCGGTGGTCATGCCCGGCGCGCACGCCAGCGCCGCCGAACGCGCCGGCGCGGCGCTGCTGTTGCGCGACAACGGCCAGCTCGAACAGGCGCGCCAGCTGGCGCCGGCGCTGCTGGATGACACGCCATGAGCGGGCCGGCCTGGCCCGGGCCGCATTCACTGCGCCGGCGCCGGCAGCAGGGCCGCGCTGCGCTGGCGCTGGCCGTGCTGCTGTCGCCAGCCATGGCGCCGGCGGCGGCCGCAGCCGCGCCCGTGTCGGCAGCACCATTGCGGGCGCAGGTCGAAGACCTGGCCGGGTCCGGGCGCTACCGCGCGGCGCTGGCGCAAGCGGAACCTGCGCTGGCGCGGGCCGAGCGCAATTTCGGGTCCGGCACGCCGGCGGCGCAGATGGCGCTGCTCGAAGCCCTGTACGCCGTTGGCCACCTGCGCCACCTGGCCGGCGACGCGCAACTGGCATTGCAGCATTACAGCCGTGCGCTGGCCGTCAGCCAAGGCGTTGCACCGCAGCTGGCGCTGCGCTGGGCACCGATCCTGGTGCCCGCTTTTGACGAGCTGGCGAAACGGTGCGGCGCCCATGCGCTGGCCGTGCAACAGCTCGCACCCGTGCTGGCCTATCCCGGCATGGAGGCAGCCGCCGCCTGGTCGTTGCGCTTCGATGTGCGCAGCCGCCTCGGGCGCGCCGCCCTGCGCGCCGGCAACGCTGCAGTGGCGCAGCGCGAGTTGGCGCTGGCCTTCGAGGAGCGCGTGGCGGCGATCGGCATCACGCTGCAAACACCGATCATGGTGGCGCACCAGCGCCAGGTGCGCGGCGACCTGACCACGTTGCGCAACGTCCAGCAGCGCATGCTGGAAACCGTGAGTGCCCTGGGCCAGACCCGTCAGATCAGCCGTGACGATGGCCGGCCTGCACGCGATTATGCGGTGCGCCATGACTGGCTCGAAGCCGATACTCCCGCCGCCAACCTGGTACGGCTGCACGCTGCCGAGCCGGAATGGCTGCTGGCGTTTTATCACGGCGCGTTTGCCGACTACGCGCGCAAGATGCAGCAGGTGCCGCAGGAGGAGGGCTACGTCGAACTGGAAATGGAATACGCCATATTCGGCGCCTACCTGTCGGCTGCGGGCCGCTGGGCGCCGGCAGCCGAGGCCATCGTCCAGGCATTGCGCCTGAATGCGCTGCGCTTGCCGGCAGAGCAGGCGTACCTGACGCCCGATTACATGATGGCGGCACTGGCCACGCGCCGCGCGCTCGTGCACCTGGCCGTATCGCACCAGCTGGCAGCCGATGCTGCCGGCGCCGACGCTGGCGCCGCCGGCGTGCGCACCGTGGTCGGCGAACTCATGCAGATCAAGGGACTGTCCGGCGCCGTACGCCTGGGCCGCGCCGCCGCCTTGCGGCAGGCACTGGCGGCAGGTTCGGGCCCTGTCGAGGTCGTGCTGGCGGCGCTGAACCGGTTCGACCCCAATGCCTCGTTCGAGGCGTACGCGCAATACAGCAACCTCGACTTGCAACTGCAGACGCTGCTCGTGCCCTACACGGCGCCGTTGACGCTGACGCCCGGCGCCCGCCTGCTGGCCCAGGTGCAGGGCGCACTGGGTGACGAGGTGCTGCTTGCCTACAGCGTCCATCAACCGCTCGACTTTGCCACGATGACGTGGCAGCCGCCGCGCTACCTGGGCCAGCTGGTCAGCGCGCAGCGCGTCACGCTGGCGGAGCTGGGGCCGGCCGCAGCCATCAACGCGGAGCTGGCCGACTGGCGCGCGGCGCTGCTGGCGGGCGCCGCCACCGAGCACGCAGGCAGCGCAGCAGCTGCCACCACCACCGCTGCCGCTGTTGCCGGCCTTGCCGGCGCATCCGGCGTCGAGGCTGTCGCCCCGGGCGGTTCCGACATCCCGTATCGGCGCCTGTTACAGCCCTTGCTGGGCAAGCGCGCTGCCGCCGCGTCCTACGTGGTGTGGCCCGATGCCGAACTGGCGCAACTGCCGTTCGAGGCGCTGGTCGATGACAGCGGCCAGTATCTGCTTGCGCGCGGTCCGTGGCGTTACCTGAGCGCGGTGCGGCAGTTGCTGGCGGCGCCGTCCGGCAGCCGCAGTGGCGGCGCTGCCGTGGTGCTGGGCGCCCCTGATTTCGACGCCGGACCGGCCCCGGTGGCGCCGGCCGTCGCTGCCGCAGCGCTGCGGCCAGCGTTGCAGCAACTGCGCTTCAAAGCCTTGCCGGCGGCGGCAGGCGAAGCTGCTGCAGTGGCGGCGGCGTTGCGTGGTGCCGGTCAGCCGGTGCAGCTGTACCTGGGAGCGCAGGCAAGCACGCAGGTGCTGCGCAAGCTGCATGGCCCGCGCTACCTGCACCTGGCCACGCACGGTTTTTTCCTCGGCGAAGCCGGTGGCGGCAGCGAAGAAGTGCTCGGCAAGGATGGCCAGACTTACCTGCACGACATGCAGGTGCCGCAATTTAACAGTGGGCTGGCGCTGGCCGGCGTCAACCGCGCCCCGGTCGCCATCGGCAATCCCGGTCTGCTGTTCGCTTCCCAGCTGGCGCAGCTCGACCTCGACGGCACGGAACTGGCGGTGCTGTCGGCCTGCGAGAGCGGCGCCGGCATGGTCGTGGCAGGCGAAACCGTTGACAGCCTGCGCCAGTCGCTCGAGGCGGCCGGCGCGCGCAGCGCCGTCACCACGCTGTGGCCGGTATCGGATGCCGCCAGTGCCGACCTGATGGGACATTTTTATCGCGGCCTGGCAGCCGGCATGGACAAGGGCGAGGCGTTGCGGCAGGCCAAGCTGGCGCTGGCGCCGCGTTGGCGCCACCCGTATTTCTGGGCGCCCTACGTGCTCAGTGGCGCGCGCTGACGCAGCGTCAGTCGGCCAGCCACCAGGTATTGCGTCCCGCCGCCTTGGCGCGGTACAGCGCCACGTCGGCCTGCTTGTAGAGCTGTTCGTGGCTGCGGCCGCGCTGGTGCACCGCCGCGCCCACGCTGGCGCTGATCTCGATCGTCGCCCCGGCGGGCAGCAGCAGCGGTTGGGCCAGGTCGTGCAGCATGCGCGCGCACATGGGCGCCAGCGTGGCGCGGTCGGTGGCCTGGCCCAGCAATACGGCGAACTCGTCGCCGCCCAGGCGGAACACCCGGTCCGACTCGCGTACCGCCGCCAGCAGGCGTCCGGCGGCCGCCACCAGCAGGGCGTCGCCGGCGTCGTGGCCGTAGGTGTCGTTGACCGGCTTGAAGTGGTCGAGATCGATCAGCAGCAGGGTGAATGCCGGGCTGCCGCGCTCGGCCTGCGCCACCAGCAGGCGCAGCTCGTCGCTGAACAGGCGCCGGTTGGCCAGGCCGGTGAGGGGATCGCTGTAGGCCAGGGTTTCGAGCTGGGCCTGGGTAGCGCGCAGTTCGGCAGTGCGTGCTTGCACCATCGCCTCCAGTTCGCGCTGGCGCCGGCGCAGGTACCGGGTGCGCAGCTGCATCAGGCCGGCCAGCAGCAACAGCGCCAGCAGCACCGCGCCCAGGCGCGCCCACGGTTGCTGATGCCAGGCGGTCAGCACCCGCACCGGCACTTCCAGAGGCGCCGACCATTCGCCGTTGCGGTTCGAGCCGCGCAGCAGCAAGATGTAGTCGCCCGGCGGCAGGTTGGTGTAGCTGGCGCGGCGGGTGGTGGCGTCGGTGGCGATCCAGTTGCGATCGAAGCCCTTGAGCTGGTAGGCATAGCGGTTGCGTTCGGGCGCGGAATAGTCGAGCGCGGCGAATTCGAGCGAGAAGCCGCGCTCGCGGCCTTCCGGTGTGACCGTGATCGGCGCGGCCTTGCGGCCGGCGACGTTGTAGATGCCGCTGGGGATTTCCTGGTCGCCCAGCAGGATGCGGGTCACTGCCACCGGCGCCGCGTAGCGCCACGGTACCTGTGCGCGGGTGCGCAGCACGGTCAGGCCGGACAGGCCTCCGAACACCAGTTCTCCGGACGCGGTGCGGGTGCCGGAATTGGTCCAGTACAACGGCAACTGCACGCCGTCGCCGGCGCCGAACGCCTGCACCGCGAGCGTGCGCGGCGCAATGCGCGCCAGGCCGTTGTCGGTGCTGGCCCAGATCGCGCCATCGACATCTTGCAGCACCATGTTGGCGCTGTTGTCGGGCATGCCTTGCAGCTTGCTGAAGCGGCGGAAGCGCCGCTGGCCGTCTGCGTCGGTGCGTTCGAGCAGGATCACGCCGGTGCCGAAGTTCGACAGCCATAACCGTCCTTCGCGGTCGAGCAGCAGCGACGACACGTAGCCGGGCGGCAGGCGGTCCGTGGTGGCCAGATCGGTGGGCACCAGTTCCACGTCGGCGCTGGCGCCGTCGTGGCGGCCCAGGCGCGCCAGCCCGGTGCGGGTACCGATCCAGAGATCGTCGCCGGCCACCAGCAGCGCCGTGACGCGCGGGTCGCCCAGGCGCTGGATTTCGTGGCGCAGCAGGCGCGGTGTGTCACGGCTGTCCGCCGCCGGCAGTTGCAACGCCCGCACGCCTCCCAGGTCGCCCAGCCACAGCGTGCGGTCGCTTACCGCCAGCGCCCATACTTCCTCTTTGAGCGCGCGGCCCGGCACCGGCATCACGCGCGCGCTGCGGCCGTCGGCGTCGGCGCGGTACAAGCCTTGCTGGGTGCCGAGGTAGATCTCGCCATCGGGTCCGGGCACGATGGCCAGTACCCTGCCCTTGGGCAGCCCGGGCACGGTTACCGGCTGGCCGCCCAGCGGATCGACGATCTTGACGCCGCCGCTGGCGATGGACAGCCACAGGCGGCCGTCCGGCGCCTGCATCATGGCCGGCACGCTGAGCACGCCGCTGGCGTCGGCACCGAGGTCGCGCACGGTGGTGATCGCGTCGGTCACCGGTCCGTGCTGGCTGACGCCGCCCATGGTGGCCACGAACACGATGCCGCCGCGCTCGCGGAACATGGTCATGATGTTGTTGTCGGGCAGGCTGTCGGGCGTGTCGGCGCGGTGGCGGATGCGGCGCGACTCGCCGCTGCGTACGTCCAGCACCACGATGCCGCCCGCGCTGCCGTCGGTGCCGATCCACAGCTGGTCGGGCGCCGCTTCGATAATCGATACCACGCGTTCCTGCTGCAAGGTCGATGCCGGCCCGCTTTCGCGTACCGCCGTGGCCTGCAGCGTGGCCGCATCGAGCAGGAAGGCGCCGTTGGCGCGGGTGCCGGCCCAGATACGCCCGGCGCTGTCCTGGAACAGCGCGGTGAACGCCGGCACGGTTCCATCGCCCACGGCAACCGGCCGCACGCGTTGTTGTTTATCCAGCAGGAACAGGCCGCGTTCGGTGGCGATCCACAGCCGGCCATCGGCCGCGCGCAGCAACTGGTTGATGCCGGTGGCCGGCAGCGCCGCTCCTGCAGCGTAAGCCATGCGGCTGACCACGCCGGCAGCGTCGATATGGTCAATGCCGCTGCCATGGCCCACCAGCAGGCCGTCCGCGCCGTCGTCGGCCATGGCGGCAACGTCGCCATTGGCCAGGCCGCCGGGACCGGCGCGGTAGCGCACGAAGTTGTCGTGCGCAGCGTCATAGCGCGCCACGCCGCCCGAATTCATGCCGATCCAGAGCCGGCCCCGTTGGTCGATGTGCAGGCTCAGGATGTAGTTGTCGGGCAGGGTGTCGGTGCGGGCGGCGTCCGCCCCGTACTTGGTATAGCGGTTGCCATCCCAGCGCAGCAGCCCGGTCTGGGTACCGATCCACACAAAGCCTTGCCGGTCCTGGGCGAACGCTTCGCCGCCGGACATATCGGCTTGCTGGTAGTGCCTGAACGCGGTGTGGGCCAGGCGGCTCCAGCGCTCGGCGGCGCAGGCATCGGAGGCGTATGCGAGGTGCAGCATGACCAGCATGACGATGGCAAGCAGGCGGACCCATGCCGCCTGCGCCAGCGCTGGCCATGCGCTGCTGGCGCCGCCGCGTGCGGGGCGCGCCGGCAGGACAGGGCAGCGATGATTATTGCTTAGTAGCATGATGCCACTATACCGCAGCGTTCGTGGTGAGCGTTGTGGCATTTTTGCTACGAGCGGGGCGTCTTCCATTGAGGGTCGCGCAATCGGGGCGGGGCGGTTATAATCGTCGCGCTGCCCGGTGACCTATGCCGGGCGGCACACGCTAGGGGTCCTGCGCACGGCATACAGTTTGCTGCGCGGGTGAGAAATACCCTCCGAACCTGATCTGGATAATGCCAGCGAAGGGAAGCTCAGGACAACGCCGCCACGGTTTTCGTGGGTACACTGGTGTCGTCCTACCTCCTTTGCTGGCTCCTGTAGCCAACCAAGGAGCCACATGAACGCCCACCAGAAATTCCTGTCCGCCACCGCCACGGTGGACCAGGCAGCGATCCACCCGCTGCCCAATTCCAGCAAAGTCTATATACAAGGCAGCCGTCCCGATCTGCGCGTGCCGATGCGCCGCATCACCCAGGCCGACACGCCCGCATCGTTCGGTTTCGAGACCAACCCACCGGTGTACGTGTACGACACGTCGGGGCCATACACCGACCCCGAGGCCGTGATCGACATCCGCTCGGGCCTGGCCGCCACGCCGCGCCTGCCGTGGATACTCGAGCGCGACGATACCGAGGAACTGAGCGGTCCCACGTCCGAGTACGGTCAGGCGCGCCTGGCCGATCCGGCGCTGGCCGAGCTGCGTTTTAATTTGCACCGGCTGCCACGCCGCGCACGGGAAGGGCGCAACGTCACCCAGATGCACTATGCGCGCCAGGGCATCGTCACGCCCGAGATGGAATTCGTCGCGATCCGCGAAAACCTGCGCCGCCGCGAGTACCTGGCCGAGTTGAAAGACTCCGGCCCTATGGGGCAGCGCCTGGCCGACTTGATGGGCCGCCAGCACCCGGGCCAGTCGTTCGGCGCCAGCATCCCGCTGGAAATCACGCCCGAATTCGTGCGCGACGAAATCGCCCGTGGCCGCGCCATCATCCCTGCCAATATCAACCACCCGGAAGTGGAGCCGATGATCATCGGCCGCAATTTCCTGGTCAAGATCAACGCCAATATCGGCAATTCGGCCGTGACGTCCTCGATCGGCGAGGAAGTGGAAAAAATGACCTGGGCCATCCGCTGGGGCGGCGACAACGTGATGGACCTGTCCACCGGCAAGCATATCCACGAAACGCGCGAATGGATCATCCGTAACAGCCCGGTGCCGATCGGCACGGTGCCGATTTACCAGGCACTGGAAAAGGTGAACGGCAAGGCCGAAGACCTGACCTGGGAAATCTTCCGCGACACCCTGATCGAGCAGGCGGAACAGGGCGTCGACTACTTCACCATCCACGCCGGCGTGCTGCTGCGCTATGTGCCTCTGACCGCGAAAAGGCTGACCGGCATCGTCTCGCGCGGCGGTTCGATCATGGCCAAGTGGTGCCTGGCGCACCACCAGGAGTCGTTCCTGTACACGCATTTCGAAGAGATCTGCCAGATCATGAAGGCCTATGACGTGTCGTTCTCGCTTGGCGACGGCCTGCGCCCCGGCTCGATCTACGACGCCAACGACGAAGCGCAACTGGGCGAACTGAAAACCCTCGGTGAGCTCACGCAAATCGCCTGGAAGCACGACGTGCAGGTGATGATCGAAGGCCCCGGCCACGTGCCGATGCAGCTGATCAAGGAGAACATGGACCTGCAACTGGAACAGTGCCACGAAGCGCCGTTCTACACGCTGGGGCCCCTGACCACCGATATCGCGCCCGGCTACGACCACATCACGTCCGGCATCGGCGCCGCGCAGATCGGCTGGTATGGCACGGCCATGCTGTGCTACGTGACGCCGAAGGAGCACCTGGGCCTGCCCGACAAGAACGACGTCAAGGACGGCATCATCACGTACAAGATCGCCGCGCACGCGGCCGACCTGGCCAAGGGCCACCCGGGCGCGCAGATCCGCGACAACGCCTTGTCGAAAGCGCGCTTCGAATTCCGCTGGGACGACCAGTTCAACCTGGGGCTCGATCCCGACAAGGCGCGCGAATTCCACGACGAGACGCTGCCGAAAGACTCGGCCAAGGTCGCGCATTTCTGTTCGATGTGCGGCCCGCATTTCTGCTCGATGAAGATCACCCAGGAAGTGCGCGAGTACGCGGCTGCCAACGGCATGACCGACGGCGCCGCGCTGGCGCAGGGCATGCAGGTCAAGGCGGTGGAATTCATCAGGAACGGCGCCGAGCTGTATCGCAAGTTGTGAAGGGACGCTATCGATGATCGAAATCGAATTGAATGGCGCGCCGCACGCGGTGCCGGCGCGCCAGACGCTGGACCAGCTGGTCGATGGCTTGTCGTTGACGGGCCAGGCGCTGGCGCTGGCAGTCAACCGCGCGGTGGTGCCGCGCCAGCAGTGGCCGCAGCGCGAGCTGCAACCGCAGGACAAGGTGGACATCGTGCGCGCCATCGGCGGCGGCTGAACAACAAGGAAGCTATATGAACCAAGACTTATTGACCATCGCAGGAAAAACCTATCAATCGCGCCTGCTGGTCGGCAGCGGCAAGTACCGCGACCTGCAGCAAACGCGCGAGGCCACCGATGCGGCCGGCGCGGAAATCATCACCGTGGCGATTCGCCGCGTCAACATCGGCCAGGACCCTAAAGCGCCGAGCCTGCTCGACGTGCTGCCGCCGTCGCAGTACACGATCCTGCCTAACACGGCCGGCTGCTACACGGCCAAGGACGCGATCTACACCTTGCAGATGGCGCGCGAGCTTTTGAATGGCCACAAGCTGGTCAAGCTCGAAGTGCTCGGCGACGAAAAAACGCTGTTCCCGCACATGCCGGAAACCCTGATCGCGGCCGAGGCACTCGTCAAAGACGGCTTCGACGTGATGGTGTATTGCAGCGACGATCCGATCCAGGCCAAAATTTTAGAGGACATTGGCTGCGTGGCGGTGATGCCGCTGGCGTCCCTGATCGGCTCCGGCATGGGCATCCTCAATCCGTGGAATCTGTCGCTGATCATCGAGCAGGCCAAGGTGCCGGTGCTGGTCGATGCCGGCGTGGGCACGGCGTCGGACGCGGCGATCGCCATGGAACTGGGCTGTGACGGCGTGCTGATGAACACGGCCATTGCCGGCGCGCGCGACCCGGTACGCATGGCGCGCGCCATGCAGCTCGGTGTGCAGGCCGGGCGCGAAGCATTCCTGGCCGGCCGCATCGCCCGCAAATTCGCCGCATCGCCGTCGTCGCCGATGGCGGGCCGGCTGGCATGAGCGCCCGCGTGATGGCAACCGTGCGGCGCGCGCGCCCATGAGTGCGGTCACTGCGCCGGTTCAGCGCCCGTGCGTGCTGGTATTTGCCGGGCTCGATCCGTCCGGCGGCGCCGGCCTGGTGGCCGATGCGCAAGCGGTGGCGGCGCAGGGCGCGCATGCGCTTACCGTGTGCACCGCGCTCACGGTGCAGGATAACGACCGCGTGTTCGCGGTCGAACCGGTGGCCGCCGACCTGGTGCTGGCCCAGGCGCGCGCGCTGACCGGCAAGATGGCGATCGGCGCGGTCAAGGTCGGCATCCCCGGCAGCGCCGCCAATGCGCTGGCGATTGCCGATGTCATCCGCGCACTGCGACGTGTACAGCCGCAACTGCCGGTGGTGCTGGACCCGGTGCTGGCCAGCGGCCACGGCGACGTGCTCACGCCCGGCGACGCGGTGGCCGCGCTGGCGCCGTTGCTGGCGCTGGTGACAGTGCTCACGCCCAATGGACCGGAGGCTTATCGCCTCACCGGTGTGGAGGAAGGCATGGCGCAAGCGGCCATGCTGCGCGGGCAGGGCTGCTGCAACGTGCTGATCACGGGCGGCCACGACGATGGCCCGTACCTGCTCAACCGCAGTTACGGCGAAGTGGATCACCAATGGCAGTGGCAGCGCCTGCCGGGCCAGTTCCACGGCAGCGGCTGCACACTGGCTGCCGCCATTGCCGGCCTGCTGGCGCAGGGGCTGCCCGTGATCGCCGCGCTGGAACAGGCCCAGTATTACTGTTTTACCGCGCTGCGCGACGCTTACGCGGTGGCCCCCGGCCAGCGCATGCCGCTGCGCTAACTCGAAAGGACTATCATGCAAGGACTTTACCTGGTCACCCCCAACTGGGACGACACCGACCAACTGCTGGCCGTGACCGAGCAGGCGCTGCAAGCTGGCAGTGACACCATCGCACTGGTGCAATACCGCCACAAGGACGCCGGCCCGGCCCGGCGCCGCGCGCAGGCCACGGCGCTGCTGGCGCTGTGCCGGCGCTATGGCGTGCCGTTCATCGTCAACGACTTCGTCGAACTGTGCCAGGAAATCGGTGCGGACGGCGTGCACCTGGGCGGCACCGACGCCGGCGTGGCTGCCGTGCGCGCGCAACTGGGCGCCGACAAGATCATCGGCGCCTCGTGCTACGGCGACCTGGCGCTGGCCGTGGCGGCGCAGAACGACGGCGCCAGCTACGTGGCGTTCGGCGGCTTTTATCCGTCGCTGGTCAAGAAATATGACTTCGTCACACAGCCCGAATTGCTCGACCAGGCGCGCGCCGTGATCCGCGTGCCGACCGTGGTGATCGGCGGCATGACCCCGCAAAACGCCGCGCCGCTGGTCGCGCGCGGGGCCGACATGGTGGCGGCAATCACCAGCGTTTATCAGGCCGACAGTGTGGCGCGGGCGGTGCACGCTTTTGCGGCGTTGTTTTCCAGGCCGGTAGTGGGGTAATGCTCCGTAGGAAAACCTTGAATGATGGAAGCTTTTCGGCTTTATAATGGGGTCGTTAGCAATAGCCCAAGGTTGCCGCCACATGCCCAATTCCCTGCCCCAGAAGCGTCCCATCCTGATTGTCGATGACGACCCGTTATTGCTCGATTTCCTGGGCGAAGTGCTCGGCCATGCCGGTTACGACATCCTCAAGGCCTCGTCGGCAGAGCAAGCGCTGCAACTGATCGCCCAGCGCGAGCCCGATATGGCGCTGCTGGACATCCACATGCCCGGCATGACCGGCTTGGAACTGGCCAAGCAGTTGCACGCTACCAGTTCGGTGCCGTTCATGTTCCTTTCCGGCCGTGGCGACGCCGATGCCGGCAAGCAGGCTGCCTCGTATGGCGCGGTCGGTTTCCTGGTCAAACCGGTGGACGAGAAGCAGCTGATGCCGGCGTTTGCCGCCGGCCTGGCGCGCGCCGACGAGATCCGCCAGCTGCGCCGCACCGAGTTGAACCTGAACGCGGCGCTGGCTGCCGGCCGCGAAACCAGTCTGGCCGTGGGCCTGTTGATGTGCAAATTCCAGACCGACCGCAACACCGCGTTCGAAGTGTTGCGCGACCATGCGCGCTCGAACCGGCGCAAGGTCAACGAGGTGGCCGACCAGTTGCTGGCGGCCGAAGAAACCCTCAATGGCTTGCATGCTGCATTCAGCCAGCGTCTGAAAAAATAGACAGCAATGCCGTCGAGCTGCTTGCTCTACGGCATTTTTGTTGTACACTATCAACTGTCTGCGGTATATCCATGCTGCAGCACGATGCAGCAGGCCGCGTGATCGCGCTCCGCCTGCCACCGTCCGGGCCGCCTTTTCCCTGCGCCCGTCCCCCCAGTTCTCGGCCCAACTCCGCCGATCGTTTCCGTCAGTTTCGCTGACGGCTGTGATTTTTTGCGGAGACCGCCATGCCTTTCGATACTTCCAGCAACACCCAACGTTCCGACCAAGACCACAGCGCCGCCATCGGCTTTTCCATCTACGTCACCGCCCCGCGCGTGTTGCACATCGACAGCGATGCCGACACCGCGCTGGTGCTGACCGCGCTGCTGGTGCCGGAAACCCGCGTCACTCACGTCACCACCATTGCTGCTGCCCAGGACTTGCTGCTGAGCGAGCAGTTCGCGCTGGTGGTGATCGATCCCGAACTGCGCGACGGCGACGCCGACCTGCTGCTCGACAACCTGCACCATTTGCAGCCCGGTGCCCGCGTGCTGGTGTATTCGGCGCGCCATCCCGAAGCCAACATCCCCGGCGGCGCCTTCCTGCCCAAACCGTGGACGTCGCCGCGCCAGCTGTGGCGCACGGTTTCCGATTTGCTGGACTTGGGGCAAACAATGCCCGTGGAACCTCAATAAGCGCCTGACAAAATCTCCATCTCTGGAGGCTTTGTCGGGCGCTTACATAAAAGTGGGGAGCCCACAGATCGTCTCTGGCTTGTTATCATGGAGCATTCCAGATAACAGCCAGAGGACGAACGATGAAAACCAAAGCAGCCGTAGCATGGAGCGCGGGCCAGCCGTTGACGATCGAGGAAGTGGACCTGCAAGGCCCGCGCGCCGGCGAGGTGCTGATCGAACTCAAGGCCACCGGCATCTGCCATACCGATTACTACACGCTGTCCGGCGCCGACCCGGAAGGCATTTTCCCGGCGATTCTCGGCCACGAAGGCGCGGGCATCGTGGTCGATGTCGGCCCGGGCGTGACCACCCTGAAAAAAGACGACCACGTCATCCCGCTGTACACGCCTGAATGCCGCCAGTGCAAATTCTGCCTGTCGCGCAAGACCAACCTGTGCCAGGCCATCCGCTCCACGCAAGGCCGGGGCCTGATGCCCGATGCCACCAGCCGCTTCTCGCTCGACGGCAAGCCGCTGTTCCACTACATGGGCACCTCGACCTTCTCGAACTACATCGTGGTGCCGGAAATCGCACTGGCGAAGATCCGCGAAGACGCACCGTTCGATAAAGTTTGCTACATCGGTTGCGGCGTGACCACCGGCGTGGGCGCCGTGGTGTTCTCGGCCAAGGTGGAAGCGGGCGCCAACGTGGTGGTGTTCGGCCTCGGCGGCATCGGCCTGAACGTCATCCAGGCGGCCAAGATGGTTGGCGCCGATAAAATCATCGGCGTCGATATCAACCCGAACCGCCAGGAAATGGCGCGCAAGTTCGGCATGACGCACTTCATCAACCCGAAAGACACGCCGAACGTGGTTGACCACATCGTGCAACTGACCGACGGCGGCGCGGATTACAGTTTCGAGTGCGTGGGCAATACGCAACTGATGCGCGAGGCGCTCGAGTGCACCCACAAGGGTTGGGGCCAGTCGTTCATCATCGGCGTGGCGGCGGCGGGCCAGGAAATTTCCACCCGGCCGTTCCAGCTGGTGACGGGCCGGGAGTGGAAAGGTTCCGCCTTCGGTGGCGCCCGTGGTCGTACCGACGTGCCGAAGATCGTCGACTGGTACATGGACGGCAAGCTCAATATCGACGACCTGATCACGCACCGTCTGCCGCTCGAGCGTATCAACGAAGGTTTCGACCTGATGAAGTCGGGAGAGTCGATCCGCTCCGTGGTACTTTATTAATTTTTACTCCCCGGTGGAAGTAGAAAAAAAGTTCTAGACTTAATTATCTAGATAATTTATTCTACATTCCATCACAAGGGGAGTGCGGCATGGACGTATTGCAAACTCTGGTGCCTGCCGTCGGCTGGGCGCTGTTGCATTTTATCTGGCAGGGCCTGCTGATCGGCTGGGCCGTGGCGTTGGCCATGCACTTGCTGCGCCGCGCCCGGCCGCACACCCGTTACGCGGTGGCCTGCGCCGGCCTGCTGTTGTGCGCGGCGCTGCCGGTTGCCAGCGTCATCAGCCAGCTGCACTCTGCCGATGTCTCTCCTGGCGCCAGCCTCGGCGCCATCACCCTGATTCCTTCGTTGATGTCCGGCGCCGATGCCGCTTCTGCTTCCGCTCCCTTGCTGGACCAGCCCGTGCTGGCCGGCTGGGAAGCCGTGCTGCGCGGCCAGTTGCCGTGGGTGGTCGGACTGTGGCTGGCCGGTGCGGCGCTGATGTCGCTGCGCCTGGCCATCGGCCTCAAGTGGGTAGCCGAACGCACCCGCAGCGACCGCTACACCGTCAACCATTACTGGCAGCGTCGCCTCTCCAGCCTGGCGCGCCGCGCCGGCCTTGACCTGCACGTGCGCCTCGGCGTGGCCGATGGGCTCGACAGCCCGGTCACGGCCGGCTGCTGGCGTCCGATCGTGCTGGTGCCGGCATCCCTGATCACCGGCATGCCGCCCGAGCTGCTCGAAGCGCTGCTGGCGCACGAGCTGGCGCATATCAAGCGCCGTGATTACCTGGTCAACCTGATTCAAAGCGCGGTGGAAATCGTGCTGTTCTATCACCCAAGTGTTTGGGCCTTGTCGCGCCGCATCCGCATAGAGCGAGAACAAATCGCCGATGACCTGGCAGTGTCCATGCTCGGTCAACCGCAGATGCTGGCAAAGGCCTTGTCCGAGCTGGATAAATTCCAGTTCGATACCGTGCAACTTGCCCACGCGGCGCATGGAGGAAATCTTATGTCTCGTATTAAACGCTTGCTGCGTCCCGATGTCGAACCGGTCAGCTGGAAAATGGTGGTCCCGCTGCTGGGCCTGTGCGCAGCCAGCGCCGTATTCTATGTGCAGGCCGCGCCCAACCCGCCGGCCGCTGCGCAGCCTGGCGCCGCACTGGCGCCGGCAGCGGCTGCCGTGGCCGCTGTGCAGGCGGCATCGAATGCGCTTGATGTGTCCGATGTGCCGGATTCGCCCGATGCGAAGGATGCGCAGAATTCGTCCGATGCGAACGATGCGCAGGAAGTTGCTGCTGCGGCTGCAGAGCCGGTAGCAGCAGTGCCCCCGGCCGCGCCGGCTGTGCCTGCCCTGCCGCCACTCCCGGCCGCGCCGAAAGCTGTCCCGGAACTGGTCGCACCAGCAGCCCCCGCAGCACCGGCGGCCCCCGCAGCACGCGCCGCAATTGCAGTACCCGCAGCCCCAGCGGCCCCAGTAGCACGTGCCGCAGTCGCAGCACCTGCAGTACCCGCAGCCCCAGCAGCACGTGCCACAGTCGCAGCACCCGCAGCACCCGCAGCACCAGCGGCCCCCGCAGCAAGCGCCGCAACAGCAGCATTGGCGGCGCCTGTCGCCCCAGCCGCCCCGGCCGCGCCGATGACTGGCGCTGCCATGCACTCCCCAATCAGTATCGAAGGGATGACCATGCTCAGAGGCAAACGCGACAGCGCGTATGCGCTGGTGCCGCTTGACCGCAGCCGCATGACCATCGCTGGCAACACCGACGACATGCTCAAGGTGGCTGACCTGCGCAAGACCATCAAGGGCGAATTCATCTGGTTTGCCGAGCGCGACAAGAGCTATGTGATCGAAGACCCGGCGCTGGTGGCGCAAGCGATTGCCGCCTGGGTGCCGGTACAAAAACTCGACGCGCAAATGAAGGTGCAGGGCGACAAGATGCAGGCCCAGGGCAAGGTGATGGAAACGACAGCCGAGAAAATGCGCCTGAACCTAGAAGCCAACGGCGGTATGCGCGAAGTCGAGCAGCGCGGCCACGAGATCGGCCGCGCCGCCGGCCAACAGGCCATGATTGCCCAAAGCCTGGCACAGGTTGCGCTGGAACGCGCGGCCTTGTCCGCCTCGGACACCGACAAGCGGGCCGCGCTCGACGCCCGGCGTGCGCAGTTGCAGGCGCAGCTGGCGCCGCTGGCGCGCGAAATGGACGCCCAGCAACTCCGCCTGGTGGCACAGTCGGCCAAAGTGGGCCAGGACATGGGGCGCCGCATGGCCGAACTGAGCAAGCCGATGGGCGTGATGGGCCGCGAAATGGGCGCGCTGGGCCGCCAGCGCGCGCAAGCCCAGCGCGAGGCGGAACTGGCGATGAAAGCCGTGTTCAAGCAGGCGCTGGTCACGGGCAAGGCGGTCGTCGCCACGCCGTCGGCCTGATTGGGCGACGATGGCCACGCCGGGCGTGATGCACGGCGTAACACTTCTCATCGTTGCCAACCCGGCGCCAACCGGGACGATCCTGAGCCAGTTGCCGCCCGAACCGGGCGCGGTGGCTGGCGGTGCTTCACCAGGCATCCCGGTATAATCACGGGATGCAAAATCTTCTCCATAATCTGAACGACGAACAACTGGCCGCCGTCACCCTGCCGGCCCAGAGCGCCCTGATCCTGGCGGGCGCCGGTTCCGGCAAAACCCGCGTGCTGACCACCCGCATCGCCTGGCTGATCCAGACCGGGCAGGTGTCGCCGTCGGGCATCCTGGCCGTGACCTTCACCAATAAGGCCGCCAAGGAGATGATGACGCGCCTGTCGGCCATGATGCCGATTAACACGCGCGGCATGTGGATCGGCACCTTCCACGGCCTGTGCAACCGGCTGCTGCGCACGCACTACCGCGACGCCGCGCTGCCGCAGACGTTCCAGATTCTCGACTCGCAAGATCAGCTGTCCGCCATCAAGCGCCTGATCAAGGCCAATAATGTCGATGACGAGAAGTTTCCACCGAAAGAGGTGATGTACTTCATCAACGGCGCCAAGGACCAGGGCCTGCGCGCCGACAAGATCGAGCCATACAACGCCGACGAGCGCAAGAAGGTCGAGCTGTATCAGCTGTACGACGATCAATGCCAGCGCGAAGGCGTGGTGGACTTTGCCGAGCTGCTGCTGCGCACGTATGAACTGCTGAGCCGCAACCAGCCGTTGCGCCAGCACTACCAGCAGCGTTTCCAGCACATCCTGGTCGATGAGTTTCAGGATACCAACGATTTGCAGTACAAGTGGCTCAAGCTGCTGGCCGGCCATGGCGAAGGCGGCGGCGGGGCGCTGTTCGCGGTTGGTGACGACGACCAGAGCATTTACGCGTTCCGCGGCGCCAACGTGGGCAACATGATCGCGTTCGAGCGCGAGTTCCACGTCAAGAACCTGATCAAGCTCGAGCAGAATTACCGCTCGCACGGCCACATCCTCGATGCCGCCAACGTGCTCATCGCCAACAACAGCAAGCGCCTGGGCAAGAACCTGCGCACCGACGCCGGCCACGGCGAGCAGGTACGCGTCTATGAAGCCACGTCCGACCTGGGCGAGGCGCAGTGGATCATCGAGGAAACGAAAAACCTGATCGCCGACGGCGCCGCGCGCAGCGAGATCGCCGTGCTGTACCGGTCCAACGCGCAGTCGCGCGTGATCGAGCACGCCTTGTTCTCGGCCGGCATTCCGTACCATGTGTACGGCGGCCTGCGCTACTTCCAGCGCGCCGAGGTCAAGCACCTTATCTCGTACCTGCAATTGATGGACAACCCGCACAACGACTCGGCCTTCATGCGCGTGGTCAATTTCCCCACGCGCGGCATCGGTGCCCGCACCATCGAGAACTTGCAGGGCGCGTCAGCCCAGTACGGCGTGTCGCTATACGCGGCCGTGCCGTACATGACCGGCAAGGGCGGCACGTCGCTGGCCGGGTTTGTCAAACTGGTCGAAAGCGCGCGCTTCGAGAGCCAGCAGATGGCGTTGCCGGAACTGGTACGCCTGGTGTTGGAAGCGAGCGGCCTGCTCACGCACTATCAGACCGAAAAAGAAGGCGCCGACCGCATCGAGAATCTGGAACAAATGGTCAGCGCCGCCACCCAGTTCGTGGCGGAAGAGGGCTACGGCCACGGCGCCCCCGCGCACCTGGGCCCGCAGTCGCAAGCGCAGGTGGGCGCGGCCATCGTCAACGAGGATGGCGTCGAAATTTTAGATGCCGACGCGCCGCTGGCCACCGTGATGTCGCCGCTGTCGGCGTTCCTGTCGCACGCGTCGCTCGAAGCAGGCGACAACCAGGCCACGGCCGGCCAGCAGGCGGTGCAGATGATGACCGTGCACTCGGCCAAGGGCCTGGAATTTAACAACGTGTTCATCACCGGCCTGGAAGAGGGCCTGTTCCCGCACGAGAGCAGTTCGCGCGAGGAGGGCGGCGTGGAGGAAGAACGGCGCCTGATGTACGTGGCAATCACGCGCGCGCGCCAGCGCCTGTACCTGTGCTTCGCGCAAACGCGCATGTTGCACGGCCAGACGCGCTACAACATGAAGTCGCGCTTCTTCGACGAGTTGCCGGAAGATGCACTCAAGTGGCTGTCGGCCAAGGCGCAAACCCACTGGTTCGCTAACAAGAAAACCGCCTGGGACGAGGCGCCATTGATCGGCTCGGACAATGCGATCGCCCAGAAAATGCAGCAAAAGTCATCGGGCTGGCGCATTGGCGAATCGGTCGAGCATGCCAAGTTCGGCGAGGGCGTGATCGTCAACATCGAAGGCAGCGGCGCCAACGCGCGTGCGCAGATCAATTTCGGCAGCGCCGGGATGAAGGTGCTCGATCTGAGTATTGCCAAGCTGGAGCGGCTCGGGTAGCGAAAAGTTGTGTCAGCGCTTTTCGTTATTGCGCCAATGATTTTTCTAAAAGTCGAAGGCGAGACACGACGCGTTCGTCGATATTTTCCAGATGGCGATTGGCTTTGACCATTTCAATGCAAAGCCGATCGAAGTCTTGCCGGATAATTTGCAGCAGCGCTTCCAGTGTTTCAGCGCTTGCCACGCGCTGGATGTCTTTGCCGAGTAAATAAACCCCGGCCAGATCCGGATCAGCCTCTCCGGCCTCGATCACGCCTTCTTCATCGTAGACACGTTCGAAATTACCGGCTGCGGCGTAACTGTCCATCAGGTGGACCAAGTCATGGGCGTCTTTTGGATTTTCCCGTCCGCGGTCGGACCAGGCAACGAGTTTCAATATTGCGAGGCCAGCAAGCGAAACAACCTTTCCATCAAAATCAGCGGCAAACCTCACGTTTTCTGCGGCCGCCAGCACGCCGTCATAGCCTGCCACGTTCATGACGACCGCCATGTCTGGTGGCCAGGCGATTTCTGCCATCCCTTTTGCAATGGCGCAGAACGGTACCAGGTCCAGTTGATAGCCCGGATTACTGTTCCTGCCAGTGAAATAGAGACGTTGCTGTGCCGTGCCCTGTTCCTTGAAGGTTCCGCGCGCCAGAAGTCTGGCGCGCAACGCGTCGAACTGCTGCCAATTTTTTACGGCAACCGCAAAGTCCACATCATAGGTTGCTCGCCTGGCGACAATGCCGAACACATGGTTCAGGAGAATATCTCTTGCCGTCGCTCCCACCAGCATGTAGTCGATGCCTTCGGCCGATGCATCGGCTGCGACGTCACGCAGGATATCGATGATGTTGGGATCGACTGGCCGGTCATCCCTGATCAAACGTAGGGTCAATGCACTTCTCCTTGATCATGGAGGCTGCTTCATCCGTGCGCGGATCCATTAACGCAAGAAGCTCGGTGTAGACCAGCAGTGGTGGAGCAAGGCAGACTTCGGTCTCGCTCGGTGTCTGCCAGAATTTTTCCAGCATTTCGATGTTGCCATCAGGATCAGGTTTGATTCGATGCTGTTTGACCAATACCTTGATGACGCTATCCATTTCCCTCTGGTCAACGTAAAGCGTTTGCGTCGATGGCTTGAGATACCCCGTCATTTTATAAGCTGCTACTTCGGAACTCCACGCGCAAGGGAAAGAGTCCAGTTGCACTGACCGCCACCAATCGGGGTCAGGCGCGCTGAAACGTCTGAGATGTAGTTTAGTACGTAAGGTGGTGGGGAAATTGATTGCCCACTCATCGATCAAACGCTTTGGCTCCAGTAGTTTTCTACGCTTGAGGCCGCTGGAGTTGTGTAGTGGTCTAATTTGCCTGGACACCTCAATAGGTGGAAAATTCACCATCTGAGGAGTTAAAGCATGACAACAAGAAAACGCAAAACATTCGATCCGAGCCTGAAGCTGGAAGTGGTCAGGATGGTCAAAGAACAGGGTCTGAGCATCCAGAACGTCAGCGAAAGCATGGACATCGGCCAAACTGCCATTCGGCGCTGGCTGGCGCAATACAGTGCTGAGCAGAGCGGCCAACCGGGTATCGGCAAGCCACTGACGGCCGAGCAGCAACGCATCAGACAACTCGAACTGGAAAATCAGCAATTGCGGCAGGATGTCACCATCCTAAAAAAAGCCTCGGCCTTCTTTGCCCGCGAAATGAAATGATCTATCAGCTCGTTCATCAACTGCAAAAGGAGGCCATCCCGGCCCAACGAAGCTGCCGCGTCCTGGACGTGAGCCGCTCAGGCTACTATGCTGCGCAACGACGTTCTGCCAAGCCGGTGGTGTGCAAGGCCAGCGTGCATCTCAAGGCCGAATTTCACGCCAGCGGACAGAGCTATGGCAGCCGCCGCTTGGTTTCGGCCATGACGAATGCGGGATTTCACATCGGGCGATTCAAGGTACGGCGTCTGATGCGCCAAGCGGCTTTGAAGCCCGTCTGGAAACGCAAATTCGTTCACACCACAGACAGCAAGCACGACCTGCCGATCGCTGCCAATGTACTGAATCGGCAGTTCAATCCGCCGGCTCCCGACATCGCGTACGTCTCGGACATCACGTACATTCGCACGGGCTCCGGCTGGCTGTACCTGGCCGTCGTACTAGACTTGTACGCGCGCAAGGTGGTCGGCTGGGCCATGGCACCAAACATGCCCGCCAAGCTGGTCTGCGATGCCTTGAACATGGCCATTCAGCAGCGGCGGCCAGCGCCTGGCCTGATCGTCCATTCGGACCGGGGCAGTCAATACGCCAGCGGGTTTTACCAGGATCTGTTGGCGAAGCACGGGTACATTTGTAGCATGAGCCGCAAAGGGAACTGCTGGGATAACGCCGTGGCCGAACGCTTCTTCCTGAACCTGAAAATGGAGCGCGTCTGGCAGCGCCAATATGCCAATCAAGCTGAAGCCAGGGCTGACATCACCGACTACATCGTCGGCTTCTATAATTGCAAGCGCATCAATTCAGTACTGGGCAATCTGCCGCCCACCGTCTATGAACGGAACATGGCAGTACGTGAACCTATCGTTGTGTCCGAAATTACTTGACCACTGCATTGATCAAGTAGCCTCGGCGCTGTAAATCTTCCAGAACATTATAGGCTGTGCCCAGTGACACTCCGGCGGTGCTTGCGATGTGTTTGAATGGTGACTTGAGGAGAGCCGGATGCGAAAGCAGCGCAAATACCACGCGCAATGCTGCTGAGTTCGTAAGCCCTTTGGGTTCGTCAATTACCCTTCCGCTCCCAGCCGTTGCAATTGTTGCTTTACCTTATTGAGCGTTGTTTTACGATCGACGGAGGATTTACATTCAACCCAATAACGGTATGTCCCGGTGGAGTGCTGCAGTTCGACTGCGGCATCGGCCTCCAGTTGACCGGGAGTGACAGGCTCAAGCGTGATGATGGTGCCGACGATAGCCGTTTTTTCCTGCAGTGTTCGCAGAGCATGCGAGATCAGTGCGGCTGCCGAGGTAACGGAATCTACAGCGGATTCGCTTGCAACCATTTTCTATCTCCACATTTTTCACGGAATGTGAAATGCTCATGATAGTAAAAAAGCAAAATAAATTCAATTTTTTTTATTTTCACGGATCGTGAATGCGAGGAGAAATTGAAAATTCAGGATAGTCGCGATTCCTCGAGTGATACTATTGAGTATCCGGCCTGTCGTGCTTTTCCAGATTCACCGGCGCCACTGTCTGCGGCTGGTCGAACATGTCGCGGTACGCCACGTACAGGGTGCAGTGCGCCAGCACGATCAACAGCAGCAACAGCGTGAAAATCCCCGCCATCGCCATTTGCGACGCACCGAAGATCATCGCAACGATGTTGGAGCTGACGAAATACAGCAGGTGCAGCGCCGCCGTGGCGATGAACATCGGCTTGAAGGCGCGCACCACCGATACCACGCTGAAGAACAACGCCTTGCCCACCGTGATTTTTTGCCAGAACACCAGCGGCGCGGCAAAGCAGGTCAGGATCCAGGTGATGGTGTACATGGCCGAGGCGATCAGCATCGGCACCACCATGGTTTGCAGCAGGGCCGGATCGACCTTGTCCGGATGCTCGGCGATGCGGGCCAGCACGTCGCCCGACATGCTGTAGACCACGACGGCAGCGAGCAGCAATACCACCAGGTTGAGCGCGCCCAGCGTCAGCAGCGGACCGCGGGCAGGCTTGCGGAAGCCGCTCAGCAACAAGTTCGGCAGCGCGCGCTTGCCCTCGTCCGCATGCCGGCAGCCTTCGAGCATGGCCACCGAAAATAGCGGAGTCAGCAGGAATACGGCCAGTTGTCCGACCGGGATGATCATGATGAACATCGACAGGAACATGCAGCAAAAGAACAGCGCCATCAGGCCGCCAGGTTGCTTGCGGAACAGCAGCAGGCCCTGTTTAACCCAGTGCACGCCGGTGCGGGCGGTGTATTTAGTCATCAAAAAAGCTTCGGCGCCAGCGTGGCGATACGTTCGCGCAAGATGCGCTCAAAGTGGGTGGGATCGTGTGGCGTGAGCATTTCTGCCTCGCGCGGCTGGTAGTAATCATACAGTCGCGAGAGCCAGAACCGCAGCGCGCCTGCGCGCAGCATCGGTTGCCAGGCGGTTTGTTCGGCGTCGGTGAACGGCCGCACGCCGTGGTAGGCGTCGAGCAGGGCGCGCACGCGCGCAACGTCGAGCACGCCGGTGTCGAGATCGATACACCAGTCGTTGACGGTGACGGCCACGTCGAACAGCCAGGTGTCGCAGCCAGCAAAATAAAAGTCGAAGAAGCCGGTCAGGCGCTCACCGTCGAACATCACGTTGTTGCGGAACAGGTCGGCGTGCACGGGACCGGTCTGCAACTGTTTATATGTGTCGCAGCCGGCAAATGCTTCCTGGAAATGCATCTCGGCCCGCAGCAGGTGCGCATTGCTGTCGGACAGGTGCGGCAAGACCTTGGGCGTGGTTTCGTTCCACCAGTCCAGGCCGCGCAGATTCGGTTGTTGCAGCGGATAGTCGCGGCCAGCCAGGTGCATGCGCGCCAGCATGGCGCCCACTTCGGCGCAGTGCACCGGTTGCGGCGCCATTTGCGAGCTGCCTTCGAGCTTGGTGACGATGGCTGCCGGCTTGCCGTGCAGGGCGACAATCAGCTCGCCCTGCTGGTTGGGAATTGGCGCCGGCACCAGCACCTGGCGGTCGGCCAGGTGGCGCATCAGTTGCAGGTAGAACGGTAGCTGTTCGAACGACAGGTTCTCGAAGATAGTGAGTACATACTCACCTTGCTCGGTGTCGAGGAAAAAATTGCTGTTTTCGATGCCGGAAGCGATGCCTTTCAAGGCGGTTGGCTTGCCGAGGGGGAATTGCGTGATCCACTGGTTGACGTCGTCCAGGGTGACCGGAGTAAACACTGCCATGAGAAGCTTGATGGGTTCGGTGAACGGGCGCACCGCTGCACAGCGTGCGCGCCGAAATCCTGCGTTGCGCCGGAGCGCAGCCGCAGGTGCTTATTTGCTTACGGGCGCGGCTGGCGGCGGTACGTCAGTGGTGCTGTCGTCTTCTACCGGGGTTTTTTTCTTGGGGCCGCCGAATTCCAGCACCTTCCATTGCGGGCCACTGAGGGTAGGGCCCGGACCTTCGCCGACCGGTACCGGGCCGGCCGGGTGGGCCGGACGCACGGTATAAGTGCTGCCACCGGCGGTAACGGTGGTGTTGATCAGGTTGCCGTTATTGTCGCGGTTATCCTTGATCTGGGTACCCTGCTGCGACTGGTTGGATCTGACGTTGACGCCATCTTCGGTGACTTCCTCCAGCTTTTCCAGCTTGGGCGGCTTGTCGCTGGGCGGCGTTTGCGCCCAGGCGTGAGCGCCGATGGCGAGGAGCAGGACAGGCAAAAGGGAGGAGGTGCGCTTCATGATGGATCGCCTTGACGTAGTCTGACCGGGTGTGGAATGCGTGATATTTTTAAGTATGATCCATTGTAACAAACGTGCACGAATCCCTGCTCTAAAAACCCCATTTCCGCCCCATCAGTAAGGTTTCCTTAAGAAACCATTTCAGTTTTGGAAATCCCGTGCGGCGGGCGAAGCGCTGCTTAAAACCTGCGATAATGCGCCATTCACTCTGCGAGTCGCCGCTGCTGTTACTGCTGCGGCCACCCGCACGCCCCTCACATAGATCAGTTTCTTATGCAAAATACCCTGCTGTTAGTCGACGGTTCCAGTTACCTTTATCGCGCTTTCCACGCGCTGCCCGACCTGCGCAGCCCGGACGGCTACCCCACCGGCGCCATGCACGGCATGGTCAATATGTTGCGCCGTCTGCGCGCCGACTTCCCGGCCGCCTACATCGCCTGCGTGTTCGACGCCAAGGGTAAAACCTTCCGCGACGATATGTATCCCGAGTACAAGGCCACGCGTGCGCCGATGCCGGACGACCTGCGCCTGCAGATCGAGCCGATCCACGAGGCCGTCAAGGCCATGGGCTGGCCGATCCTGATGGTCGATGGCGTTGAAGCGGACGACGTGATCGGCACCCTGTGCGTGGATGCGGTCAAGGCCGGCATGAAGGTGGTGGTGTCCACCGGCGACAAGGATCTGGCGCAACTGGTCAATCCGAACGTCATGCTGATCAACACCATGAACAACGAAAAGATGGACGAGGCCGGCGTTCTGGCCAAGTTCGGCGTGCCGCCGAACCGCATCATCGACTACCTGACCCTGATTGGCGACACCGTCGATAACGTGCCGGGCGTCTCGAAATGCGGGCCGAAAACCGCGCTGAAATGGCTCACCGCGTACGACTCGCTCGACGGCGTGATGAGCAATGCCGACAAGATTACCGGCGCCGTCGGCGAAAACCTGCGTACCGCGCTGGCCTGGCTGCCGCGCAGCCGCGAGCTGATCACGGTGAAGACCGACTGCGACCTGGCCGACCACATGATGTCGATCAGCGAATCGCTGGTGGCGCGTCCCGAGGATGGTCCCACCCTGGTGACGTTCTTCACCACGTACGGCTTCAAAACCCTGATGCGCGAGCTGAGCGCGGTGACACCCACCGCTGCGGCCACGGCTGCTGCTGCGAAGGCGGTGCCGGCCGGCGGCGCGGTCTCGGCCACGCAGGACATGTTCGGCGAAGCGCCCAAGGTCAACGTCAACTACGAGATGGTGCTGACCGACGCCCAGCTCGCTAAGTGGCTGGCGCTGATCGATGCGGCCGCGTTGACGGCCGTCGATACCGAAACCACGTCGCTCGAACCGATGACCGCGCAACTGGTGGGCATCTCGCTGTCCACCGAGCCGGGCGTGGCCTGCTACATCCCGGTCGCGCACGCGTACGCAGGCGTGCCGGAGCAACTGTCGCGCGAGCACGTGCTGGCAAAACTCAAGCCCTGGCTCGAAGACGACAGCAAGCTCAAGGTAGGCCAGAACCTCAAGTACGACAGCCACATCTTCGCCAACCACGGCGTCCAGCTGCGCGGCATTCACCACGACACCCTGCTGCAATCGTACGTGTTCGAATCGCACCGCACCCACGGCATGGACGACCTGGCCCTGCGCCACCTCGATCACACCACGATTCCGTTCGTGGACGTGTGCGGCAAGGGCGTCAACATGATCACGTTCGACAAGGTAGAACTGCAACGCGCCACCGACTACGCGGCCGAGGATGCCGACATTACCTTGCGTCTGCACGGCGTGATGGCGGCCCAAGTGGAAAACGACGACAAGCTCAACTACATCTACCGCCAGATCGAACTGCCGACTGCCGTGGTGCTGCAAAAAATCGAGCGCAACGGCGTCCACATCGACGCCGCGCTGCTCGACATCCAGTCCGCCGAACTCGGTGCGCGCATCGTCGAACTGGAAGCGCAGGCGCACGAGCTGGCCGGCCAGCCGTTCAACCTTGGTTCGCCCAAGCAGATCGGCGAGATTTTCTTCCAGAAGCTGCAACTGCCGGTGGTGAAAAAGACCCCGAGCGGCGCGCCATCGACCGACGAGGAAGTGCTGCAAAAGCTGGCCGAGGACTACCCGCTGCCGAAAGTGCTGCTCGAATACCGCAGCCTGTCCAAGCTCAAGTCCACGTACACCGACAAGCTGCCGAAAATGATCAACCAGGACACCGGCCGCGTGCACACCAACTACGCGCAGGCGGTGGCAGTGACGGGCCGGCTGGCATCGAACGATCCGAACCTGCAAAACATCCCGGTGCGCACCAGGGAAGGCCGCCGCATCCGCGAAGCGTTCATTGCGCCGCCGGGCAGCCACCTGGTGTCGGCCGACTATTCGCAGATCGAGCTGCGCATCATGGCCCATATCTCGGGCGACGAAGCAATGCTGCGCGCGTTTGCCGACGGCGAGGACATCCACCGCGCCACCGCCGCCGAAATCTTCGGCGTGCCGCCAGGGGAAGTGACCAGCGAGCAGCGCCGCTACGCCAAGGTGATCAATTTTGGTTTGATCTACGGTATGAGCGCGTTCGGCCTGGCTGCCAACCTGAACATCGAGCGCGCCGCCGCGCAGAATTACATCGACCGCTACTTCGCGCGCTTTTCGGGCGTCAAGCAGTACATGGACGACACCCGCCTGCAGGCGAAAGCGCGCGGCTACGTGGAAACCGTGTTCGGCCGCCGTCTGTGGCTGCCCGAAATCAATTCCCCGAACGGCCCGCGCCGCCAGGGCGCCGAGCGCGCGGCAATCAATGCGCCGATGCAGGGCACGGCCGCCGACCTGATCAAGCTGGCCATGGTGGCGGTGCAGAACTGGCTGGAAGCGGACAAATTGCAAACCCGCATGATCATGCAGGTACACGACGAACTGGTGCTGGAAGTGCCGGACGCCGAGCTGGAGCTGGTCAAGCAGAAGCTGCCGGAACTGATGGCAGGCGTGGCGCAATTGAAAGTGCCGCTGCTGGCCGAGGTAGGCGTGGGCAAGAACTGGGAAGAGGCGCACTGACAGCAGGGCCGGCCGCAGCACCGTGATTGCCGCGCAGGCGGCAATCCATTGACGACTTGAGTTACTCACCAACGGAGAAAACGCATGGATGACTTGCAACGCGACGCAGAGAGTTTGTTGAGAACCCCGCTATCGGACGGCCTCGACCGCCGCGACTTCATCAAGGTCGCGCTCGGTACTGGCTTTGCCGTGGCCGCCATGCCGGTGGTCGCGCAAAACGTCATCAAGACCGATACCGCCGGTCTCACCGCCGGCACCATCACGCTCGACGTGGCTGGCCAGGCCGTGCCGGTCTATCGCGCCCAGCCGGAAGGCAAGACCAACCTGCCGGTGGTGCTGGTGATTTCCGAAATCTTCGGCGTCCACGAGCATATTGCCGACGTGGCCCGCCGCTTCGCCAAGCTTGGCTACCTGGCGCTGGCGCCCGACTTGTTCGTGCGCCAGGGCGACCCGCAAAAGGTCGCCTCGATCGCCGAGCTGCAACGCGACATCATCGCCAAGACCCCGGACGCGCAGGTGATGACCGATCTCGACGCGCTGGTGGCATGGGCCAAGGCCAACAACGGCAATCCGGACAAGATCGCCATCACCGGTTTTTGCTGGGGCGGCCGCGTGACCTGGCTGTACGCCGCCCACAATCCGGCCATCAAGGCTGGCGTGGCGTGGTATGGTCGGCTGGTGGGCACTACCAGCGCCAACACGCCCAGGCATCCGGTCGATATCGCGCCATCTCTGACGGTGCCGGTGCTGGGCCTGTACGGTTTGAAGGATACCGGCATTCCGCAGGAATCGGTCGAAGCCATGAAAGCTGCGCTGGCCAAGGGCGCAAACAAGTCGACTTTCGTCGTGTATCCGAACTCGGGCCACGCCTTCCACGCCGACTACCGGCCCAGCTATGTCGAGGCAGACGCCAAGGATGGCTGGGGCCGCATGCTGGCGTGGTTCAAGCAAAACGGCGTGGCATAAAGCCAGACTAAAGAGGGACCGATGGGCCATGAAGGCTGTTTTTAGCCAAAAATGAGCAGAAGTGCGTGCCGGGCGGTAAAATAACGCCCCGGCCCCCTCTGTGGACGGGCCAGGCACAAGAGGCTATACCATCGATCCCGTACTCATTTCCATCATTCTGGCGACCACGCTCGCCGGCGTCGTCAGCATATCGGCCGCTGCCGTGTTCTCGTTTACGCTGCTGTCGAAGGTGGTCGAGCGCATGGTCAGCCTGTCAGTCGGCCTGATGCTGGCCACCTCGCTGCTGCATGCCCTGCCTGAAGCGTTCGATTCCACCGCCAGCCCGCGCAGCCTGTTCGCGACCCTGCTGGCCGGCCTGCTGGCGTTCTTCGTGCTGGAAAAGCTGGCCATCATGCGCCACTCGCACCACCACGAGCACGACGGCCATCACCACCATCACGGCCACGACAAGACCGAAGCGGGCAAGGCCGGCTGGATGATCCTGGTCGGCGACGGCATGCACAATTTTACCGACGGCATCCTGATCGCCGCCGCCTTCCTGGCCGACCCGCAACTGGGCCTGGTGACGGGCCTGGCCATCATTGCCCACGAAATCCCGCAGGAAATCGGCGACTTCATCGTGCTGCTCAACGCCGGCTTCTCGCGCACGCGCGCTTACATCTACAACCTGCTGTGCAGCCTGCTGTCGATCGCCGGCGGCCTGCTCGGTTATTACTTCCTCGACCGCGCCAGCAGCCTGATTCCGTACGTGCTGGTGTTTGCGTCGTCGGGCTTCATCTACATCGCCGTGAGCGACCTTATGCCCCAGATGCAACGCCGCGCCACGCTGCGCGAATCGGTGCCGCAAGTGCTCTTGATTGCCACCGGCGTGGCGATCGTGGTGTTCTTTACCAGCCACCGCTAACCATAAAGCCCAGCTTGCTTGCAGTCTGGAGCGGGAGGGGTAAGATGGCGGGATGGACCTTCCCTCTCAAAAGCAGGCAGCGGCGCTGGCAGCACTATCGGCTGCGGACTCTGCGCGCCTTGAGCGTCTGGCAAGCAAGGCCAACGTCAGCGTGGATAGTATCTGGCCCGAGATTTACCTGTACGGCTTCGACGATATCGAGGATTCGGTGCAAGCCAATCTCAATGCCGATGAGGACATTGCAGCAGGGTGCACTGTCGCTCACGACGATGTGATGGCACAGGCACGACGCATCTTGGACGCCAATGTGCGCGGCAAGCGTAAAGCAGGCTAAGCGGACTGTAAGGTGGTCGGCAGCCGCACAGCGAGCGCTCGATCAGACCATGGCGCACATCAACGCGCAGGATTATTCCACCGGACTCCTGGTATTGCAGAGGGTCAGTAAGGTGATCGACCTTTTGTCTACTCAGCCTGATATCGGCACGCCGACGTATTTGCCAGCGCTACGCCGCTATCCGGTTCCCAAAACTGGACACACCATCGAGTATCGCGTGACAGCCAACGACATCGTCATCGTCCGTTGGGTACGCAATGTACGCATCCGAAAAACTTAATCCTGTCCCGTCGCCACCGGCCGCGCCGGATCGGCGCACCACTGGCTCCACGAGCCCGGGTACAGCGCCGCACCGGGCAAGCCCGCCACTTCCAGCGCCAACAGGTTGTGGCAGGCAGTGACGCCCGAGCCGCACTGCATGATCGCCTGCGGTGCGCTGGCAAACAGCGGCGTCCATTCCGCCTTCAATTGCGCCGCATCCTTGAAACGGCCGTCAGGCGCCAGGTTATCCTTGAAGAAGCGGTTGCGCGCGCCGGGGATATGGCCGCCCACCGGATCGATGGTTTCGTTCTCGCCGCGATAGCGGTCGGCCGCGCGCGCATCGACCACGGTTTTATTTTGCGTGGCCAGATTGGCCACCACGTCGTCCACCGCTACTGTCTGCGTCAGGCTAGGCCGCTCGGCAATAGTACCCCGGGCGCGTGGCGCCACCGGCGTGACCAGCGGTTCACCGGCGGCCTGCCAGGCGGCCAGGCCGCCGTCGAGCACGGCCACGGCCGGATGACCGAGCCAGCGCAGCAACCACCACAGGCGCGCAGCAAACATGCCGCCGTGGGCGTCGTAGGCCACCACTTGCGTGTCGTCGTTGATGCCCCAGGCGCGCAGCGTGTCGATCAGCGCGGTGCGCTCGGGCAGCGGGTGGCGGCCACGGAACACGCCGTCAGGCCCGGTCTTGGCGCCGGACAGGTCGGTATCGATATTGGCAAACTGCGCGTTCTGGATGTGGCCGGCCGCAAAGGCGTCGCGGCCGGCGTCCGGGTTCATCAGGTCGTGGCGGCAGTCGAGGACGACCCAGTGGCTGTTTGTGACATGCCGGGCCAGGTCGGCGGCGCTGATCAGGGTGGTATGCATGGCGAAAACTCCGTTGACTACACTTCGCTGGAAATCGGGTCGGCCTTGTCGATGGCCTTGCCGCGCTCTGTATTGCGGGTATTGTAGAACGTTGCGGCCACGCCGGATGCCAGGATGATGGTGATGCCGGTCCAGCTCATCCAGCTGAACACGTCGCCAAACACCAGCACGCCCCAGATACTGGAAAACACGATGCCCGTGTATTGCAGGTTGGCCACCACCAGGGTCTGGCCCAGGCGATAGGCGCGCGTCATGGCCACTTGCGCGCTGGTGGCGCAGATGCCGATGCCAAGCAGCAGCAAGCCCCCGTGCCAGCTGTTGATCGGGTGCCATTCCACCGGTTTGCCGCCGGTCAGCAGCACATTGCCGAGCAGGCCGGCGACGATGTTGGTGACGGCAAAATAAAACACCACGCGGCTTTCCGGCTCGCCGGCCAGGCCCAGCTTGCGTACCTGCATATAGGCCATGGCTGTCAACAGGCTGGAGAACAGGGCGACCAGGGCCGGCGTGAGCTGGTTGGCGTGGAAGGCCGGTTGCAGCAGCAGGACCACGCCCACAAAGCTCATCATCACGGCCAGCATCAGCGGCCACTTGATGTCGCCCTTGGCGTGCCACCAGCCTAGCGCGAACAGCCACACGGCGATCCAGATCGGCGACAGGTAATTGAGGGTCATGGCCGTGGCCAGCGGCAGTTCGGCAATCGAGTAATACCAGAGCCACAGCGACACCACGCCAATGATGCAGCGCCACAGGTGGGCCAGCGGCATGGTGGTGCGGAAACTGCCGCCTTGCGACTTGATGATGATGGCCAGCACGATCACGCCGACCACCCCGCGGTACATGACGATTTCGGAGGTGGAGAATTCTTCGGATGCCAGCTTGACGCACACCCCCATGACGGCGAACATAAAGCTAGCGAACAACATCCAAAGCGATTGCATCCAGTTTCCTTTTTATAAATCTATCTTGGATCGGTACCATTCGTGGAAGTGCTGCATGCCATCTTCCATCGGTGACTGATAAGGGCCGGCGTCGGTCTCGCCCCGGGCGCGCAGGGCCTTGCGGCCGGCGTCCATGCGCAGGGCGATCTCGTCGTCTTCCGACACGGTTTCCATGTACGCTGCGTGCTCGGCCTCGATGAACTCGCGCTCGAACAGCACGATTTCCTCCGGGTAGTAGAACTCGACCACGTTGCGGGTGCGCTGCGGACCATCGGGCCACAGGGTGGACACCACCAGTACGTGCGGATACCACTCGACCATGATGTTCGGGTACAGCGTGAGCCAGATCGCGCCATACGGCGGCGCCTCGCCGCCACGGAATTTCAGTACCTGCTCCTGCCAGCGCTTGTAGACTTCGGAGCCGGACTTGAGCAGGCCCTTGTTCACGCCCACGGTCTGCACGCTGTAGTCCTGGCCGAATTCCCAGCGCAGGTCGTCGCAGCTGACAAAGCCGCCCAGGCCCGGGTGGAACGGTTCGACGTGGTAGTCCTCCAGGTAGACTTCGATAAAAGTCTTCCAGTTGTAATCGCACGTTTGCACTTCCACGCGGTCGAACATATAGCCGGAAAAATCGAGATCCTTCGTGACCGACAGGTTCTTGAGCTTTTCCATGACGTTGTAGCCATTTTGCTCGAACTGCAGGCCGTTCCAGCTTTGCAGCGTGGTCTTGGGCAGGTTCAGGCACGGCGTTTCCGCGAAATGCGGCGCGCCGATCAGTTCACCCTTGAGGTCGTAGGTCCAGCGGTGCAGCGGACACACAATATTATTGGCGTTGCCGCGGCCATTGAACATCAACGCCTGCCGGTGGCGGCAGACGTTGGACAGCAATTCGAGCCCATTGGCGTTACGCACCAGCATGCGGCCTTCGTGTTCGGCGGCCAGCGTGGCAAAGTCGCCCAGTTCGGGCACCATCAGTTCGTGGCCCACGTAACGCGGACCACTCTGGAACAATTGCTGCTTTTCGCGCTGTAACAGCGCTTCGTCAAAATAGACGTCAACCGGAAGTTGCGCGTTAGAACGCGCCAGCTTGGCGTGGGTACCCAGATCGGACATCCAAACCCCCCTTAATTAAAATACATCAAACCAAGAAGAGACAGAATCCGCAAATTCCTGAATTCAAGTAAGTTGAAAATAGTATTTCGGACAGAACCGGCAATTATACCGTTTTTTACCGGGCGGGGGCAGAGGGCGCACTCGTTCAACTTGTAAGGAATTGCAAGAAATGCATGTACTTCACGTAGATGGTGGCGATTACGATAAAATCCGTCATCCGACCGGGTGGCGTCCGTATTGTTCCACCGGAGTGGGTGGTTTGTTCTAAAATAACGGGCTACACTGCCTGGCAAGCTTTTTTGCCTTGAAACCTGAGTGACCATGTCTGAAAACGACGAATAACGATGTCTAAGAAATTATCTGCCGAAGCTGCAACGACCGCCGCCGCCGCCAACGTCTCGTTTGAAGAAGCGATGGCAGAGCTGGCCCAACTGGTTGCGCAAATGGAAGCCGGCCAACTGCCGCTTGAAGCGTCGGTGGCCGCCTATGCGCGCGGTTCCGAGCTGGTCAAGCTGTGCGCGGCCCAGCTTGAAAAAGTGGAGTCCCAGGTCAAGGTGCTCGAGGGCGACATGCTCAAACCATTCGAACAAACCGCCGAGGCCGAACAATGACCGCCGCCTTCGACGACTGGATGAAAACCGTGCAAGCCGGTTCGGAAAACGATTTATCGGGTTTCCTGCCGGCCGCCACCGCCACGCCCACCAAGCTGCACGCAGCCATGCGCTACGCCCTGCTCGGTGGCGGCAAACGCGTGCGTCCGTTGCTGGTGTATGCGGCCGGCGCGCTGTTCGACGCCGATGCCGCCATCGTGGCGCGCGCGGCAGCAGCCGTGGAAATGATCCACGCTTATTCGCTGGTGCACGACGACATGCCCTGCATGGATGACGACGCGCTGCGCCGTGGCAAACCGACCGTGCACATCGCCTACGACGAAGCGACCGCGCTGCTGGTCGGCGACGCGCTGCAATCGCAGGCGTTCGTGGTGCTGGCCGAGGCCGACATCAGCGTGATTCCACCGGCGCGCCTCGCTGCCATGTTGAAGGTGCTGGCCCATGCATCCGGCTCGGCCGGCATGTGCGGCGGCCAGGCCATCGACCTCGACAGCGTCGGCCTGAGCTTGACCCTGGAACAACTGGAGCAGATGCACCAGCTCAAAACTGGCGCCTTGCTGCGCGCAGCCGTGGTGCTGGGCGCGCTGGCCGGTAAAGACCTCGACGCGGCCGAGATGGCCGCGCTGGACCAGTATTCGCGCGCCATCGGCCTGGCGTTCCAGGTGGTCGATGATGTGCTTGACGCCACCGCCGATTCGGCCACGCTGGGCAAGACCGCCGGCAAGGACGCGGCCGACAACAAGCCGACCTACGTGTCGATTTTGGGGCTGGAGCCATCGCGCGCGCTGGCAGAAACATTGCGGCTCGATGCGCACGCAGCGCTCGCGCCGTTCGGAGACAAGGCTCTGCGGTTACGCGAACTCGCGGATTTGATCGTGCAGCGGAAGGCATAAATGAACTTGCTAGAAAAAATAGATTCACCGGCCGACGTACGCGCACTGCCGTACCATCAACTCACGCCCCTGGCGCACGAACTGCGCGCCTACCTGCTCGACTCCGTTTCCAAGACGGGGGGCCATTTGTCGTCCAACCTGGGCACGGTCGAGCTGACGGTGGCGCTGCACTACGTGTTCAACACGCCGGAAGACCGCATCGTGTGGGACGTGGGCCACCAGACCTATTCGCACAAGATTCTCACCGGCCGCCGCAACCGCATGCACACGCTGCGCCAGTTGGACGGCATCTCGGGCTTCCCCAAGCGTGACGAGAGCGAGTACGACACCTTCGGCACCGCCCACTCGTCGACGTCGATTTCGGCCGCGCTGGGCATGGCGCAGGCGGCCAAGATCAAGGGCGAGCACCGCCACGCGATTGCCGTCATCGGCGATGGCTCGATGACCGCCGGCATGGCGTTCGAAGCGCTGAACAACGCCGGCGTGCAGGACGACATCAACCTGCTGGTGATCCTCAACGATAACGATATGTCGATTTCGCCGCCGGTCGGCGCGCTCAATCGCTACCTGGCGCGCCTGATGTCGGGGCAGTTCTACGCCGCCGCCAAGAACGTCGGCAAGTCGGTCTTGCCCGGCCCGGTGCTGGAACTGGCCAAGCGGCTGGAAGAACACGCCAAGGGCATGGTGGTGCCTGCCACCATGTTCGAGGAATTCGGTTTTAATTACATCGGCCCCATCGACGGCCACGACCTCGATTCGCTGATCCCCACGCTGCAAAACATCAAGCAGCTCAAGGGTCCGCAGTTCCTGCACGTGGTGACCAAGAAGGGCCAGGGCTACAAGCTGGCCGAGGCCGAGCCGGTCCTGTACCACGGCACCGGCAAATTCAATCCGGCCGAAGGCATCAAGCCGGCCACCGCGCCATCGAAGCTCACCTACACCGAAGTGTTCGGCAACTGGTTGTGCGACATGGCCGCTGCCGATCAAAAACTGGTCGGCATCACGCCGGCCATGCGCGAGGGCTCGGGCATGGTGCGCTTCGAGCAGGAATACCCGGACCGTTACTTCGACGTCGGCATCGCCGAGCAGCACGCGGTGACCTTCGGCGCCGGCCTGGCCTGCGAAGGCCTGAAACCGGTCGTGGCGATCTACTCGACCTTCCTGCAACGCGGTTACGACCAGCTGGTGCACGACGTGGCGCTGCAAAACCTCGACGTCACCTTCGCGCTCGACCGCGCCGGTTTGGTCGGCGCCGACGGCGCCACCCACGCCGGCAACTACGACCTGCCCTACCTGCGCTGCATCCCGAACATGGTGATCATGGCCGCGTCGGACGAAAACGAATGCCGCCAGATGCTCACCACCGGCTACCGCTATCCGGGCCCGGCCGCCATCCGCTACCCGCGCGGCGCCGGCATCGGCGCGGCGATGGAACAGGAACTGACCACTATCCCGCTCGGTAAGGGCGAAATCAAGCGCCAGGGCGCCCGCATCGCGATCCTGGCATTCGGCTCGATGGTGGCGCCATCGGTTACCGCCGGCGAGACGTTGAATGCCACGGTCGCCAATATGCGCTTCGTGAAACCGCTGGACGTGGAACTGGTCAAGCAGCTGGCCGCCAGCCACGACTACCTGGTGACGGTGGAAGAGGGCGCCATCATGGGCGGCGCCGGTGCAGCCGTGGCCGAAGCGCTGGCCGCCGAAGGCATCGTCAAGCCGCTGCTGATGCTGGGTCTGCCCGACAAGTTCATCGACCACGGCGATCCGGTCAAGCTGCTGTCCAGTGTCGGTCTCGATGCTGCCGGCATTACCGCGTCGATCAAGCAGCGCTTTGACAGCAGTGGCGACGAGCCACGGCTGGTGGTGAATAACGGTTGAGTTTATTGCGCCCGGCGCCTCATTCCCTACCGGGATAGGTTCTTAATACGAGTACCCCTGCCATTTTTCCTTGGCGTCGTTGCGCATGCCCCACCACATCAGGTAAGCGTGGTTTTCGCCGCGTGCGCGGAACCATGGCTGTTCCGGTTGCAGAGGTCGCACCACGGCTGGCGGTGCGACCACCACAGCGACCGGTTGCGCCAGTGCGGTCGTGCCGGTAATCAGGACAGTTTTGCCCATGTGGTTGGCATAGGCGATTCCCAGCGCGACATTGGTAAGTGCGCTGCCAGCACCCATCTCGCCCAGCAGGGCGGGAGTGTTGAAGGTGTCTTTCAGGTAGTCGAGCTGCGGCAGTTGCAAGGTCAGCGCTTGCGCGAACGGACCGAAGCGTGCAGACGAGTGCTCCGCGCGGTTGCCGACATCATGGATCACGTAGCCGATGTCTTTCTTTTGCTTACCGGCGTTCTCGGCTGCAGCGTCGATGGCGGCGCTCCACGCCTGTACCGTGCCCGGCACGCCATCTTGGGCGGTGAATTGTTCCACGCTCTTCGTAACAGGCAAGCCTATCCAGGCCAGCGGTGCGCGCCCGGTTTTGTAGCCGGGCCCGGCAAGCACCAGCAGCACCATGTTTTCGTTGAGACCTTCATCGCTTGGCGGGAAATTGGGCGCATCCCAGTTCATCGCCCAGACCGTTTCGTCAGGATGGGTTTGCAGATAGGTCATTGCTGCCGACAGCGAGGTGAAGCCGGCGTTGGGGCCGCCCATGGTCAGGCGAACGTCGGGTGGCGTGCTGCGGGTCCAGGCGGTGGGGAAGTGCTTGTTGCCGATGACGAAGTTGCCGATCAGGCGGTTGCGCGCGTAATCGGCCGCTTCGACCGGATCGAGCCGCCCTGCTGGCAATGCGTATTCGACGTGGATGCCTGCCAGTTCGCGCCATGTCGACTTGTCGGTTAGCGAGTGGGCATTATAGAAGTTGTACGACGAAGAGAAATAAATGTCGTGCATCAGTCCTGTTATTTTATCGAAATATTTGTGGTGGTAACCTTTGAAAGTTTCTTCGCCGTCATTACCGGCTGCGATCGAGTTGACCAGTTGAAGTCTCGAATATTTTTGCGGCCTGGCCCGCACCATGTCATCGTCGTGATTGGGCTGTACCAGGCCCAGCGTCCACAGCAATTGCCACTCGGTGGGATAATCGCGTCGCTGCAGGGGATTGAGCCATTGTAAACCTACCACTTGCACCATCGATGACGCGCCGGGCTGCGCAGGCGCTGACGGCGCCGGTGCCTTTTCATGCGCGGTGGTGGCGGGGGATGTAGCGCAGGCCGTGAGCAGTGCCAGGGTAGATAGGGCAGTTAATAGCGGAAGTGCCAGCATGCGCATGATATAAGCTCCTGTGTGAGGATGATAAAAAGCTTGTAAGTGGGGCGCCAGCGCAAACATGAGTCCGGCGCTAAGCGCCAGGGCCGCGGCAGCCCAGCCCAGTCTGCGCAGCGGTGTGTTGGTCATGGCGTTCATGGGTGACCGCTGCGGCGCGGTGTGGGAGCGAATTTATGTTCGCGTTCGTCAACGATTTTCTCCGGCATGCCGCCTTCACTGCCGCTGGCCTTGACCCACTCGTTGGTCGAAAGTGGTTGTCGTTCGCGATGAACGACTTGACACTGCGGTCAGGATTGAGGAAGCCGTCCGCTGTCAGCTCGGGCAGGTACGATACCGGTTTCAGCTGTCCAGCGCCGGCAGTTGGACAGACCATGTGCTGGTCGCAGCGCTTCAGGCGCTCGTTGAGTCCCGCACACAGGCCTTGCTCGGTCTGCCGGTACCACTCGGCATCGGAATTGACGCCATGTACGAAGATGATGATGCCGGGCAATGGCAGGCGCTGATAGACGTCAACATTAACATGGTTGAAGTTGGTATGTGCGGAGCCGGTACCGACCGTGATTGTTTGAGAGGAGTATTCCATCGCTATCCGCTGACGGCCACAATAAGCGGCTATTGTCGCGGCGCTACGGAGCGATGGACTTGCGGTAAGGTAATAAAACCAATTTATTGCAAACGATAGCCAGTCGGGCTGGCGTGTTGACTACGCCAACTGGCGGCAGGCCGGTAAAAATATTACCCGCGCTTGCGCTCATGCTGCCACAGCACGTCGCTGCCACCGGCGTAGCGATTGAGTACGCGCGACAGCACGAACAGCAAATCCGACAGCCGGTTCACGTACTGGCGTGGATGCTCGTGGATGGTTTCGGTTTTGCCGAGGGTGACAATCGCGCGTTCGGCGCGGCGGCACACGGTGCGGCAGATGTGCGCCTGCGATGCGGCGCGCGAGCCGGCCGGCAAAATGAATTCGGTCAGCGCGGGCAGGGTGGCGTTGTACTTGGCCAGCAGCGTGTCGAGCCGTTCCACGTGCGCTTCGGTGATCATCTGGTAGCCGGGGATGCACAATTCGCCGCCGAGGTCGAACAGGTCGTGCTGGATCGTCACGAGCTCGTCGCGCAGGTCGGCGGGCATGTCTTCGCACAGCAGCAGGCCGAGATGCGAATTGAGTTCATCGACTTCGCCGATGCTGTGGATGCGCACGCTGTCCTTATCGGTGCGGCTGCCGTCGCCGAGGCCGGTGGTGCCGCCGTCGCCGGTGCGGGTGGCGATTTTGGAGAGTCGGTTGCCCATGGATGTTCCGGTTGATTGTATGAGTCACGGAAGAATACAGCAGTTCCACTTTTTTGCTTACAATCGAGGCTTGCAGTGCTTCCAGGGCCCGTCCATGACTGTTGCGGTTTCAACCCGGCTTGACGATGTTGCCGCGCGGCGTGCGCAGGTGGCCGATGCCTTGCTGCGGGTGCTGCCCGCGCGCGCCGTGCTCTCGGCGCCCGAAGACACCCGTCCCTACGAATGTGACGGCCTGGCCGCCTACCGCCAGTTGCCGATGATCGTCGCGCTGCCCGACAGCGAGGCGCAGGTGGTGGCCGTGCTGCGCGTGTGCCGCGCGCTCGGTGTGCCGGTCGTGCCGCGCGGCGCCGGCACGGGACTGTCCGGCGGCGCCATGCCGATTGTCGATGGCGTGGTGCTGTCCACCGCGCGCCTGAACCGCATCGTGCGCCTCGACGCCTATTCGCGCACGGCGGTCGTGCAGCCCGGTGTGCGCAACGCCGCCATCTCGGAGGCGGCCGCGCCGCATGGCTTGTACTACGCGCCCGATCCGTCATCGCAAATCGCCTGCACCATCGGCGGCAATGTGGCGGAAAACTCGGGTGGCGTGCATTGCCTCAAGTACGGTCTTACCATCCACAACGTGCTGCGCGTGCGCATGGCCACCATCGATGGCGAGATCGTGGAACTGGGCAGCGCTGCGCTCGATTCTCCCGGCCTCGATTTGCTGTCGGTGTTCATCGGCTCCGAGGGCATGCTGGGCATTGTCACCGAGGTGACCGTCAAACTGATCCCCAGGCCGGCCGTGGCGCGCGTGATCATGGCGTCGTTCGCGCACGTGTCCGATGGCTGTCACGCGGTGGCTGCGCTGATCGCTGCCGGCATCATCCCCGCCGGGCTGGAGATGATGGACCAGACCTCGTCGCGCATGGTCGAGCCGTTCGTCCATGCCGGCTACGATACCGATGCCGCCGCCATCTTGCTGTGCGAGGCCGATGGCACGGCCGAGGAAGTGGAAGAAGACATTGCCCGCATGTCGGCGGTGCTGGGCGCGGCCGGCGCGGTGGCCATGACCGTATCGCAGTCGGAGGCCGAGCGCCTGCGCTTCTGGTCCGGGCGCAAGAACGCGTTTCCGGCGGCCGGCCGCATCTCGCCCGACTACTACTGCATGGACGGCACCATTCCGCGCAAGCGCTTGGGCGAGGTGCTGGCCGGTATCGCCCAGATGGAGATCAAGTATGGCCTGCGCTGCGCCAACGTCTTCCACGCCGGCGACGGCAACCTGCATCCGCTGATCCTGTTCAATGCCAACATCCCCGACGAATTTTCCCGGGCCGAAAGCTTCGGCGCCGAGATCCTGGCGCTGTGCGTGGCCGTGGGCGGCACCATCACCGGCGAGCATGGCGTGGGCATCGAGAAGATCGATTCGATGTGCGCGCAGTTCGCACCGCTGGAGCTGGAGGCGTTTTTTGCGGTCAAGCGCGCGTTCGATCCGGCCGGCCTGCTCAACCCGGACAAGGCGATCCCCACCCTCAACCGCTGCGCGGAATTCGGCAAAATGCGCGTGCGCGGCGGCCTGCTGCCGTTCGCCCACCTGCCGCGCTTTTAAGGCGATGACCATGACTCCGACCGACATCGCCAGCGCCTTCAGCGCCCGCATCCGCGCCGCCACACAAGCCGGCCAGCCGCTGCGCCTGCGCGGCGGCGGCACCAAGGACTGGTACGGCGGCGCGCTGGCCGGGGAAGTGCTCGATACGCGCGCCTACACCGGCGTGGTGTCGTACGAGCCGACCGAGCTGGTGATCACGGCGCGCTGCGGCACGCCGCTGGCCGAGATCGAGGCGCTGCTCGATAGCCACCAGCAGATGCTGGCATTCGAGCCGCCGCGCTTCGGGCCAAGCTCCACCATCGGCGGCGTGGTGGCCACTGCCTTGTCCGGGCCGCGCCGCGCCAATGCGGGCGCCGTGCGCGACTTCGTGCTGGGGGCAGTGCTGATGGATGGCAGCAGCGAGGCGCTGCGCTTCGGCGGCCAGGTCATGAAAAACGTGGCCGGCTACGACGTCTCGCGCCTGCTGGCCGGTTCGCTCGGCACGCTGGGCCTGATCCTCGAGGTGTCGCTCAAGGTGCTGCCCAAGCCCGTGTGCGAAGCGAGCCTGCGCTTTGAAATGAGCGAGATCGATGCGCTCACCAGGCTGAACGAATGGGCCGGCCAGCCGTTGCCGCTGTCCGCCAGTTGCTGGCATGACGGCGTGCTGACGCTGCGCCTGTCCGGCGCGCAGGCGGCGGTGGACGCGGCGCGGCGCAGACTGGGGGGCCAGGAGCTGGCCAGCACCGTGGATGGCGGCGCAGGCACTGCCACCCCGGCCGCCAGCGCTGCATCGGGCGCCGATGCAGCAGCGTTCTGGGCCGCGCTGCGTGACCAGACCCACGGTTTTTTCGACGGCGGCGCCGTGTGGCGGCTGTCGGTGCCAACGGCTGCCAGCGCCATTGTCAATGGCGGCGAGCAGTTGATCGAGTGGGGTGGGGCGCAGCGCTGGCTCAAGCTGGCCGATGGTCGTGTTGGTGATGCGGACGCCATCCGCCGCACGGCGGCAGCGGCGGGTGGCCATGCCACGCTGTACCGCGCGCAGGACAAGGCTGCCGGCGTGTTCCACCCGCTGGCGCCGGCCGTCGCCGCCATCCACCAGCGCCTGAAGGCCGCGTTCGACCCGGCCGGCATCTTCAACCCCGGACGCTTATATTGAACACCTGAGCCATGCAAACCAATCTCGCCGATTTTATCCAGCACACGCGCGAAGGCGAAGAGGCCGACACGATCCTGCGCTCCTGCGTGCATTGCGGATTTTGCACGGCCACGTGTCCCACGTACCAGCTGCTGGGCGACGAACTCGATGGCCCGCGCGGACGCATTTACCTGATCAAGCAGGTGCTCGAAGGCGCGCCCGTTACCGGTAAAACCCTGTTGCACCTCGACCGGTGCCTCACCTGCCGCAGCTGCGAAACCACCTGTCCGTCCGGCGTGCGGTACGGGCGCCTGCTCGATATCGGCCGCCAGGTGGTGGAACAGCGCGTGCGGCGCCCGGCCGCCGAACGTTTCAAGCGCTGGCTGTTGAAAGAAGCCCTGCCGCGCCAAGGCGTGTTCGCGGCGGCGCTGCGCGCGGGCCGGTTGTTCCGGCCCGTGCTGTCGCCAGCCTTGCAGGACAAGATCCCGGCGCGGCAGGCGGCCGGCAAGCTGCCCGTGCGCACCCATGCGCGCAAGATGCTGGCGCTGGCCGGCTGCACCCAGCCGGCCATGGCGCCCAATATCCACCACGCCGCCGCGCGCGTACTCGATGCGGTGGGTGTGCAGTTGATCGTCGCGCCCAAGGCCGGCTGCTGCGGCGCGCTGCGCCACCACCTGAACGACCAGCAGGCGGCGCTGGCCGACATGCGCCGCAATATCGACGCCTGGTGGCCGTACGTGGAGCGGGGCGAGGTGGAATCCATCGTGATGACGGCGTCCGGTTGCGGCGCCACCGTCAAGGAATACGGCCGCTTGCTGGCGCACGACGTCGATTATGCGGCCAAGGCGACGCGCATCGCCGCGCTCACGCGCGACCTGTCCGAGGTGATGCCGGAGTTCGAGGCGGAACTGGCACGGCGCACCGCAGCGATCGAGGAACGTGTGGCGTACCACCCGCCGTGCACGCTGCAGCACGGCCAGCAGATCCGTGGCAAGGTGGAAAGCGTGCTGCGCGCGGTAGGTGTGGACGTGGTGCTGTGCGCCGAAAGTCACCTGTGTTGCGGCTCGGCGGGAACCTATTCGCTGCTGCAACCGGACTTGTCGCTGCAACTGCGCGACCGCAAGCTGGAAGCACTGGCCGCTACCTGTGCCACCACCATCGTTTCGGCCAACGTGGGCTGCACGGCGCATTTGCAGTCGGGCACGCAGACGCCGGTGGTGCACTGGATCGAGCTGGTGGACCGGATGCTGGTCCGCTCAGGCTAGCGGAATCAGCGTGGTCGGCGGTGGTTCCACCACCTCCTTGTGCAAACTCACGATCGGCGCCAGCTGCGCCGCTGCCTGCCACAGTGGCGCGCGGTGTTCAAACGCCGTCACCCAATCGAGTACCTCGTCCGCCGGCATCGGCCGGGCGATGCCGTAGCCTTGCACCAGGTCGCAGCCCAGGCGCATCAGCATGGCGCCGTGTTCCACCGTTTCCACGCCTTCGGCAATCACCGCGCGGCCGAACGACTTCGCCAGGCCGATCACCGCGCTCACCAGGTGCAGGTCGTCGCGGTCTTCCAGCATATTGCGCACGAAGCTCTGGTCGATCTTCAGCACGTCGGCCGGCAGGCGTTTCAGGTACGACATCGACGAGTAGCCGGTGCCGAAATCGTCGAGTGCGAAACCGATGCCCAGTGCCTGGCAATCCTGCATGATGGTGCGCACATGGTTGATGTCCGACAGCGCCGACGACTCCAGGATTTCCAGCTCCAGCATGTGCGGCGGCACGTCGGGGAACTCGGACAGGATGGCGGTGATGCGTTCGACAAAATCGGCGCGCTGGAAATGGCGCGCGGCGATATTGACGCTGATGACCCAGTCCGGATCGGCATGACGCCACTGCTGCAACTGGCGCAGCGCCTCGCGCAGCACCCACTCGCCGATGTCGATGATGACGTCGCTGTGTTCGACGATGGGCAGGAACTCCATCGGCGCCACGATGCCGCGCTGCGGATGCTCCCAGCGCAGCAGCGCTTCCATGCCGATGATGCGGCCGCGCCGCATATCGAGCTTGGGCTGGTAGAACAGCCGCAGCTCGCCGGCGCGCAGCGCCGCGCGCACCTCGGTGCGGCGGTTGTGGTGGGTGCGCACCTGTTCGTCCAGGTCGGCGTCAAAAAAGTGGTAGCGGTTGCGGCCCATGATCTTGGCCTGGTACAGCGCCTGGTCGGCCTGGCGCAGCAGGCTGTCGGCGCTGGCCTCGTTGCCGGTGTAAACCGCGATGCCCACGCTGGCCGACATCGCCACCGGCTTGGCGTCGCACGTGTAGTCGCGAGATAGCGCTATCAACAGCTTGTCCATTGCTTGCTCCACATCGCCGCGTCCGCGCAGTTCCGGCAGCAGCAGTACGAATTCGTCGCCGCCCAGGCGCGCCACGTAGTGGCGTTGGCCCGCAAAGTCGTGCAAGCGGCTGGCGGCCTGCTTGAGCACTTCGTCGCCGGTGAGCTGGCCGAGCAGGTCGTTTACCTGCTGGAAGTGATCGAGGTCGAACAGGCATACCGCCAGCAGGTAGTTGTGTTCGCGCGCACGCGTGACTTCGTTTTCGAAGCGGGCCGCCAGCGCGGTGCGGTTGGGCAGACCGGTGAGGATGTCGTGATTGCTCTGCCACGAGATCTGCTGCATCAGCTGGCGCCGTTCCGTCACGTCGCGGAACACCAGCACCGAGCCTTCCACCTTGCCCTGGGCGGTGCGAATGGCGTTGGCCGTGTATTCCACCGTCAGGGCCCGGCCCGAGCGGTGGCGCAGGCTCTGGTTGCCCACCTTGATCACTTCGCCGCCGGCGTACAGCGCCGCCATCGACTTGAGCAGCGAATGCTGGCCGAAGTTATTCGCCAGCACGAACACCTGGTGCAGCTCCCGGCCGCGCGCACGCGACTCGGGCCAGCCGGTGAGCTGCTGCGCCGCCTCGTTGATGGTCTCGATACGACCGGTCAGGTCGGTGGTGATGACGGCGTCGCCGATCGACGCCAGCGTCACTTCGATGCGCTCCTTCTGCGCCTGCAGTTGTTCCTGCGCGCGCAAGGTGCGGTCCAGTTGTTCGCTGAGGCTTCTCTGGCTGTCCTGCAGCTTGTCCACCAGCGCCTGCACCCGCTGCGCCATGTTGTTGAAGGTCTTGGCCAGCATGCGGGCCTCCAGGGTGCCGGATACCTTCATGCGGGTGGCATAGTCGCCGCCATGAAAGCGGATGGTGGCGGCGTTGAGCCGCTTGAGCATGCGCTTGTTGACGAAGATGATGAAGCCGAGCAGGGAGTAGATGATGAGGATGTTGGTGGCCGAGATCACCGCCTGCTGGCGCAGCGTGCGCCATACGTCGGCCAGCGGCAGGGTCGGCTCGAACGCCAGTTGCAGGCGGGCGTCGCCGATGCGCACGTTCTGGCGTATCGGTTGCAGCGCCTCGATGGTGCCGAACCAGGCCGGATAGGACGGCAGCGGCACTGGCGCGCGGCGGGCTTCGAGGTGGCCGCCGGGGAAGTCGAGCGAGAGTGCGGTCAGGTCGGCATTGAGCAGCAGGGCGTCGTGCAGGGTGCGTTCGATGGCAACCCGGCCTATCGCGGCCCGGTCGGAGGCCTGCACCGCCGGCCGCAAGGTGTTGTGCAGATAGGTGGCCAGTTCGCTGGCGCCGTGCTGGTAGCGCGCACTGGCGCTCGTGGTCTCCGACTCGAAGATCATCGAATATCGCACGACCAGCACCAGCGTGATGATGACGAAGATGGGCAGGAACAAGCGCGCATACACGCCCATCCGTAACCATGGCGCCAGGAGTTTTCCAAACAGGGACATAGTTAACGTTTCACGTTGGGAAATGACCGAAGACCATTATTACTGAAAAGTTAACCTAAAGCACGGTTTTAACCTATCGTTTTCACGATTTTACTTTCTGTGCTGCACAAATCGTTGCTGCATGAACCTATTATTGCTCCGCCAGCAGCTTTTCGATGTCGGCAACGATGCTTTCCGGCTTGGTGGTCGGCGCATAACGGGCAAACACGGTGCCGTCCTTGCGGACCAGGAACTTGGTGAAATTCCACTTGATGCGCTCGGTGCCGAGGATGCCCGGTGCATCGTGTTTCAGCTTGGCGAACAGCGGGTGGGCAGCGTCGCCGTTGACGTCGATCTTGGCGAACAGCGGGAAGGTGACGCCGTAGTTCTTTTCACAGAAGGCGCCGATCTCGCTGGCGCCGCCCGGCTCCTGGGCACCGAACTGGTTGCATGGGAAGCCCAGCACCTCCACGCCCTTGTCTCGAAACTGCTGGTACACCGCTTCCAGTCCCTTGTACTGCGGCGTGAAGCCGCACTGGCTGGCGGTGTTGACGATCAGGAGCACCTTGCCCTGGTACCGGCGCAAGTCCACCGGCGCGCCGGCCAGGTCGTTGGCGGTGAAGTCGTAGATGCTGCTCATAATGTGAAACTCATAAGATGCCCAGTTGTCTGGCGCCGGCAGGCGGCGCCTGCTCGGGCGTGGTTTTGCTTTCGAGCTTGATGGCCAGGCGCAGGTCGTTGACCGAATCGGCGTTGCGCAGCGCGTCTTCGTACGTGATCAGCCCCGCCTCGTGCAGGTCGAACAGTGACTGGTCGAAGGTTTGCATGCCCAGCTCGCGCGATTTTTTCATCAGCTCCTTGATGTCGTGCACCTGGCCCTTGAAGATCAGGTCCGAGATCAGCGGCGTGTTGAGCAGGATTTCGATCGCCACCGCGCGTCCCGGCGCGCCCTTGCGCGGCACCAGCCGCTGCGAAACCAGTCCCTTGAGGTTGAGCGACAAATCCATCAGCAGTTGCTGGCGGCGTTCCTCGGGGAAGAAGTTGATGATGCGGTCGAGCGCCTGGTTGGCGCTGTTGGCGTGCAGCGTGGCCAGGCACAGGTGGCCGGTCTCCGCAAACGCGATCGCGTGGTCCATGGTTTCGCGGTCGCGGATCTCGCCGATCTGGATCACGTCCGGCGCCTGGCGCAGCGTGTTCTTGAGCGCCGTCTCCCAGTCGTCGGTATCGACCCCCACTTCGCGCTGGGTCATGATGCAGTTCTTGTGCGGGTGGACGAATTCCACCGGGTCTTCGATGGTGATGATATGGCCGTAGCTGTTCTCGTTGCGGTAGCCGACCATGGCGGCCAGGGTGGTGGATTTGCCGGAACCGGTGGCGCCCACCATGATCACCAGGCCGCGCTTGGCCATCACCACTTCCTTCAGCACCTCCGGCAGGCCCAGGTTGTTCAGGTCGGGGATGGTGCTGGTGATCACCCGCAGCACCATGCCCACCGAGCCCATTTGCACGAACGCCGACACGCGGAAGCGTCCGAGGTCGGGCGGACTGATGGCGAAGTTGGCTTCCTTGGTCTGCTCGAACCCGGCGGCCTGCTTGTCGTTCATGATGGCGCGCGCCAGGTCCAGCGTGTGCGCGGGCGTGAGCGCCTGCTGCGACATCGGGGTCATCTTGCCGTCGATTTTCATCGCGGGCGGAAAACCGGCGGTGATGAACAGGTCCGACCCTTTTTTCGCCAGCATGTGGCGCAGCAGGTCGAACATGAATTTGGAGGCGTCGTCGCGTTCCATGATCAGCCCGGGAAGTTGTCGGGGGTCTTGGCCGCGCTGCGCGCGGTGGCCGACGCGATCACATTGCGGCGTACCAGGTCGGTCAGGTTCTGGTCCAGCGTCTGCATGCCGAAGTTGCTGCCGGTCTGGATCGCCGAATACATCTGCGCGATCTTCGCTTCGCGGATCAGGTTGCGGATGGCCGGCGTGCCCACCATGATTTCATGCGCAGCCACGCGCCCGCTGCCGTCCTTGGTCTTGAGCAGGGTCTGCGAGATCACCGCCTGCAGGGACTCGGACAACATGGCCCGCACCATTTCCTTTTCCTCGGCCGGGAATACATCGACGATACGGTCGATGGTCTTGGCGGCCGACGACGTGTGCAAGGTGCCGAACACCAGGTGGCCCGTTTCGGCGGCCGACAGCGCCAGGCGGATGGTTTCCAGGTCGCGCAATTCGCCAACCAGGATGCAGTCCGGGTCTTCGCGCAGCGCCGAGCGCAGCGCGTTACTGAACGAATGCGTGTGCGGTCCCACCTCGCGCTGGTTGATCAGGCATTTTTTCGAGTCGTGCACGAATTCGATCGGGTCTTCGATCGTCAGGATGTGGCCATGCTCGGTCTCGTTGAGATGGTTGACCATGGCCGCCAGCGTGGTCGATTTGCCCGAACCGGTAGGGCCGGTCACCAGCACCAGGCCGCGCGGTTTCAAGGCGAAATCGGCAAAGATCTTGGGCGCGTTCAGCTCTTCGAGCGTGAGGATTTTCGACGGGATGGTGCGAAACACCGCCGAGGCGCCGCGCTCCTGGTTGAAGGCGTTGACGCGAAAACGCGACAGGCCGGGAATCTCGAACGAAAAGTCGATCTCCAGGCGTTCTTCATAGACCTTGCGCTGGCCGTCGTTCATGATGTCATAGATCATGCGGTGCACTTCCTTGTGCTCGAGCGCATCGACGTTCAGGCGCCGCACGTCGCCGTGCACGCGCAGCATCGGCGGCAGCCCGGCCGAAAGGTGCAGATCCGAGGCCTTGTTCTTGACGGAGAATGCGAGAAGTTCGGAAATGTCCATTTATAATCCTTGTGCCTGACTTTAACGATTGCCTGAAGAGCCCCAACGATTATGTCCCCGATCCCCCAGAACTTGCAAGCTGTCACCGCGTCTATCGTTGCTGCCGCCGCCGAAGCGGGCCGCGCCCCGGACGCCGTGCGGCTGCTGGCCGTGTCCAAGACTTTCGGGCCGCAAGCCGTGCACGAGGCGGTGGCCGCCGGCCAGCGCGCCTTCGGCGAAAACTACCTGCAAGAGGGCGTGGACAAGATCCGCGCGCTCAAGGATCTTGGAGCGCCCGCGCTGGAATGGCATTTCATCGGCCCGATCCAGAGCAACAAGACCCGCCCGATTGCGGAAAACTTCGACTGGGTGCACACGGTGGAGCGCGAAAAGATCGCCCAGCGCCTGTCCGAGCAGCGCCCCGAGGGCTTGGCGCCGCTGCAAATCTGCCTGCAAGTCAATATCAGCGGGGAGGCCAGCAAGAGCGGCGTGGCCCCGCACGAACTGGCGGCGCTGGCCCACAAGGTCGCAGCGCTGCCCAATCTCACCTTGCGCGGCCTGATGGCGATCCCCGAGCCGGCCAAGCAATTCGAACAACAACGCGCGGCGTTCGCGCAACTGCGCGCGCTGTACGACCAACTACGCGCCGACGGCCTGGCGCTCGATACGCTGTCGATGGGCATGTCGTCCGACCTGCGCGCGGCGGTGGTCGAAGGCGCCACCATCGTGCGCGTGGGCTCCGCCATATTCGGTGCAAGACAATACAAGGAATAAGATGAAAATCGCATTTATCGGCGGCGGCAACATGGCCTCCGCCCTGATCGCCGGCCTGGCCGGCAAACTGACCGCCGGCGCCGACATCCACGTGGTGGACCCGAACGCCGACGCGCTGGAGCGCCTGCGCACCCAGTACGGCGTCACCACCGCTACGGCGGCTGACGCCGATGCCGCAGTAGCAGCCGCCGACGTCATCGTGCTGGCGGTCAAACCGCAAAGCATGCGCGACGTCGCGGCGCAGTTGCGGCCACTGATCGACACCGCGCGCCAGCCCCTGGTCGTCTCGATCGCCGCCGGCATCCGCAGCGCCGACCTGGCGCGCTGGCTCGGTTACGGCGCCATCGTGCGCTGCATGCCCAACACGCCGGCCTTGATCGGCATGGGCATCACCGGCATGGCCGCCACCGCCGGCGTCTCTGCGCAACAGAAGCAGGCCGCCGACGACATCCTGCGCGCGGTCGGTCCCACCGTGTGGCTGGACGATGAAGCGCAGATCGATGCGGTGACCGCCATTTCCGGCAGCGGCCCGGCCTACGTGTTCTACTTCATCGAAGCGATGCAGCAGGCAGCCAAGGAACTGGGACTGTCCGACGAGCAGGGCACGCAACTGGCGCTGGCCACGTTCGCCGGCGCCGCGCAACTGGCCACGCAATCGAGCGAACCCGTTTCGCTGCTGCGCGAACGCGTGACGTCCAAGGGCGGCACCACGTACGCGGCATTGACCAGCATGGAGCAGAGCGGCATCAAGGCGGCCATCGTCAAGGGCGCCAAAGCCGCCGCCGCGCGTGGCAAGGAACTTGGCGACGAACTGGGCGCCGCCGGCTAAAGTGTCGCAAGGTCCGCGCTGCGTTTTTTTAATGCGCGGACCCCAAAAAATCTCTTGTCGCCGCTGCGATATTCACCTACGATAGACATCCACTTCCATCCACCCATTCTGAAAGGAGATCACCATGCATCACATCGTCGCCATCACTCCTTTCCTGGGCCTGGCTGCTTACTTCCCGGACTGATCCGCCTGCGCTGATGCGTTAGCGCGTACTTCCGCAAGTTCTACACCCTCACGGCATTGCCGTTGCACCGCCACGCCCAATCCTCGTTCTATTTTTCAGGATAGGCTCCTCATGGGCAATTTTATTCAAGTGTTATCCGATCGTTTAACGATCGTCGCGTCCGAGCGCCTGTGGCTCGAAGGCGCAGCAATACAACAGGCGCAAACCACTGCCGGCTTGCCCGGCATGCGGCGCGTGGTCGGCTTGCCCGACCTGCATCCGGGACGCGGCTACCCGGTTGGCGCAGCGTTTTTCTGCGAGGGCGTGCTGTACCCGGCCCTGGTGGGCAACGACATCGGCTGCGGCATGGGCTTGTGGCAAACCGACCTGTTGGCCGGCAAAGCGCGGCTCGACAAGCTGGACAAGCAAATCGGCAATCTCGACGCACCACTCGACGACCACGAGTGGCAGCTGCTGCATGCACGTGATCCGCAACTGGCGGCGCGGCTGGCGATGGTGACCGGGGCGCTGGCCGCCGCCGGCCTCGATCCTGTTCATCTGCGGTCGCTGGGCACGATCGGGCGCGGCAACCATTTCGCCGAGCTGCAAGTGATCGACCGCGTGGCCTGTGCCGAGTCGCTGGCGTCCACCGCGCTCTCGTCCAAACACGTGCAACTGCTGGTGCACAGCGGCTCGCGCGGACTGGGGCAGGCGATCCTGGCTGCGCACATCGAAGCGTGCTCGCACGACGGCTTGCCAGCGGGCGGGGAGGCGGCACAGGATTACCTGCGCCGGCACGATGCCGCCGTACGCTTCGCGGAACTGAACCGGGCGGTGATCGCCGCCCGCATCCTGCACCGGCTGCGGTGCGAAGCAGTGCCGGTGCTGGACGTGAACCACAACACCGTCACGCCGGCGCAGATCGACGACACCGACGGCTGGCTGCACCGCAAGGGCGCCACGCCGTCCGACCAGGGCCTGGTGATGTTGCCAGGCTCACGCGATGATTACAGCTACCTGCTGGCGCCGGTGGCGGAACATGGCGCGCTCAGTTTGCACTCGCTCGCGCATGGGGCGGGGCGCAAGTGGCAGCGCGGCGAATGCAAGGGGCGCCTGGTCAGGCTGGCCACGCCCGCCCAGCTCAGTCGCACGGCACTCGGCGGACGCGTGATCTGCAACGACAAGGCACTGATTTACGAGGAGGCGCCGCAGGCGTACAAGAACGTCGATTCGGTGCTGGGCAGCCTGGTGGGCGCGGGGCTGGTGCGTGAAGTCTGTCGCAGCAAGCCGCTGCTCACGTATAAAACCCGTGGGGAGTGCTGCTGATGATCTGGCTGCAATTGAGCGCGAATACGGGACCGGCAGAATGCTGCCTGGGCGTGGCCAAAGCCGTCAACCGGGTGCTGGCGGAGGCGCGCGCCATGAACGTGACAGTGGGCGTGATCGAGCAGGTGGACGGCCCCGTGCCGGGCACGCTGCGCTCGATCTTGCTGCAACTGGACGGCGCAAACGGGCAGGAGCTGTTGCTGGCGCGACGCTGGTGCGGCAGCCTGTTGTGGGTGAACCAGAGCCCGTATCGGCTGCAGTGCCGGCGCAAGAACTGGTTCCTGCATGGCGCGGCGTGGGCGCCACCGGATGCGCCGGCCGATGGCGGCGAGATCCGCTACGAGGCCACGCGCGCTTCGGGACCCGGTGGCCAGCATGTGAACAAGACCGACAGCGCCGTCCGCGCCACGCACGTGGCCAGCGGCTTGACGGTGAAGGTGCAGTCGCAGCGCAGCCAGCACGCCAACAGGAAGCTGGCGGCGCAGCTGCTGGCCAGCAAGCTGGCAGGGCTGATGACGCAAGCCAATGAAACAAGCCGGTCCGCCCGTCACTGGCAGCACCACAATGCCGAGAGAGGCAATGCGGTGCGCAGCTTCGAGGGGACCGGCTTTATCGAGCGTTAGTGCCGGGGGCGCTTAGCGGCGCGAGACCAGCAGGCCTGCCAGCAGGCCGATGGCCGCGCCGATGCCCACTGCTTTCCACGGATTGTCGTGCACGTAGACGTCGGCCTGGCGGGCGGCGTCGCGGCTGTGGGCCAGGACCGTGTCTTCGAGCTTGCGCAGGTCGATGCGGGCGTTGCGCAGCGAGTCTTCGAAACGCGTGCGCGCTTCCGAGATCGCTTCGCCTGCCTTGTCGCTGGCGTCGCTCAGGTAGTCTTGCGCGTCGTGGGCGGCGGTTTTTACACCGGCGACTACCTTGTCGCGCGCTGCGCTGCTGGCATCCTTGATCTCGCCCAGGGTACCGTTGCCGTTTTGTGGTTGATTCATATTCACCTCGTCGTTATCGCTGCGGTAGAAAAAAATACCCAAAAGTGCCCATGCCAAGCGCTTGCGGGATACCGCAAACGCTTAGCGCACGACGTAGTCTAACGCGATACCGCCAAATACCGCCGCACCCAACCAATTGTTGTGCCGGAAGGCATAAAAGCAGGCGTCGCGTTCGCGTCCGCGTATCAAGGTGTAGTGATAGACGGCAATGCCGGCCGCCACCACCAGCCCGGCCAGGAACCACACGCCCAGTCCCATCTGCATGCCTGCCCACAGCAGCAACAGCAGGTGCACCGCGTAGCACACCATGATGGCGGCGACGTCGTAGCGGCCGAAGGTGATCGCCGAGGTCTTGATGCCGATTTTCAGGTCGTCGTCGCGGTCCACCATCGCGTACTCGGTGTCGTACGCCACCGCCCAGAACACGTTACCGATCAACAGTACCCACGCCACCATCGGCACCGTATCCTGGATTGCCGCGAACGCCATCGGGATGCCGAAGCCGAACGCAATCCCCAGATACGCTTGCGGAATCGCGAAGAAGCGCTTGAAGTACGGATAGGTGCCGGCGATGATCAGCGCCGCCACCGACAGCTGCTTGGTCAGTGCATTGAGCGGCAGGATCAGGCAGAACGAGATCAGCGCCAGCAGGCCGGCGATGGCCAGCGCTTCCTTGCCGCTCACGCGGCCGCTGGTGATGGGGCGGTTCACGGTGCGCTTGACGTGGCGATCGAAGTCCTGGTCGGCGTAGTCGTTCATGGCGCAGCCGGCCGAGCGCATGAGCAGGGTGCCGAGCGAGAAAATCAGCACCAGCACCAGGTTGGGCCGGCCGTCGGACGCGAGCCACAATGCGCACAGGGTGGGCCACAGCAGCAGCAGCGTGCCGATCGGTTTGTCCAGGCGGACCAGGCGGAAATACAGGGCAAGCTTGTTCATCGAATGGCGTGTCGGCGACGGTGAAATAACAGTAAGGCCGCCATTATCGCAAATATCGTGTCAAGGCTCTTCGCACAGGTTGGTAATGCCGGGCAGGTTGCACGCGGCGACCACTTCGCACACGGCGTCGATGGCCGCCTTGCGGGTAAAACTCTTGCGCCAGACGATGACCACGCGGCGCGACGGCGCCGGCGTTTCGAAAGGGCGGAACTGCAGCATGCCGTCGTTGGCGTTCATGTCCGGCACCGAGGCGCGCGGCAGCACGGTCAGGCCGATGCCGCTCGAGACCATGTGTCGGATGGTTTCCAGCGACGAGCCCTCGAACGTGCGCTGCATGCCGTTGCCGGGCGTGGAGAAGCGCGCCATTTCCGGGCACACTTCCAGCACCTGGTCGCGGAAGCAGTGGCCGTTGCCGAGCAAGAGCATGTTTTCGGATTTGAGGTCGTTGGCGGGAATGGCGCGACGCTTGGTCCACGGGTGGTGGGCCGGCATGGCCACCACGAACGGTTCGTCGTACAGCGCCTGCATGGTCATGCCGTGGTCGGGCAGCGGCAGCGCCATGATGGCGGCATCGAGCTCGCCCTGGCGCAGCATCTCGAGCAGGCGCACCGTAAAATTCTCCTGCAGGATCAGGGGCATCTGCGGCACCTTGTCGATCATGCCTTTTACCAGCGGCGGCAGCAGGTACGGGCCGATGGTGTAGATCACGCCGAGGCGCAGCGGGCCGGCCAGCGGATCCTTGTTCTGTTTTGCCAGCTCCTTGATGGCGGCGGTCTGTTCGAGCACCAGCTCGGCCTGGGCGATGATTTGCGCGCCGAGCGGCGTGACCGAGATTTCGGCGCCACCGCGTTCGAACAGCACCACGCCCAGTTCATCCTCGAGCTTCTTGATGGCGACCGACAGCGTAGGCTGTGCAACGTAGCAGGCTTCGGCCGCGTGGCCGAAGTGTTTCGCTCTTGCGACGGCGACAATATATTTCAGTTCGGTCAGTGTCATGTGAGGTATTTGAACACAGGCGATGGGGGGATGCAATAATAGCGTCCCAAGCAGGAACGACCAATACAACCATTTTCAACTACTACCAACCAAGCCATTCTAGCCGAGATGACTGCCATGCCCGACTTCGAACAGAAAATCTGCACCCGCGACCAACTGGCGGCCCGCGTGGCGGCGCTGCCCAAGCCGGTGGTGCTGACCAACGGCGTCTTCGACATCCTCCATCGCGGCCACGTCACGTACCTGGCGCAGGCGCGCGCACTGGGCGCCTCGCTGGTGGTGGCGGCCAACACCGACGCCTCGGTCAAGCGCCTGGGCAAGGGCGACGACCGTCCGCTCAACAACTGCGCCGACCGCATGGCGCTGCTGGCCGCACTGGAGTCGGTGAGCCTGGTGGTGGACTTCGACGAAGACACGGCGCTCGAAGTGGTGCAGCAGGCGCGCCCCGATATCTACGCCAAGGGCGGCGACTATCAAATGGATGCGATTCCCGAAGGGCAGGCAGTGCTGGCCTACGGCGGCCAGGCCGTGGCGATCGACTTCGAACATGACCGCTCCACCACGCGCCTGTTGACCAAGGTACGCGCCTTCCATCCAAAATGAGGCTGGTGCTGATCATCCTGGCAACGCTGATCTTCATCATCGTCCAGTGGGGACCGGTGCTGTACGTGGCGCGCCGGCAGTGGCTGCGTGGCGACCCGTACTCGTTCCGCCAGCTGCGCTTCATGATGCCGGCGCAGTTGCTGGCCACGGTGTCGCTGGCATTTACTGCCGACTTGCTGGGCATGCGCAATCCGGCGGCGCTGTTTGCCGGCGCCACCATCGTGGTCAGCGCGGCGGGCGCCGGTGCGCTGGCGCTGTACTACCGCATCAAACGTCGAAAGTAGCAATCAAGGTCGCGATGCGCGCCGGCGCGATCGGCATGCGCACTGCATCCGGCCGCCAGCCATACAGCACCTCGGTCGCGCCGCCGCAAATGCGGCCCTGGCAAGGGCCCATGCCGCAACGGGTTTGCAGCTTGGCGCTGCGCCAGCTGGTATGCGCGCGTAATTCTCCATGCGGTACATCCTCGCAGCGGCAGACGATGGTGTCGTCGGCCGCCAGCGTGGCCAGCTCGGGGCGCAGCGCAAATGCGCGCGCCAGGCGGGCGGCGAATTTTTTCCAGCGGGCGCGCTCGTCGAGCGATGTTTGCATGCGCTGGGTCTGGCCGCTGGCGGCCAGGCCGGCGATGCGGCCTTCCACCAGCGCCAGATCCACGCCGCCGATGCCGGTGCCTTCACCGGCGCAGTACACGCCGGGAACGTCGGTTTGCTGCCAGCTGCCGGTTTGCACCACGGCCTGGCCGTCGTGCGCAGTGGTGGCGCAGCCGAGCGCCTGCGCCAGCTCCAGGTTGGGCAGCAAGCCGTAGCCGCAGGCCAGGTAGTCGCAGTCGAATACCTGTTCTGTACCGCTCTTTCCCCGTTGTACCCGCACCGCATCCAGTACGCCTGCTGCGTTGCTACGTGCCGATACCACGTGGCTGTGGCGCACATAGGCAATGCCGCGCAATTGCGCGAACAGGCGCAGCGCCTGCGCCGCCTTGGCCGGGGTGGCTGCCAGGCCGCCAGCGAAGCGCGCCAGCGCCGGCAAGGGCGCCTGCTCGACGATGGCGACGACGTGGGCGCCGCGTTCCCTCAGCGTGGCCGCCACCGCCAGCAGCAGCGGGCCGGTGCCGGCCACCACCACCCGTTTGCCGGCTACCGGGTAGCCGCCCTTGACCAGCGCCTGCAGGCCGCCGGCGCCGGTCACGCCGGGCAGGGTCCAGCCGGGGAAGGGCAGCAAGCGTTCGCGCGCGCCGGTGGCGATGATCAGGTGATTGAAGTGCAGCGTAGTTGCTGACCCAGCCGAACCTGCAGCATCGGCCGTCTGCACCTGCAACTGGCCGGGCGCGGGCGCGTACAGCACCCGCGTGTGCGCCAGGAAGCTGACGTTGGGCGCCGCCTGCAAGGCCGCCCACATGGCGCCGGCCCGGGTGTCGCTTTGCTGCTGCGGACCGCCGCGCCAGATCTGGCCGCCGGCAACCGGGTTGTCATCGACAATCGCCACCGAACCGCCGCCGGCCGCCGCTGCGTTTGCGGCCGCGAGGCCAGCCGGCCCGGCGCCCACCACCACGATGTCGAAATACTTCATGCCGCGCCTCCCAGGGTTTGTACCCGCATGCCGGGAGCGCAGAGCGTCTGGCACGACAACTGGTGGGCGCGGCCGTCGATGGTCACGCGGCATTCGTGGCAAACGCCCATGCCGCACAAGGGAGCGCGCGCCGCGCCACCCACCGCGCGCCGGGTAAGCGCCACGCCGTCGCACGCCAGCGCAATGGCGGCAGCCACGGTCACGCCGGCCGGCACGTGGATGGTGCGCGCGTCGATCGTCAGGTCAAGGGTAGTGGCGGAGGAGGTCATCGGAAGCGGTGCGGCAGATAGGGGTGGTAGGGAATGACTGAACTTTCGCCCTGCATTTGCGCCGCCAGCAGCTGCGCCGTGGCCAGCGCGGTGGTGATGCCGAGCCCTTCGTGGCCGGTGGCCAGCCACAGGCCGCGCCGCGCACCGGAGGGGCCGATCAGCGGCAGGCCGTCCGGGGTGGCAGCGCGCAGGCCGGTCCAGCAGCGCAGTACATTGAGTTCGGCCAGCGCCGGCGTCAGGGTGGCGGCATGGCGCAGCATGCGCGCCAGCATGGCCGGCTCCACGGCCGGATCGACGGTGTCGAACTGGCGCGAGGAGCCGATCAGGATCTGGCCTGTGGGCCGTGGCTGCAGGTTGAAGGCTACCGAGTCGCCGCTGGATGCGTGCGCGCTCTTGATGTAGCCCAGCTCCACCAGCTGGTGCCGCACGAAACCGGGATAGCGGTCGGTGATGGCCAGGTGGCCCTTTTTCGGTTGCACCGGCAGCTCCGGCAGCAGCGCGCGCGAGCCGGTGCCGGCCGCCAGCACGATGTGTTGCGCCTCAACGCGGGCGCCGTCGTCCAGCAGCACTGCATGGTCCTCGATGGCCGTCACGCGCGCGCGGCGGGTGACGGCGCCGCGGCGCATGGCGCGGTCGAGCAGGATGCGGGTGCTCTTCGGCGCATAGACCAGGCCGTCGCCGGCCACCAGCAAGCCACCGGCCAGGCCGGGACGCAACTGCGGTTCGCGCGCGTACAGTTCGGCGGGCGAGAGCATCGTGCAGGCGAGGTTGAAGGTCGATAAGGTGTGCGCCTTGGTGCGCGCAGCGGCGAGTTCCTCTTCGTCGGCAGCCACCCAGATGGTGCCGCAGTTGCTGTATTCGTGGCGTTGCGGGCGTTCGCCCACCAGCTCGCGCCATAGCGCCACCGAGTAGGACGTGAGCGCCAGTTCGGCCAGGTTGTCGTCCATGACCACCAGGTGGCCCATGCCGGCAGCGGTGGCGCCGCCGCCGGCCGTGTCATGCTCGATGACCGCCACCCGCAGCCCGCGCTCGCTCAGCGCATCCGCACAGGCGGCGCCCACGATGCCGGCGCCGATGACGACCGCATCGACAGCATTCAACGGATGCCCCAGGCATAGGGATCGTCCGGGTCCAGCACCAGGTGCGCCTGCGACGTGACCCAGGCGCGGCCCCGGATCGACGGCACCAGGTTGCCATCGCGGTAGCGGTACGATGCTTCGAACACGCTGCCGATCACGCTTTCCTGCTGCCACAGGTCGCCCTCGGCCAGCTTGCCGTCGGCTGCCAGGCAGGCCAGCTTGGCGCTGGTGCCGGTGCCGCACGGCGAGCGGTCGTAGGCCTTGCCGGGGCACAGCACGAAACTCTGGCTGTCGGCGCCGGTGCGCGAAGGGCCGAACAGTTCGATATGGTCGATCACCGCGCCGTGGTCGCCGGTGATGCCGGCTTGGGCCAGGGCGGCGCCCACGGCCACGCTGTAGCTGGTCAAATTTTCGACGTTGGCGAGGCTGATGTCCTGGCCATGGCCATCGACCAGGAAGAACCAGTTGCCGCCGTAGGCGACATCGCCAGTGACGGCGCCGTGGCCCGGCACGTCGACCGTGACCGCATGACGGGTCCGGCGCGCTGGCACGTTCTCGATGGTGACGCTGCCGTCGTCGTGCAGGACCGCTTCCACCACGCCGGCCGGCGTGTCGATGCGGTGGCGGCCGGCGCCGATGCGGCCCATGAAGGCCAGCGAGGCCACCAGGCCGATGGCGCCGTGGCCGCACATGCCCAGGTAGCCGACGTTGTTAAAGAAGATCACACCGGCCACGCAGTCGGGCGCATGCGGTTCGCACAGCAGCGCACCCACCAGCACGTCGGAGCCGCGCGGCTCGCACACCACCGCCGTGCGGAACTTGTCGTGGTCCTGCCGGAAGCGCGCCAGGCGTTCGTCGAGGGGGCCGGCGCCCAGCGGCGGACCGCCGGCGGTGATCAAACGGGTCGGCTCGCCGCCGGTGTGGGAATCGATGATGGAGATGAGTTTCATGCCGCGATGGTAGGCTTGCGGGAGCCCGCTGTCTTGCACCGGCTAAGCATGATGGATGACGAAATCTGCACAATCGATAAAATTGTCGCGACGGCGCAATGCGTTGCTGGCACAATCGGCACCATGCACAATCACGACATCAAAAACCGGTCCCATGACGCCGCACGCCGCATGGTCGCTGGTGCAATCGCCGATCCGTTCTTTGCCGAGGCGCTGTTCGACGCGCTGCCCGACGTGGTATTTTTCGTAAAGGATGAACGCGGACGCTACGTGGTGGTCAACCAGACGCTGGTCCAGCGTTGCGGCCAGCGGCACAAGTCGGCGCTGCTGGGGCGCTCGGCCGATGAGCTGTTCAGGGCGCCCTTCGGCCAGACCTTTCTAGCGCAGGACCAGGCGGTGCTGGCCGGCGGCAACGACATCGAAGACCAGCTGGAACTGCACCTGTACCCGAGCCGCGATCCCGGCTGGTGCCTCACCCGCAAGACCGCCTTGCGCGACGCGGCGGGCCGCATCGTGGGGCTGACAGGTATCTCGCGCGACCTGGCGATGGCGGACAAGAAAAATCCCGCCTACCGCAAGGTGGCGGCAGCGGTGAACCTGATCCAGGAAGCGTATGGCGAACCACTGCCGCTGGCGGCGCTGGCGCGCACCGCCCACATGTCGGTGGCGCAGATCGAGCGATATTTCTTACGCATCTTCCACATCACGCCGCGCCAGATGATCATCAAGACCCGGGTGGAAGCGGCCTCGCGGCTGCTGGCGGGGGAGGCCAGCGTGGCGGAGATCGCGCAGGCGTGCGGGTATGGCGATCATTCGGCGTTTACGCGCCAGTTCAAAGCCACGACCGGGTTTACGCCGACGCAATTCCGCCAGCTTAATTTGCCGTAGTGGTCATGTCTGCCAGCTCCACCCGGTTGCGCCCCAACTGCTTGGCGCGGTACAGCGCCGTGTCGGCGGTCTTGAGGAAATCGACGACGGAGTCCTGGTCGCCCGGGGTGGTTACCGCCACGCCCAGGCTCACCGTCAGCACCCCGAACGGGGAGTGCGGGTGCGTCAGTTTCAGGCCGGCGATCGCCTGGCAGATCTGGTCCGCCATCGCCAGCGCGTGCTCCTCGCCGCCGGCCTGGGCGATGATGGCGAATTCCTCGCCGCCGTAGCGCGCCACCAGGTCGCCGGCGCGGCGCATGCGCCTGGTCAGTTCGGCCGCCACCTGGCGCAGCACGTTGTCGCCGGCCTGGTGGCCGTAATGGTCGTTGTATTGCTTGAAATGGTCCACGTCCAGCATCGCCAGCGTGAGCTGTTGGCCGTTGCGCCGCGCGCGGCTCCACTCGGCGGCCAGGGTCTCGTCGAAGTGGCGGCGGTTGGCAATGCCGGTCAGGCCGTCGGTGGCGTTCATGGCGGTGAGGCGGCGGTTCGACCGTTCCAGCTCGCGCGTGCGTTCGCGCACCCGGCGTTCGAGCTCGCGCTCGCGCGCTTGCAGTTCGCTGATCAGCACCGCGAAGCCGATGCCGATCATCGACAGGGTGAGAATGAATTCCTGCGCCCGCACCACTTCCAGGTGCACCGGCACGTCGCCAAACGGCCGCAAGCCGGTGGTCATCATCATCGCGGCAGACAGCGACACCAGCGCCACAAACAACGTGGTCAGGCGCACACCGAAGCGGAAGGCAATCACGGCGGCCGCCGGCAGCAGCAGCGTGGGCGTGACCGATACGCCGTCGATTTCGCCACCATGAGCCGACAGCACGGCCGCCGCCAGCAGCAGGGTGCCGGCCAGGATGGCATCGTCAAAGCGCGTCAGGCGTAGCCGCTGGTGCTGGCGGCCGGAGAAGGCCAGCAACAGCGGCGTGTAGATCAGCAAGCCCAGGCCGTCGCCGAACCACCACAGGCGCGCCAGCGTGAAGTAGGGCGTGGTCGAACCATACTGCTGCAGCACCAGCGCGGCGGTCAGCCCCGCCAGCATGGCGGCAAACACCGGGCCGGCCACGAAGAACTTGATGAAGTCCTGTAACCTCTGCAGGCGCGGCGAGGCGTTGTAGCGCCGCATGAGGCCATACGTGGTGAGGATATCGAGCTGGTTGACGGCGCTGAGCAGCATCGCCATCTGCCAGCTGAAGGCATTCAGGTTGGCCAGTACGTCGGAGATGTACGTGAGGGTGCACAGCAGCGGCGCGCGGCGGCCACGAAAGCGCAGCAGCGCCGCCAGCAGCACGGCGTTGGGCAGCCACACCACCACCGCGTTTTCCGGCGTGACGGCGCAAAAGAACGTCAGCTTGACGGTGGCGAAGTGGAACAGGGGCAGCAGCAGGCAAACCAGCCACCCCGGCTGCCCCCGGCGGAAGGAACGGGCAATCATCATGTGCGATGATTACCCGACCGGCGCACCGGTGTCAAATTCCGGGCGCCGCCTTGTGGCTAGCGATCCACTACCAACCTGTCGCCCACGTAGGCGCGGTAGTGGCGGATGCGGCCCGTGACGCCCTCCGGACCCTGGCGCGGCGTGTAGCGCATGCCGGCCACGGTATCGGTTTTGCCCAGGTCGATGATGATGCGGTGCGGGTGGCCGGTAGTGCGTGCTTTGCCGCTGTACGACGTGTGCCAGTGGTCGGTGTTCTGGCCGTTGATGGCGTTCAGCGCACCGCCGTCTTCCTTGCTCACTTCCTCGCTATCGACAAAGGCGATGGTCCAGTTGGACTGGTTGAGGGTTTTGCCGTCGGGGCCCAGCAGCGCCAGTTCGGCAATCGCGGCGAACTGCTTGCCATCGAAGGCGTCGAGCGACTCGAGGCAGAACTGGCGGCCGGTGGCCGGTTGCGCGAACTTGACGTCCTGGGTGGCGGCGCCGCGCTGGAACTCGCCCTCGTGCACCGGTTTCATGCCATCGAGCTGAGCGCGCGCGGTGCTCGGTGGCCGTGGCAGGTCGCGGTCCGGTTTCAGCTGGTCGAGCACCGGGGTTTTCAGGCCGGCGCTGCGCGCCACCTGCGGGCCCGTCAAATCCAGCACCACGACTTCGTTGGCGCCGCGCTTGAGCCACGGGCCGGGCAGGTACATGGTTTGCGTGGGGCCGATGCTCCAGTAGCGCCCCAGGCAGCGGCCGTTGACCCACACGATGCCCTGGCCCCAGGTGGACATGTCGAGGAAGGTGTCGCCGGTGCTGGCCACGTCGAAGCTGGCGCGCCAGAAGGCCGGACCGGCGGTGCGGCCGGTTTTCCAGGCCAGCGGCGGCAGCACGGCGTCGGCATCGAAATCGATGGCGCGGATATCCCAGTTTTCCAATGGCTGGCCGGCCAGCGTGACCGGGCCGTGCATGCCCTTGCGGTCGTGGATTTCCACGCCAAAGTTGACGCGGGCGATGGTGTAGAGCAGGATCTCGAGCGTGACCGGCTTGCTGCGCGCGGGCAGATCGACCTTGAAGCGGCGGTAGCGCGTATCCATGGTGCCGGCCAGCTTGCCGTCCAGGTACACCCAGGCCAGGTCGCGCACCTTGGCCGCTTCCAGCGTGCCAGCCGGTCCGGCGGGCAGCGTGATGCGGTACGAGACGATGCCTCGGCTGATGTCATACGTTTCGAGCGGCTGCGGCGATACCGCCTTGATCACTTGCGGCGGCAGCGCGGTAAACACCGATGCCGACTGCTTGAACGAGAACGGCGCGACGGCGATGACCGGGTTGTGCTTGGGTGCCGGCGGCAGCGTCTCGCCGGGCAGCAGGTATGGTTTCATGCCCGCGCGGTAGGCCTCGAACTTTTCGCCCATCCAGCCTGCCTCGCTGATCGGCGCGTCGTAGTCGTAGCTGCTGGTGTCGGGCCGGAACGGGCGGTCGCACCCGCCCCACAGGCCGAACGACGTGCCGCCGTGCGCCATGTACAGGCTGAACGAGCCGTTCGCCTTGAGCATGGCCTGGATATCGGCCACGGCGCGGTCGGCGGGACCGCGCTTGTGCGGCGAGCCCCAGGTGTCGAACCAGCCGGAATAGTATTCGCCGCACATGCGCGGCCCCTTTTGTACCTGGTCCAGCGCCTTGAAGCCGGCGGCCGGATCGCTGCCGAAGTTCGCCACCGAGAACAGTTCGGGGATGTGGGTTTTGACCACGGCATTGGTGGGATTGCACTGGAACAGCGGTACATCGAAGCCGCCGTCGAGCAGCACCTGGCGCATGGCGCGCATGTAATCGAGGTCTTCGCCAAAGAAGCCGTATTCGTTTTCGACCTGCACCATCAGGATCGGCCCGCCGTGGGTGATCTGCTGCTGGCCCAGCACGCGGCCCACTTCCTTCATCCAGCGCCGCGCCGGCGCCATGAAACCTTCATCGCGGGTGCGCAGGAAGGCGTCGCCGGGGTGCTTGAGCAGCCACCATGGCAGTCCGCCCATTTCCCACTCGGCGCACGCGTACGGGCCGGGGCGCAGGATCACCCACAGGCCTTCCTGCTGCGCCAGGCGGCAGAATTCGGCGGCGTCGCGCTGGCCTTCCCAGTCGTATTTGCCTTCGCGCCATTCGTGGTAATTCCAGAACAGGTAAGCGCACACGGTGTTCAGGCCCATGGCCTTGATGGCTTTCAGGCGGTGGCCCCAGTATTCGCGCGGCACGCGCGCGAAGTGCATCTCGCCGCAGCGGATTTGCAGGCGCTGGCCGTCGAGCACGAAGTCGGTGTCGGTGATGGCAAAGCGCGGCGAACCGGCGGCGTGCACGGTGGCGGCCATCGGCAGCAGCAGGCCGCCGGCGACGGCGCCAAGTTCTGCTGCCCGGCGCAGCACGCGGCGCCGGGCTGGGGAAGAAAGGGAGGAAGGGATCTTGGTGTAGGTGGTCATCTCAATAGTTTACCGGGTAATCCTTGGGGAAGCGGGCGCCCGCGAACGCCTTTTTCTGCGTCCAGTCCTGCGCCGGGGCGGTCCAGTAGGTGTCGGTGGGCGCCAGGCCCAGTGGCAGCAGGCTGGCCGAGGCGATGTACATGCTGCCGTTGTTGGAGTACCAGTCGCCCAGTTCGGGCTGGTGGCCGACGAAGCCGATGGTCAGGTAGCCGTCTTTTGTAAAATTGCCGGGCGCGGTCCATACCGCCTTGTGCACCGCTTGCAGCGCGGCGCGCACCTGGCCCTCGGGCAGGCTGACCGGCAGTTGCTTGCGCAGCGCCAGCAGGGCAAGCGGCTGGAATGCCGCCGTGCGGTAGGTGAGCGAGCGGCCGATCGGCGGGAAGCTGCCGTCGGTACCGATGAAGCGTTCGAGGTGTTCGCCAAAGCGCTGCATGCGCTTGACTGCCTGCGCGCGCAGCTCTTCGGGCTTGCCGTTCCAGAACGCGCCCTTTTTGTCGTCGAGCACATCGAGGATCTCGACCAGCATCGGGTGCATCACGAAGGCGTTGTAGTAGTCGAAGTGGAAGGCGTCGCCGTCCTTGATCCAGCCGTCGCCCACGTACCATTCGTTGATCTTGCGGATCGCCACGTTCATGCGCAGCGGATCGAATTCTTCGCCGATCGACATCAGCCAGGCTTCGTTCATGGCGGCAAACAGCATCCAGTTGATGTACGGCGGCTCGATGCGGCGCAGCGCCTTGATCTCGGCGATGATGCGGGCCTTGGTGGTGGCGTCGAGCGGTTCCCACAGCGCTTTCGGCGCGCGCATCAGCGCATTGGTGAAGTAGGCCGAATCGACCAGGGTCTGGCCCGGGCCTTTCCACAGCAGGTAGTCGGGGTTGCTTGGGTCGACCGAGTTGGTATAGCTTTGCAGCGCCATTTGCTGCAGACGCTTGCGGGTGCGGCCTTCCGGCGTGCCGTCGTCGGGCAGGGCCAGCCACGGCGCAATGCCGGCGATCAGCCGGCCGAAGCATTCGAGGTAAGCTACGCCTTTGTCGCGGCCATCCCAGGTGGGACTCACTTCGAGCGCGAAGTTTTTTTTCAACGTGCCGGCGGCCATATTGGACAGCACCGGCTCGCTCATTTTCTGCGCCAGCGCGGCCAGCTCGGCGCGTGATTTGTCCGTCGTCGGCTTGGCCGCTGCCGCTGCCGGCACCGGCTTGGTGGCGGCGCCGGCCATTTGCGCCACCCCGAGCATGGCGCCGGCCGAACCGGCAGCCAGCGACTGTATGAAATTACGTCGTTCCATCGTGTCTCCGTGTTATTTTCTGAGCAGGCGGACCATCTCCGACGACGCCAGCAGATAGGCCCCCACGCCGAACGGCGTGGTCGAATTCTGGTCCACCACCTGGCCCGGAATCGCCCGCTCGCCGATCGGCTGCACATAGCCTATCTTGCCATCGGGTTGCAGCGCAACCTTGGACAGGTAATGCCAGCCTTTACGGACGACCGGCAGGTATTCGCCGCGATCGAGCACGCCGTGGTTGATGCCCCACAGGTAGCCATAGACGAAAAACGCGGTGCCGCTGGTTTCCGGGCCCGGCGCGTGCGCGGCGTCGAGCAGGCTGCGGGTCCAGTAGCCGTCCGGCGTTTGCGCTTTTTTCAGCGCTTCGGCCATGCCCCGGTACTTGGCGACGTAGTCGGCGCGGTGCGGATCGTCCTTGGGCAGGTCTTGCAGCACCTTGGCCAGGCCGGCAAATACCCAGCCGTCGCCGCGCGACCAGAAGTCCTTCTTGCCGTTGGCGCTCTTGTGCTTGGGGTACACGTAGCGCGCATCGCGGTAGTACAGCTTTTCTTCGCTGTCGTACATGATGGTGTTGGCATACTCGAAGTACGTGTGCAGCTTGTCCAGGTACAGGCGATTGCCGGTGATGTTATAGAGCTTGGTCATCACCGGCATCACCATGTACAGGCCGTCCGACCACCACCAGTAGTCGTTCTGCGCAGTGCTCATCTGGTACTCCATCACCTCGCGCGCACGGGCGATCTTGCGCGGATCTTTTTGCGCGTCGAGCTGATAGAGGTCGGCGTAGGTCTGGAAGGCGATCTGCCAGTCGCCGAACAGCACGTGTTCGTCGGTCTCGCCGTACTGGTACTTCCACTTGCTCCTGTCGGTGGACTTGGCGCCCTGCCAGGCGTTGTGGACGGCCCAGTCCTCGGAATACTGGCGGTAGCGCGGATTGCCGGTGATCTGGTACGCCTCCATATTGCCCGTGTGGTAGGCGGCGATATCCCAGAACGCCCACTGCTGCGGCTTCTCGCGCGCCTGCCAGTAGTCGTTGACCTTGGTGATGATGGCGACCACCTCCTGTTCGGAGGTGCCCACCGCCGGCGCATTGGCATTGCCGGTGGCGCAGCCTGCCAATGCCAGCGCCACTGGCAGGGCCAATGCGCCGGTCATAAACGAACGTCTGATCACAGTTTCCCCCGGATGCCGAACTTGATGGTGCGGCCATCATACTTTGCATAGTCCATGCGCGTTTTCTTGCCGCTGCCGTACTGGCCGCTGGCGTCCTCGAAGTAATCGTAGGCCAGCGTGTTGGACAGGTTGAGCGCATCGATGCGGAACTCCAGGCTCTCGCTGATCTTGTAACTGATATTGGCATCGAGGTAGCCACGGCCGGCGCGCCAGCGTATCAGGTCGTCGCCGTTGTTGCGCGGGTTATCGCCGTGCAGCGACTTGCCCTTGTAGTTATAGGACATGCGCGCGGCCAGCGGGCCCTGTTCGAAGTACAGCGTGGTGCTGTACGCGTACTTGGGCACCGAGTTGACCTCGATCTCGCGGCCGCCGTTGGTGATCCACTTGGCGCTGTTGAACGGATCGATATGGGTGTAGCTGGCCAGCGCGCCCATGCCGTCGAACGGCTTGGGCAGGAAGCTGAAGGCCTGCTGGTACGCCAGCTCGTAGCCCTTGAGCTTTTGCTTGCCGGCGTTGGTGTAGCTGCGCAGCGTCATTGCCAGGTTCGGGTCCACGCGGCCGCTCGCATCCTGGAACAGTGGTCCCAGCGCGGTATCGGGCAGGCCGAGGGAACCGAAGGTGACCACCTGCGTGTTGGCGACGGTGGCGTCGGTCAGGTCCTTCTGGAAGATCGCGGCCGACAGCAGGCTGCCCGGCTTGAAATACCATTCCAGGCCCGTGTCGAGGTTTTTCGACTGTTGCGGGCGCAGGTTCGGGTTGCCCGACGTGGCCGAGTTGTCGAACTGGTTCGGGATCACGGTTTGCGCGGCGATGATCGACAGCGAAGCGCGGGTGATGGTCTTGCCCCACGAGGCGCGCCACATCAGGGTATCGGTCAGGTCGAAGGCGGCGCTGAGCGACGGCAGCACATTGCTGTACGAACCCTGCTCGTGGTTGGGGCCATAGACCAGGCTGGTGCCTTGCTGCTTGAAGTTGTCGATCTTGGTGTCGGTCTGCGAGTAACGCACGCCGGCATTGAAGCGCAGTTCGCGTTCGCCGATCTTGCCCTTGAAGTCGGACTGCACGAAGCCGGTCTTGACGTTTTCTTCCGCCGCGAAGCTTTGCGACGGCGTGAAGGTGGACGCCGGGTTGTAGGTGTTCGGATCGAAGTTGTTGTAGAAGTAGTTGCTGTCCCAGGTGCTCCAGGATTTCGGCCAGCCGCTGCCCATGTCGAGATTGCTGATCGGGAGGTTGCTGGTCATGCCGCTGCGCAGGCCGGCCGCGCCGATGCGATTGAGCTGCGTGGTGGCCAGCGCGGTGCCGTTACGCTTGTTGACTTCCTTGCCGGTGGAGACGTACACCAGGCCCGCCTTCAGGTGACCGGTCCAGTCGCCGGGCAGGTCGTAGTCCCAGTCGGCAACCACGCGCGCCTGCTTGCCCTTGTCGGTTTCCTTGGTCCAGCCGGTGCCGATGGTGAAGCCGCTCCAGTTGTTCGGATCGGTGTAACTGGTCGGCGACGAGATCGACGGATACACGTGGTCGTCGCCGTAGTCGATGGTCGATTGGGCGCCGTAGATATAGCCGGCCAGCTGGCCGGTGGCGCTGGTGGCGGAGCTGTGATTGAGGCTGGCCTGGCTGGTCAAGGTCAGCTTGTCGCTGACCTTCCAGCTGCCGTTCAGGGCGCCGTAGCCGAACTCCGTTTCATCCTTGGTGTAGATGGCGCCGGCGTTGTAGGTGGTGTTGGCGAAGGTGCCGGTCAGCAGGTTGGTGGCCGGATCGATCTTGACGTTCACCGGGATCAGGCCGTTGTTGCCGTTGGCGCCGGCAGGCAGGGCGCGGTTGGTGGTGGCGGTGCTGCGCACCAGGATGCCGAAGATGGTTTCCTCGCGGGTGTTCTTCAGCTTTGAATACATGGTGTCGAAGCTGAGGTTCACGGTCGGCGTCTTGTACTGCAGCGACGACACCAGGCCATCACGCGTGCGCTCGTTTTCCGAACCGTAGAAGCGGTAGATGCGCGGCAGCAGGGCCTTGTCGATCTGCTCGCGGGTGTAGCCCGACAGGTTGGCGCGCGGATCGTCGTAATCGAGTTTTAATGCGAAGTTGCCCTTGACCGGGCTCTGGCTGCCGTTGAACGAGCTGTTATAGCCGCCGGTCGCCTCGAAGCCGGAGCGGGTGTTGACGCTGCCCGAGTGCGACACGCCGACCAGAAAGCCCACGTTGTCCCAGGTGTTCGAGTACAGCGCGAAGCCGTTCGGATCGTGGTTCTTGGAGTTGGTGTTGTAGGTGTCGGTCAGGCCGTAGCGGATGGTGCGCTTGGGGTTGTCGAACGGGCGCGGGGTTTGCAGGTCCACCACGCCGCCCAGGCCACCCTCGGTCAGTTCGGCCAGCGGCGACTTGTAGAAGTCCACGCGGCCGAACAGTTCGGACGCGAACACGTCGTAGTTGAAGCCGCGCGCCGCGCTGCCGATGGTGGACGTGGACGTGGTGTTGACCGGCGCGCCGTTCAGCGTGGTGACGGAATAGTCGGTGGGCAGGCCGCGGATCGAGATGCGCTGGCCTTCGCCCGACGACTCGTCGCGGTTGAGGATCACGCCCGGCACGCGCTGCAGCGATTCGGCGACGTTCGCCTCGGGGAATTTGCCGATGTCCTCGGCCACGATCGAGTCGCGCACGCCGATGGCCTGGGCCTTCAGGTTGAGCGCCTTTTGCAGGCTGGAGCGGAAACCGGTGACAACCACGGTTTCCACTTTGCCGTCGGCCGGCGGCGGGGCCGCCTCGTTGGCGGTGCTGGCCGGCTCCGGCACAGCTTCCTGCGCCAGCGCCGCCGGCGCATACATGGCCGCCAGGGCAAGCGGGATCACGGTCTCCAGTATTTTCTTTTTCATTTTTTATCCTCAGTGTTAGACAGCTGGGTCGCCGGGGCAGTGCCCGGCTATAGCTAGACTAAGTCACTTGCCGAACCTAGGGCAACAGGGGAGAGGATGTACTGACGACAACGAGATATTGCGATGATTGATCTGTTGAGCGCGCGGCTAGCCGGGAAAATGCGGCTACTATGGGAAAAGTGCCTTGCATCCGCGCATGATGATTGAGCGAATGATCGTTAAACAATCAACAAGGTGATTGATCGATCGGTGAGGTATGACGACTTCGTATAGGGGATCGCAAATTTTCTATAGCGGGTGTGGGGGAAATGTCACGGATGGTCTGGGCCGATGCTTAATTCAACCAGATAGCGATCAAAACCCAGCAGATTTTCTCCGGCACGTCGCACGCTAAAGTACATCGCGTATTTACCCGGAGCCCTCAACGACACGATACGCATGTGACTGGAGCTGTCATTGTTCAACTGGTAATGAAGTTGCTTTACACCCCCAGGGGATAGATCAATCCAGCTACTTGAATTTTTGAGTTGCCACCCGCCCTTCTGCAGTTGAGTTTGCACCGACGAAAAAACCGAGACAGCTTCCGAAAAAGATAGAGTTCTAAGAGATGGAGAGGTTCTGATAGTCGATACTTTACCTTCCGAGTAGGCGATGGCGGCAAATGTGGTTGGAGGAAGTATGAACCCATATCGTGGGGCGTCGAATTTTATAACGACTGATGGTTCGGTTATAAAAGTATAGCCAAAACCACCCTCGTCCTTGTGTGGCGGATTTGAATTTTTCTCTACCGGGTAAGAGGATGTCTTGGTCACTTCTTCAAATTTGCTGCCGATTCGCAGTGAGAGCAAGGTTGGGTCTGGATCCGGCCAATATACCCAACCTATGCCACATATCAACGCTATCGATAGTGCTTTGGCGAATTTGAAATTCATCGTGCTGCGCCGCTGCTTGCTATATCGTCGATGGAGGCTTCGATGACAGTTTTTCCAGAAGAATTCAATAAGATATTAAACTGATCTGCCGCTTGGTTGACGAATTTCATGCGCTGGTCCTTGTCGTAAAGTTTTGCTCGTTTGTCTTTCGGAAACCATATCCCCTGAGAAGAGGAAAGCGTGCGGCATTCTGAGGAACGCGTCAGCTGGATTTCGGCCGCCACGCCGGTGGGGAAACCGGTTGCCCAGGAAAATTGGTTGGCACGCAATGCGGCCTGCATGGAAAGATCGTTATAAATCGCCGTCTGAAGTATGTTTACTTGTTCATGGAGCGCCATTTTTTTAACGCTGTCCGCAATACGTCCGACATCAATAAATCTGAATGATTCGAGTATTTCTGCGTGGGCCACTCCGAAGGAAATTTTTTTACTGTCAACAGGCCAGATAATTTGGTCCTTGATCGCTTGCCTGCTTTCCAAACATGTCTCCAGCTGTTTTATTCCACGCAACATGTAAAACCGATGGAGCGGGTAAATGTCGAGGAAAAGCAGGGTGTTACCCAGCGCAAGTTGACGATACATGTACGCTGATCCAGAGCCGATCGTGCTCGGAGTCATACTGACGGCAGCAGCGTCGGCATTGCTCATACTGCCGACGCGTTGCATCGCTTCCTGTACTTCTGCACGTGATTTCTTGATGTTATCTGCCGCATGCAACAACCCGCACCCCACCTGCTTCGATGCAAATGCCGCCAAGCCGGCCCACTGGAACCGCTTATCTTCTTTCCATAGCTGGGCGTAAGCCTGGTTGATCCTGCGGTTGCGCGCCAGGTTGTCTTCGATCAGTTTTCCGCCCGGTGCAATCCAGGCCTCCGCCTCTTTTTGCACCCGCAGCCACACGCCGGTGCAGCCGAGGATTGGTACGTCCAGGGCCTTGCAGGACTGGCCCTTGATGGTCGTGGCATGAATGCCGCATTCGGGTACCGGCACGGTATTGCGGCCCAGTGCCATGGCATCCTGCTGGTGTTTGGTGATGACTTTTTCGGACATGGCCGGCTCCCGGTTACTCGATCACCTGCCACGCGACCAGTTGCTTGCGGTCGGCGGCGTCGAATGGCGCGGTGTAGCCGTCGCTGTCAGTTTGGCCCTCGACTACCTTGTCGGAGAACTCGAGCCGATAGCGCCTTGCTGCGAGGGGCTGCTGCGAGTAGTCGTCGAGTAGCCGCAATACGATCTGGTCTTTGGGATCTTGCAGCGCATCGCTCTGCATCTGCTGACGGGCCAGCGAAGCTGCTGCTTCCGGCGAGGTGGCGGAATCACCGTCGAGTATTTGGCATTTCAGGCTCTGGATGGCAATCAGCCTGGGCGGCGATGGACAGCGACATAGACACAGGTCGTCCTGCAACGCGACCTGCTTGCCGTTCCAACTCTCTGGAATGCGGGTGCCGCACAGTGCGATCTTGCCCGGTGACTTGCAGGCAGGGCAGAGAACCTGGTCGCCCTCCAGCGCCATTTTGACGCCATTGATCGAGCATGCACTGCTGGCGGAAATTACCTTGCCGCCTGCGGAGGTGCTGGCACCCAGGGTGATGTGATAGCGTTTCATGAGCAGTCCGTTGATTGGCGGAAAGCTCAAATGTAGACATTCGAAGCGGTGGTGTTTTGCTCCTGAGCAAATAGGCCGGCGGGCTACTTCAGTTTGTACACCACCTCGACCGACTGGCTGAACCGCAGTGCAGGCGCGTTCATGTGGACGCGCAGCGGTCCCGTCACCCGGCCCGGGATGTCGGCGCGTCGCTGGTCCGGCGGTCCGAAGCCCATGGCGGTGCTGAGGTTGGCGAGGCTGCCTGCCGAGACGGCGCCCACGCTGTCGATTTTCCGCCCCACGCCGGCGGCCATGCTGTCGGCCTTGACACGCGCCTTGCGCAGGGCCTGCGCCATCAGGTCGTTTTCGATGCGCACCTGTTCGGTGTTGGAAAAAGTGCTCATCGGCGTATCGAGTTCGCGCATGGCCATCAGGCCGGTGACCAACGGGCGCCATGCCTCCATGTCGCGCAGCGTGATGGTGACGGTGGCCTTGGCTTCCACCAGCGGCGCAGGGGCTTGCGCCGGGTCGTCGGCTGGTGCGGCGGCGGCCTTGTTCGGGCGTGGTTCCTTGCGCAGGTCCTGGATCACGGTAGTGGCGTCCTTGTCGCCCAGGGTATCGACCAGCGCGCGGATCCTGGCGATGCCGGCTTCGACTTCCTGGGTTGCCAGATCCGCGTCGGCCTGGACCGAGACCACGTCGAGCGAGATCGATACCGTATCAGGGACAACAAAAATGCTGGCGGTGGCGTTCGCATGCACGAACGGGTAGGCCGGCCAGTCGGCGGCCAGCGCCAGGCCGGGTAATAACAGTGCTGCCAGGTACAGCGGTTTGAATCGTTTCATCAATGTCTCCGGAAGGCCCGCACGTTCGTCGTGGTGTTGCGTATTATGCAAATGTCGCGATATTGCAACTAGTCAATCGTATGATTTTTTAATAATTTTCGTCAAGAAACTTTCTAACTTGAGATGAATAATCGATAATTACGGATTTTGCAACTCACAAACCTTCATGAGAACAGCCATCCCGATGCTGGCGGCCGAAATCGTTGCAGTCGCCGCCCTCGGCCTGCATACCGGCGCGCTGGCACAGCAAGCACCTGCCGCCGCCGTGAAGGCCGCGCCGGTTCCACCCACGGCCGCCGACAAGCCCGCCTCCAGGGAAATCGTCCAGGTGGAAATCAACGGCGCCGCCGACTACGATCCGCGCCGCGATGACACCGCCAGCAAGACCATCATCGGCCAGGAAGAGATCCTGAAATACGGCGACACCAATGTCTTCGATGTCTTGAAACGCGCGCCCGGCGTGACCGTGATCGGCGAGAGCATCCGCATGCGCGGTCTCGGTAACGGCTACACCCAGGTGCTGGTCAACGGCGAGCGGCCGCCGCCGGGCTTCAACCTGCAAACGGTGGCGCCCGAGCAGATCGAAAGAATCGAAGTGGTGCGCGCCGCCACCGCCGAGTTTTCCACGCAGGCGATTGCCGGCACCATCAATATTGTGCTGAAAAAAGTGGTGAGCAAGCCGCAGCGCGATGTGCGCGTGGGCATCGGTCATTCGGGCCTGGTCAAGCGCGCCTCGGCACTGGGCACACTGGCCGACCGCAGCGGCAACCTGTCGTATTACCTTTCCGTGTTCTTGCTGCGCCATGACAACCGCAATCCGGGCACGTACACCGAGCAACTGGCGTCCGCCGATGGCGTGGTGCTGCAACAGCGTGACAGCAGCATCGCCAACAACAGCAAGCTGTCCTTGCTGGGACTGGAGCCGCGCCTGAACTGGAAGCTCGACAACAACGGGCAGTTGAACTGGAGCGCGTCGGTGGGCGCCAACCGCTTCGACAGCGATCAGACTTACCGATACGATAACCAGGTCGGCAGCTTCCCGGCACCGAATTTCCTGTTCCGCGATAACGCCAGCGAGAACCGGTCGGTGTACCTCTCCACCAACGTCAACTGGGTCACGCAACTGGCCGGCGGCAAGCTCGATACGACGCTCACCGTCACCCACAGCAGCGGCAGTGCGGATAGCGACTGGGCGTCGAGCACGGCCAACCGCCAGCGCACGCTGCAACGCGATACCGACAGTGACTCGCGCAGCAACTCCTTGCGCAGCAACGGCAAGTACACGCGTTCCGTGCTGGGTGAACATGCGCTGGCCACCGGCTGGGAAGTGAGCCGCCAGCGCCAGCGTGAAGACCGCCATCGCGTGGAAGGCTTTGTCGGCAGCGCCCCGGCGATCTTCGACGAGCGCTTTGCGCCGCAGGTGGTGCAAGCGGCTGCCTTCGCCCAGGACGAATGGAACGTGACCAAACAGTGGTCGATGTACCTGGGGGCGCGCTGGGAAACCATCCGCACTGACAGCGCCGTCAGCGGCCGGCCGGACACCAGCTCGCGCAACCACGTGCTCAGCCCCATCGCCCAGACGCTCTACAAGTTTCCCGACAAGAGCGGCCGGCAGCTGCGCCTCGCCCTCACGCGTACCTTCAAGGCGCCGACGGTGGGCCAGTTGACCGCGCGCCGCAACGAGGCTGACCTGAACACGCGCTTTACCGCCGACAGCAGCGGCAACCCCGATCTGAAGCCGGAACTGGCGACCGGCGTGGATGCGACCTACGAGCATTTCTGGGCGCCGGGCGCCACGTTTTCGGCCACCGCGTCCACCCGCCATATCACCGATTACATCCGTACCACCCTGTCGCAGGACAGCGGCGGCCGCTGGCTGTATCAACCGGTCAACGATGGCAAGGCCGATGTGCGGGGCCTGGGCCTGGAACTGAAATTCCCGTCGAAGCTGGTGTGGCCGACCTGGCCGGCACTCGACCTGCGCGCCGGCGTCAACCGCAACTGGTCGCAGGTGGATTCGGTGCCGGGGCCGGATAACCGGCTTGACCAGCAAGTGCCACTCACCGCCAACCTCGGCATCGATTACAAGCAGGGGGCTTACACCACGGGCGCCAGCCTGGCATTCCGCTCGGGCGGGCCGGTACGCATCTCGGCCGAACAAAGCACGCGCCTGCAGGCGCGCAGCGACCTCGATGCCTACCTGCTGTACAAGGTCAGTCCTGCGGTGCAGCTGCGCTTTACCGGCAAGAACCTGCTGGCGCGCGATAGCGAGACTTACTCGCGCTACGCCGACCGCAATGGCGTGAGTCAGAACTGGGGCCGCAGCGACAATTCGCGCGAGTGGGCGGTAAACCTGGAGCTCAAGCTGTAACCTGGCGCTCCTGCCGCTACTGCCGCAATCGCCGCATCGGCCACAATCGCCGCTGCGGCCGCAATCGCAGCAGGTGCACGGTGTGCCCCTCGGCGACCGTGCCGCCGATGAGCACGCGCGTTTCGGCGTGCTCCGGTCCGACCGATATCACCCGCAGCCGCACACGGCCGCTGTCGATCAGGAGATGCATGCCGGCGCGCACAGTGTCGTACACCTGTTGGCAGAACAGCGGCGCGCGGTGCTCGTCCCCCAGCAGTTCGTGGTCCATGTCGAGGCGGAACGCATCACCCGCCACCAGCGTCGCGCAGCCCTCGGCAAAGCGGCCCAGGCGCGCCATGCTCAGCGGCATTGGCGCCGGTGGATGCAGGAGGCAGGCGCCTGGCATTTCAGCGTTCGCCTGCTGCATCGCTGTCGTCGTCGCGCATCACCAGCAGCGCCCGGAAATCGTTGACGTTGGTGAGCGTGGGACCGGTCACCACGCTGTCGCCCAGCGCCTGGAAGAAGCCGTGGCCGTCGTTGTCGTCCAGCGCGTCGCCCGGGCGCAGGCCTTGTTTCCAGGCGCGCGCCAGTGTATCGGGGGCAATGGTGGCGCCGGCGATCTCCTCCTGGCCATCGACGCCGTCGGTGTCGCCGGCCAGGCCGTAGATGCCCACCCGGCCGCGTAGGGCGAGCGCGCACGCCAGCAGGAATTCAACGTTGCGCCCGCCGCGCCCCTGGCCGCGCACGGTGACGGTGGTCTCGCCGCCCGACAGCAGCACGCACGGCTGGTCGAACGGCTGGTCGTGATTGACCGCTTGCAGCGCCATGGCCGCCATCACCTTGCCCACCTCGCGCGCCTCGCCCTCGATGCTGTCGCCGAGGATGTACGGCGTCACACCCGCCTGCCGCGCTACCTGCGCAGCGGCCTGCAACGCCATCTGCGGCGTGGCGACCAGGCGCACCTCGGCGCGGGCCAGGCGCGGGTCGCCCGGTTTGACCGATTCACCGCGCCCGCTGCGCAGCACATCGAGCACGTGATCAGGCAGCTCCAGGCCGTAGCGGCGGATGATGTCGAGTGCATCGGCGCAGGTGCTGGCGTCGGCCACGGTGGGACCGGAGGCGATGTCGCGCGGATCGTCGCCGGGCACGTCGGAGATCAAGAGCGTGACCACCCGCGCCGGATGGCAGGCGGCGGCCAGCCGGCCGCCCTTGATGGCGGACAGGTGGCGCCGCACACAGTTCATCTCGCCGATGCTGGCGCCTGAGCGCAGCAACTGCTGGTTGATCAGCTGCTTGTCCGCCAGCGTGATGCCGTCCAGCGGCAGCGGCAGCAAGGATGAACCGCCGCCCGAGATCAGGCACAGCACCGTGTCGTCGACACTGAGGCCCTGCACGCGGTCGAGCATCCGGCGCGCCGCCTGCAGGCCGGCGGCATCGGGCACCGGGTGCGCCGCTTCGACGATCTCGATGCGCTCGCACGGCACGGCGTAGCCGTAGCGCGTGACCACCAGGCCGGTGAGCGGACCGTCCCAGTGGGCTTCCACTGCGCGCGCCATTTCGGCCGAGGCCTTGCCGGCGCCGATCACGATCAGGCGTCCCTCCGGCTTTTCGGGCAGGGCCGGCGGCACGCACAGCGCCGGTTGCGCGGCCGCGATGGCGGCGTCGAACATGCGACGCAGTAGAAAGGTTTCGGGCGATGGGGCGCGCGTCATCATGCCGTCGCCTTGTGCACGACCGCCAGGTCGTTGTGGACCGGCGCCGGCTCGTCGTCGTGATCATGCAGCGCCTGCAGTTCCTCGACAGTCGATGCGCCATCGAGCACGCCGTGCATGCGCTCGCGGTCCAGCGCGCCCACCCAGCCGGCGATCGCCATCGTACCCACCGCGTTGCCGATGGTGTTGGTGATGGCCCGCGCTTCGGACATGAAGCGGTCCACGCCCAGCAGCAGCACCATGCCGGCCACCGGGATATTGCCGAGCGACGCCAGCGTGGCCGCCAGCGTGATAAAGCCGGAACCGGTCACGCCGGCCGAGCCTTTCGAGGTCAGCATCAGCACGCCGAGCACTACCAGCTGGTCGGTCAGCGTGAGCGGGGTGTTGGTCGCTTGCGCGATGAAGATCGCCGCCATGGTGTAGTAGATGCACTGGCCGTCCGGGTTGAAGGTGACGCCCGACGGGATCACCAGGCCCACCACGGGTTTCGAGACGCCCACGTGTTCGAGCTTGCGCATCAGTTGCGGCACCACCGATTCCGACGAACTGGTACCGAGCACCGTGAACAGTTCTTCCTTGATATAGCGCAGGAACTTCCACAGGCTGAAGCCAGACACCCGTGCCACGAATCCCAGCACCACGGTCACGAACACGAAGCAGGTGATGTACATGGCGCCCATCAGCTGGCCCAGCGAGACCAGCGAACCGAGACCGTATTTACCGACCGTGAAGGCGATGGCGCCAAAGGCAGCCAGCGGCGCCACGCGCATGATCATGGACACCATCAGGAACATGCTGTTGCAGAAGGCGTCGAGGAAATCGACCACCGGCTTGGCGCGGCGTCCCATGTGCGAGAGGGCGATGCCGAACATGGTGGCAAACACCAGGATTTGCAGGATGTCGTTCTTGGCCAGCGCGTCGATGATGCTGGTCGGGATCATGTGCAGCACGAAGCCCATGAAGCCGTCGCCCTTGCTGGCGGCGGCCGTGTAGCTGGCGATGCTGGCCGTGTCGAGCGTCTTGACATCGATGTTCATGCCCACGCCGGGCTTGGCCACATTGACGACCACGAGGCCGAGCAGCAGCGCGAACGTGGACATCACCTCGAAATAGATCAGCGCGCGCACGCCCACGCGGCCCAGTTCCTTCATGCTTTCCATCTTGGCGATGCCCAGCACCACCATGGCGAAAATGACGGGCGCGAACACCATCTTGATCAGGCGGATGAAGGCGTCGCCGAGCGGTTTGAGGTCGGCGCCCAGCTGGGGATGGAAATAGCCGAGCAGCCCGCCGGCGACGACGCCGATCAGGACCTGGATATACAGCTTTCCAAAGAAACGCTTATACATGGTTTGTCTCCGTTATATGAACTGCTCTATGCATTGCGGTCGCACCCCGCCACGCTCTGCGGCGGGTAGGGGCGCGACCTGCGGCCGATGCCGACGCTCGCTTACGCGGCCTGGCGCTGTTCGGCGCCAAGCAGTGCGCACACGGCGTCGGTCACCTGCGCCGTGGTGGCGTTGCCGCCCAGGTCGCGCGTGTGCAGCGCGGTGTTGGCGGTGACCGCTTCCACGGCTTCCATCACCTGTTTGGCGGCGGCGTGTTCGCCCAGGTGCTCGAGCAGCATCACCACCGACCAGAAGGTGCCGACCGGGTTGGCCAGGCCCTTGCCCATGATGTCGAAGGCGGAGCCGTGGATCGGCTCGAACATCGACGGATAGCGGCGCTCGGGATCGATATTGCCGGTGGGGGCGATGCCGAGACTGCCCGCCAGCGCTGCGGCCAGGTCGCTGAGGATGTCGGCGTGCAGGTTGGTGGCGACGATGGTGTCAAGCGTGGCAGGGCGGTTGACCATGCGCGCGGTGGCGGCATCGACCAGTTCCTTGTCCCATTTCACGTCCGGGAATTCACGCGATACTTCCAGCGCGATCTCGTCCCACATCACCATCGCGTGGCGCTGGGCGTTCGATTTGGTGATCACGGTGAGCAGCTTGCGCGGACGCGATTGCGCCAGCTTGAAGGCGTAGCGCAGGATGCGCTCCACGCCCACGCGGGTCATCATCGAGACATCGGTGGCCGCCTCGATCGGGTGGCCCTGGTGCACGCGGCCGCCGACGCCCGAGTATTCGCCTTCCGAGTTTTCGCGCACGATCACCCAGTTCAGGTCTTCCTGCTTGCAGCGCTTGAGCGGGCCGTCGATGCCGGGCAGGATGCGGGTGGGGCGCACGTTGGCGTACTGGTCGAAGCCCTGGCAGATTTTCAGGCGCAGGCCCCACAGGGTGATGTGGTCGGCGATGTCCGGGTCGCCGGCGGAGCCGAACAGGATGGCGTCCTTGTTGCGCAGCGCATCGAGGCCGTCGGCGGGCATCATCACGCCGTGCTGGCGGTAGTAGTCGCCGCCCCAGTCGAAGTCCTCGAACTCGAAGCGGAAGCTGTTGCTGGCGGCGGCCAGCGCGGCCAGCACCTGCTGGCCGGCCGGAACGACTTCCTTGCCGATGCCGTCGCCTGGAATGGTTGCGATGTGGTAGGTCTTCATGGTGGTGTCTCCTGGTAGGTTGGTGGAGGCACTCTACAGGCTGGACGTCGGCGGCTGGCAGGGCTAAACTCAAGCCATTGTTAACCTGGAGCTCAACAATGGGTGGTGGATGATGAGTGGTGGATTTCAACCGGCGGAACTCGGTTTTATCGTGGCGCTGGCCAGCGCCGGCAGCTTGAGCGGCGCCGCGCGCGAGCTTGGCATCACCACGTCCGCAGTCAGCAAGCGCCTGGCGCTGATCGAGGCGCGCGTGGGCGTGCCGCTGGTCAATCGCACCACGCGCCGCATGAGCATGACGCCGGAAGGCGAGGTGCTGCTCGAGCACGCGCGCCGCATCCTTGGCGAGATCGCCGATCTCGACCAGCTGCTCACATCCTCGAAAGGCGTGCCGAAAGGGCAGTTGCGGGTCAATGCCACGCTGGGCTTCGGGCGCCTGCACATTGCGCCGGCCATCTCGCAGTACGTGCTGCGCTACCCGGAGGTCGATGTGCAGTTGCAGCTGTCGGTCGATCCGCCGGCGCTGACCGACGACCAGTTCGACGTGTGCATCCGCTTTGGCGCACCCGTCGACACGCGCGTGATCGCGCGGCGCCTCGCGTCGAACCGGCGCCTGCTGTGCGCGTCGCCGAAGTACCTGGCCCAGCACGGCGAACCGAAGACCCCTGGCGACCTGCGCAAGCACAACTGCATCTCGATCCGCCAGGGCGACGAGGCGTACGGCTTGTGGCGGCTGTACGCGGGCCGCGAAGCCGAGCGCGATGCGCAGGCGGTCAAGGTGCGCGGCAACCTGACCACCAACGACGGCGAAATCGCCGTCAACTGGGCCCTCGACGGCCACGGCATCCTGCTGCGCGCGGGCTGGGACATCGAGCGCTACCTGGACAGCGGGCGGCTGGTGGAGGTACTGCCCGGCTACAAGACGCCCGATGCCGATATCTACGCGGTGTATGCGCCGCGGCACCAGCTGTCGGCGCGGATACGGACGTTCGTGGACTTTTTGGGGGAGCGCTTCGGGCCTGATTACGCGTGCTAATCACCCATTTATGGGATGTCCCATTCAAGCAATGCCACTAATATATTTATATTAACTACATAAAAATATACTTGGGTATTTCATGAATAACGCTTTATTACTGGCATTACTGGCTGGCGTGCTGGGCGCGCTGCCGCTGCACGCGATGGCGCAAACGCCGGCACCGGCTTCCGCGCCCGTACCTGCGGTGTCGCCCGCGCCGGCGCCGGCCGACAGCGCCGACGAAGAGGAAAAGGAAGAGGGCCAGAATGTGGTCGGCATGAAAAATCCGGCCAATAAGTCGCCGGCGACGACCAGCACGGCTACCAGTGCCACCTCCACTGCGGCCACCACCGCAGCAACGACCACCGTGGGGGCGACCGTCCCGATGGCGCTCAGCACCACGATGATCATCGGCATCGGTGCTGCCGCTGCCGTCGTCGTTGGCGTGGCCAGTTCCAACGGTTCTTCCACCAGCCACTCGGCGGTTCGCCATTAAGTCCATTAATCTGATTGGTCGCAGGCCCGCCGTGGTAACGCGCGCAACATTGATGGTCTTGTGCTGTGTCGCGCTGCTGGTTGGCTGCGCGGCGCCGAAGCAGGCGGCCGTGCCGATGTCGGCCAGCGTGTTGTCGTCCCAGCCGGTGCGCATCGGCGTGGTCATGAGCACCATGCCGAAGGCGGATACGCATTTTCCCGGTGCGGGCTGCCTGCTGTGCATTGCCGCCGTTACCGTCTCCAATACGGCGCTGACGGCGCACGTGCAGACTTTGCCAACCGATGACCTGCTGACCATCAAGGACGATGTCGCCGAGCGTCTGCGCAAAAAAGGGCACGCGGTGACCGTGATTGCGGCGCCGCTCGATATCGATGCCTTGCCCGACCGCCAGGACCTCAAGCAAAATGGCGCCAGGAAGGACTTTTCGGCATTGGGCCGGCAGTACCAGCTCGACAAGCTGCTGGTCATCCACTTCACCAAGGTGGGCGTCAACCGCAATTACAACAGCTATATTCCAACCGGCGACCCGCAGGGCATGGTGGCTGGTGCTGCCTATATCGTCAACCTCGACGATCACGCGTATGACTGGTATCGCGCTGTGCGCCAGCTCCGGAGCGCGACCGGGAACTGGGACGAACCGCCCGATTATCCGGGTTTGAGCAATGCCTATTTCCAGGCCGTCGAAGGCACGCGCGACGTCTTGCGCAAACCCCTGGATTGACATGGCGATGTTGAAAAAAGCCGCGCTTGCGGTACTGGCCTGGTCGCTGTGCGCCGGCGCGCTGGCGCAGCAGCAGGCGTTGCCTGCCACCTGGTCCTTGCGCCTGCCGCCACAGCTGGCGGTGGCCTTTCGCGGCCTGGCCAATTTCGACAAGTCTGGCAAGGGCGCATCGGGCACCACCTACATGATGCCCGGCATCGCCGGGTTGGCGGCGGCGGTCGCGGCCCACTCGCTGGTGATCAATCGCGACCTGGAACAGCAGAAAAGTGAGATCGAACTGGCGGCGGACAAGGTGCTCCTGCCTTACCGGCCGGTGCTTGACGCCATGCGGCACGACACCTTGATGGCGCAGGCCCTGGCGCGCGTAGCGCCCGATAGCGCGGCGCGTCTGCTGGCCTTCCGGGACCAGGACCAGCCGGGCTGGCTCGTTGAAAGCACGCCGCTGTTTGCCATGACCCAGGACCAGAGCGCACTGGTGCTCGATAACGCGATTGCCGTGTATGCGCCGGGCGCGCGGCAGCAGGCGGCCTACCGCAACACGGTGCGCGTGGTCTCGCGCGCCAGCATGCATGCCGACCTGGAAACGTACTGGAACGCGGCGCAAGGCCGCCAGCTGAAGGACGCCAGCGCCGCCTTGCTGGCGCTGTCGCTGGAAATCGCCTTGCGCCAGGCGCACAGCGGCGCCGCTGCACCTGCCGATCGTGCCGCGTTCAGAACGGTGCGCTACCACGAAGGCCGCAAGGAAGTCGCCGAGCGTGCCCAGGTACTGTCCGAACAATGCGGGCGCGCGCTGATCAGCAACCTGCGCGGCTGGCTGATGTCGGTGCCGCTGCCCCAGTCGGGTGCGGACCCGGCCTGTGCCGGAGTGCCGTGAACCGGGCCGGTTTTTACGTCGGCACAGACATCGCCGCTGTTGCTGCGCAAGCGGGCGCGTTTTCCTGACTAGTCGTTGCCGTCATAAATCGCCGCTTCAAACAGTTTTCGTGGCCGACGCTGCGCATCCTTGTAATCGAATTCGATGATTGCGTCGTTGCCCCAATCTTTGCTGGCGATGGGCATGCGGTACATGTGGTCCCTGGGATCCTCGCTCGCTTGCAAAGGCACGCGCCGGCTTCCTTCGACGATCCACGCGCCGCTGGTGGCGGTCCAGGGCCGATGCCAGATGGCCTTGGTGGGCCGCTTGCAGCGGTTCCAGCGTCCTGGCGCCCGGCACTTGGTGTCGTATTCCCCCGGGTTGTCAAACATCTCGATGGCGGCGGTGATTTCATAGCGCAGGCGCAGGTCGCCCAGGCGCAGTTTTTCTGGCGGCACGGTACGGGTATGCACGAGCAGGCCGATACGCAGGGCGCCGCCTTTGAAGTTGCTGACCAGGTCCGCCTCCCCGTCAAACTCCGGCAACGGCGGCAGCGTGAACAACTCGCCGTGCTCGAGGCGTATCGGGAATTCCTGCCCTTGCTCCGTGCGCACACGCAGCGCGAAATTGGGTGGCAGTTTCATGCCCGCCGGCGGCATCACCGCGAAACTGAATACCGCATCGGGCGCCAGCGATTTGTGTTTTTCGTAAGCCGAGACCGCCGCACGCATGGCGCCATAGCTCTTCCAGGGCACCGCCCGCAAGCCGGTGACGCGGACCACGAACATGATGTCGTCGGTCTGGTCCGCGCTTTCGGTGGGGCGATCGGCTGCACTATGCAATGCGTCTGCCGCTCGGTGCAAATTGCGGAGCGCGTCGTTGTCATCGCGATTTCTGGTCTGCTGCGGCTCCTGCGCCGACGCGGGAGACTGGGCCAATGCGCAGCCCGGCAGGCCAGCCACCAGCCAGAGCAGGGCCACGGCACCGTACCAGTATGCTTTTCTACGCAAAGCGTTCTCCCGCAATCGCAAGTGGGAGTTGAGTATAAAACACGAAAAAAAGCATGATGATCGTCTTGCTGATCATTTCCAAAGATGCAGCATCGAGCCACTTAAAGACACGCCCAAACGAAAAAGCCGCCGATTCTTGCGAATCGGCGGCTTTTAAAATTCTTGGTGGTGATAGGTGGACTTGAACCACCGACCCCAGCATTATGAATGCTGTGCTCTAACCAACTGAGCTATATCACCTGCAACGCGAAGCATTATGAGGGTTGGGGCTTTTTCTGTCAACGCCATCGCTACGATTTTCTTCAAAAAAGTGATTTTGGCGGTGAATGCGGAACTTCCATCGTACACCAGTCGTCAAAACGTTGGCATATTGGTATTCTGGGTGCGGGGACATGACGTGATGTATTTCTAACGGGGGCTGTATGGCGACCAACATCTTTATCAACCTGCCGGTGCGCGACTTGCCGGCATCGATCAAATTCTTTACCCACCTCGGCTACTCGTTCAACCAGCACTACACCGACGACGGCGCCACCTGCATGATCGTGGCCGAGAATATCTTCGTCATGCTGCTCACCGAGCCGCGCTTCAAGACCTTCACGCCCAAGGCCATTGCCGATGCGCGCACGTCCACCGAGGTGCTGGTGTGTTTGCAGGTCGATTCGCGCGATGCCGTCACCGCGTTGGTGAACAAGGCGGTCGAAGGCGGCGGCAGCACCTACAAGGCGCCGCAGGACCACGGCTTCATGTACGGCCACGGCTTCCAGGACCTGGACGGCCATTTATGGGAAATCATTTATATGGAATCGGCGCCGCCCACAAGCTGACAGATGGCGTTAGCCGAGCCGGTCCGCCACGTGCGCCAGGATCTCTGCCGCCGGGTCGGGGCCCAGGCAATCGACGACCACCCGGTCCGGCATCGACCGCAGCCAGGTCAGCTGGCGCTTGGCCAGCTGGCGCGTGGCGATGATGCCGGTCTCACGCATGGTCTTGTAGTCGATCGTGCCATCGAGGTATTCCCACGCCTGGCGGTAGCCCACGCAGCGCATCGACGGCAGGCCCGGGTGCAGGTCGCCGCGCCGGCGCAGCCGTTGCGTTTCCGCGATCAGGTTATCGTCGGCATGCTCGTCGAGCATGATGTCGAAACGGCGTTCGATGCGCTTGTGCAGCACTGCGCGGTCCGATGGTTCGAGCGCCAGCGGCAGCAGCTCGAACGGCAGCTCGGTCTTGTCGCGCAGGGCCAGCAGTTCCGACATCGGCTTGCCGGCCAGGGTGCAGATTTCCAGCGCGCGCTGGATGCGCTGGGCATCGGCGGGCGCCAGGCGGGCGGCGGTTTCTGGGTCGAGCGCGGCCAGCCGGGCGTGCATGGCCGGCCAGCCAATGCGGGCGGCGTCGTCTTCGAGCTGGGCGCGCAGCGCCGGATCCGCGCCGGGCAGGTCGTCGAGGCCGTCGGCCAGGCCCTTGAAGTACAACATGGTGCCGCCGACCAGCAGCGGCAGCTTGCCGCGCGCGACGATGTCGTCCACCAGTTGCAAGGTCGCCTTGCGGAACTGCGCCACCGAGTACGAATCGAGCGGGTCGATGATGTCGATCAGGTGGTGCGGAACGGCGGCCAGTTCGGCGCGGGTGGGCTTGGCGGTGCCGATGTCCATGCCGCGATACACGAGGGCCGAATCGACCGAGATGATTTCGGACGGGATGCGCGCGGCAATCGCCAGTGCGGACGCGGTCTTGCCCGACGCGGTCGGCCCCATGATGGCGACCGCCAGCGGCTTGCTTACAATATCACTCATTATTGGCCACGTAAAAACAGCTTGTCGAGCGCGCCGATTTCCACCTGCACCCAGGTAGGACGGCCGTGGTTGCACTGGTCGGCGCGTTCGGTCTTTTCCATCTGGCGCAGCAGCGCATTCATTTCCTGCACCGCCAGGATGCGGTTGGCGCGCACGGCCGTGTGGCAGGCGAGGGTGCCCAACAGCTCGTTCTGGCGCTCGATCAGCACGCGCGAACCGCCGAATTCGCGCACGTCGCGCAGCACGTCGCGCGCCAGCGTTTGCGCATCGGCGTTCTTGAGCAGCACCGGCACCGAGCGCACGGCCAGCGTGGTGGGCGACAGCGCGGCGATGTCGAAGCCCAGTGCCTGTAACGTCTCCTGGTGTTCGTGGGCGGTGCCCACTTCCACCGCATCGGCATAGAAGGTGACGGGAATGAGCAGCGGCTGCACCTGCATTTCTTCGCCGGCCACGCGGCTCTCGAGCGCGGTTTTCAGCTGTTCGTACAGGATGCGTTCGTGGGCGGCGTGCATGTCCACCAGCACCAGGCCCTTGGCGTTCTGCGCCAGGATGTAGATGCCGTGCAGCTGCGCCAGCGCGAAGCCGAGCGGGAATTCTTCCTGCGCCATGGCGGCGGCCGACACGGTGAACGGGCTGCCTTGCGGCAGGGCCATGTCGGTTTGCGCGCGGTAGCTGTCCACGCGGCCGCTACCATTGCCGGCGAACAGCGCGCCGTACTTGTCCATGCTTTGCGCCACGCCGCCTTCGGGCTGGCCGTAGCGCTGGCCGCCGAAGGCGCCAAAGCCACTGGCGACATCACCGAAGCTGGCGCTGCCACTGGCGCCGTTATCGCCACGACTGCCGGCACCGAAAGGCGAAGGCGAAAACGTCGGCGTGTAGTCGGGCGCCAGCAGCGATCCGAACGACGTCTGCTCGCCACGCCAGGTGGCGCTGGTGAGCGTGTCGGCGGCCGGCAGCGGCGACGGCACGCTGCCGTGCGCCGTGGCCGATGTTTGCGCCAGCGCGCGCTGCACCGCGTGGAACACGAACTGGTGCACCGCGCGGCTGTCGCGGAAGCGCACTTCGATTTTTGACGGGTGGACGTTGACGTCCACCAGCGCCGGGTCGAGTTCGAGCGCCAGCGCATACGACGGGAAGCGGTCGCCGTGCAGCACGTCCTGGTACGCCGCCTTGACCGCGTGCACCAGCACCTTGTCGCGCACGAAACGGCCGTTCACATAAAAGAACTGGCCGTCGGCGCGCGCCTTGGACGCGGTGGGCAGTCCCGTATAGCCGTGGATGCGCAGCGGGCCGGCCGTCTCGTCAATCGGCAGGCGCGCTTCGGCAAAACCTTCGCCGAGGATTTGCGCGCTGCGGCGGGCCATGTCGCACACATTCCAGTGGTCGATGGTGCGGCCGTTGTGGGTGAGGCTGAGCGAGACGTCGGGCCGCGCCAGCGCAATGCGGCGCACAACCTCGGCGCAGTGGCCGAACTCGGTCTGCTCCGACTTGAGGAACTTGCGGCGTGCAGGCGTATTGAAATACAGGTCCTGGACATCGATGGTGGTGCCCAGCGCGCCCGACGATGGCGCCACCGTGCCCTCGTGCGAGCCGACCAGCTCCCAGGCGTGCGCGGCGTCGGCCGTGCGCGAGGTGACAGTGACGGCCGCCACCGAGGCGATCGATGCCAGCGCCTCGCCGCGAAAGCCCAGCGTGCCGACGTTTTCCAGGTCGTGCAGCGACGCGATCTTTGACGTGGCATGGCGCGCCAGGGCCAGCGGCATCTGCTCGGGCGGAATGCCACGGCCGTTGTCGGTGATGGCGATGCGTTTGACGCCGCCTTCCTCGAGCCGCACGCTGATCTGCGTGGCGCCGGCGTCGAGCGCGTTTTCCAGCAGTTCCTTGACCACGGCGGACGGCCGCTCGACCACCTCGCCAGCGGCGATCTGGGAAATCAGCTGGTCTGGCAAGGCCTGGATCGGGCGCGGCGCGCGGGCGGCGGCGTGGGGAGCGGTATCGGGGGCGTTCATCCCCGGATTATAACGCCGGACGCACCCGCACCGGGATCGGCGCATTGCACAGCTCTACATAGTTGGCCGCGTACTTGTTCCACGGCCCGCCGCGGTTGCGCTGCGCTTCGATCACCTGCTGGTAGATCGGCGCTTCGCTGCGCATCACTTCCAGCTGGATGCGTTCGGCAGCGGGCACGTCGGCCGCCAGCCGCACGCGGGTGATCGGCATTTTCGCTTCGCTGGCGCCGTAGAAGCCCATCGCCTCGCTGCCGCGCGGCAGCGACGACAGCAGCTCCATGCCCGACACCACGCGGCCCACGGCCGTGATGTTGCGGTCCAGGTGGCGCGGCGCGTGGCCGGTGATGGCGTACAGCTGTGAACCATTGCCGCTGTCGGTATCGGTGTCGCGCGCCACGCCCACGGTGGCGTAGCAGTGCGCTACCCAGATGGTGTTGGTCTTGGGATCGCGTCCGACCGGGAAGCCTTTGGAGTGGCCGATCTCGGGCGCGTAGCCATCGGCATCCTGCTGGCGCACAAAATGTTTATCGAAGCTCGCAGGCACGGTGAACTCGCCCGGCACCTTGGCCTTGGCCGAACCGAGCGGCTTCGGATTGTTTTCGTTGGCGTCGCCCCACTGGGCCACGTAGTTGTCCTGCGAGCGCATCATGGACAGGCCGTCGAAATATTTCTCGCGCACCAGCGTCTTGATGTTGGCGGCGTTCTGCGGCGCGAAGTCCGTTGCCAGTTCGATCACCACGCGGCCGACCGGCAAGTCCAGGTACAGGGTGTTGGCGGGATCGAGCGGGCGCCAGTCGTCCGCCTTCGACTGTTTGACCAGGTCCGCCACCGTGGGCTTGACCGGCAATTCGGCCGCCATGGCCGAGGTCAGCACGCACGCCGTGGCGGAAAATATCACAGCGTTCCTTAACAACGGGTTAAACAGCATTCCGATCTCCTGGATTGAGACAAACCCGCTTGCGGCGGGCATGCCGACGATTGTAAACTGCCGTGGGTGGCCGAGGAAACTTAGACCGGCGGCAGCAGCGGTGGTGTATGATTCCGGCGCACACTTTACAGGAAGAATATGGATTTTATGCAATTCTTCGACATGCTGCTCCATGTCGATAAGTCATTGGAAGTGGTGATCCAACAGTACGGCACACTGGTTTACGTGGTGTTGTTCGCAATTATTTTCTGCGAAACGGGCCTGGTGGTGTTGTTCTTCTTCCCGGGCGACAGCTTGCTGTTCATCGCCGGCGCCTTCTGCGCCACGGGCGACATGAATTTGTTGTTGCTCAATGTGCTACTCGTCACGGCCGCCGTCACCGGCAATACCCTCAATTACAAGATCGGCGGCGCCATCGGGCAACGGGTGTACACGCACGACTATCGCTGGCTGAACAAGGACGCCATGCGGCGCACCCACGACTTCTTTGAAAAGCATGGCGGCAAGACCATCGTGCTGGCGCGCTTCGTCCCGGTGGTGCGCACGTTCGCGCCGCTGGTGGCTGGCGTGTCCGAGATGCCGCATGGACGTTTTCAGTTGTACAACATCAGCGGCGCGCTGCTGTGGGTGGTGTCGCTGACCATGGCCGGCTACTTCTTCGGCAACATCCCGGTCGTGCGCGACCACCTGTCGGAAATCGTGATGGTGGCGATCGGCGTGGTGATGATCCCGATCCTGCTGGGCGGCGCCTGGCGACTAGGAAGACGCGTCATCGGACGCTGAACCAGGTTTCACATACTTGCATTATCGACACGCTGCAATTGGCGGCAGCGTGTCCCCGCAGAAATATATCCCCTTGCCAGACCTCAAGTTTTTCCCAAATGCATCCGTAAACCAAGAGGTAACTGTTACTTCTGGAACCGTATGCGCCTGCTTCTCGCCCTGATCGCCTGCTGTTATTGCGCCGTTGTGTCGGCCAATGACAAACAGGTCGATCCGCTGATTTCGCCCTCGGCCAAGACGCCCTTGTCGGCGCTGGCGGGCGCGCGCGTGTACGGTGGCGCGGTGGGCCTGACCACCACCACGCCGCCGGGCAAGGCGCCCGTCAAGGAAGCGGCCGCCAAAGAGGCGCCCGCCAAGGATGCCAAGGATGCGCCGGCAGCGGGCGCGCGCAAGGGGGCCGAGGCAGCCAGCGACCCGGAAGCGGAACTGTCGGCCAAGATCGCTGCGCGATTGGCGGCCATGCGCGCCACCCAGCAGGCGCGCGCGGCTGCGGCGGCTGCCAATGCCAAAAAAGCGGCGGCTGCCAAGGCCGCAGCGGCAGCGATCCCGCCGCCGCCCAAGGTATACAGCAACGTCTGGTCCTACGAGGGCGAAGCCGGTCCCGCCAACTGGGCCAAGATCAATCCCGCCTGGGCCAAGTGCGGCGCCGGCAACCGCCAGTCGCCGATCGACATCCGCGACGGCATGCGGGTGGACCTGGAGCAGATCAATTTCGACTACCACCCGTCGTCGTTCAACGTGACCGACAACGGCAAGACCGTGCAGGTGATGGTCGGGCGCGGCAATTTTCTCAGCGTGGGCAACCGGATGTACGAGCTGGTGCAGTTCCATTTCCATCGTCCGTCCGAGGAGCGCATCAACGGCAAGGGTTACGAGATGGTGGTGCACCTGGTGCACAAGGATGGCGAGGGGCGCATCGCCATGCTGGCGCTGCTGCTCGAGCGCGGCCGGCCGCAGCCGGCGATCCAGCAGGTATGGAACAACCTGCCGCTGGAAAAAATGGAAACCATGGCGCCGGCCGAGACGCTCGACCCGATGGACCTGCTGCCGGCGCGGCGCGAGTACTACACCTTCATGGGATCGATGACCACGCCGCCGTGCGAGGAGGGCGTGCTGTGGCTGGTGATGAAGGAGCCGATCCAGGCCTCACCGGCGCAGATGGCGTTCTTCAGCCGCCTGTATCCTTATAATGCACGCCCCGTGCAGCCAAGCTCCGGCCGCATCATCAAAGAATCCAACTAAGAGCGCCTGACCAAGCCTGCATGGCGGCGTTGCAGCGCCTCGCCGTACGTTCATTCTGTCTTCGTCGCTGCGCCTTGCCCTGAAGGCTATGTCAGGCGCTCTGGGTAGTTATACCCCGATGCGGTGGCGACCAATCCACTCGTCTCCGGCGGCCAGCGGCTGCTGGTCCACGCGTGCCGGTTCGATGCACACGAAGCGCAAATATTCGTCGTCCGCCAGGTCGACCAGCGCGGCGGCGTCAGCCTGGCCCGGGTTCCACACCACCCACTCGGTAAAGCCCTGCTGCGACAGGTTGAACGTGGTGCTGGCCGTATTGAGCATCAGCGTGGGCGTTGATCGGTACAGGCGGTCGTGCTTTTCGTTGAAGTGCAGCGCCGGGTAGTCCTGGGTGCGGGTATTGAGTTCGTGGTCGGTATATTGTTGGTGCTGCAGGCCGCTGATGGTCGTGGCGTTCAGCTGGCCCACGTCGTAGTAGGTGTGCAGCGCCACGCCGAACGGGAACGGCGCCGCGCCCGTGTTGCGCACGTTGAAATCGGCTTCGAGCGCGTTGCCATGCAGGGTGAAACGCAGGGTCAGCGCAAACGCGTGGGGCCACGCCTGCGCGTGTTCCGGCGCCAGGTCGCTTTGGTCCAGCACCAGTTCCACGAACGAGCTGCCGTTGTCGCCGCCGCTGTCGGCCAGGCGCCAGGTGGATACGCGGGCAAAGCCGTGGCGCAGGCCGGGACCGCGCACATTAAATTGCGGGAAGATGACCGGCACGCCGCCGCGGATGGCCTTGCTGCCGTCGAGCGGGGTCTGGCTGCTGACGAACAGGCGTTCCACGCCGTCGCCGGTTTTCCACGACAGCAGGTGGGCGCCGAACAGCGCGACCGTGGCCTGGGCGCCGTCCGGCGCGGTGAATTGCACTGCGGGCAGTGCGCCAAATTGCGTCATCGTGACAGCCATGTGGTTTCCGTATGAGAGTTCAGGTTAATCTGTTGCGGGCGAGCGGCGGGTTGCGGGCAAAGTAGGTACGGATGCCCTTGACGATGGCGTCGGCCATCTGGTTCTGGTAATTCTCGTCGCGCAGCTTGGCTTCTTCTTCCGGGTTGGAGATGAAGGCGGTCTCGATCAGGATCGATGGAATGTCGGGCGCCTTCAATACCGCGAAGCCGGCCTGCTCGACCGAGCCCTTGTGCAGGCGGTTGATGCCGCCGATTTCGGCCAGCACCGACTTGCCCAGCTTGAGGCTGTCGTTGATCTGCGCGGTGGTGGACAGGTCGAGCAGCACACTGGCCAGTTGCTTGTCGTGCGAGCGCACGTTGACGCCGCCGATGGTGTCGGCCTCGTTTTCCTTGTCCGCCAGCCAGCGCGCTGCCGACGAGCTGGCGCCTTTTTCCGACAGCGCGAACACCGACGAGCCGCGCGCGGTAGGCTGCACGAAGGCGTCGGCATGGATCGAGACGAACAGGTCGGCCTGCACCTTGCGCGCCTTTTCCACGCGCTTGCCCAGCGGGACAAAATAATCGCCGTCGCGGGTGAGCATCACGCGGATATTGGGGATGGCTTCGAGCTTGCCCTTCAGGCGCTTGGCGATCGCCAGCACGATGTCCTTCTCGCGGCTGCCGTTGCGCCCGGACGCGCCGGGGTCTTCGCCGCCATGGCCCGGATCGAGCGCGATGGTGATGATGCGCTCCAGCTTGTCGGCCTTGCCGCCCTTGGCTGGCGGGCGGGTTTGTGCTTCGGCAGTCTTGACCTGCTCGCGCAGTTCGGCGCGTGGCTCGGCCTTGATGTCGGGTTTGAGGGCCTGCAACTGGTCCTGCGGCGTGGGCTGGACCGCGATCGGTGGCTGCGCCGGTTGCGCTGCGCCGGCGGGCGGGGCGGCCTTCTCGCCGGTGGTCCAGTTGCCTTCCTCGATCATGGCGGCAATCGGGTCCGCTTCCTTGACCGGGTACAAATCGAAAATCAGGCGGTGCTTGTACGCGCCGGCCGGCGCCAGCGTAAACACCTGCGGCTTGATTTCTTCCTTGAGGTCGAACACCAGGCGCACCACGTTGGGCCGGTTCTGGCCCACGCGCACCTGCTTGATGTACGGGTCGTTGGACTGGATCTTGGCCACCAGGCCCTTCAGAGTGGGGTTCAGCTCCAGCCCCTCGATATCGACCACCATGCGCTCGGGGTCCTTGACCATGAAGTGGGTGGTCTTGAGTTCGGCGTCGTTTTCCAGCGTGACGCGGGTGTAGTCGTCTGCCGGCCACACGCGCACGGCAAGGATCTGCGCAGCAAACGCGGGCAGCGGCGCGAACACCGACAACAGCAGGGTAGCGCCGGCCTTGAGGACCGTGCGGCGGTTGCGGACCACGGGGGCGAGTGGATCGCTCACAGCTGGGCGGCGAATTTGAGGCGTTGAAGGCATGAGGTACCCAGGGCGGTAGACGCCTGCAATTCTACATCACGGCCCACGCCTGCCACGGTCAGATACAGGTCGATATCGGCCGGCGGCAGCACGCCTTCGGCCTTTTCCGGCCATTCGACGATGCAGATGTTGTCACCATTAAAATCTTCGCGGAAGCCGGCGTCGAGAAATTCCTCGGCGCTGCCCATGCGGTACAGGTCGAAATGGATCACGGCCACGGCGCGTCCGTCCAGTTGCACCTGGTACGGTTCCGACAAGGTGTACGTGGGGCTCTTGACCGTGCCCACGTGGCCGGCCGCGTGCAGCAGCGCACGCGTGAGGGCGGTTTTGCCGGCGCCCAGGTCGCCGTGCAGGTAGATCGTCAGGCCAGGCGCCAACGCCCGCGCCAGCGACGCGCCGAGGGCCAGCGTGGCTGCTTCCTCGGCGAGATGGGCTTTGAAATGGGCGTGTTGGGCGTTCATATGGGCTTCAATCTCCGGCATCGAATAAAATGTGATGTTATGGCAGGCAAAATCGCCAGCCATTGTAACCGCCAGCGCTTCTATCTTCCACGCCGATGTCCCTGTCCGAATCCAATTTAGCGCAACTGGCCCTGAGCATCAAGCGCTGGGGTGTGGAGCTGGGCTTTGCCGAGATCCGCATCACCGACATCGACCTGTCCCATGCGGAGGCGGGCCTGCAAGCCTGGCTCGACGCCGGCATGCACGGCGAGATGGACTACATGGCCACGCACGGCATGCTGCGCGCGCGCCCGGCCGAGCTGGTGCCGGGCACGGTGCGGGTGATCAGCGCCCGCATGAACTACCTGCCGAGGGACACGGAAAGCGACTGGCGCGAGCGCGAGGCGCGCCGCCTGGCCGACCCCGGCGCGGCCGTCATTTCCGTGTATGCGCGCGGCCGCGACTATCACAAGGTGCTGCGCGCCCGGCTGCAGCAACTGGCCGATAAAGTGAAGGCCGAGATCGGCGACTTCGGCTACCGGGTATTCACCGATTCGGCGCCATTGATGGAATTGCCGCTGGCGGAAAAGGCCGGTCTGGGCTGGCGCGGCAAGCACACGCTGCTGCTCAGCCGCACCGCTGGCTCGATGTTCTTCATGGGCGAATTCCTGGTCGATCTGCCATTGCCGGTGGACGCGCCCACCAGCGGCCACTGCGGCCAGTGCAGCGCGTGCATCACGACGTGCCCCACCCAGGCGATCCTGGGCCCGGGCCGGCTCGACGCGCGCCGCTGCATCTCGTATCTCACCATCGAGCTGAAAAACGCGATACCGCTCGAACTGCGCCCGCTGATCGGCAACCGCGTGTACGGCTGCGACGACTGCCAGACCGCCTGCCCGTGGAACAAGTTCGCCGAGCGCGCGGTGCTGCCCGACTTCGACCAGCGCCACGGCCTGGGCGACGCCTCGATGATCGAGCTGTTCGGCTGGAGCGCCGAGGAATTCAACCGCAAGATGGAGGGCAGCCCGATCCGCCGCATCGGCCACGAGCGCTGGCTGCGCAACCTGGCGGTGGGCCTCGGCAACGCGGCAGCGGCCGGCGCCAGGGGCGATGCGGCCATCGTCGCGGCGCTGCAGGCACGCTGCGACGACCCGTCGCCGCTGGTGCGCGAACACGTGCAATGGGCGCTGGCCTGCCACGCCTGACTCGGCTACACTCGTGCGGTTCTTCGTTCGAGTTTTCCTCCACATAAGGGCCGTGCCGATGCAAACTTCCCGTCCACTGTTAGCGCTGTACGTTGCCGCAGCGTTCTCCTTCGTAGCTCCCGTCGCCTCCGCCGCCAAATTCGACGACTGGGCCAACCAGGTCGCCAGCGACAAGGTGCGCAAGGACCCCGAGCAAGCCACGCGCATCCAGTACTTCAAGGGCGCCGAGCAGGACAAGCTCGACGGCCTGCTCACACCGAATACTGCCGCCTACCGCGCGGCCGAAGTGGCCAGCGCCAAGGCCACGCTGGCCAAACTGAACGCGATGGACCGGAAAGCGTTGACGCCGCAGGAGCGCGCCGGCATGGCCACCATCGCCTGGAACTTGCAGGGCACCATCGACGGCGCGCCGTTCGAGGACCACCGCTTCGTGTTCAACCAGTTCACCGGCCTGCACGTGCAGCTGGTGAACTTCCTCACGCAAGCGCACCCGATCCGTAACCGCCGCGATATCGAGAACTACCTGGCGCGCCTGAAAGCGGTGCCTGGCAAGGTCGATACCGGCATCGCCCGCGCGCGCGAGGCTGCCGGCCGCGGCTTCCTGATGCCCACCTTTATCACCAACTCGGCCATCGGCCAGCTCGACCGCTTCCTCGACGGCGGCGCCGACAAGAACGTGTTTGTCACCACCTTGGCCCAGCGCATGGAAAAGGTCAAGGACGTCACGCCCGCGCAGCAGGCCAAATTCGCCGCCGAGGCGCAGGCGATCGTGGCCAAGTCGGTGTTGCCGGCGTTCGAGCGCACCCGCGCGCTGCTGCGCGAGCAGCTGCCGCGCACCACCGACGACGCGGGCCTGTGGCGCCTGCCCGACGGCGACAAGGCGTACGCGGTGGCGCTGCGCCAGATGACATCGTCCGACTACACGCCGCAGCAGGTGCACGACATCGGCCTGCGCGAAGTGGCGCGCATCGAAAAGGAGATGGATGGCCTCTTGGTCTCGATCGGTTACAGGGAGGGCTCAATCAAGGAGCGCATGGAAAAACTGGAAAAGGATGCGCAGCCCAAGGTCGATCCTCAGGCCGACCCGCGTCCTGCGTTATTGGAACGCTACACGGCCTACATGCGCGACGCCGAAGTGCGCGCCAAGACGCTGTTCGACCACGTGCCGAAGGCGCCGGTGGAAGTGCGCCGCGAGCCGCCGTTTACCGAGAAGACGGCCGCCGCCCACTACAGCGGCCCGGCGCGCGACGGCACCTTGCCCGGCATTTTCTGGGCGCCGCTGCCCGGCCCCGATTTCCGTATTGTCGGCATGCGCACGCTGGTCTACCACGAGGCGGTGCCGGGCCACCACTTCCAGATCGCGCTGCAGCAGGAAAATACCAGCTTGCCGCGCTACCGCCAGGACCGCGTGTTCAATACCGGGTCGGCGTTTACCGAAGGCTGGGCGCTGTATGCCGAGCAGCTGGCGGCGGAAAACAACTGGTACGAGGGCGACACCGTGGGCCGCCTGGGCCAGCTCGACGCGGAACTGTTCCGCGCGCGCCGGCTGGTGGTCGATACCGGCCTGCACGCGATGAAGTGGACGCGCCAGCAGGGCATCGATTACGGCATTCCGGCGGCGGAAGTGGAGCGCTACGTGGTGATGCCGGGCCAGGCCTGCGCGTACAAGATCGGCATGCTGCGCATCCTCGACCTGCGCGCCAGGGCGCAGGCGGCGCTCGGCGACAAGTTCTCGATCAAGGGTTTCCACAACACGGTGCTCGACCTGGGCAACGTGCCGCTGTCGGTGCTCGAGCAGGCGGTGGACGAGTGGGTGGCCAGGCAGAAGGCCGCCTGATTCAAAAAAGCTATTTCAGCAGGCCCGCCAGCTCCACGGCGGTCTTGACCTGCATCTTGTCGAAGATATGCGCGCGGTGCACTTCCACCGTGCGCATGCTGATGCCCAGTTCATCGGCCACCACCTTGTTCATCTTGCCGGCCAAAATCAGGTCCAGCACCTCGCGCTCGCGCACCGACAAGGTGGCCAGGCGCGCGTGGATCGCTGCCATCTCTCCCGCCTGGCGCGAGCCGGCCAGGCCTTCCTGCACCCGGTCCATCAACTGGTTGTCGTTGAACGGCTTTTCGAAGAAGTCGAAAGCGCCGCGTTTCAGGGTGTCCACCGCCATCGGGACGTCGCCGTGGCCGGTGAGGAAGATCACCGGCATGCGCGCGGTGAGGTGACGCGCGGCCAGGTGGTCGAACACGGCCACGCCGTTCATGTCGGGCATGCGCACGTCGAGCAGCACGCAGTCGCCGCCTGGGTCGAAATCGCCGCTGTCGACCTGTTGCAGGAATTGCAGGGCGCCCTCGTAGGCGCGCGCGACGATCCCGCGCGAAGTGGCCAGCCAGGTCAGCGCGTCGCGTACGACCGCTTCGTCATCGACGATATGCAGCATTTGTTCAAGTCTCCTCTGTCGCCACCGCCGGTGCTGCCGGCAATACGAATGTAAATATGGTTCCGCCCTGCGGATTGGCGCTGTAAGTGAGCGAGCCGCCATGGAATTCTATCGCAGTGCGGCAGATGTTGAGCCCCATGCCCATGCCTTCGGACTTGGTGGAGAAGAAGGGCGAGAACAAACGCTGCGCCACTTCGTCGGAAATTCCGTGCCCTCGGTCGATCACTGCCACGCTCACCTGGTTCGCTGGCGCATCGTAAGACGCCACCACGTTGAGCAGGCGCTGGTGCGGCGCCACGTTCTGCATGGCGTCGATGGCGTTGCGGGTGAGGTTGAGCAGCACCTGCTCGATCATCACGTGGTCGGCCAGTACCGGCGGCAGGCCCGCTGGCAGTTCGGTCTGGAACGTCACGTAGCGCTGGCGCGCCTGCAGTTCAATCAGGGTGCGGATGCCGTCGAGCAGCGCGGGCAGGGCCACGGCCTGGCGCTGCGGTTCGCGTTTTTTGACGAAACCGTGCACGCTGCGGATGATCTGGCCGGCGCGCTGGGCCTGGGCGCTGGCCTGTTCCAGCGCAGGTTTTAATAATCCGCCATCGACCGGCGTGCCCTGGTCGGCGGCGCGTCCCAGCACATTCAGGGCGCCGGTGGTGTAGCTGGAAATGGCGGCCAGCGGCTGATTGAGTTCGTGCGCCAGCATCGAGGCCAGTTCGCCCATGGTGGCCAGACGCGCGCTCGATTGCAGCTTTTCTTCCTGCTGGCGGTTGAGTTCCTCCACCCGCTTGCGGTCCGAGATGTCGAGGATGGAACCCATCCAGCCGGTCTGCTTGCCGAGGTTGTCCACCAGCGGCGCCTCGAATACCAGCACCGGCACGCGCGAACCGTCGGGGCGCTGGAAGATGGTCTCGAACTGCGGCGTGGCCTTGCCCGCCAGGACCGACGCGAAGCGGCTCTGGTATTCCTCCATCGCCTCCGGCGCCCAGTAGGGCATCGGCGGCAGCTTGCCCACGATGTCTTCGGGCGGGTAGCCGACGATTTCGCAAAACGCCGGATTGACATACGTGATGCGTCCTTCCAGGTCGCGCGCGCGCAGGCCCGTGACCAAAGAGTTTTCCATCGCGGTGCGGAACGACACCTGCTGGCGCAGCGCGCCTTCGGCCGCCAGCCGTTTCGAGATATGGCCCCACAGCGCCACCAGGCTCCATAACAGCCCGAGCGAGAGCACGATCACCGAACCGACCAGCAAGTTGGGCAGCAGCTTGGGGGCGCTCTTGACGCTGTCGGTTACCAGCCGCACCGAGGCGCCGGGCAGGTCGAGCGCGCGCTTGTGGGTGTACACGCCGTGGCCGGGACCAGCGGCGGCGCGGCGCGCCAGTACCTTGTCGTCGCGGTCCACCAGCGTGACCTGGTTGTCCTGGGCGAACCACCACGGCACCATTTCGTCGAGCAGGGCGCTGGTGCGGTACGTCGCCACCAGGTCGCCCAGGTACTCGCCGCCGCGATAGAGCGGCACGTGGTAGTCCATCAGCACTTCGGTGGGGTCGGCGGTGGGATCGCCAGGCCGGGCCTCGGGCTGGGTGTACATGGCGCTGCGGGTTTTGCGTGTCACGTCCATGGTTGCCTGCGAGGCTGGCGAGAGCGGCACGGCCGTCGGTTGCGTATCGCTGGTGGCCACCAGGTGGCCGTCGGGCCGCAGCCAGAACACGCGCAGCAGTTCGTTGCCGTTCTTGAGGATGCGCGCCATGCGGTCGTGCAACTGGTCGTGCTGCAGGCGGCCGCTATTGATCTCCTGCGCCAGCTGGCGCAGGCTTTCCTCGTCGCGCGCCATCTGGAAGCGGATGGTCTGCTCCACCCACAGGGTGTCGGCGATCAGCTGCTCCTGGCGCTCGTTGCTCTCCATCTGGCGCGCCTGCCATGGCAGCCAGATCAGGATCGCCAGGAAGAACAGCACCAGCAGGATCGGCAGCAACCAGCGCAGCGCAGTACTCCGTTGCGGACGGGGCACGGCAAAAGGGGAAGAAAGCGGCTGGTTCATGCGGTGGTGGACGGTCTGTATAAAATGGCAAATATTGGCTTTGTCCGGGAGAATCGGTCAAACTACCAGCACAGGGGAACCTCGAAAAACCGTAGCGAGCGGTTCGTTATCGTCGGGAGTAGCGCAAGCGTACGGAGGTACGCTGAGCAACGGAGCGGCGATAGCGGACCGCGCAGTAGGTTTATCGAGGTTCCTACAAGTGTATCTTTAAATTCCGGAGACTCCATGAAACTGCGCCTCGCCCTGGCCGCCGCCGTTGTCGCTGTTGCTTTCAGCGCAGCGTTGAGCGGACATGCCTATGCCCAGGCACCGATCGTCATCAAATTCAGCCACGTCGTCGCGCGCGACACGCCCAAGGGGCAGGCGGCGGAACGCTTCAAATTGCTGGCCGAGCAAGCTACCAAGGGCCGGGTCAAGGTCGAAGTGTATCCGAACAGCCAGCTCTACAAGGATAAAGAAGAGCTGGAAGCCTTGCAGCTGGGCGCCGTGCAAATGCTGGCGCCGTCGCTGGCCAAGTTCGGCCCGCTGGGCGTGAAGGAGTTTGAGGCCTTCGATTTGCCGTACATCTTCCCGTCCAAGGCCATGCTCAACAGCGTGACCGAAGGGCCGATCGGCCGCAGCCTGCTGAAAAAGCTCGAATCGAAGGGCATCACCGGGCTGGCGTTCTGGGACAACGGCTTCAAGGTCATGTCGGCCAACAAGCCGCTGCGCAAACCGGCGGACTTCAAGGACTTGCGCATGCGCATACAGTCGTCGAAAGTGCTCGACGCCCAGATGCGCGCGCTGGGCGCCAACCCGCAGGTGCTGGCATTTTCGGACGTGTACCAGGCGCTGCAGAGCGGCGTGGTGGAGGGTACCGAGAATACGCCGTCCAATATGTATACCCAGAAAATGCACGAGATGCAGAAGTACGTGACCGTGTCCAACCACGGCTACCTGGGCTACGCGGTGATCGTCAACAAGAAGTTCTGGGATGGCCTGCCCACCGAAATCCGCCGCGCGCTCGACAAAGCCATGCAGGAAGCGACCGCCTACGAGAAAGCCATTGCCCAGCGCGACAACGACGCTGCCCTGGAAGCGATCCGCAAGACCGGCAAGACCCAGGTGATCACGCTCACGCCCCAGGAACAGGCCGAATGGCGCGCGGCCATGGTGCCGGTGCAGCGGGCCATGGAAAGCCGGATCGGCAAGGACCTGATTGCGTCGATGAACAAGCAGGCGGCGAAATAAGCGCCAGATTATTGCGCACAAGTCAAAAAACTTGGACTTTTGCGCTGTATCAAACGCATACCATAAAATTAGTCACTCTTCAGAAAATTTAATTTACTCTTAAAGTATCGGTTCAAGGTTGTCATAAAAAAACTGTATTGCGGAGATAAAGATACGTTATGATTGCTTCGCTCTCAGGGATTAACGCATAAGTAAATGCGAACCTTGAACCAGAGCCCCGAATAGTCAGTGGGGAGTGAAGATAGAATCGGTGATCAAAAACCGGCGATAGATTGAGGAGACACACGTTTTACAGAATGCCGTTGCTTAGCCTCTGCAAGCCGCCACAAGCGTGCGTTAGGGTAGTTACCCGGGCAGATAAACAAGGCGGGTAAATGGCCGGGAACGTGAAGCAGGATTTGAAAGCGCACCTAAGGGTGCGCTTTTTTTTGTCCGTTTTTTTTGCCCAGGCCCCGTACAATGCCGGGTGGCGCCGACGAAAACCGCGCCCGGGAGGTAGCCGCCTCTCCCTTTCGTGTAGTAAATGCGCAACATCTTGGTGCATCGGCACAACAGAACGCGACCCTTTTTGGTGCATTTGGATAGAAAAATTGTGACGAAAATACCACAAGTGTATGAAAATTTTTCGGCTGTGCTGGCCCTGCCATTTGGCAAACTGGGCATTCGCACCGTGGCGGGGCAGATTACCGAGCTGTGCTATTTGCCGCCCCATGTCGAGGCAAAGGCGCCCACCGACGCGCCCGCCCGCCTGGCCGCCGAGCAATTGCAGCGGTACTGCGCCGACCCGTCTTTTGTCTTCGACCTGCCGCTGCGCCCGGCCGGCACCGACTTCCAGCGCAAGGTGTGGGATGCCATCAGCTCGATTCCGGCCGGCAGCATGCGCACGTACGGCGAGCTGGCCAGGCACGTCGGCTCCGCGCCGCGCGCGGTGGGCCAGGCCTGCGGCGCCAACTGGTTTCCGGTGGTAATTCCGTGCCACCGGGTGACCGCTGCCGGCGGCCTGGGCGGCTTTTCCAATAGCGACGACCCCAACGGCTACCTGCTGGGCATCAAGCGCTGGCTGCTGGCGCACGAAGGATCGAGCGAATACGCATGGCAACAAACAACCCTGATCTGATCGACGAGTTCTGCGACAGCCTGTGGCTCGAGGATGGCCTGTCGAAGAACACGCTCGACGCCTACCGGCGCGACATGCGCCTGTTTGCCACCTGGCTGCAATCGCAGCGGCCCCATCTGGGCGAGGCCAGCCTGCTGGCCGTGGCCGGGCACGATATCGAAGCCTACCTGGCAGCGCGCCATGCCGACAGCGGCAAGGCGACATCGTCCAACCGCCGGCTGTCGGTGATCAAGCGTTTTTACCAGATGCTGGTGCAGCGGCGCCGGCTGACGGACGATCCCAGCCTCAAGCTCGCGTCGGCCAAACAGCCGCAGCGCTTCGTCCACACCTTGAGCGAAATTCAAGTGGAGGCGCTGCTGGGCGCCCCCGACCTGAACACGCCGCTGGGCCTGCGCGACCGCACCATGCTGGAGTTGATGTATGCGAGCGGCTTGCGGGTGTCCGAGCTGGTCGAGCTGAAAATGCTCGAACTGAGCATGAACGACGGCGCGCTGCGCATTACCGGCAAAGGCGCCAAGACGCGGCTGGTGCCGTTCGGCCAGCAGGCGCGCGTGTGGATCGAGCGATATGTGAAGGACGCACGTGGCATCATTCTCAACGGCCAGGTCGATGACGCGCTGTTTGTCACGGGGCGCGGCGGCGCCATGACGCGCCAGATGTTCTGGGTATTGATCAAAAAACACGCGCTCAAGGCAGGGATTACCGTGCCGCTGTCGCCGCACACCTTGCGCCATGCGTTTGCCACCCACTTGCTCAACCACGGCGCCGACCTGCGCGTGGTGCAGCTGTTGCTCGGCCATTCAGACATTTCCACCACACAGATTTACACCCATGTAGCCCGTGAGCGACTGAAGTTGCTGCATGCGGCGCATCATCCTCGCGGCTGAATTACTTGCGTTTGGCTCAAGTGCGTCATAATGTGGTCAGATGACTCACTAGAAGAGGTAGCAAATGGCAAAGACAAACTATTCGTACGAAAAACGTCAGCGAGAACTGGAAAAGAAGAAGAAGGCTGACGAGAAGGCGCGCCGCAAGGCCGAGCTGAAAAATTCGGGCCAGGAAGAGGGTAGCGAAGGCGCCGAAGGCGCTGACGAAGACGGCGATGCAGACGAAGCGGGCGCCGAGCTTGCCGACCCGGCGCCCAAAGAATAGTTTTAATTCACTCCACCGCCTGCAATGCGGGCGCCGGCGCATCCGCGTGCTGGCGCCGCTTGAAGTACCGCACGCAGCGCTTGCCCAGGTTATCGAGGTAGGTGTATGCCACCGGTACCACCACCAGGGTCAGGATGGTGGACGTGATCACCCCGCCGATCACGGCGCGTCCCATCGGCGCCTGCGTTTCGCCGCCTTCCCCCATGCCGATTGCCATCGGTAACATGCCAAACACCATCGCCAGCGTCGTCATCACGATCGGCCGCAGCCTTACCTGGCCGGCGCGCATGATGGCCTCGAGCTGCCCCATGCCTTCCTTTTGCGCCTGGTTGGTAAAGTCCACCAGCAAGATCGCGTTCTTGGTCACCAGGCCCATCAGCATGATGAAACCGATCACCGAGAAGATGTTGAGCGTGCTGCCCGTGACCAGCAGCGCCACCAGCACGCCGATCAGCGAGAGCGGCAGCGACATCATGATGGCCACCGGTTGCAGGAAACTGCCGAACTGCGACGCCAGCACCAGGTAGATGAAGATCACGGCGATCCCCAGCGCCACCATGGCCGAGGTCATACTCTCCTGCATCTCCTGGGCATTGCCGCCGACGTCGAAGCGCACGCCGTCAGGCAATACGATGCTGTCGATGGCCTGCTTGATATCGCTGTCGATGTCGCCGCCGGGGCGGCCCTGGGTATTGGCGTAAATCGCCACGCGGCGTTGCAGCGCCTGGCGCTTGAGTACCTGCGGGCTGAACGCCGGCACGAAGTCCACCACCTGGCGCAGCGGCACCATCAACGGTGCGCCGTCGGGCCCTAATTTGCTTGACGCCAGCGACAGGTCGGCCAGGTCGGCCACGGTCTGCCGGCCCGATTTTGGCAACTGCACGTTGACTTCGTAGTTCTGGCCGTCGGCAGCGAGGAAGTGGCTGGTGGTGTCGCCGGCGACGAACGGGCGCAGCGCCATGCCGATCTGCTGCACGGTCAAACCGAGGTCGCTGGCCAGCTCGTTGTTGATCTTGATGTTGGTGGACGGGTTGGCGCCTTCCTGGCTGTATTCGAGGTCCACCACGCCACGGATGGCGCGCATCTTGTCCATCAACTGGTGGGCTACCTTGTCGAGCTTGGCCTCGTCGGTGCCGAGGATGGCGATGAAGATCGGCTTCCAGCCCACCGACATGGTAATGCCGGCGATTTTACTTAACCGCTCGCGGATGCGGCGTTCCATCTCCTTTTGCGACGGCCGCTGGTGGTGCGCACGGTCGAGCAGCTTCATGTCGATCTGCGCCGTGTTGCGGCCGTCCTGCGTGCCCACCACGGCGGTCACGCTGGCGATTTCCGGAAACGCCTTCAGGGCCGCTTCCACCTGCTGCACCTTGTTGTCCGTGTATTGCAGGCTGGAGCCGACCGGCGTTTTCATTTGCAGGTTGACCCAGCCGTTGTCCTGCTCCGGCATCATCTCGCCGCCGATCATCGGCACCAGCAGCAGGCTGCCGGCAAACAGGGCCACGGCGGACGCCAGCGTGAGCTTGCGCCAGCGCAGTGCCGCCGCCAGCACCTTGCCATACACCACGTGCAGCTTGTCCACGCCGCCCTCGAGCCAGTGCATCAGGCGACCGAGCCATGGCGCATATTTAAAGCGGTCCTTGACCGGGTCGGGCCACACCGACGAGAGCATCGGGTCCAGCGTAAAGCTGACGAACAGCGAGACCAGCACGGCCACCGCCACGGTGATGCCGAACTGCAGGAAGAAGCGCCCGATGATGCCCTGCATGAATGCCACCGGGATGAACACGGCCACGATGGCAAACGTGGTGGCCATGACGGCCAGGCCGATCTCGTTGGTGCCGTCCGCCGCTGCCTTGTGGTGGTTCTTGCCCATGCCGAGGTGGCGCACGATGTTCTCGCGCACCACGATGGCGTCGTCGATCAAGAGGCCAATGCACAGCGACAGCGCCATCAGCGTGAGCATATTGAGCGTGAAGCCGAAGAACTTCATGGCGATGAAGCTGGCCAGCACCGAGATCGGCAGGGTTAATCCGGTGATGATGGTCGAGCGCCACGAGTGCAGGAAGAAGAACACGATCACCATGGTCAGCACCGCGCCTTCGACGATGGTGCGCTTGACGTTGTCGAGCTGGGCCTGCACCTTGACGGATTCATCGTTGAGGATGGTAAGCGTGATGTCGCTTGGGAGCGTCTGGCGCAACTCAAACGCCACTTTTTGAATGCGCTGGCCCACGTCCACCACGTTGGCATCCTGCACCTTGGTGATGTCGAGGATGACGGCGCGCTGGCCGTTCAGGCGCGAGATCGACATTTCTTCCTGGGCGCCATCGACCACGGTGGCCACCTGCTCCAGGTACACGGGGCCGTTGGCGCGGCGCGCCACGATGATCTTGTTGAAGTCGCGTGCCTGCTTCATCTTGCCTTCCACCCGCACCAGGCGCTCGTCGGCGCCCAGGCTGATCGAGCCGGCCGGCAGGTTGGCGTTGGTGGCGGTGATTGCATTGATCACTTCATCGACGCCGATCGCCTGCGCGGTCATGTCGGCCGGGCGCAGATTGACCAGGATCTGGCGCGCGGCCATGCCGTTGAGCCGCACCTGGCCCACGCCGGCCACGCCCTGGAAGCGCTTGCCGATGATCTGGTCGGCCATGGTCGACAGATCGCGCAGGCTGTGGGCGCTGGCGGTGAGGCCGATCTGCGCCACCGGCCGGCTGTTCTCGCCCTCGAAGCGGACGATGAACGGATCTTTCGCCTCGCGCGGGAAGCGCGGGCGCACCATGGCCACCTTGTCGCGGATGTCCTGCATGGCCTTGTCCATATTGGTGGACAGTTCAAATTCAACATAGACTGCACCGCGTCCTTCCCACGAGTTGGCGCGAAGGGTCTTGATGCCGCTGACAGTGTTGACCGACTCTTCGATGGGGCGGGTGATGTCGTTCTCGACCGCCTCGGGCGAGGCGCCCGGGTAGTTCACTTCGATCATGGCGCCGGGAATTTCGACGTTGGGCATCGCTTCCATGCCCAGCTCGCGGTACGAGAACAGGCCCAGCACCATTAATGCCACCATGAGCATGGTGGCAAACACCGGATGGCCGATGCTGATTTTGGTGATCCACATGGCTCAGCCTTTCTTCGGCTGGGATGCTGCTGCCGTTGCCGCAGCAGCAGTGGGGGCAGCTTCAGCAGGCAAGCTGACCTGCGCACCCGGTTTCAGGGCAGGCAGTTTTGAAACGATGACTCGCGCGCCATCTTGCAGCCCTGCCACCACCTGGGCCGTGCCTTCATCGTCGTTGCGCAGGCCCAGCGTGACCGGCTGCGCCACCACCTTGCCGTCATCGACGCGGTACACGACCTGCCGGCCGTGATCGTCGCGCAGCGCGGCCAGCGGCACTACCGGCGCCACGTCGGCGCGGTCGGTGACGATGGCGCCCTTGGCGAACATGCCGGCCCGCAAGGCCGCATCGTCGTTGCGCACGGCGATATACACGAGCAGCGCGCGCGAGCCGGCCTCGGTGGACGGGTTGATGCGCGCCACCTTGCCGGTGAATTCGCGCTGCTGGTAACCATCGACGCGGAAGCGCACGTCCTGGCCCACCCGCACGCGCGGAATTTCCGAGGCCGGCACCTGCGCCTCGAGCGTCAGTTCGGCCAGGTTGACGATGCTGAACACCGGCATGTCGGGCGCCAGCTTTTCGCCGGCCTGCACGTGGCGCTTGCTGACCACGCCCGCAATCGGCGCCCTGATCACGCCGTCCTCGAGCGCGATGCGGGCGATATCGACCATCGCCTGTGCCGATTTGACGGCAGCGCGCGCCAGTTCCACGCTGTTCTGGGTGGAGTCGTAGGCGTTTTGCGAGATGTATTTTTGCGCCAGCAGCGCACCGCTGTTGGCTTCGTTCTTGGTGGCCATGGACAACCGGGCCTGGGCTTCGTCGAGCTGGGCCTGCTGCTGTTGCAGCCGTGCGCGCAGGTCGGCCTGGTCGATGCGCGCCAGCACCTGGCCGGCGGCCACCGCCATGCCTTCCTGCACCGTGGTCGTTTGCACCACGCCCGAGACCTTGGACTTGATGGTGGCGGAAGAGAGGGGCGCCAGCGAGCCGGACAAAGGCAAGCTGAGCGCCAGTGATCTGGCGGAAATGGCGGCCACGTCGGCGCTGCCGAGTTCCAGTACCGGCGGCTTTTCCGCCACCTTGGTGGCCGGGGCCGGCGTGGCAGGCGCCGGCGCACGCTGCAGGGCAAACCAGGCGCCGCCGGCCAGCACGGCCACGACGGCGGCTGCCAGTACCGGCTTGCGCCATGCACGGACGCGGGCAGGGTGGAGGGGAATCGGGTGCGGGGCGGTCATGGTCATGGCGTTCTTCTGTTTTGTTTTCCGGTGCGCGGGTTTCGCATGCTGGCACTGTAGTCATTTGCAAGGGCGCGGACGACCGCCATGCGACAGGTGGCGCAAAACCATGGCTGAACTGCACAAAACTGCGCCTGAACGCCGTCGAACGCGATAAAAAGCATACGAGCGCGATTGAGGGAGGTCAAACGCGGCCGTTTGATGTAGCGCAAGAATGGCGTAGGCCCGGGAGGGCGCCTTTTGAAAGGTTACCCATGTGGCCCCACCTGGCGGTGTACCAGCACACCAGCGACGCGCTGGCCGTGATCGATGGCGAGCGCTTTGTCGATGTCAATCCCGGCGCGCTGCGCATGTTCGGCTGCGCCGTGCCCGCGCTCATGCTCGGCTACCGGCTGGCCGATTTTTCGCCACTGCAGCAGGTAAGCGGGGTGCTGTCGGCCCCGATTCTTACCGCGCTGGGGTGGCGCGCGCGCCAGGCGGGCAACCTGCGCTTCGACTGGCGCTGCGTGGGGCGCGACGGCCGCGAGTTCTGGGTCGATATCATGCTCACCAGCGTGGCCCACGATGGCCGGCAACTGCTGTGCGCAGTCATGCGCGAGACCACGGCGCGCCACCACGAGCAAGCGGCGATTTACCTGGCGCTGATGGCCGGGGTGGCTGCGCGCAGCCGTTTCGACGCTCGCGCCCGCCACCTGGCCGAGCACGATTTTCTGACCGGCCTGCCCAGCCGCGTGCTGCTGCGCGACCGCTTGCGCCAGGCGCTGGCGGCAGCCCGCCGCAATGGCCGCCTGGTGGCGCTGCTGTTCATCGACCTCGACCGTTTCAAGGGCATCAACGACGCGCTGGGCCACCAGGTCGGCGACCTGCTGCTGCGCGAGGCGGCGGCGCGCCTGGTGCGCTGCGTGCGCAGCGTCGATAACGTGAGCCGCCAGGGCGGCGACGAGTTCGTGGTGGTGCTGGCCGATATCGGCGCCATCGACCAGGCCGCGCACGTGGCGGCCACCATACGCCAGGCCATGGCCCGCGAGTTCCACATCGAGTCGCACCGGCTGCACGTCAGCGCCTCGATCGGCATCGCCATCTTTCCCGCCGACGGCGACGATATCGACACCCTGCTGCAACACGCCGACCTGGCCATGTACCACGCCAAAACCAATGGCCGCGACGGCTTCGAGTTCTTCAGCCCCGACATGAACCGCCAGATCCACCAGCGCGCCGCGCTCGAAGACGAACTGCGCCAGGCCCTGGCGCAGGACCAGTTCATGCTGGCGTACGAGGCGCAAATCGACTTTGCCAGCGGCGAACCGCTGGCGGCCGAGGCGCTGCTGCGTTGGCGCCACCCGGCGCGCGGCTTGCTGCTGCCCGAGGATTTCCTCGATGTGGCCGAGGGCGCCGGGCTGATGGTGCCGATCGGCGACTGGGTGCTGGCGCGGGCTTGCCGGGACGCGGCGCGCTGGCGCGATGCCGGCCAGCCGCTGGTGGTGGCAGTCAACCTGTCGCGCACGCAATTCATGCAAAAGAATCTGGCCCACAAGGTGGCTGCCACATTGTCGGCCGCGCAATTGCCGCCGCACTTGCTGGAGCTGGAATTGACCGAAGCGGTGCTCATGCACCACGACGGCAACGCCCGCGCCACGCTGGCGGCCCTGGCTGCGCTCGGGGTGCGGCTGGCGCTGGACGACTTTGGTACCGGGTATAGCCGGGTAGGGCAGTTGCGCGACTATGCGCTGAGCAAGCTGAAGATCGATTTATCGTTTGTCAGCGGCGGCGCCGATGGCGACGTCGCGCAGGCGGCCGTGGTCACGGCCATCATTGCCATCGCCCACAGCCTGGGGCTGACGGTGCTGGCCGAGGGCGTGGAGAGCGCTGCGCAATTCGAATTCTTGCGCCACCATGGGTGCGACCAGTACCAGGGGCGGTATGCAAGCGCGAACGGGCAGCTCGACGGCCTCGATGGTTTGCTCGACGGATCAGATTAAATGGCGTTCGTTCCGGTCGAACAAGCGCATCCGCACCAGCACTTGCCCATGATCGGACGCTTCCGGCTTGTCCTGCAGCAGGTGGTCGTTCAGGTACGTCACATCGAGCACTTCGGCTACCGCGTTCGGGGACGCGGGGTTGAATTCTTCCGACACCAGCACGTGGTCGATGGTCGTGTAGTGCCCCTCGTGGATATGGGTGTAGCCGACATGGCGCAGGCGGTCGCGGCCCAGCTGGATCTGGTTGCTGTCGAACAGGCGGCCGCTCAGTTCCTCGCCGGCCACGCCGGCGCAGCCGGAACCCATCACGATGGTGGTGGTGACCGCCTCGATGGTGTCGTTGAAGTCGCCGAGGATGATGCGCGGGCGGCGGCCGTCGCGGTCCATGGCCGACAGCAGCGCGCGCAGGGCAACCGCTTCGGTGCCGCGCCGGATCAGCGAGCGCAGGTTGGCCTGGGCGTACAGCAGCGCGGAGTTGTCCATTCCTTCGCTGCTGTCGCCATGGCGGTAGTCGGGCCGCTTGGACTTTAAATGGATCACCAGCACATCGACAATGCGCTCGTCGGGCAGCACCACCTGGGCGTGCAGCGGGGCGCGCGCGAAGCGGTCGAGATCGGGATGGCCGTCGGGCAGGGTGGCGCCGTCCGGAAACACCATGTAGGCGGTGGCGGGGCCGGCCAGCGGCAGGCGCGAGATCAGCGCCACCTGGGGTGTGAGGCGTGGTTCGCCGGTAACGGGATCGGGCGCGGGGTCGAAGCCGCACAGCGTGGCGTCGCGGTAGCGGCTGCTGTGGGCTAGCACGTCGCGCAGCGCGGCCATTGAAAAAATCTCCTGCAAGCCGATCACGTCAGCGTTGAGCTGGTCGAGCTGCTGCGCCGTCCACAGCACTTTGGCCGCGTATTCGTCCGGCGTGAGGGGCGCCAGATTGTCGTACAATTTCGCCCCGGGCTGGGAAAGATTGCAAACGTTGAAAGTGGCAAAGCGGATTTCCTGCGGCATAATAAGAAACTCCCAGTCGAACTCGTTCACAAACTGACGCAAAAACAGCGTATCACGCATGGCTAAAAAAGAGCACATCTCAGAGACCCCGGCCACCCAGCTGCTGCGCAAGCACAAGGTGGTGTTTTCCGAACATCCGTACGACTACGAAGACCACGGCGGCACCAGCGTATCGTCGCGCGCGCTCGGCGTCGATGAGCATCACGTGGTCAAGACCCTGGTCATGCAGGACGAGGCCGCCAAGCCGATGATCGTGCTCATGCATGGCGACTGCAAGGTATCGACCAAGAACCTGGCGCGCGGCATCGGCTGCAAATCGGTCGAACCGTGCAAACCCGAGGTGGCCACGCGCCACAGCGGCTACCAGATCGGCGGCACCTCGCCGTTCGGCACCCGCAAGGCCATGCCCGTGTATGTCGAGGATAGCATCCTTGCGCTGGAAACAATTTATATCAATGGTGGCAGGAGGGGTTACCTGGTCGGGATCGCGCCGCAAATCCTGACCCAGTTGCTGCAGGCGAAGCCCGTGCACTGCGCACTGGCAGAGTAAGACACACCGGTGTATATTCCGCATCCCCCCAAGGGAAGCTTAACTAGAGGAAACAATGAATACAGTTTGGATGACCGTGGCCGCCTACCTGCTCGGCTCGATCTCATTTGCGGTGATCACCAGTAAATTGTTCGGTATCGCCGACCCGCGCACCTATGGTTCGAAAAACCCCGGCGCCACCAATGTATTGCGCAGTGGCAATAAATCAGCTGCCATCGTCACCCTGATCGGCGACGGCGCCAAGGGTTGGCTGGCCGTGTGGCTGGCAATCCGCTACCAGCAGCAATTGCAGGTGGGCGACGCCACCATTGCCCTGGTGGCAATCGCGGTATTCCTCGGCCACCTGTGGCCGGTGTTCTTCCGTTTCGTCGGTGGCAAGGGCGTGGCGACCGCGCTGGGCGTGCTGCTGGGCCTTGATCCCTGGCTGGGCCTGGCCACGCTGGCCACCTGGCTGGTGATCGCGTTCGCGTTCCGCTACTCGTCGCTGGCGGCGCTGGTGGCCGCCCTGTTCGCGCCGTTCTACTATGGCTTGCTGTTCGGCGTGGAGCCGCAACTGCTGGCCGTGTTTGTCATGAGCGGCTTGCTGATCTTCCGTCACAGCAAAAATATCGGCAACCTGATGGCTGGCAAGGAAAGCCGTATCGGCAGCAAGAGCAAGACAGCAGCCAAAGCGGGAAAATAAGCGTCAAAATAAATGCGTGATGGCGGTTGATTCCGCCAATGAAAGCCCCATCTGCCATAAATCACGTTTTGCAAAGGCCGCCCCATGTCCAGTTCCATCAAGATCGATTTCGTTTCCGACGTCTCCTGCCCATGGTGCGCCATCGGCCTGAAGTCCCTGCAACAGGCAGTCGATAACATCGGCGAGGCCGCGCAGATCGACCTGCATTTCCAGCCGTTCGAACTCAATCCCAAGATGGGACCGGAAGGCCAGGACATCGGCGAGCACCTGAGCGAAAAATACGGTTCGTCCCCCGAGCAGCAGGAACAGGCGCGCGCCATGATCCGCTCGCGCGGCGCCGAGGTGGGCTTCGATTTCGCCATGGACAAGCGCAGCCGCATTTACAACACCTTCGACGCCCACCGCCTGCTGCATTGGGCCGGCCTGGAAGGCAAGCAGACCGAACTCAAGCTGGCTCTGCTGGGCGCCTACTTTACCGACGGCGAAGACCCGAGCTCGCACGATGTGCTGGCCCGCGTGGCCGCCAGCGTGGGCCTCGACCGCGAGGGGGCGCTGGCCGTGCTGCAATCCGACCAGTTCACCGAGGAAGTGCGCGAGCGCGAGCAGTTTTTCCAGCGCCACGGCATCAACTCGGTACCGGCCGTGATCATCAACGAGCAGTACCTGATTTCGGGCGGCCAGCCTGCTGCCGTGTTCGAACGGGCGCTGCGCGAAATTATCGCCAAGGCTTGACGCCGATACGTAGGGACCCCGGGGCACGGCTTTTGCTTTAAACTTAACGTCTATGCCGTTCCCGAGGATCCCCATGCAGTCCGCAGAACATGTCACGCCGCCTGCCACCGCCCGCCCGGTGGTCGATAATTTCCGTCTGGCTGCGCTGCATCGCTATCACATCCTCGATACCCCGGCCTGTGAGGATTTCAGTTTCCTTACCGAGCTGGCAGCGCGCCTGTGCAACGTGCCGTATGCCTTCGTTTCGCTGGTCGATGCCGACCGCGTGTGGGTAAAAGCCTGCACCGGCATGCAACTGGGCCAGTTGCCACGCACCGACAGTTATTGCTCGCTGGCCGTGCTGGGCGTGCCCGACCTTGAAATCCCCGACCTGCTGCTCGACGCGCGCACCGCCCATCTGCCGCTCACCGTCACCGCGCCGTTCATGCGCCGTTACAGCAGCGTGGCGCTGATGTCGTCCGATGGCTTTGCCATCGGCGCGCTGTGCGTGCTCGACACCAGGCCCGGTTGCCTGGACCGCGAACAGCGCGCCATGCTGGGCAAGCTGGCGCGCCAGGTGATGGCGCTGATCGAATTGCGCGCCAGCGAAAAGACCCTGGCCGCCACCGTGCGCGAACTGGAGCAACTGGCCACCACCGACGAGCTGACCGGCTTGCACAACCGCCGCTCGCTGCTGCACCGGCTGCGCTTCGAGACCGCGCGCGCCCGCCGTTTCCGGGCGCCGGTGTCGGCGGTGATGATCGATCTCGACTACTTCAAGCGTATCAATGATGAATTCGGCCACGCGGCCGGCGACCAGGTACTGGCTGCCATCGGCCAACTGGTGCGCGATCACGTGCGCGTGATCGACATTGCCGGGCGCTACGGCGGCGAGGAGCTGTGCGTGGTGCTGCCCAACACGCCGCTCGACGGCGCGCTGCATTTTGCCGAGTCGCTGCGATTGCGCATTGCCGCACAGACGCACGAAATCGGTCCGCGCATGCTGGCAGTAACGGCCAGCCTGGGCGTGGGCACGTTCGATCACCTCGATGTGACCGACGCCGAAAGCTTGCTGCGCCAGGCCGACGCCGCGCTGTACCGTGCCAAGCGGGGCGGGCGCAACCGCGTCGAAGGTCCCTCCACCGAGCGTCTCTAACCGAGCGTCTCTAACCGAGCGTCTCTGAATCTAAAGGAATCGCCATGCCCACCGCAACCCTGAACGGCGTCGTCATCGCGCAAGCGGCCGACGACGAAGTCGTGATCGTCGAAAACAACGTTTATTTCCCGCGCCACGCGGTCAATCCCGACTACCTGCAACCGAGCAACCACACCTCGCGCTGCCCGTGGAAGGGCCTGGCCAACTACTACACCGTGTCTGCCGACGGTGAAACCAGCGAGAACGCCGCCTGGTACTACCCGGCGCCGTTCGAGGCGGCAAAAGAGATCCAGGACCGCATCGCCTTCTGGCGCGGCGTGGAAGTCCAGCGCTAGACCCATGGTGCTCGCGGCCAAACCGTACTTGCAGCGGATCACGGCGCTGTTTGGCGCCGACGTCGATTGGGACAGCCATCCGTACAGCGTGCCAGCCGTGCGGGCACTCGACTCCATTGATTTTCATGCCGATGTGACGTTTTTTATTGGCGAGAACGGCGCCGGCAAGTCCACCGTGCTCGAGGCAATTGCGCTGGCGCTGGGCTTTTCAATGGAAGGCGGTACTCGCAGCGTTCGCCTCAATTCGGCCGGCGCCGTCGCGCCGCTGCACCAGGCGCTGCGCCTGGCCAAGAGCTACAAGACGCCGAAGGATGGCTATTTCTTCCGCGCCGAGAGTTTCCATAATATCGCCACCTACATGGACGAAGTGGGGTATCTCGGTAGTTACGGCGGCCGTTCGCTGCACGCTCAATCGCACGGAGAATCGTTCATGGCCGTGCTGCTCAACAAGTTCAAGGGCAAGGGCCTGTACTTGCTCGATGAACCCGAGGCGGCGCTGTCCCCCAACCGCCAGCTGGCTGCGCTGCGCGTGATCCACCAACTGGTGCAGGACCAGTCGCAATTCATCATCGCCACCCATTCGCCGATCCTGCTGGCGTACCCCAATGCCAAGATCCTGTTGTTCGACGGCACCGGGATGAGCGAGGTGGCGTACGAAGACACCGAACACTACGCCATCACGCGCGATTTTCTCAACCATTACCCGCGCCGGCTCGAGCAGCTGTTCGCCCCCGACTGATCCATGGATAACCTCACCCACAGCATCATCGGCTTCGGCGCCGGTGAATTATTGCACCGCAGCCTGCCACGCGAGCCTGATGACGGCGCCCAGCGCGTGCGTCACCGGCTACTGCTGGTGGCGTGCGCCCTGGCCAGCAATTTTCCCGACCTCGACCTGGTGCTCAACAACCTGCTGCCGCCACCGCTGGGCTACCTGCTGCATCACCGCGGACACACCCACACGGCGTTGCTGGCGATTCCGCAGGCGCTGTTGCTGGCGGCGTTGATCTGGCTGCTGTGGCCGTCGGCGCGAACGTTGCTCAAGGCCAGTACCACCGCGCGCTGGGGCCTGGCGGCCAGCATCGCGCTCGGTTTCGCGCTGCACCTGGCGATGGATTTCACCAATTCGTATGGCGTGCACCCGTGGTATCCGTTCGATGGCCGCTGGGTGTATGGCGACATGGTATTCATCATCGAGCCGTTGTTCTGGGTGGCGATCGGGGTGCCGATGGCGCTGATCATGCGCTGGCGCACCGCCCGTTGGCTGGCACTGGCCGGTCTGCTGGCGGCGCTGGTGATGTTTGCTGTTAAAGGTTACCTGGGCTGGATCGCGCTGGCGATCCTGCTCAAGGTGGCGGTACTGTGCGGTGCCGTGCAGACGCGCTCGGGCCGAGACAGCCGCGCCGGCGTGGCGCTGGGCCTGGCGATCGGCATCGGCTTTATCGCGGTACAGGGCGTGGCTTCGCACCTGGGCCGGGCGCAGATCACTGCGGCCTTGCAGCAGGCCGATCCGGCGTCGAAGGTGCTGGACGTGGTGATGACGGCGTTTCCGTCGCAGCCGCTGTGCTGGGCGTACGTGAGCGTGGAGAGCAACGAGGCGGCCGGCACGTATCGCTTGCGACGCGGCATCGCCAGCCTGGCGCCGCAGTGGGTGGCGCCGTTGTCGTGCTCGGCCGGTCTGGTCGAGCATGGCCCCTCGGTGGCGCTGGCGCCCGGCATCGCCCAGTTCGGCATGGAGCAGGACGACCTGGGACGGTTGCGCACGCTGAGCGTCGATAACTGCCGGGTCAATGCCTGGTTGCGCTTCGGCCGCGCGCCGGCGTTCGACAGCGAAGGTGACGCCTTGTCCGATTACCGCTTTGCCATGACGCCGCGCGGCAACTTCACCACCATGCCGCTGGCATCGCCAGAACCGTGTCCGAGCGGCGTGCCGGGCTGGGGTTATCCACGCGCCGACCTGTTGCACGGTGCTGCCAAATAGGACGGAGCGCACCACTTTGGACCTTGATGTGTCATAACGTGTGGTATCGTAACCACAATTCTGCATAGAATGGTGCGGTGGGGGCAGTAACCCCTGATTCTTCTTGGCACAACAATTGCAGTGCCCTTCAGAAAGGAAGATTATCGAACTTAACAGGGAGGACGTTATGAATGTAATCGAAGACAAACCAAAATCGCACGCCGTGCACGAGTCCGCAGCCGATGAACATCGCCTGCGCAGCGAGCGCATCGCCGCCCGTGGCGTGCAACTCGGCAAGGGCAAGGTCCGTTACCTGATCCCGCTGGTTGGCCTGGCGGTACTCGCTTCGATGGCGTTCGCCTCCGCTTGAGCGTCCGACCAAGCCTTCATCGCTTCGTTGCAGCGCCTCGCTCTGAAGGCATAGTCGAACGCTCTTACACAGTTTTGATGTCGTCCAGCGGCCAGCGCGGACGCACGTTGAAGCTGTAGTCGCGCTGGGCGGCGTCGGGGTTGATCATCAACCGCATGGCGCCTGCAAACGCGATCATGGCGCCGTTGTCGGTGCAAAACTCCAGTTCCGGGTAATACACCTTGAACTTCTTCTTGGCGGCCGCCGCGTTCAGCGACGCGCGCAACTGCGCGTTGGCGCCCACGCCGCCGGCAATCACCAGCCGTTTCAAGCCCGTGTGCTTGAGTGCCGAGATGCACTTGGCGGTTAGCACTTCCACGATCGCATCGACAAAGCCGCGCGCGATATTCGCCTTGTCCTGCTCGCAGATATTGGCGATTACCTTCTCTTCGTGGTTTTTCACCACCGTCAGCACCGCCGTTTTCAGGCCGGAAAAGCTGAAATTGAAATCCTTGGTGTGCAGCATCGGACGTGGCAGTTTGTAGGCGGCCGGGTCGCCGAATTCCGCCAGCCGCGAAATGGCCGGGCCGCCCGGATAGCCGAGGCCCAGCAGCTTGGCCGACTTGTCGAACGCTTCGCCGGCGGCATCGTCGAGGGTTTCGCCCAGCAGCGTGTATTGGCCCACGCCATCGACGCGCATCAGCTGCGTATGGCCACCCGACACCAGCAGCGCAATGAACGGAAACTCCGGCGGCTGCGACGCCAGCAACGGCGAGAGCAGGTGGCCTTCCAGGTGATGCACGCCCAGCACCGGGCGGTCCAGCGCCAGGCCCAGGCTGCACGCCACCGACGATCCTACCAGGAGGGCACCGGCCAGGCCGGGACCCTGGGTGTAGGCGATGGCGTCGATATCGGCCAGCGCCTTGCCGGCGCCTTCCAGGGTTTGCGTCAGCAGCGGAATGGCGCGGCGGATATGGTCGCGCGACGCCAGTTCGGGCACCACGCCGCCGTATTCCTCGTGCATGGCCACCTGCGAATACAGGGCATGCGACAGCAGACCGTGCTCGGTATCGTAGAGCGCCAGGCCGGTTTCGTCACAGGAGGATTCAACACCGAGAACAATCATGGAAGGGCTGCAAAGGTAAGGGGAAGTCCGCCATTGTAAAGGAAAGTGCGTTGCCCGACCTTGGGCCGTTGCACCACCGGCTGCACCACCCGGGCCCGCGACCGCACTGGCGCAGGGAGAAATTTTGCCATTTGGTCAGGATTGTGCGGCGTTTTGCAGTATTTTCCTGTGGCACCGGTTTTGCTTAGTAAAAGCACGGATTGACTGCGGGAGGCGAAGATGTCGGGACAATGGAAACAGGTGTGCAAACTCAAGGACGTGCCGCTGGACGGCGCGCGCATCGTGCCGCGCGGCCTGGCGTGGCAGGAGTTGCCGGGCGTGGCGTTGTTCCGCACCGACGAGGAAAGCGTGTTCGCGGTGCTGGAAACGGCCAACGTGGAGCCGCGCCAGAGCAACGCCCGCCGCTATTCCGTCAAGATCGAGGATTTCAAGGTCTATCTCGACCTGGCCGAACTGAGCGCGCCAGCCAGCAAGGCAGAAGCGGCGCTGGCCGGCTCCTTTGGCGTCGCCACGCGCGTGATGGCGTTCGGCTGAAAAGCCAACGGCCTGCGACGTAGGTTACGCCGCAGGCCGATGAGCCGTCGTTGCACAGCGGCGGCAATCCAGTTCGCAGCACGATAAACCGTCATTGCGCAGCGGCGCCCGGCCGCGCAAGCGGCAATCCAATGTTTATGGACGCTGCAACAACTGCTTGTGCGCATCGCGCAACATGGTTTCCGTGGTTGCCCAGTCGATGCAGCCGTCGGTCACCGAGCAGCCATAGGTCAGCTGGCTCAAATCGGCCGGAATCTTCTGGTTGCCGCCCACAATATTCGATTCGATCATCACGCCGACCAGCGACTTGTTGCCTTGCACGATCTGGTGGATGACATCGGCCATCACCAGCGGTTGCAGTTCCGGCTTTTTATAGCTGTTGGCGTGCGAACAATCGACCACCAGGTTGGCTGGCAGCTTGGCCTTGGCCAGCGACTGCTCGGCAATCGCGATCGATACCGAGTCGTAGTTCGGACGGCCGTCGCCGCCACGCAGCACCACGTGGCCGTAGGCGTTGCCGCGCGTGCGCACGATCGCTACATTGCCTTGCGCGTTAATGCCGAGGAACGAGTGCGGGTGCGCCGACGACAGGATGGCGTTGATTGCAATGCTGATGTCGCCATCGGTGCCGTTCTTGAAGCCGACCGGCGTGGACAGGCCCGACGACATTTCGCGGTGGGTTTGCGATTCGGTGGTGCGCGCGCCGATGGCGGTCCAGGCGATCAGGTCGCCCAGGTATTGCGGCGAGATCGGGTCCAGCGCTTCGGTGGCGGTGGGCAGGCCCAGTTCGCAGACGTCTAGCAGGAACTGGCGGGCTTTTTCCATGCCCTCGTTGACGCGGAACGAATCGTCCATGTCGGGATCGTTGATATAACCCTTCCAGCCGGTAGTGGTGCGCGGCTTTTCGAAATACACGCGCATGACCAGCAGCATGGTGTCGGCCACTTCCGCTTGCAGCGCTTTCAGGCGGCGCGCGTAGTCGAGGCCGGCGACCGGGTCATGGATCGAGCAGGGGCCGACCACCACGAACAGGCGTTTGTCTTCGCGGTCGATAATGTTGCGCAGGGCTTCGCGGCCCTTCATCACGGTCTCGGACGCGCTGTCGGTGAGCGGCAGCTTGCTGTGCAAGACTTCCGGCGACGGCATCGGCGCGAACGAGGTAACGTTGATATTTTCGATATCTGGGGAAATCATGGCTTTTTGCGTGAATTTTATTCGGGGGAGGTATAGTGTAGCCGAAGTAAACAATACTGACCTCGTCCGCAGGGTTTTTTCGCCACAGCCAAATTCTTCCAGTAGAAGCTTATGACGACATCCGAACCATTCCTGGCCGCCCGACTCATCAAGGAGATCGGCCGCGGCAAAAACGGCGCGCGCAGCATGTCGCGCGACGACGCCCACGATCTTTATCAGGCCATGCTCGATGGCCGCGTCTCCGACCTCGAGCTCGGCGGCATCCTGCTGTCGATGCGCATCAAGGGCGAATCGATCGAGGAAATCGCCGGCTTTCTCGACGCCGCCGAAGGCTCGTTCGAGCCGCTGACGGCGCCGCCGGGCCAGTATGCGCCTGTATGCATTCCCAGCTACAACGGCGCGCGCAAGATGGCCAATTTGACGCCGCTGCTGGCCATGCTGCTGGCGCGCGAAGGCGTGCCGGTGCTGGTGCACGGCGTGGCCACCGACCCCGGTCGCGTGACGTCGGCCGAAGTCTTTGCTGCGCTCGATATCACGCCAGCGCGCCACCGCGCCGAGGCGGAAGAAGCGATGGCCCAGGGCCACGTGGCGTTCATTACCATCGATGCGCTGGCGCCCAAGCTGGCGTACCAGCTGTCGCTGCGTCGCCGGTTGGGCGTGCGCAACTCCACCCACACGCTGGTGAAAATCATGCAGCCGTTCGTGGGACCGGCGTTGCGGCTGGTGTCGTACACCCACCCCGAATACCTGGAAATGCTCGGTGAGTATTTTACGACCTCGGCGCTGCACGAGCGCGGCGACGCGTTCCTGATGCGCGGTACCGAGGGCGAAACAGTGGCCAACGCCAACAAGGCGCAGCAGATCGACTGGTTCCACGGCGGCCTGCGCAGCACGCTGGTGCCCAAGCAGACGCAAGTGATCGAACTGCCGCTGCTGCCGGAAGAAAAGGATGCCGCCACCACGGCCGCCTGGATCACGGCGGTGTTGAAAGGCGACGTGCCGGTGCCGGCCTCGATTGCCGAGCAGGTGGCGCAATGCCTGCTGGTCTCGCGCACCTTGCAGTCGCGCCAGCGCGTGAGCGAGCCGATCGAGTAGCAAAAGGCGGGCAGGGCGGGGCACTGCTGTACAATCCCGGCCCCGGTCGTAATTGCTGCCCTGAGGCGAGCGACTTCGTCACCCTGTGGCAACTTATTGGATTGGAACTGGCATGGCAAAGTTTGATGTAGCAGTAATCGGCGCGGGCGCCGCTGGCATGATGTGCGCGGCCACGGCGGCCCAGCGCGGCAAGCGCGTGGTGCTGATCGACCACGCCGGCAAGCTGGCCGAGAAAATCCGCATCTCGGGCGGCGGCCGCTGCAACTTCACCAACATCAACACCACGCCGGCCAACTTCCTGTCCGACAACCCGCACTTCTGCAAAAGCGCGCTGTCGCGCTACACCCCGGCCGACTTCGTCGCGCTGGTGAAAAAACACCGGATCGGCTACCACGAAAAACATCGCGGTCAGTTGTTCTGCACCGAATCGGCCGAGCTGATCATCGAAATGCTCAAGGACGAGTGCGCCGCAGGCGACGTCCACTGGCGCATGCCGTGCAAGATCGCCAGCGTCGAGCAAACCGATGGCGTCTACATCCTGGAAACCGACACCGGCACCATCGAGGCGGACGCGCTGGTGATCGCCACTGGCGGCCTGTCGATCCCGAAAATCGGCGCCACCGACTTCAGCTATCGCATCGCCAGCCAGTTCGGCCTGCGCATGGTGGAGCCGCGTCCGGCGCTGGTGCCGCTGACGTTCGACCCGCAGGCGTGGGCGCCGTTTGCCGAGCTGTCCGGCATCGCGCTGGAAGTCGAAGTGGAAACCGGGTCGTTGAAGGGCCGTAACCCGACCGGCGCGCGCTTCCGCGAAGATTTGCTGTTCACCCATCGCGGCCTGTCCGGCCCGGCCATCCTGCAAATTTCGAGCTACTGGATCCCGGGTACGCCGATTGTGATCGACCTGCTGCCGGGGATCGATGTGGCGGCGACGCTGATCGAAGGCAAGGGCACCATCAAGAAGCAGCTGGGTAATGTGCTGGCGCAGTGGTTGCCCACGCGCCTGGCCGAAGGCCTGCTGCTGGCGCACGGTTTCGCGCTCGACGCCCGCCTGGCCGATATGCAGGATGCCAAACTGCGCGAATTGGGCGCGGCAATCAACCAGTGGACCTTGACGCCGAACGGTTCCGAAGGCTACCGCAAAGCCGAAGTGACGCGCGGTGGCATCGACACCCGCGACCTGTCGCAGCAGACCATGATGGCGACCAAGGTTCCGGGCCTGTATTTCATCGGCGAAGCGGTGGACGTTACCGGCTGGCTGGGTGGCTACAACTTCCAGTGGGCCTGGGCGTCTGGTGTGGCAGCAGGACAGGCAGTCTGATATACTGACCGTCTTGTTGTAACGGCGCAGGTGCAATCCAATCGCCCGGGGAGTTTCGGGAGCAGAAAGATTGCCGGAGTTTATGTGGGAGCTGACTCGGCGTCGTCTTGTTGTTTTTGCAGTCAAAGCCGTCTGCGTGGGCCGTTTCGATGGTCCATGGACTTCCATTTTCCTGCAAAAGCTGCTATAGTCTCTGTCTCCCTATAACCTCAAACGGTTTGAATTTTTACATGACCACTATTCGCCTTAAAGAAAACGAGCCGTTCGAAGTCGCAATGCGTCGCTTCAAACGCACCATCGAAAAAACCGGTCTGCTGACCGAACTGCGCGCACGCGAGTTCTACGAAAAGCCAACGGCTGAGCGCAAGCGCAAGCTGGCAGCTGCAGTCAAGCGTCACTACAAACGCATCCGCAGCCAACAGCTGCCGAAAAAACTCTTCTAAGACTGCTCAACCCAATCCGGTCGTGCGGCGTATCTTGCGCCATTGCCCCGGGTCGGATCTTGCTGCATCTAGAGAATGCCCGCTCCGGTTCGCCGCAGCGGGTTTTCGTCTTTGTACGCCGCGCATTTACACTAAACAATTTCATAAGGAGTCCTCATGGGCCTGAGAGAACAAATCACCGAAGACATGAAAAACGCCATGCGCGCCAAGGAAGCCGGTCGCCTGTCCACGATTCGCCTGATCCTTGCCGAAATCAAGCGCAAGGAAGTCGATGAGCGCATCGAGGTCGATGACCAGCAAACGGTTGCCATCGTGGAAAAAATGATCAAGCAGCGCAAGGACTCGATCACCCAGTTTGAAGCCGGCGGTCGCGCCGACCTGGCCGATATCGAAAAAGCCGAGCTGGTCGTGCTGGCCGCTTACATGCCAGCCGGCCTGTCGGACGACGAAATCGCTGCCGAAGTGACCGCCGCTGTGGCCGCCTCGGGCGCCGCCGGTCCGCAGGACATGGGCAAGGTCATGGCCATCGTCAAGCCGAAACTGGCTGGCCGTGCCGACATGACGGTGGTGTCCGCCCTGGTCAAAAAGGCGCTGGCGCCGGCCTGATGTGTTGGTCTGCCGTGCTTGATCGGCGTCAAAGCCGGATCAGCACGGCGGTATAGTCTGAATAATTACCCTGGCACCCCAGTCCTGTGATCCCTCAATCATTCATTGCCGATTTACTCAACCGCGTCGATATCGTCGACGTCGTCGGACGTTATGTGCAGCTCAAGAAGGGCGGCGCCAATTTCATGGGCCTGTGCCCATTCCATAACGAAAAATCCCCCAGTTTTACCGTCAGTCCCACCAAGCAGTTTTATCACTGCTTCGGCTGCGGCGCCCATGGCACCTCGATCGGCTTCCTGATGGAATACTCGGGCATGGGCTTTGTCGATGCCGTCAAGGACCTGGCGCAAAACGTCGGCATGGTCGTCCCCGAGCAGGACGACAAGATTCCTCCCGCGCAGCGCGCGCAAATGCAGGCCCAGAGCCTGGCTCTGTCCGACGCCATGACCCAGGCCTGCGACTTTTACCGCGCTCAGCTGCGCACCGCACCGGACGCCATCGCCTACCTCAAGGGACGCGGCCTGACCGGAGAGATCGCCGCACGCTTCGGCCTCGGCTACGCGCCGCCGGGCTGGGACAATTTAAAAGCCATCTTCCGCGACTACGACGTGGTGGCGCTGGCCGAGGCCGGCCTGGTGATCGACCGCGTGGATGAAGACGGTGGCAACAAGAAGCGCTACGACCGCTTCCGCGAACGCGTGATGTTCCCCATCAAAAACACCAAGGGCCAGGTGATCGCCTTCGGCGGCCGAGTGCTCGATGGTGGTGAACCGAAGTACTTGAATTCTCCCGAAACGCCATTATTTTCTAAGGGCTTCGAGCTGTACGGCTTGTTCGAGGCGCGCCAGGCGATCCGCGATGCGGGTTATGTGCTGGTGACGGAAGGCTATATGGACGTGGTGGCGCTGGCGCAGATGGGTTTCCCGCAAGCAGTAGCAACCCTGGGCACCGCCTGCACCCCGCACCACGTGCAAAAACTGATGCGCCAGACCGATACGGTGATTTTCAGCTTCGACGGCGACAAGGCCGGCCGCCGCGCCGCCCGCCGCGCGCTGGAAGCGTGCCTGCCGCACGTGGCAGACAACAAGACCATCAAGTTCCTGTTCCTGCCCACCGAGCACGATCCGGACAGCTATGTGCGCACCTATGGCAACGAAGCATTCGAGCAAGAGATCCACGAAGCGATGCCGCTGTCGCAATTCCTGATCAAGGAAGTGGTCGGTGAGCATGATTTGCAAAGCCCCGAGGGCAGGGCGCGCGTGCAGTTCGACGCCAAGCCCTTGTTGCAGTCGATGACGCCGACCGCGCTGCGCCTGCAAATCGTGCGCGGCCTGGCGCAATTGACGCAAACCACGCCGCACGAGATCGAATCGCTGTTCGAGCTAGCCAAGCCGGTAGCGCTGTCGCGCAAGGCGCCCAGTCGCAGCGGCCGGCCGGCGCCGGTGGGCCTGGAATTGCAGATCGTGCGCCTGCTGGTGGCCCATCCGCCGCTGGCGCTCGATATCGACGAAGCGGCCCTGGCGGCGTTCCAGTTCTTCGGCGACGACGCTGCCGAGCGGCTGGCGCAACTGGTGGCTGGCGCCCAGGCGCTGGGCCCGAATGGTGGCTTTGCCGCGTTTGCCCAGCATTTGAAGTCGCTCGGCGACGAATACGACGAGATCATCAGCGAAATCGCCCAAGGGGCGGAGTCCGATGTCGATGCAGACCGAATGTTCCTGCGTAGCGCCGTGCGCCAGATCAAGGAAGATGCGCTGAAACAGGAGCTGATGCAACTGTCGGCGGCGGGTCTTACGCCGGAGAGCATTGCACGCTTTCGCGAGATCACTGCGCAGCAGGCTCAGCTGGAAAGAGAGAAGCAAGCGGAGTTTGCAAACCGCTAATATTGTGGCAGTGTGGAGGCGTCTTGATCGCCGTCATGTTTTTGCAGGTTTACAGAGGGGCGGCAAGGGTGCTTCCCTCTGGATATTGAAAAGTGACGTGCTATAATAAAACGCTAAGTGTTGTATGTTTTGGCATCGTTTTTCCGTTCAGAGTGTGTTTGTTTTCAGTGAGTTAGGTTCTTGATCGACAGGCAGGAAATCCAGGCAGGGTACTGGACAAACAAATAATCCGAAGGTGAACCTTCGCTTATGTTTGTTGTCTAACTCAGTCATCGTTTCTTGCCCCTACGCATGAGTTTGATGCAGTAGAATTTTGCGGTCAGAGCCTGACCAGGTATAAGTAGTCGTAGTGTTGTCGGACTTGCGAAGTCGGCAAGTTCGAAGACGTGGGTTCCAAGGGAACTGCAAGAAACTTTATCCTAAATAAGCAAGTCGTTGTGTAATCGAAAGCGCCTGTGCCAATCAAGAAACCTGAATCCAATGTGGCTGAAAAGCCAAGCAAAGTGACCGCAAAATCCGCTAAAACAGCGGATAAGGCGGAAACGCGTGTCGCCAGCAACAACCCGCCCGTGGTCAGTCAGACCACGGACGCGGCCACGCTGGCTGCCATCGATACTTCGGGCTACGTACTGCCGTCGGTCAAAGTGCCCGGCCGGCGCGGGCGCAAGCCGAAGGAATTCCAGCCTGAAAACGACGAAGTCGCCGCGCTGAACGCGGTCGAACGCGCCGAACTGAAGGCCGTGGACAAGGCCAAGGCCAAGGACCGCAAGGCCAAGGAAAAAGCGCTGCTCAAGGATGCGTTCTCTTCGGATACCGAAGCGACCGAGGAAGAGCTCGAGCGCCGTCGCCAGAAACTCAAGACGCTGATCAAGTTCGGCAAGGAACGTGGCTTCCTCACGTACGCCGAGATCAACGATCACCTGCCCGAAAACATCATCGATCCCGAAGCGATCGAAGGCATCATCGGCACCTTCAACGACATGGGCATCGCTGTCTACGAGCATGCGCCGGACGCTGAAACCTTGCTGCTGTCGGACAACGTCGCCACCGTCACCAGTGACGACGAAGCCGAGGCTGCGGCAGAAGCCGCGCTGTCCACGGTCGATTCCGACTTCGGCCGCACCACCGACCCCGTGCGCATGTACATGCGCGAAATGGGATCGGTCGAGCTGCTCACGCGCGAAGGCGAAATCGAGATTGCCAAGCGCATTGAAGACGGCCTCAAGGACATGATCCAGGCTATTTCCGCCTGTCCGGTCACCATTGCCGAAATCATTGCCGCCTCCGACCGCATCCGCGCCGACGAAATCAAGATCGACGAAATCGTTGACGGTTTAGTGGACGAAAGCGACGACGGCGCCGCTGCCGCGCCGGCCCCGGCCGCCGCCAGCGACGACGACGAGGACGACGAAGAAGCCGAGGAAGAGGAAGAAGAGGAAGAGGAAGAAGCGGGCAACTCCGCAGGCGCCGCTGCCGGCTACTCGGCCGAACAGCTCGAAGCGCTGAAAAACACCGCGCTCGAAAAATTCGACACCATCTCGCTGCAATTCGACAAGATGCGCCGTGCCTTCGAAAAAGAGGGCTACAACTCCAAGGCCTACGACAAGGCCCAGGAAGCGATCTCGTCCGAACTGCTGGGCATCCGCTTCACCGCCAAGGTCGTCGAGAAGCTGTGCGACACCCTGCGCGGCCAGGTGGACGAAGTGCGCCACATCGAAAAGCAGATCCTCGACGTGGCGGTGAACAAGTGCGGCATGCCGCGCGCCCACTTCATCAAGGTCTTCCCGGGCAATGAAACCAACCTGGACTGGGTCGATGGCGAAGTGGCCGCCGGCCACGCGTACAGCGCCATCTTGGGCCGCAATATCCCGACCATCAAGGAATTGCAGCAACGCCTGATCGACCTGCAAGCGCGCGTGGTGCTGCCGCTGCCCGACCTGCGCAACATCAATCGCCAGATGGCGGCTGGTGAAATGAAGGCGCGCAAGGCCAAGCGCGAAATGACGGAAGCTAACTTGCGCCTGGTGATTTCGATCGCCAAGAAATACACCAATCGCGGCCTGCAGTTCCTCGACCTGATCCAGGAAGGCAATATCGGCCTGATGAAGGCGGTCGATAAATTCGAATACCGTCGCGGCTACAAGTTCTCCACGTATGCCACCTGGTGGATCCGCCAGGCGATTACGCGCTCGATCGCCGACCAGGCGCGCACCATCCGCATCCCGGTGCACATGATCGAGACCATCAACAAGATGAACCGGATTTCGCGCCAGATTCTGCAGGAAACCGGCGCCGAGCCCGATCCGGCGACGCTTGCCATCAAGATGGAAATGCCGGAAGACAAAATCCGCAAGATCATGAAGATCGCCAAGGAACCGATCTCGATGGAGACGCCAATCGGCGACGACGACGACTCGCACCTGGGCGACTTTATCGAGGACAACAACACGCTGGCGCCATCCGACGCAGCGCTGCACGCCTCGATGCGCGGCGTGGTGAAGGACGTACTTGACTCGTTGACGCCACGCGAAGCGAAAGTGCTGCGCATGCGTTTCGGCATCGAAATGTCGACCGACCACACGCTGGAAGAAGTCGGCAAGCAGTTTGACGTCACTCGCGAGCGGATACGCCAGATCGAAGCAAAAGCGCTACGCAAGCTGCGCCACCCGAGCCGTTCCGATAAGCTGAAAAGCTTCCTGGAAGCCAACTAAGACTTGACGTGCGTTGGTGCTAACCCTTATCCTCGCGCGTTCGTCCAAAAAACGAACGCGCGTCAGCGGGGTCGGCAAGACCTCCAGCGCACAGGTATCACCTCGGGCCTCTAGCTCATGCTTGGTTAGAGCAGCGGACTCATAATCCGTTGGTGCCCAGTTCGACTCTGGGGAGGCCTACCAATAAAATCAAAGGGTTAGCGAGGTTCGCTAACCCTTTTGCGTTTAACTGCCAATCAGATAGCCTACTCTGCGACGCTTATCGCCGCAGCATACAATTCAAGCATGACTACGGTTTCGGGTGACGTGTCTGCTGCCGTGGGTGTGAATGTCGTCCACCAGGCGCAAAGCGTGTTGAAACAGGACTTCCCAGGTCGTTTCGGTTGCTATCACCAAACGGCCCTGTGCGCATGTAGCGACTTCGCGATCGCGGCGACATGCTTCATGACCGCTTTGGCTGGCGTGTTGGTTTCCACCGAAACTTCACGGATCGCACTCAATACCAATGGCACCGGCGTTTCATCCAGCAGCGTCATCATGTGTGGCTTGAAGTCTTCCGGGACCACTCCCGACTGCAAAATATGCTTCAACGTTTCTGGGCTGAGGATCTTTGCGTAACTGGTACTGGCAGTCCGGGCGGCAGTGCTCAGTGCTGGCGATTTTTTGGCTCTATCGCTGGCGTCGAAGCCCATGCCGAGAAGTCCCATTACGTGATTGAGCTTGGTATAGCCAAGATCTTCCAGTACGCCAGTTTCCAGTTGATTCACCGTCGTGCGTGACAGTCCGGCCAGCTTTGCCAGTTGGGCCTGACTGATGCCGAATTCCTTGCGCTTCTCATGGACGTGCATCCCGACTTCACGTAGTTGCATGGTGCAACTCCTAAAATGTTCAGTAAACTGAACACATTATCACCCGTTCCGGGGAGTTTTCAAGGAACATTCGCTCCATCAATTCCCCGCCAACACATCCTTCTTGAACCACTCACTGAGCATCTGCTTCTCATAGTTATACATCTCGTTGCGATAACTATTCACATTCAATTGGTAATTGCGGTCCGCCAGTTCAGGCTCGCCGCTGCGCAGCACTTTGCCGTCTTGTTCGATGCTGTAGCGCAGGTGGATGCGGGGGAAGTCGTAGCTGCCCTTGGTCACGCGCACGTCGCGGATCGGTACGCGCGGGAAGACGTCGCCGGCCAGGTCGATGTCGAGGATTTCCACCTTTAAATCCTGGCCTGCGGGCAGCTTGGTGGCCAGTTCTTCGAAGAATTCCCGGAAGTCGATTTCCATCGATTTGCGGTCGGTCTCGAAACGCGGCACGTCGGTCATCTTCTCCGTGTTGACGTAGGTGACGGTGACGGCCGCCGAGGCGGTGCTGGCGGCCAGGGCGAGCATGGCCATGACGGCTGGACGGATCAGGTGATGCATGGCGACTCCCCGGTAGTGGGCGTGGTGAAGTCCCCAATATACCCCAAGAATTATCCGCCGCGTGCTTGCGCGAACTCGTTGAAGGCGGCAATAAAGGCCTCGCCCGAACTGTGCAGGCGCGGCGCGCCGACGTCGAAGGTGCAGCGCTGTACCGATGGGGGCGGCGCCAGGCCGGCGGTGGCCAGCGCTTCCTCGGCGCGCAGGGCGCTGAGCATGCCGTCCATCATCATGCGTGGCATGTCGAGGCCGGCGTTGTCGGTGTGGCCGCCATCGAGCACGCTGGGGGCGAAGGCCAGCGAGCGGGCGCCCTGGCGGATCGCTTCGCGCATTGCCACGCGGGTGGCGCGGCGCAGGCGGTCGCCGTCGAGGGTTTCGGGTTTGCCGAGGCCGATCACCAGCACGGCGCGGGCGGGAATGGTGCCTGGCGGCAGGCTGATCAGGATGGTTTCCATTTCCTGGGCACGGAAGTTGCCGCTGGCGCGCAGTGCCGTCAACTGGCCGCCCAGCGCGGTGTCGAGGCCGAGCAGGCCGCCGGCCACGGGGGCGCCATCTTGTTCGTGCTCGAACATGCAGGCGACGCTGAAATCGACATCGGCTTGCGCCGGTCCCCAGGCGGCGACATCGAATTCGACGCCGTCCAGCGTGCCGATGGCCAGGCGTTCCGGTGTATGTTCAGTTGTTGCGTGCGGATCATTCATGGCGAGGCTCCAGGTCAATACGGTTGCTTATCTTAGCGTGTAAAGGCCCCGCGCACCCCTGCCGAAATTTATGGCACGCGCCATGGCCGAGATGCTCTGTAGCGCTAACATGTGTACTAAAATTACTTAATCAGAAAGACAAACTAACAATGGAGATAGACGATGATGGATTTTACTCGGCGTAATCTGGTCATGACCGCTGGTGGCGTGCTGGCGGCAACGGCCGTGGCCGGCCCCGTGTGGGCCAATCCCGACCGCAAGCTCGGCTACGCGATCGTGGGCCTCGGCGGCTACGGGCTCGGCGTCATCATCCCGCAATTCAAGTATTGCCAGCACAGCAAGCTGGTCGCGCTGGTCAGCGGCGACCCTGTCAAGGCCAAAAAAGTGGCGGGCGAGTATGGCGTGCCGGAATCGAATATCTACGATTACAAGAACTACGACCGCATCAAGGACAATCCCGACATCGACATCGTTTATATCTGCCTGCCGGTATCGATGCACGCCGAATACACAATCCGGGGCGCCAAGGCCGGCAAGCACGTGCTGTGCGAAAAGCCGATGGCGCTGTCGTCGGTCGAGTGCGAATCGATGATCGCCGCCTGCAAGCAGGCCGGCAAGAAATTGATGATCGGCTACCGCTGCCACTTCGAGCCGTTCAACCTTGAAGCGCGGCGGCTGGCGCGTTCAGGTGCGATCGGCAAACTGCGCTATTTCCGTTCCGAGCACGGTTACACCACGGGCGGCAACAACTGGCGCACCAAAAAGGCGATGTCGGGCGGCGGCTCACTGATGGATATCGGCATTTACGCGCTGCAGGCGGCGCGCTACATGACGGGCGAGGAACCGGTCTCGGTGTATGCCAAGGAAACCACCGACCGGTCCGATCCGCGCTTCCGCGACGTCGAAGACATGGTCGAGTTCCAGCTGGAGTTTCCGTCGGGCGTGATCGGTTCGTGCATGTCGATGTATTCGGCCAACCGCAACCAGTTCCTGCTGATGGGCGACAAGGGCCGCATCGAGATGGAGCCGGCCACCGGCTACCAGGGCCAGAAACTGTGGGTGGGCGACGGGCGCAAGAATGAAATCACGACGCCGCCGAATGCCTCGAGCAACCAGTTTGCAGGCCAGCTCGACCATTTGTCGCAGTGCGTGCTGCAAGACCGCACGCCCATCGTGGCAGGCGAGGAGGGCTTGCGCGATATCCGCATTATCGAAGCGGTGTATCGCTCGGCGCGCGAACACAAGCGTATTGCGCTCAAGTAAGCGCTGAAATAAAACTTACAGGCCGGGTTGTTGATGCAGCCCGGCTTCCTCCGCCAGCTTGATGTCGAGCATCGAGATCACCAGGTCGGCATCGGTCAGCACGTCCTTGAGCGGAAAGCCGTCTTCCATCGCCACCACGGTGCCGGGCGGCACGCGTTCGGTGCTGTCGGCGCCGGGCGGGGTGTTGGGCATGAACGCGAATTGCGGGAAGCGGGTTTTGCCGTGCAGGGCGATGTCGCTCAAGGTGCGCGGCGCCGCGCGCAACAGGCCGTTGCGCACGTGTTGCTGGCGTTCTTCGTGACGCTGCTTGAGCAGGGCAGTCAGGCGCACGATTTCGCCGGCCAGGCGGTCCGATTCGGCCTGGTGTTCGGCCAGTTCGTCGTCGCTCAGCGCTTCTTCCCATTGCGTCAGTTTCAACAGGCCGCGCTTGTGCAGGGCCTGGCGTTGCAGGTCGATTTCGATCGATGCCGCGCGGGTCTGGTGCGTGTCCAGGTCTTGCGTGATGGCGGCGTCGCCGTTGACGCGCAGCCACTTGTCGCCAAAGCCGAACACCAGGCCGTCGAAATAGAAATACATCGGCAGCACTTGCGGCACCGCGCCGGCCAGCATTTGTTGCGGCGTCATGTGCCAGCGCTCGGCCAGCTCGGGCAGGGTGAGGGTCAATGGTTCGATCAGGGGCATACGGTGTCTCCGGAGTTCAGGCGCTCATTTTCTCACAGACGCGTAAAATAGCGGCTTTGTCACTGTTCGTCACGGAGTATGCCGCATGATGTTTCTTAAAGTTCCGTTTGCGGAAAAAGACGAGGCCAAGGCCCTGGGTGCGCGCTGGAACGGCGAACGCAAGTCCTGGTATGTGCCCGATGGCAAACCGACCGAAGCGTTCTCGCGCTGGCTGCCGCCCGGCGGCGCCGATTTCGTACCGGCCGTGGCCGCCACTTCGCTGAAAAATCGCCCGGTCACCGTCGATTCCTATGCCGGCAAACCGGTGATGGGCAAGCTGTTCATCGACCTCGAGCACGACTGCGATCCGTTCGTGGCCTGCCCGGTGTGCGCACCGAAGCTTGCCACCTCTGGCTGGACCGCCACCCACGACAGCGTTTCCCAACTGCTGGTCGGCCTGCGGGGTTAAATCTTGTGTACCAACTACCGGCCCACGTCGCGCGACTTGCTGGCCGATTTGTTCCAGCTCACGCTGTTCGAGGGCTACGACTGGCCGGCAGAGAGCTGGAAAGATTACCCGGCACCCATCATCCGCTACAACGAGCAAGGCCAGCTGGTGTGCACCACCGCCACCTACGGCCTGGTGCCGCGCAGGCAGATTCCACCCGGCGTCAAGCCATGGGACACAATGAATGCCCGCAGCGAGACCGTGGCGCAGTTGCGCTCGTACGCGAAATGCTGGCGCGAGGGGCAACTGTGCCTGGTACCGATGACCGGATTTTTCGAACCGAATTACGAGTCGGGCGCGGCCCAGCGCTGGCAGATCGGCCGTGCCGACGGCGCGCCGTTTGCCGTCGCGGGCGTGTGGCGCGAGTGGCCCGGTGAAAACGGTCCCGAGTACTCGTTCACGCAACTGACCATCAACGCCGACGACCATCCGCTGATGCGGCGCTTCCACAAGCCCGGTGACGAAAAGCGTTCGCTGATCGTGATTGCCGCCGACGAATACGACGACTGGCTGCGCTGCCGCGATCCCGAACGCGCGCGCAGCTATTTCCAGCAGTTCCCGCCCGAACTGATGCGCGCCTGGTTCGATCCGCCACCGCCGCGCAAGAAGAAGCCGCCGCCGCCGGAGCCACAGTCTACCCAGTTCGACCTGTTTTAGAACCCATTCCACCAGAAAGCAGCGGATTGCGATGCCTCGGTAGCCAGGAAGGCGCGAGGAAATGGCATGGCCGGCCATGCAATGACGAGCCACGCCGGCCCCGCTGTCGAGGCGCGCAAGCAGCGTTTCACTCCCTGCCGCGACAGATTCTCATAGCGCTGGCTGCAATAGCCAGCGCCGCGCGGTGGCAATCACCTGCTCCGACAACGCCCTGGTAAACGGCGTCTGGATATCCCACATATGCCAGATCAGCGGCACGTCCAGCACCAGGCCCGGCGCCAGGTCCACCAGCGTGCCGGACTCGAGTTGCGCCGCGCATTGCAGGTGCGGCGCCATGCCGTACGCAAAACCTGCCTCCAGGAACCGCACGAAACCCTCCGACGATGCATACGAATGATGCGGGTAACGGCCCTGGTAGCCGGTGGCCTGGGCGATAAAGCGCGCCATCAGCGCATCCTTGCGGTTGAAGTCGAGCGCGGGCGCGGATTGCACGCTGACTGCCGTCAAGCCATCCGGGAACCAGCGCGCGGCAAACCCCGGGCTGGCCAGGCAGTGGTAGCGCATCAGTCCCAGTGGCGTGGCGGTGGTGCCGGCCACGTGCGCGGTTTCACTGGTGACACAGCCAAATACCCGGCCTTCGCGCAGCATGGCCAGGGTGTGATCCTGGTCGTCCATGGTGATGTGCAGCATGCAGTCGCCGGCGGCCATCAGCGGCGTGACCGCCTCCTGCAGCCAGGTCACGGCGCTGTCGGCATTGACCGCGATTGCCAGTTCCGGGCGTCCCGCGCCGGAGCTGTTGGCACTATCGAGGGCGGCTTCGAGCAGCCGCACCTGGCGGTAATGGGCGATCAGACGGTGGCCGGCTGCAGTCGCTTGCGGCGGCTGGCTGCGCAGCAGGAGCAGTTCGCCGGCCTGGTTTTCCAGCATGCGCAAGCGCTGCGATACCGCCGATTGCGTGATCGAAAGAGCGGCGGCGGCCTTGTCGAAACTGCCATGCTCCACCACGGCGTCGAGCGCCGCCAGGCCCCGGTAGTCGATACGGCTCATTAGCGTCCCTAATATTTGTTCAGTATTATTAATTATACTTATCTTTGAAGCGCCGCTAAGCTGTGGCTTTTTTGCAGGAGGCAAGCATGGAACTGGGCGCTTTATTGAAGGGAATGGGGCTGGGCGGCGGCCTGATCATCGCGATCGGCTCGCAAAACGCCTACCTGCTGCGCCAGGCGTTGAAGCGCGAATATGTCTATACCTGTATTGCCATTTGCATCGTGTGCGACGTATTGCTGATTGGCGCCGGCGTGGCGGGAATGGGTGAAGTCATTAATAATATGCCCGGTCTTTTATTCTGGATAAAAATTACCGGTGCAGCGTTCTTATTCTGGTATGGCGTGCGCGCAGCGCGTTCGGCATTCAAATCGTCCAGTTTCGATCTTGATAAACAGGCCACTGCCGTCAGCCAGCGCCAGGTAATTGCCGCCATGCTCGCTTTCAGCCTGCTCAATCCCCATGTTTATCTCGACACCGTGGTATTGCTCGGCTCCATCGGCGGCCAGCAACCGGGCCAGGGACCATGGTATTTTGCCCTCGGCGCCATGCTGGCGTCGATTATCTGGTTTCTCAGCCTGGGATTGGGCGCACAGTATTTAATTCCGATTTTTAAAAGGCCGGTGGCCTGGCGTATTCTCGATGGAGCGATTGCGGTGGTGATGTGGCTGCTGGCCGTCTCGCTCTTCCTGTAACACGACCGGCGCGGCTGAACCGACTGCCAGGGCGCATGTTGCCGTGATAAAAAAGCTAAAAAATGGCACCATCATGCTCATTTCTAGCGTGATTGGAGGATAGTGAGGCCCTGCGTTGATGTCCCGGCAGCCGGGTACAGCATAAAAATCCGGTTTTATCCAGCGCTGCGCAGCACTTGCCTAAATTTCGGCTTGCATATAAATATCCCCTGTTACTGACATACAATAGGTGTTATCAAGAAATCGTTAGCACGCCAACGGCGCCAAGTGATGAGCATACTGCCGGAACAATACGTGAACTTGTCGCTGATGACGTCTGCCTTTGCGGTGGACGCCATACTGGTGGCATTGCTGGTATTTTTATGGCTGATGCACCGCAAGGAAAAGCATGCTTTGCTGTGGGGTATCGGCCAGGCGGCCGTGATGGCCGGCGGATTGGCCTGGTTTGCCGGCGCGGCGGTTTTATCGCCGTCCTGGCGTTTATTTGTCTGCGCGCTGATGCTGGTCATCGGCATGGCCGGTTATTACAGTGGCACGCAATATTTTCTTGGCGATTTGCGGCGGCGTCACTGGCGTCCGATCATGGCGGCCATGGTCGTTGCCACGGCCGGATTTTATCTGCTCTGGCAACTGCATCCGCACTGGGTGCCGCCCGGCAGCGCCGCCGCGCTCGGCCTGGTGATGGTGTGGATGGGCGTGCGCCTGGTCCGCGCCCAGCGCCGTTACCGCTTGCTCGGCTGCACCTTGATGGCGCGCGGCGTGTTCAACCTGGTCAGTGCCGCCACCTTGCCGCCGGAATGGTATTTGCTGTGGTTTGCCGGCACGTCCATCCTGAAAGCCCTGTCGATGCTCGGCCTGATTTATGCAGTGCAGGATGAAATGCAGCAGCGCTATGCGCGCACCATCGACAGCCTTAGTCACGGCTTTTTGATCCGCGACCGCCGTGGCATCATCCATGTCGCCAACGAGCGCGGCGCCCGCTTGCTGGGGTTCGAGCAGGCGGCCGATCTGGTGGGCAAGCACCTGAGCGAAATTTTGCCCAGGCTCACCCCGGCCATGGCCGATGACTATTTCCGCCGCTTCGAGGCGCCCGGCGTGCAATACCCGATGACCGACACCGCCGTGGTCACCCTGCATTCCGGCGCGCGGCTGCCGCTGGAAATGGCCGGCTCGCCGTATATCGAGCGCGGCCAGTTGTACTGCCTGGTGCAGTTGCTCGATATTACCGAGCGCCAGAAAAAGGACAACCTGCTCAACCAGGCCGCGCGCATCGACCCCGTCACCGGCTGTTTCAACCGCCACGCGCTGTCCGAGGCGCTGGCCAGCGAGGTGGCGCTGTGCCGCGAACAGGGCCGAGAATGCGTGGTGCTGTTCCTCGACCTCGACAAGTTCAAGCGCGTCAACGATTCCTTCGGCCACGCCACCGGCGACGACCTGCTGCGCCAGACCGCGCAGCGCTTGCGCGGCCTGCTGGGGCCGAACGACCTGCTGGCGCGCTTCGGCGGCGACGAGTTCATCGTCGTGCTGCCCGACCTGGCGGCGGGCAGCGCGGAGCCGGCCGCGCGCCGCTGCGCCGAGCACATCCTGAATGCGCTGTCGGCGCGCTTCCAGTTGCTGCACCATGCGATCGGGGTGTCGGCCAGCATCGGCGTGGCCTGTTACCCCGCGCTCGGCAGCGACAGCGACACCCTGATACGCAATGCCGACATCGCCATGTACGAGGCCAAGAAGGCCGGGCGCGGCGAGTTGCGCTTCTTCCACGATTCGATGAACGCCGCCGCCAAGAGCGCGCTGGAGATCGACGGCGCCCTGCGCGGAGCGATCGACAACAACGAATTCCGCCTGGTGTACCAGGCCATCGTCGATGCCCGCACCGGCACGCTGACCAAGGTGGAGGCGCTGATCCGCTGGCACAACGCGCAACTGGGCCACGTGCCGCCCGATCGTTTCATCCCGGTGGCGGAAGACAGCGGCATGGTGGTGGCGGTGGGCGCCTGGGTGCTCGAACAGGCGTGCAGCCAGATGGCGGCCTGGCGCGACGGCCCGCTGGGCGCGGTCACGGTCAGCATCAATGTCTCGGCATGGCAACTGGCCGATCCGTTCTTCGTGGCGCTGGTGCAGCAGACACTGGCGCGCCACGACCTGCAGCCGCGCCAGCTCGAACTGGAGTTGACCGAGCGCGTGCTGATCGACGACGGCGGCCATGTCCACAGCGTGATCGACCGCCTGCGCGCGCTGGGCGTGGGCGTGTCGCTGGACGACTTCGGCACCGGTTACTCGTCGCTGAGCTACCTGACGCAATTTCACCTGAACACGCTCAAGATCGACCGCGCGTTCGTGATGGACATCGAGCACAGCGACCGCAGCAACAGCCTGGTGCACGCCATCATCGCCATGGGCCACTCGCTGGGCCTGAAACTGGTGGCCGAGGGCGTGGAGACGGCCGGCCAGGCTGCCATCCTCGAGCGGATGGGATGCCATTATTTGCAGGGCTACCATATCTCGCGGCCAATCGCGCCCGAGGCGCTGCTCGAGTTTGCCCTGGGCAGGGCAGCCCTGGCCGCCTAGGCTGTTGCAGTGTCACTCAACTGTCATCGCCACGTCATCGCAACGTCACATGCTGTTCTTACAATCTTGCTGATTGATACCAACTCACCCAGCAAGAAAGAGAACAGCCATGTCCCAGCGCTTCCCCCTGAAACCTTTGTGCCTGCTCGTGCTGCAAGCCCTGGCCATCCACGCTCACGCGGAAGAAGCGGCCGACAGTGCTACCGTGGCCGCCATGGCCGGTCCGGTCCAGACCGTGGAAATCACGGGGCGCGGCCAGTCGCGCCAGGTGCAGAACATCAACAAGGCCGATCTGGCCGAAGCGCTGCCGGGCACCAGCCCCTTGAAAGTGCTCGACAAGCTGCCCGGCGTGAACTTCCAGTCGGCCGATCCGTTCGGCGCCTATGAATGGTCAACGTCGTTCAGCCTGCGCGGCTTCAGCCAGAGCCAGCTGGGCTTCACGCTTGACGGTATCCCGCTCGGCGACATGAGCTACGCCAACAACAACGGCCTGCACATCAGCCGTGCCGTATCGTCGGAAAACATCGGTCGCGTCCAGGTGTCGCAGGGCGCCGGTTCGCTGGCCACCGCGTCCACCAGCAACCTGGGCGGCACGGTGCAGTTCTTCACGCTGGCTCCCAGCGACGAGCGCGCCCTGACCGTGTCGCAAACCGTGGGCAGCGATTCGACGTCGCGCACCTTCGCCCGCGTCGATACCGGCCTGATCGGCGACGCCATGAAGGCATCGCTGAGCGGCACCCGCCAGCGCAGCGACAAGACCAAGGGTGAAGGCGGCCAGGACCAGGACCAGGTCAATGCCCGCTTCGTCTTCAATTTTGGCGAGAGCAACAGCCTGACCGGCTTCTTCAACTACTCGGACCGCAAGGAAGTCGACTACCAGGATATGTCGAAGGAAATGCTGGGCCGCCTCGGCTACGACTGGGATAACTATCAGCCCGACTGGCAGCGCGCCCTGAATGCCGCCAAGCAGCAGTACAGCGGCAATGTCACCAGCATGGACGACGCCTACTACTCGGCCGGCGGCCTGCGCACGGACAACCTGAGCGGCCTGATCCTGGACCTGAACCTGACCCCGTCCTTCAACCTCAAGACCACCGGCTATCACCACGACAACAAGGGCGAAGGCCACTGGTACACGCCGTACGTCGCCACCAACGCCGCCAACCCGCTGTCGATCCGCACCACCGAATACCGCATCAACCGCAACGGCATCATGGCCGATGCGAGCCTGGAGCTGGGCAACCACACGGTCACCTTCGGCGCCTGGGGCGAACGCTCGGACCATACCGGCACCCGCGCCTACTACGCGGCCACCGGCCCGGCCGACACCATGTATTACCTGTCGAACCCGTTCCAGATCGACTGGAAGCAGAACTTCATCACCACCACCTCGCAGTTCTACCTGCAAGACAGCCTGGCACTGATGGATGGCAAACTGAAGGTGAACGCCGGCTTCAAGAGCATGAGCGTGGACATTGCCGCCCGTAACATCATCGGCAACCGCGCCGCCGGCAAGCTGACGGCCGAGAAGAATTTCCTGCCGCAGGTCGGCGCCAACTACGCGCTGTCCGCCGACGACGAAATCTTCGCCTCGGCCGCGAAAAACATGCGTGCGCACCAGCCGGGCGTGGGCGGTCCATTCTCGCAAACCCAGACCGCGTACGACGCCGGCGTGGGTAACCTGAAACCGGAAACCTCGACCAATATCGACCTCGGCTACCGCTTCAAGCGCGATGCGGTGCAAGGCTCGCTGGCCGTGTACGGCGCCCGCTTCGACGACCGCCAGCTCTCCGTGGCCACCTGCGCCGGCATCGTCGGCTGCCCATCCACCTTCGTGAACGTCGGCAAGGTCGATACCAAGGGTGTGGAAGCGATCGCCGTGTGGAAAATCAACCGCCAGATCAGCTGGTTCAACTCGGCCACGTACAACGATTCCAAGTACAAGTCCGACTACATGGACGGCACTACCCTGGTCCAGGTGAACGGCAAACAGGTGGCCGGCGCGCCGAAAACCCTGTTCAGCACGGAAGCGTCGTACGACAGCGGCGCCTGGTTCGCACGCCTGGGCGGCAAGTACACGGGCAAGCGCTACTACACCTACACCAACGACGCCAGCGTCGATGCGTTCTGGATGGGCAGCCTGTCGGCCGGCTACAAGCTCAAGTCGCTGGGCTTCATGAAAGACCTGTCGCTGCAAGTGAACGTGAGCAACCTGTTCGACAAGCAGTACATCAGCACCGTCGGCACCAACGGCTTCCAGGCCCGCGATCCGAACGGCACTGCGCAAACCCTGCTCACCGGCTCCCCACGCCAAGTCTTCCTGACCCTGAGCGGCAAGCTGTAACACCAGCGCATTGCTCTTAAAAGCGGCGCCCCGTCACCTCGGGCGCCGTTTTTTATGAGCAACATTTACCCGATATCATGAGCTTTGTTGCTGTCTAGATACAAGCGTCGGATGGTGCTGGCTAGCGACCAGTGGTCGCTGCATACTGGGAACCCCGTGTATGTTCCCAGGAGCGCGCCGTGAAATGGTTTTATGACCTGAAGATTGCCACCAAGTTGCTGGTATCGTTTGGCGTGGTGTTGTTGCTCACCTTGTTCATGGGCGTCAGTTCCATCCTGTCCACGGCGCGCGTCAACCAGGCGTCCAGCGATCTGGCCGAGAACTGGATGCCGAGCGTGCGCATGGCGATGGAGCTGCGCAGCGATGTCAGCGACCTGCGCCGCTGGGAGCTGTCGCACCTGCTCAACGACGAGGCCGGCTTATATGCCGATTACAACCAGCGCATCGCCACCACGCTCGCTGCCATCAAGACGCACCGCGAGGCCTACGAAAAACTGATCAGCAGCCCCGGGGAAAAAGCGCTGGTAGCCACCTTCGACCAGAACTGGACTGCCTACCTGGCCGAGCATACCAAGATGATCGCGCTATCGGCCGCCGGCGACAAGGAGGCGGCGCGGGCGCTGTCGCGCGGCGCGTCGGCCAAGGTGCTGGGGGCGCTGACCGACGTCACGGGCCAGCTGGTCAAACTCAATATCGACGGCGGTGACGCTGCCAGCGATGCCGCGACCGCTACCTACAACACGGCGCGCGTCACGTCGATCGTGCTGTTGGCACTGAATATCGGCATTGGCCTGGCATTGGCCGTGGCGGTGGCGCGCATTGTCTCGGCGCCGCTGCGCGAAGCGGTGTCGGCCGCGTCTGCCGTGGCCGAAGGCGACCTCACGCGCGATATCGCCGTCAAGTCGTCGTGCGAGACGGGGCAGCTGATGCAGGCGCTCAAAACCATGACCGAAAACCTGCAGGCGCTGGTGGCGCAGGTGCGCAGCGGCACCGACCTGATTGCTACCGCCTCGGCGGAAATTGCCAGCGGCAACCAGGACCTGTCCTCGCGCACCGAGGAGCAGGCCAGTTCGCTGGAAGAAACCGCCTCGTCGATGGAAGAGCTGACCAGCACCGTCAAGCAGAACGCCGACAATGCGCGCCAGGCCAACCAGCTGGCGCAGTCGGCCTCCGGTATCGCCACCCGGGGCGGCGAAGTGGTGGGGCAGGTGGTGGGCACCATGGCTTCGATCAACGAATCGTCGCGCAAGATCGAGGACATCATTTCGGTGATCGACGGCATCGCTTTTCAAACCAACATCCTGGCGCTGAACGCGGCGGTGGAAGCGGCGCGGGCCGGCGAGCAGGGCCGGGGCTTCGCGGTGGTGGCGGGCGAAGTGCGCAACCTGGCGCATCGTTCGGCCGCTGCCGCCAAGGACATCAAGCAACTGATTTCCGACTCGGTGCAAAAAGTGGAGGCCGGCTCGGAACTGGTCAACCAGGCCGGCACCACGATGAGCGAGATCGTCACCAGCATCACCCGCGTGACCGACATCATGGCCGAGATTTCGTCCGCCAGTAACGAGCAGAGCGACGGCATCGAGCAGGTCAACACGGCGATTACCCAGATGGACCAGGTCACCCAGCAAAATGCCGCGCTGGTGGAAGAGTCGGCTGCTGCGGCCGAATCGCTGCAGAACCAGGCTGCGCAGCTGAGCGACGTGGTCAGCGTGTTCAAGATCCACGCATCAAGCACGCGCGCAGCCGTGGCGCCCACGCCTGCCCGGCGCGCGGTGGCAGCCACGACCTCGGCACCGGCCAAGGTTGCGCCACGCCTGGCCACTGCGTCCAGGCCGGCGCCGAAAAAGCCCGCCAAGCAAACGGTGGAAGGCGACGAGTGGGAAACCTTTTAACAAGGTGACCAACCGGATGTAACAGCTTGTTACCCGTTTTGATAGATTGCAAATGATAATCATTCTCGATTATAGTGCTGCAACTTTCAAAACCAATACGGAGCACCATGTTACGTCCCATCACGCCCTGGCTGGCCCTCGGCCTGCTGTCCGGCACGCCATTGGTCCACGCGCAAGATGGCGCCGACGGTGACGTCGCCCTGCCACAAGTAAACGTGGTAGCCGAGCGCAGCGCCGCCTACAACACTGGCGACAGCCGGGGCGCCACCCGCACCGATACGCCGCTGCGCGAAGTGCCGCAATCGGTGCGCGTGGTCAACATCGAGCAGCTCGAGGACCTGGGCGCCATGCGCCTGGCCGATACCGTCGATTTCGTCAGCGGCATTTCGCGGCTGAACGATTTTGGCGGCACCTGGGACAACTTCGGCATCCGTGGCTTTTCCAGCACCGACATGGGTTTCCTGGTCAACGGCTTTCCCGGCGCACGCGGCTACAATCCGCCGCGCGACACCGCCACTGTCGAGCGCTTCGAATTCCTCAAGGGCCCGGCCGGCGCCATCTATGGCAGCAGCGAGCCGGGTGGCACCATCAACATCGTCACCAAGAAGCCGAAATTTACCGCGCGCCACGTGGCCGAGGTGGGCTTCAACGATCGCGGCCTGCGCCGCGCCACGGTGGACACCACCGGGCCATTGAGTTCGACCGTCGCTTACCGCCTGAACCTGATGACGGAGGAGGGCGATCCGCGCTCGGCACTGCTGCACAACAAGCGCATGCTGGTGGCGCCCGCGCTGACCTGGCAGATCGACCCGCGCACCACGCTTAACTACGAAGCGGAAATCCTCAAATCCGACACCCCGCTCGACCGCGGCGTGATCAATGTGCGCGGCCAGCTGGGCCTGCTGCCGCGCGACCGCATCCTCAACGAGCCGACCGACAAAAACATGCGGCTCTCCAGCAAGACCCAGCAACTGACGCTGGACCGGGTGCTGGCTGACGGCTGGCGCGCGCGCCTGGGCGCAAGCTACAAGGAAAGCACGTTCGAAGGCGACTACACGGAAGCGACGTCGCTGGCGGCGGACAACCGCACCCTGAACCGTCAGGCCACCTGGCGCACGCTGCCGTCGCGCGATACCTCGGTCAACGGCGAGCTCGAAGGCAAGTTCGCCACCGGCGGCCTGGACCATACGCTGCTGGTCGGCGCCGAAGCTTCGCGCCTGTGGATGAACATGGAAATCCTGCGCTCGGCCAACACCCCGATCGACATTTACGCACCGGTGTACGGCCGCGTGGCCGGTCCGTTGACGTCGCTCACCACGAGCTCGGACGAACGCCAGCGCGTGAAAGCCGTGTTTGCGCAGGACCAGGTCAGCCTGTCGGCACAATGGAAACTGCTGGCCGGCCTGCGCTGGGACGAGTACAGCCAGGACCTGGTCAACCGCGTGGCCCGCAGCCAGTTGCAGCGCAAGCAGAGCGCGGTGTCGCCGCGCGCGGGCGTCACGTACCTGCCCAACAGCTGGAGTTCGCTGTATCTGTCGGCCGGCAAATCGTTCCGGGGCAATACCGGTATCGACGTCAACGGCAACGCTTTCGACCCGCAAAAATCGCGTTCCTACGAAGCGGGCTGGAAGCTGCAAAGCGCCGACCAGCGCCTGGGCGCTACCGTCGCCGTGTACGACATCACCAAGACCAATGTGCTCACGGCCAGCGACGTGCCGGGCTTTTCGGTGGCGGCAGGTGAAGTGAAAAGCAGCGGCGTGGAAGCGGACGTGACCGGGCAGCTTGGCCGTCACTGGCGCGTGAGCGGCAACGCCGCCTACGACGACGCCCGTGTCACCCGCGACCGCACCCTGGCGGCCGGCACGCGCCTGATGAACGTGCCGAAATGGAGCGCCGGCCTGCTGGCGATCCGCGAAGACCGCCTGCCTTACGGCAGCCGCTACGGCGTGGGCGGCGGCGTCAACCACGTGGGCGAACGTTCGGGCAACAATGCCGACACGTACTCGCTGCCGTCGTACACGACCGCGCGCCTGCTCGGCTACTGGCAGGTGAACCGGCAGGTCAAGCTGTCGCTCGACGTGCTCAACCTGTTCAACCGCACGTACTACACGTCGTCGTGGGCCGGCCTGTACGTCACGCCCGGCGCCGAGCGCAGCGTGGCGGCCAGGGTCAAAGTCGAGCTTTAATTTGCCAGCAAGGCCATGTTGCGCCCGCGCTGCTTGGCCTTGTACAACGCCCGGTCCGCCATCTCCACCAGCAGGTCCGGCGAGTTATCGTCGCCCGGCACCAGCACTGCCACCCCGATGCTGATCGTCAACATGCCGAACGGCGACTGCTGGTGCGGCAACTGGCGCCGCGCCAGCTCGGCGCACATCGACTGCGCCGCCTCGAAGGCGTCGGCCGCACCGGTATCGGCCGCCAGCAGGGCGAATTCTTCGCCGCCATAGCGGGCCGCGATGTCGGTGGCGCGCCGGCCGTGGTGGGTGATCAGGTCGGCCACCGCGCGCAAGGCGGCATCGCCGGCCTGGTGGCCGTAATGGTCATTATATTTTTTGAAGAAATCGACGTCGAGCATCGACAGCGCCACCGGCTGCCCGGTGCGTGCGGCGCGGCGCCATTCGGCCGCCAGCGCCAGGTCGAAGCCGCGCCGGTTGACTACGCCGGTCAGGCCGTCGGTGGTGCTGAGCGCAGCGAGCTTGCGGTTCGATTCCTCCAGTTCGGCCGTGCGCGCCGCCACCACTTTTTCAAGCTGCACCTGGTGGCGCGTCAGGCGGTCGATGCGGATCCGGTACAGCAGCGCCAACGTAAACACCACCAGCGCCACACCCAGCAGGCGGAACCACCCGCGCTGCCAGAATGGCGGCGTAATCGTCACGCGCAAGGTGGCCGGTTCCTCGTTCCACACGCCCAGGTGGTTGGCGGCCTTGACCCGGAACACGTAGTGGCCCGGGTTGAGGTTGGTATAGCTGGCGCTGCGGTGGGCGGCGTCGGTGTGCACCCATTCGCGGTCGAAACCCTGCAACTGGTAGGCGTAGCGGTTCTGGCCGGGGTCGGTGTAGTGGAGCGCGGCGAATTCGATCGAAAACACCGACGCTTCCGACGACAGGGTCAGCGCGGTGGGCGCGGTAACCGGCCCCTCGGCCTTGACGTCGGCGCGCGGCTTGCCGTTTTGCAGCGAATGGTTGAACACCGTGATATCGGTGATGGCCACCTGCGGCGGCACCGAGTTGCTGCGCACTTTCGATGGTGTGACCGCCGTCATGCCGTGTACGCCGCCAAAGTACAGCGTGCCATCGGCGCCGCGCGCGGACGAGTTGACGGTGAACCCTTCGGTCAGGCCGTCGGCGGCGGTAAACAGGCTGACCTTGCCTGTCTCCGGATCGAGGCGGAACAGGCCGGCCAGCGTGCTGCACCAGATCTTGCCATCGAGGTCGTGTTCGATGGCGAGGATTTTTTGCGACCGCATGGCCGCCGCGTACGAGGTGAAGCGCACCTTGCCGCCGGCCTCGAACACGGCCAGGTTCAACCCCTTGCTGGTACCGATCCAGAGGCGGCCCCTGGCGTCCTCGTGCAGGCTGACGATGTTGTTGTCGCTGATGCTGGCGGCGTCGGTCTGGTCGTGGCGGAAGTGGCGGAAGATGCCGGTGGCGGGATCAAGCCAGTCGAGGCCGCCGCCATTCCATTCTGAGCCCACCCACACCCGGCCGCTGCTGTCTTCCAGCACGGCGGAGGCGCCGTCCACGCTGCGGCTGCTGCGGTCCTGCGGGTCGTTGTAATAGATCTTGCGGGCGTCGGTGGCCGGATCGTAGCGGATCAGGCTGTTGCCGGTGGCCAGCCACAGCGCGCCGCCCGCGCCGGGTGCGATGAGGTTGATATAGTCGCTGGCGGTGTTGCCGAAGTGGATGGCCTGGAACGTGCCGTCCACATGGTCGAGCCGGTTGAGGCCGTTCGAAGTGCCCAGCCACAGCGGTCCCTTGCCATCGTCCTGCTGGTACATGCTGTACACGATGGAGTGGCTCAGGTTGCCCGGGGTCCGGTCATCGGCTTGCCAGGTCTTGACGACCGTGCGGGTGCCGGGGTCGTACAAGCTCATGCCCACATTGCCGCCCAGCCAGAGCCGGCCCGCGGGCGCCCGTGACAGGCTCAGCAGCGCATTGCTGGCCGGTGCGGCACGGCGGTCGATGCGAAATGGCACGTGGCGCGTAAAACCTTCGCTGCTGAGATTGGCCAGCGCAATGCCATCGGTAAACGAGGCGATCCACAACATGCCGCCTCGGTCCTGCATCACGGCGCGCAGGTTGTCGCCGGGCAGGCTGTACGGATCGTCGGCGGCATGGACAAACTGGTCGAAGGCGCCGCGTTCCCGATTCCAGCGCAGCAGCCCCGCCGACAGGGTGGTCGCCCACAGCCGGCCCTGGTTGTCGAGGTTGAAGTCGGTGATGCGGCTGGCGGGCGAGGGAACGGCTGTGCGCGTACTCCAGTCGCGCTTGCCATCCCAGTGCACCACACCGGCCTCGGTGCCGATCCACAACTCGCCATTGCGGTCGAATTGCAGCGCACGCACGATATTGATGCGGGCATCGGCGCGGACGGCCGGATCCACCTGGTGGTGGCGGAAGCTGGTGGCGCCTGGCGCCAGGTAGTCGAGTCCGCCGGGCCAGGTGGCGGCCCAGACGCCGCCGCCGGCATCGAGCGCCAGCGCGTTGAGGTCGTTGCTGGCCAGGCTGCCGGGATCTTTGGCATCGTGGGCATATACGGTGAACTTGCCGGTGTCCGGATGGTAGTGCTGCAAGCCGCCCCAGCTGGCTATCCACATGCCGCCCCGGCCGTCGGCAATGATGCGCTTGATGATGCGATGGTTGTTGGGGCCATGGGCTGGCGCCATCACCGTAAAGTTGTTGGTGTCCGGATTGAAGCGCGCCAGGCCGTTCTGGGTGCCGGCCCAGATGCGGCCCTTGGCGTCTTCGTAAATGGCCGCGACACGGTCGTGCGGCAGGCTGTGCGGATCGGCGGGGTTGTGGGCATAGCGTACCGCCTGGTAACCGTTGTAGCGATACAGGCCGTTGGTATGGGTGCCAACCCAGACATAACCCTGGCGGTCCTGCAGCAGCGCCAGCATCGATGGCTCGTCCCCGCCCAGCGGTCCCAGCTTCTTGAAGCGCAGCGACGGCGTGACCGCCTCCGGAGAAATCGGCCAGTCCGCTGCCAGCACCGGAGCGAACGGAATCGACAGCAAGATCAAGCAGGACAGCAACAGGCGGCAAAGCAGCGCGAAGGCTGGGCGCAAGGAGGGCAAAGCGGACGAAGGGAGCGCGGGCATGGTGGAGTTTTCGAGGCGCCGGTCAACGCCGTCCGGCAGGAGGAGAGTAGTGGATTATTTATAATTCTATGGTTTGGCTGGCATTATACATGCCATTGATGCAATTATTTCTGGATAATAGTCAGTGTTTTCGCGCACTTGCCGCTTTTTAGGGTATAGTTTACGGTGCTGCCTGCCGTGTATAGAGCGCCGCCACCGCACCCGTCCCTTTTCCCCGGTGCGGATTCTGTTGTTTATTGAAGAAAGCTGGTTGTCCCCCAGGGGCCGGCCCACACACTATGTCCGAATCCGAGATCACTACCCCGTCTGTTGACGTCCCGTCTGCCCCCATTGCACCTGCTGCACCAGTCACGCCAGCAGCACCAGCAACTTCTGCAGCACCAGCAGTACCCGCAGCACCCGCAACACCAGTAGTGCCTGTGGCAACAGCAGCACCTGTGGAACCCGTCGTACCTGTGGAACCCGCACCTGCGGCACCAGCCCCGGTGGCCTCTGCGGCTCCAGCATCAGAACCGGTAGCCTCTGCGGCACCAGCAGCAGAACTGGTAGCCTCTGCGGCACCAGCAGCACCGGTAGCTTCTGCTGCGCCCGCAGCCGAGGTGGTCGCCGTCGCGGCTGTGCCGGTTGCGCCAGTTGTACCCGCCGCTCCGGCTGCGCCAGCCGCACCGGTAGCGCCGGTCGCCAGCGTGCGCTTTGCCGACTTTGGCCTGTCGCCGCTGATCCAGCGCGCGCTCGACGAAGCCGGTTACGAGCATCCGACGCCGATCCAGGCCGAAGCGATTCCCGTGCTGCTGCAAGGACGCGATGTCATGGGCGCGGCCCAGACCGGTACCGGCAAGACCGCCAGTTTCTCACTGCCCATTATCCAGATGCTGCTGGCCAACGCCAGCCACAGCACCTCGCCGGCGCGCCACCCGGTGCGCGCGCTGATCCTCACGCCTACCCGAGAACTGGCGGTGCAGGTGGCCGATAATGTCAAGGCCTACGCCAAGCACACGCCGCTGCGCTCCACCGTGGTATTCGGCGGCATGGACATGAAGCCGCAAACGGCGCTGCTCAAGGCCGGCGTGGAAATCGTCATCGCCACCCCGGGCCGCCTGCTCGACCATATCGAGCAAAAGAATATCAGCCTGTCGCAAGTGCAAATGCTGGTCATGGACGAAGCCGACCGCATGCTGGACATGGGTTTCCTGCCGGACTTGCAGCGCATTATCAACTTGCTGCCGAAGCAGCGCCAGAACCTGATGTTCTCGGCCACGTTTTCGCCAGAAATCAAAAAGCTGGCCAACACCTTCCTCAGCAACCCGATCACCATCGAAGTCGCGCGCAGCAACCAGACCGCCGACAAGGTGACCCAGGTTGTTTACAAGGTGACGGAGAGCCAGAAGCACGCGGTTACCGCGCACATCCTGCGCCAGCGCGAGCTGAAACAGGTGATCATCTTCTCCAACACCAAGATCGGCTGCTCGCGCCTGGCGCGCGAACTCGAGCGCGAAGGCATGAAGGCGGTTGCCATCCACGGCGACAAGACCCAGCAAGAGCGCATGGCCGCACTGGAAGCGTTCAAGAAGGGCGAGACCGACATCCTGGTCGCCACCGACGTTGCCGCCCGTGGCCTCGACATCACCGACCTGCCGTGCGTGATCAACTACGATCTGCCGTATAACGCCGAAGACTACGTCCACCGCATCGGCCGCACCGGCCGCGCCGGCGCCTCCGGCGACGCCATCTCGATCTACTCCGACAAGGACGAGCGCCTGCTGGCCGACATCGAAAAGCTGATCAAGCAAACCATCAAGCGCGGCGAGCTGCAAGGCTTCAATCCTGCTCCTGCCTACGGCGCCGTTTCCGCTGGCGAAGAGCGCGGCAACCGTGGCGAGCGCAGTGAGCGCGGCGACCGCCATCCGCGCCGCCCGGAAGACAGCAGCCGCAGCCCGGCCAGCCGTCCGACCGACCGCGCCCCGCGCGGCATGGGCATGGCCCCGCGCCGCGACAAGGTCGATCCGTGGTTCCTCAAGCCGTACGAACCGGCCCGCAGCACGCTGCCCCCAGCCAGCGCTCCCGCCGGCAATGCCTCGGCCAAGCCCAAGCAAAAACTGGCAGTACTGCTCGGCGGCGTGCCCAAGCAATAAAGCCCAGGCTGTACATCAACCTTAGCGGGTTAGTGAAAATTTCACGACTATATTGCCATTGTGGTTTCGACTACAATGGCTTTTTTTATGCTTGATCGCTGGAAATTAATCAGCGGTTTGCGTCATGACACCTCATACGTCCCCCTTGCCCGATGCCGCGCCTGCGGCCTTGCCTTCTTCCCCGGCCACCCCGGCCACCCCAGCTACCAATCTGCACCCGGCCTATCGCGCCGATATCGACGGTCTGCGCGCGCTGGCCGTGTTGTCGGTGGTGCTGTACCACGCGTTTCCGGCGCGCCTGCCCGGGGGCTTTGCCGGTGTCGATATTTTCTTTGTCATTTCCGGCTTCCTGATCGGCAGCATCCTGATCGCCGGCATTGAGCAGGGCAGCTTCCGGTTCGGCGATTTTTATGCGCGCCGGGTGCGCCGGATTTTCCCGGCGCTGATCCTGGTGCTGGCTGCGACCATGCTGTTCGGCTGGTTTGCCCTGTTCCCCGATGAATACAAGATGCTGGGCACGCATGTGCTGGCCGGCGCCGGCTTCGTCTCGAATTTTTTCCTCTGGAGCGAAGTCGGCTACTTCGACACGGCGGCCGAGACCAAGCCGCTGCTGCACCTCTGGTCGCTGGGCATCGAAGAACAGTTTTATATCGTCTGGCCGGTGCTGATGTGGCTGGCGTGGCGACGTGGTGTCAGCGTACTCAAGCTGGCGTTGGTGGTGCTGGTGCTGTCGTTTGCCGTCAACCTGGCCGGCGTCCACAAGTTCCCGAGCGCGACCTTCTATTCGCCGGCCAGCCGGGTGTGGGAAATGTTGTTCGGCACCGTGCTGGCCTACCTGTCGGTGCACCGGATCAGGCTATTCGTGGGTGCGCGCCGGCACGGGCACGCTGGCGCCAGCGAGCACACCACGCTGTTCGAGCTGGGCAGCGCACGGGTGCGCAACGTGGCGTCGGTGGCCGGGGTGTTGCTGATCGTGGCGGCGCTGGTCCTGCTGCGCGCCGACCACCACTTCCCCGGCGGCTGGGCGCTGTTGCCGGTGCTGGGCGCTACCTTGCTGATCGCGGCCGGACCGCAAGCGCTGTGCAACCGTCTGCTGCTGTCCAATCGGGTGGCCGTCTGGTTCGGCCTGATCAGCTATCCGCTGTACCTGTGGCACTGGCCGCTGCTGGCGTTTGCCCGCATTGTCGAGTCGGGCCTGCCGTCGGCCAAAGTGCGGGTGTGCGCCGTGCTGGCGGCCGTGGTGCTGGCGTGGCTGACGTACCGCCTGGTCGAACGGCCGCTGCGCGGCGTCCGCAATGGGCGCATCAAGGTTGCCGTGCTGGCGGCCGCCATGCTGGCGCTGGTGGCGGTGGCTGCCGCCATCTATGCCGGCAATGGCTGGCCGCAGCGCGCCAGCGTGGTCGATAACGCCCTGCAGCAGCAGGACCTGGTGATTGTCGAGGACAAGGCCAACGCGGCCGCCTGCAAGCAGCGCTACGGTTTTGCCTCGCTATACGAATACTGCCTGCTCGACCAGCCGGCCAGGGACCCGACCGTGCTGCTGATCGGCGACAGCCATGGCTACCACCTGGTGGCCGGATTGACCCGCTACTACCGCTCGCAGGGCGAAAACCTCTGGTACCTGGGCACCCGCACGCCATTCCTGGGAATGCCCGATCGCGGCGACGGCTACCAGAAAGCCACCCCGATGATGCTCAAGCTGGCGCTGGAGACTCCCGGCATCAAGACCGTGATCGTGTCCACCAACGTCAAGCTGTACACGTATAACGCCGACGGTGTGGCGCTGGTGGCCGCCATGCGTGAAACCGTGCGCCAGTTGCTGGCTGCCGGTCGTGAAGTGATCCTGGTCTACGATGTGCCGGCCCTCGATTTCGAGCCGCGCGGCTGCCTGCGGCGGGCCGGTGTGGCCAATTCGCGCACCAACATCGATTGCGCCATGCCGCGCGCCGTGTTCGATCAGAACGTGGCGGCGCACAAGCCGGCATGGGACGCGCTGCTCAGGGAATTCCCGCAGGTACAGGTGTTCGACACCGCCGCGCCATTATGCGACGCCAAGCGCTGCCACGCGATGATCGGCACTACGCTGATGTACCGCGATAACCACCATCTCAGCTATCGCGGCGACCTGTACATGGGCGAATTGTTCGCCCGCCAGCAGCAGGCGCGGCAGGGCAAATAATCAGGCAGCAGTCCTGGCTTTATGGCGCGTTCAGGGCGCCGACTGTCAGGCTCACCAGGCCGATGCCGAGCGTCCGTCCATCGCCATTGCCGCCACCTAAGGCACTGGGCGCGGTCGGATGCGGTACGTCGAAGACCAGTTCGGTCTGCTGGCCATCGGTATCGATGCGCACGGTGCGCTGGCCGATGGCGCCAGCGAACGCCAGCTCGCGTATCTCAGTGCCCACGGTCAGCTTGATCGGCGCGCCGGCGTTGGGGCCGAACGCCTGGGCTTCGATGGTCAGCAGCATGTGGCGCGGCAGCGGCTGGGCAAAGCGCACCACGACCTGCTTGCTGTCGGACCAGGTGCCCCACGGTTCGGGCGCCGACAGGCCGGTGACTGTCACCAGGCTGGCGGGCGGCACCTGCTTGAACGATACCGTGGCGACAATCCGGTCCGCCACCGGCGTGGGCGTCAGGCGCGTGAGCGTGTAATCGGCGGTGACCACCTGTGGCGCCAGTTCCGGCGCCAGCGCGTGTTTGCCGAGCACCACCAGCGTCTCGACCCCGGCGGGCAGCATGCTGGCGTTGATCGCTGCGCCGGGCGGCAATATCAGCACCTGGCTGGCATGGCGGTCCACCTGGAACTGCGCGCGATACAGCAGGGCGGCGTTGTCGCCGGCCAGCAGCATGCGGTCGCGCTGCGCCGGCGTGAATTGCTGGTACATCGCGTGGCCCGCCCGGTCCGCCGGTAGCGGATGGGTGGCCGCCACCAGCAGCATGATGGTCGAAGTAGCGGCGGAATTGATCGCCACCATGGGCAGCAGCACCCAGATGAAGCCCTGGCGGGCCAGCGCCGGGCGCCAGGCCCACACGATGACCAGCAGCAGTTGCACCGTCATCAGGATATAGAAGCCGGTCTTGAATACGCCAAGGTTCGCCAGCTCGGGCGAATCGACGATCGAATGCGGGAAGTGGCTGAACAGGTTCACCATCGCATACGCGATCAGCGCGGCAAATGCCAGCGCCAGCGCGGTACGCAGGCGCTGGCCGAGGTTGGCCGTCAGCAGCGGCGAGGCGGCCAGCATCGGCAGCAGCGGCAGCACGAAGCCGTAATAGCGCAGGTGCAGCCGCGAACCTTCGATGGTGCCGGCCTGGGCAATCGAGGCGGTGAAGGCGACCGTCAGGGCCATGGTGGCGCCCAGGGTAAGCACGGTGTACACCAGGGCGTTGATGCCGGGCTTGCCAGCGGCAGCGCGGGCGGTCGGACTGGTGACAGCAGCGGCCACGGCGACCAGCGGCAACGCCCACATCAGCACCAGCGCCATCGCGTGGCCGTAAAAGTTCCACAGTGCCGGCGGCAGCAGGCGCAGCGGCGAACTGCCGGCGCCGGCATGGCCGCTGTAGAAGCTGCCGATCATGTCGAGCCCGGGCGGTCCGGCCAGCAGCCAGCCCAGTCCCCATTTCACCGCCAGCATGCATGCTGCCATGACCACGGCAGCGAGCAGGCCGGCAGCCACGCGGCCGTCACGCCAGTTGCGCCAGACCGTGTACAGCATGATGGCCGGCAGCAGGAACAGCGCGTGGACTTTTACCAGGCTCATCAATCCAAGCGCCATCCCGGCCCACACGGCGCCGCGCGCACCGGTGCCACCAATCTCTTCGAGCATGAGCCAGGTCAGCACCCAGAAGCACAGGAAATACGTGGCTTCGGGCATGAAGAACGAGGTGTAGATATTGGTCGCACCAAGTAGTACTGTCAGCGTGATCATGAGCGCGGCCGTGCGGCCGGCGAGCGGCAGCGCCACCCGGTACATGAACGGCGCGGCCAGCAGGTACAGCACGGTATTGCCGAGGCGCGCGCATTCGAGGAATTCCGGACCGCACGCATTGGTGGCGCGGAACAGCCACAGGTACAGGTACGACGGTACCATCGCCTCGCCCAGCGGCGCCAGCCGCGAGTAGCGGCTGTAGCTCCACTCGTCGAGGAATACGACCGGGTACAGGCCATGGTTGCGGATCAGCAGGTACAGCAGGATCAACAGCACGCCCAAGGGGAGGGCATAGTGCGACAGGCGCGAGGTGAAGCGGGTATTAGTGGTCATGGAGGTCAATTTCGATCGGCGCGCCAGGCGGCCAGTTGTTGCTGCATCTGCGGCCAGGTGAAGAAACGGCGCTGCTCATAGTACAGGTCGCCCGCATGCGGGCGCTGCAAGGTCCGCGCGGGCGCTACCGGTTGCAGGGTTTGCTCGCCGCGCCGCAGGTAGTGCCACAGCACGAACGGGAACAGGCCGATCCAGGTCACCGCCTGCGATGGATATGACAGGCAGTAACGGCAAAACCGTAGCCGGTTTTTCCAGGGTATGGCGGTGCGTTCGACCGCGCCATTGGCCGCCAGTGGCCGCAGCACGGTGAAGAACGGCTTCGGGATGCCGGCGCTGTTGTATAGCGCATACTGGCGCACGACGGCCAGCAGGCCGGCCACTTGCGCGGTATCGACAGCCAGCGCGTGCAGCGCGTCGTGGTCGTGGTGGCCGCCTTCCCATGCCGGCACGCACAGCAGTTGCGGCGTGCCCGCCTCGCGGCACCAGCGCGCCAGCCAGGCCGCCGCCGGCGCCAGGTGATGGGGCAGGCGGGCGTCGAGAATGGCCAGCTCGGCGCCGGGGAACACGATATCGTCCTGGGCCACGCCGATGGCGCCCAGCACGCGGCGCGACTCGGCCGCGCGGCGGGCCGACAGCTCGTCTGTCGGGCTGGTGGTGAAATAGGCGCAGCGCACGCGCAGCCCGCGCGCCAGGCAGTCGAGCATGGTTTGCCAGACGCCGAATTCGTCGTCGGGATGGGCGAACAGGAACAGGGCGGTGTCAGTAGGCATCGAAGTCGAGGAAGGAAAAATCGATCGCTTCCGGCGCCAGCCGGCCCTGGTCGCTGCCGGCCAGCGGCAGCCAGATCAGGTTAAGCGGGGAAGGACGCAGCCGCTGCGGAATATTCACGTAGCGGCCATAGCCGCCGTCGGCATCGGGACGCAAGCCCAGGAACAGGCGCAAGGTGGCCGGTGCGGCGGCGCCCGCCTCGGGCAGGGCGATGGCCGGTGGCAGACTGGCGGCGGCCACCTCGGCATACGCGTGCACCAGCGGCATGGCCGGCGCATGGAATTGCCACAGGTCGCCGTGGCGGCGCGCGCCCAGCGGCTTGCCGGGACAGGCGGCGCGCCAGGCCAGGCTGGCCTGGTCCCAGCGCCGCGCGAACGAACGGGGGCCGGGGCGCGGCGGCGGCAAGGTGCCGAAGCCGATCCGCGCTTCGAGCGGGCGCACCAGCTGGAAGTTGAGCTTGCGCAGAAAGCCGGGCGTGCTGTTGGCGTTGGCCACCCCGTACACGCCGTGGTAGCCGTGGCGTGCGCCGGCCTCGTAGGTCAGCGCCGCCAGCTTGGTGAATAGTCCCTTGCCCTGGTGCGCCGGATGGGTGGCGGTATTGAGCGACAGTAGTACCGGCACCGTGACGCCGTTGATGTCGGCGCGCGCCGCAATGCACACGTAGTGCGCGGCCAGCTGGTCGCCGTCCCAGGCGTCGAAGCCTACCGCCACGCCGTCCGGGTTGTCGCGGTACAGCCATTGCAAATAGGCCCGGGTAAATTTGTCGGTGCCCGGAAAACAGGCCGACAGCAGTTGCGCATACCTGGTCAGCGCGTCGTCGTCGGTGCGAATCGGCAATAAAGTGGTCATCGGAAGATCCAGTATTTGCTGAGCAAAAAGCCGTTGCACGCCACGAGCGGCAGCGACACCAGTTTGCCAATCAAGGCGACGCCAGCTGTGGCTTCGCTGGCGGCACCGGCGCCCATGCCCGCGCGGGCCAGCACCAGTGCAGCGCTCACGCAGGCAATCGTGAGCAGGTAATTGAGCGCCACCACGCACAAAAAGCGCAGGAAGGCGCCGGCGCTGTGCAGGCGGCCGAAGGTCACGCGCGCATGGAACGCGTAATTGAGCAGCAGCCCCGTGGCGAAACCGGCGGTGGTGGCAGCTGTCACGCTCAATCCGATACCAAGCAGCAGCAGGCCCTGCATCACGCCCACGTCAAGCGCGGAGCACAGCAGGCCGCCGCCCACGAACACCAGGAACTGGCGTTGGCGCAGCGCGTGCATCAATTTAATCACGCACCACCACCGCAGCCCGGGCCACCGATTTCTTCTGTACCACGCGGCGCGGCACCGCCGCGATATCGTAGGCCAGGAAGGCCAGGATCAGTTGCATGCCCATCAGCACCGGCAGTGCCGACACCATGACCGTGCCGGCCGGCGTGGCCACGCCGTGCGCGGCCGCCTGCACCCAGTGCCAGGCGCCATACACGCTGCCGAACAGCAGCATGGACACGCCCAGCGGCAGTTGCAGCGATGCCAGCGACATATTGCGCAGGTAGTAGTTGTAGAACAAACGCTTGCCCAGGTTGCGTGCGTGCTTGACCATGAACTCGGTGACGATTTTCGAAATTTTCAGGTTGCTCACCTCGTCGCCATAACTGGCATCCATCGGCACGTCCGCCACCACCGCCTGGATGGTATTGAGGCGGAACAGCATGTCAGACTCGAAAAAATACCGGCTGCTGATGCGGTCGAACGGCAGGTGGCGCGCGGCGTCCGCGTGCAGCGCGGTGTAGCCGTTGGTGGGATCGAACAGATCCCAGTAGCCGGACGACAGCTTGGTCATCAGCGACAGCACGGCGTTGCCGAACAGGCGCATGGCTGGCATTTGGCGGATTTTCTCGAGGTCGAAGAAGCGGTTGCCCTTGGTGTAGTCGGCTTCGCCGTTCAGGATCGGCGCCACGAAATGCGGCAGCAGCGCCGGATCCATCTGGCCGTCGCCATCGATCTTGACCATGATGCGCATGCCGTCGGCCAGTGCGGCGCGGTAGCCGCTCATCACGGCGCCGCCCACGCCCTGGTTTTCGGTGAGCTGCACCACCACCACGCGCGGGTCGCGACACTCGGCACGTACCAGCGCGCCGGACTGGTCGGGGCAGCAGTCGTCCACCACGTAAATGCGCGCCACTTCCGGGCCGATCGCGGCCAGCACGCCCAAGATGTGGCGCGTCACGCGGTAGCTGGGGATCACCACCGCGATGCGGTCGGCGTCGGGGGAGTACAGGTCGATCGGGTTCATGCAGCACCTAAGGAAGAAAAGGCTGGCGCGCCGGATGGAAGGGAAGTCAGCACGCGATACGGTTGCCGGCTATCGGGCACATGCGGCACATGCGGCACTTGCAGCGCTTGCAGCAACTGCGCCGTGCTGGCCTTCCAGGTCAGCCACGGCATGCCGGCGGAGCCGGGCGCGGCGCCAGCCGCGTGCAGATCCAGCCAGTGGCGCAGTGCCTGCGCCAGGTCGGCCGGAGCGGTGCCGCTGAAGTAGCTGGCGTGTGCGCCACCCACTTCGCGGAACACGGGCAGATCGCGCGCGATGATGGGCAGGCCGTGCTGGGCGGCCTCGATCAGCGGCAAGCCGAAGCCTTCGCCATTCGAGGCGGCCACCAGCGCCGAGCAGGCCTGGTACAGCTTGAGCAGCATTTCGTCGGACACGCCGGCCAGCCAGAACAGACGCCGTCCGCGTTCCGCGTGCTGTTCCAGTTGCCGCGCCAGCGTGTCCATCATCCAGCCGGCCTTGCCCACGATGACCAGGTTGACATCGACACCTTGCTGCCACAGCAACTCGACGGCAGCGAGCGCCTGGGCCTGGCCCTTGCGCGGCTCCAGCGTGCCTACCAGCAGCAGGCTGGGACGCGCAGCGATGGCAGTCAGGATTTCGCTGGCGTCGGCCGGCAAGCCGGTGCTGGGGGCGCTGGCGTTGATGTCGGCGCCAAGGTGGAAGTAAGCGATCGGCAACGGGTCCGCAGCGGCGCGGCCCCCGGACGCAAAGGCGGGACGCTGCGCCAGCCAGTCGTGCAATTCGTCGGCCACTGCGCGCGAGATGCACACCAGGCCGTCAGCCACGGTGGCGATGGTGTCGAGGTAATCGCGGAAATAATCGTCGGTGCCGGCCGGGAACATGGCCGGTTGCAGCACCGGTAGCAGGTCGTACACCACGAAATGCATGCGCACGCCACGGCGCCGCATATCGAGCAACTGCGAGCGGCTTTGAATGGTGACGCCGGCAAACAGGTCGAGTCCGAGGAACAGGTCGCCGGCGCGCAGCTCCAGCGGCGCGTCTTCAAGCGCTACCGGCGGCAAGCCCAGCAATTTGAAGGTATAGGCGCGCGCGTACCGGTAGGGCGCGCCGCCGCTGGTGCCGTACACCGGCTCGATGCGGTAGCCGGGCGGCGGTGCCGCGATCAGGTCGAGCAGGATGCTGCGCACCACGCGCTGGATACCGGTGCGCAGATCGGTATGCACGAGGGCCGAGACATCGACGAACAGCTGGCGCGGGCCGCGTGGCAAACGGTTGGCGGCAATCGCGGCGGCGGTCTCCATCAAGGCGCCGGCGGGTGCGGGCGGCAAGCGGCGCAGCGCGTCCAGCAGTTCCGCGTAGTGGCGGTGCGGCTGGTGCGCGGCCAGGGTTTCGATCGCCTGGTGAAAGCGCGGCCCTACCTGTTGCGGCGTATGGTGAGCGGCCATGTAGGCACGCGCCCGGCTGGCCAGGTCGGCGCGCATGGCGGCGTCGCGGTGCAGGTCGGCCAAGGCGGCGCCCAGCATGGCGGCGTCGCACACGTCGGGCAGTTGTACCAGTACGTCGGCGGGCAGATCGGTGTTGGAGCCGTGGGCATTGACCACGGTGGGCAGGCCGTGCAGCAGGCAGTCGAGCACCGACGCCGAGGTTTCACCGCGCGTGCGGCTGCGCAGCTGGACGGCGGCGTCGGCGCCGGCCAGCCAGGTGGTGTACTGCTCGCTACTGACAAAGCCGGTGATGTGGATGGTGGCCGCCACTCCCGCCTTGGCAATCCGGTGCGCAATGGCGCTGCCGTAGCGGTCGGGATCGGCCTTGCCGACAAACACCAGGTGGCAGCGGCGGTCGGCTGCCAGCGGGCTGGCCAGGAACGCTTCCAGCAGCAAATCGTTGAGCTTGGTGACGCCCATCATGCCGAAGCTGCACACCACGAAGCTGTCCTCGGCCAGGCCGAGTGCGGACCGTGCCGCAGCGCGGGCGCGGCCGGCGTCATGGCCGGGCGGCAGGCCCCGGATCAGGGGCAAGGTCTGCCAGTCGGCGCCGGTGTCGGCGCCGTACCATTGCTGCGCCAGGCGCCGCGAAAAATCGGAATGGACGATCACGCCACTGGCGTGCTCGAGCACCTGCCAGTTGCACGGATAGGCCCAGACGGCGGCGTTGCGTCCATCGCGCGCGGCCGCTTGCAAGGCGCCGTAGCCGTGCGAGGCATACAGCGCCTTTGCCAGCGCCTGCGGCGCGTAGCCGTCGTGTTCCATCGCGTCGAGCAGGTTGCTGAGGAAGAAATCGTGCAGCACCACGATGCCGGGGTGGCGCTGCAACAGCGCGAACATATGCTGGTGCACCGGGCTGTTGCCGAAATGGTAGAGCACGCGCTGGTACTGGCCGCCGTGCTGCTCGAACCAGGTGCAGTCGCGCACCGTGTAGCGCTGGGCCAGGTGGGCATCGGGCGTGGCGTCGACGATCAGCTCGATGTCGTAGTAATGCTCGAGCTCGGCCAACAGCTCCACGCTGTAGTCGGCGATGCCGGAATGCTGCGGTGGCAGCGGCGACAGGTAGGCCATGCGCGGTTTGGCGCCGGTGGCGCCAGCGATGCTGCTGGCACCGCCGACGCCGACGCCGCCAACAACGCCGCCGCTGCCTCCGATGTCCGTGTCGGTGTCAGGCACGGCCGCCAGCAGCGCTTGCTGCACGGCGGCTAAGCCGGCGGTGGCCATGCCGTGAATGACTGGGATGGCCGGGAAACTGCCGCTGTCGCTGTCGCTGTCGCTGTCGCCGGCCGGGAATCTGTCGCTGCCGCTGCGGTCGCCGACACCCGGCGCGGACTGGCCCGGATGCCAGGCCACGTCGGCCTGCACATCGCGCAGCAAGGTGTCGCGCAACAGCGTGGCCGCGCGCCGGCGCCAGGCATCGGCGCCGCGCGCGGTGTCGAGCACCCGCACTTGCACTTGCGCGGGATGGGCTGCCAGCACCGGCGCCAGCGCCAGCCGCGCGGCATCGGACCGCTCGCCGTGCGCATGGTGCAGCAGCGCTACCACGGTGTGGCCGGCAGCGGCCAGCCCGGCTGCGGTGCTCGATACCTGTGCCAGGGTGGCGTCGTCCAGGCTCGGGTGTAAATCAATCGCGATACGCATGCTTCAGTGACTGGAAAGGGAATCGGAACGCTCGAGATCGGCCAGCACGCGGCGGGCCGACTGCGGCAGGTGCGCCAGCGCCGGCGGCACGTCGGCCAGCATCGGCACCACGGCGTCGGGATTGCCGCGCATCCGCGCGTACCAGGCCAGGAAGCGCGCTTCCAGCCCTGGTACGCGGCGCAGCACGGCAAACGCGGCGCCACGCAGCGCCGGCCGCTGCGCCAGCCACATCAGCGCGCGCCGCACTTGCGGCCGCACACGCGCAGGCGTGAACAGGCGCAGCGGCGCGGTCAGGCGCCACGACCAGCTGCCGTGGGCTGCCTGCAACTGCGCTTCGAGTTGGCGCGCCCACGCGGTTTGGCCGTCGTGCACCTGCACCAGTTCTGCATGGCGCGCGCGCACCTCGGCCAGTTCGGCTGCGACACCCTGCAGGCGCACCAGTTCTGCCTCGAGCCCGGTCATGCGCCCCAGTTCGGCGTCCAGCGCCTGCACCCGGTGCAGGGCGCGGTCGAGATCACGGACGATGTAATGGTCGAACACATTGGGCTGGACGGCCAGCGCGGGCAACAGGTGCGCCTGCTCGGCCGCCACGTAATACCGGTTGAGACCATCGAAATAGGCGTACCGGTAGTCGCATGACGTCACCAGCGCTTCCCACTGCTCGTGGTTGGTGACGGGACTGCCGGGCAGGGTGGCTTCGATCACCAGCACCCACGGCCGCCAGCGCCGCAGGTCCATGCCGCGCAACACTTCCGCCTCGAAGCCTTCGACATCGATCTTGAGGAAATGGATGGCGTCCGGCGCATGCTCGGCGCAGATGCCGGCCAACGTGCGCAGCGGCACCTTGTGTTCGATGATGGACACGCCGTCGGCGCGGTGCAGGGCAGCGGTGGCGGCATCGGTGGAGGCCCAGCCGTTGACGGTGGGCGTGTCGTACAGCGTGATGCTGCCGTCGGCAGCGCCGCAGGCCAGCGCCAGGTTGATGTCGCGCGGGCGCTCGCGCAGGAAGACTTCGTGGTACGACGGCATCGGTTCGATGTTGATGCCGCGCCAGCCGGCGTCGTAGAAAATCCGGGTGACCGAATTTTCCTCGGGGTCGTTGGCGCCGACGTCGATATAAAAGCCGTTCTGTATGCGGCCCAGTGCGCGCCACAGCAGCACGTCTTCGCCGTTCTGCGCGTACGAAATGAGGGTCATGCCGCCTCCGGCGCAAACAGCGCGGCGTGCGCCGGCCCGGCCAGCGCGGCCGCCAGCGACGGCTTGTCATAGACCAGCAGCGCAATCGCCGCCTGGGCCAGCAAGTCGCGCCCGGCCAGGCCGGCGGCGCGCCTGAAGAACACGGCGTCGCCCCAGCCAAGGCGGTCGCGGCTGCCTTCGAACGGGCCGTGGTAGGCATAGCGGCAACTGTGGGACAGGTCGATGAAGTCGAAGCCGTGGCCGCGCAGCAGTTGTTCGATCTCCGAGAACAGGCCCTGGCCTTCGTACAGCTCGGCAAACGAGACTTCGCAGTGGACCACGTTGGTACGGGCCAGCACGGCGCCGGCATGGCGCAGCGCGGGCAATTCGAAGCCCTGGATGTCGAGCTTGAGGAAGTCCACCGTGGCGTCATCGGCCAGCACGTCGTCGAGGGTGCGGGTGGCGACCTGCCCGGTGCGCGCCGTGCGCAGCTGGCTCAGGTGCACCAGCTGCCCGGTGAGCGCGGTATTGAACGGCAGCAGCGACGACGTGGCGTCAGGCACGTTCAAGTGGAAGGTGTGACTGCTGCCGTCGCCGATGAAGTCCGGGTACATGCGCACGGTGGCGCCGTCGGCCTGGCGCCGTTCGGTCAGCTTGTCCGCGATCGGTTCGAAGCCGACGATCTGGCACGGCAGGCCGTGGCCGGCCAGTGCCGCATACACATGCTGTTCGTCGGCCAGGATTTGCGCGCCCACGTCCACGATGCGCAGCGGTGAATCGGCCAGCGCGGTGGCGGCTGCGGCCGCAACGCGCGCGCGCAGGCCGGCGTGCGCGTGCTGGTGGGCCAGCGTGGCGCGGTATTCATCGCTGGCGGCCAGCGTGGTGGTAAGCGCAGCCAGGTCGAGGCGGCCGTCCACCAGGGTGTCGGTCCAGTAGGCCAGGCCGGCGGCGTCGGCCTCGCGGCCCAGCAGGGCGCGATACAGGGCGCGCACCAGGTGCTGCGCTTCAAGGGAGGAATAAGTCACGATACTCTTTCTGGATTCCATTACAGCGTGGCGCATTCGAGCCGTGGCGCCAAGTTGGTCATGCCGGACCAGCGGATCGCCGCAGCATCGGGCAACACCATGAAGGCGCTGACCTCGTGCAGGTAATTGAGCACCTCGCGGAAGTTGCCTTCATCATAACCGCCATTGCCCAAACCAACCGTCAGCGTGTACTCCTCCGGTGCGAGGCGCATGGCAAAGACAAAACTGGCCGACAGCACGCCGCCTGCGCTGACCGGCCCCGGCGTCTGGTGCATGCAATAGGTATTGGTTTCAAATAGCACGATGCCGTGCCGGTTGCGGATCTTGAAGCCCACGTGCGGATCGTCGAGGTCGCGGTGGGCCAGGTAATCGATGCGCAGGCGTACCTGCTGGTCGGCGCCGATATTGGTCAGCGCAACGCCGTCGGCATCGACAAAGGCGGCGCCCACGCAGTCGGCGTGCGCGGTGACGATGCTGCCGTCGCTGCCGGAGAGCGCGACGGACGTGCGCAGGCGGGCGGCATCGACCGGTGGCGCAGCCGGGGCGTCGGTCGGGACCGAGACCGAAACTGCAACCGGTATCGGTGCGCAGGCCGCTTCGTCGGCAGCATCGACCGGCGCATGGCCCAGCAGCTCGGCCTGGTAGCGGTCGGCGGCGGTGCGCGGGGCGCCGTCGAAGGCCAGCCGGCCCTGGCGGATATACAGCGCGCGGTCGCAGATATTCATCACCGTGCCCATGCTGTGCGAGACGAACAGCAACGTCGTGCCGGCCGCCGTGAAGCCACGGATGCGGTCGAAACATTTTTGCTGGAAGAACACGTCGCCGACCGCGAGCGCCTCGTCGACAATCAGGATATCGGGCCGCTCGCAGGTGGCCACGCTGAACGCCAGGCGCATCTGCATGCCGCTCGAATACACGCGCACCGGCTGGTCGATGTAGTCGCCGATGCCGGCAAATGCCTCGATCTCGGGCATCAGCGTGGTGATGCGGTCGGCGTCCAGGCCCATCAACTGGCCGGCCATGAGCACGTTCTGACGGCCGGTAAAATCGGGGTGGAAACCCAGGCCCAGTTCCAGCAAGGCCGCCACCCGGCCATGCGTGGCCACGCTGCCCACGGTGGGCAGGGTGGTGCCGGTGATCAGTTTCAACAGCGTGCTCTTGCCGGCGCCGTTGATGCCGATCAGCGCCACCGCCTCGCCGGCGGCAATATGAAAATCGATGTCCTGCAGAATCCAGTGGGCACGATGACGCGGGCCGCGCCATGGCAGCAGCCACTCGGCCAGGCGCGCCCAGCGCGTCGAATATTGTTTATAGGCCTTGCCCAGGCCGGTAACGGTAATGGCTCCCATCACAGCTCGTCCACCATTTCGCCGGCGCGCTTGCGGAACAGCCGCAGGCCCAGCCCGCACAGCACCAGCGCGCACAGCGTGGCTGGCAGCAGGCTGGCCCAGTCGGGCGCGCGGCCGTGCAGCAGCACGTCCTGGAACCCCCCCGTCACTGCCGCCATGGGATTGAACACCAGCAAGTCGCGCAGCGCGGGCGGCAAGATCGCGGCCGGGTACACCACGGGCGTCAACCAGAACCAGAACTGGATGAAGATCTGGAAAAACTGGCCGACGTCGCGGAAGAACACGTTGAGCACGCCCAGCACCAGGCCCAGCCCGATCGCCAGCGCCACTTCCAGCACCAGCAGCGGCAGCAGCAGCGCGAACACGGCGCCGGGGAACTGGCCCGATACCAGCAGGAAGACGGTGAACAGGCCGAAAATAATCGCGAAGTTGACCAGCGCGTTGCTGGCCACGATGGCCGGCAGGCAGATGCGCGGAAAGTTGGCCTTTTTAAGCAGGTTGGCGTTGTCGATGAACATGTTCTGCGCGCGCGTGACGATCTCGGCGAACAGGCCCCACGACAGGATGCCGGCGCACAGGTAAATGCTGTAGCCGAAGCGGCTGACCTCGCCTGGCAGCTTGCTCTGCATCACCTGCGAGAAAATCACGGTATAGACCACGATCATCGCCAGCGGGTTGAGCACGGTCCAGGCGGCACCGAGCATGGTGTTGCGGTAGCGGGCCTGGAAGTCGCGCTGGACACTGCCCCCGATGAAGCCACGGCTGTGCCACAGCGCACGCAGCATGACGCTCATGAAAACATGGCGCCGGCGCAAGGCGGCAGCAACAGTGGTGGAGGGGCGACGACCATAGGAGTCCTGCAATAATGATCGAAAGATTATATAGCAGCCAGTTGCCAGCTTAATATGTTGTAACAGCTTGTTACGCGCTGTAACTAAATCTCTGGGAAGGGGCTGATCACGGTCCCAGCCACTGCCAACTCAGTTGCAATTGGGTATCGTCGTACTGGAAAATCGAGATGTTTTCGCGGTTGTGAATCCGCCGCGCCTCGAGCACCAGGTTGTGGCTTTTGCCCAGCGGGTAGGTATAGGCGCCGCGTAACATATGCGCTTGCTGGCGCCGGGTCTCGTCGATCAGGCCCTCCGCATAGGCGCTGGCGCTGCGCCAGGTCTGGCGCGTATAACCAAGCTCGCCCGTGCCGGCGCCAAGCAGTTGCCGGTATTGCAGCGACAGGCTGTTGCCGTGGCGGTTGCCGCCGGGACGCTGTTCGGCGGCCTTGTCGTCGAGCAGGCCGAAGCTGGCGCTGGCGTACTGGTTGCCGCTGCGCCAGGTCAGCTGGCTGCGCACTTCGCCGGTGGTGCCGCGAAAATTGTCGAGTGTCTGGTAATCGACGTGGGTCACGCCCGTGTGCAGCGACAGTTGCAGGGTCTTGGGCAGCGGCAGCGGCGGCATCAACTGCGCTTGCAGCTGGAGCTGGCGCTGGTACAACTGGCTGCCCAGCGTGGCATAGCCGACGGTGGCGGTGGTGCGCAGTTTCCAGCGTTTGATGCGCCACGGTGTATCGATGCCGGCGAATAGCGAATAGCTGTCGTAGTCGTGCAGGCTGTCGTGGCGGCGGCCCTGGAATTGCACGAAGCCCTGGGTGCCATTGGGCGTGAGGTCGCGGATGTAGTCGGCCGACAGCGCCGTGTACTGGTCGCGCCGGGGCAAAAAGTCGGGCAGCAGCACCAGGCCGTCGCCGCCGTCCACCGGCTGGTATGTCGCGCTGTTGGCGCCCTGGTTGACGTTGCGGCTCAGGCCGCGTCCCACGGAGACGCTGTACAGCGGCCGCGGTTGCCAGCCGGCGCAGCCGCCGGCGCGGGCCTGGGCGATCAGTTCGCGGATTTCCGGTGGTGGTGCAAAGCGCTGTTCGATGGCCTGGAACAGGCGCTCGGCCTCGGCCATGTTGCCCAGGTCGCAGCGCACCAGCGCCAAATCGAGCCAGGCGCCGGCGTGCAGCGGCTCCTGGGCGATCACGCGTTCGAGGGCGTCGGTGGCGTCGTCGCGGCGGCCTTCGGCGATCGACCGCAGGGCGTCGCGGTACAGATCCTGCACCAGGTCCGCAGTCTGGGCGCGGGCAGCGCCGCCTGTCACGGCCAGCAGGACCAGCGCGCAGATCGCCAGCGGGGCGGTTTTCGACAGCGGATGGTGGAGGAAGCCTGGCAGTGTCATCGATGGGTAAATACTGGCCGCCCCGGAATCGGCGCAATGGTCGGGCAGTATAACGTACCTGCCTGGAATTGCCGAATCGACGGTCACGGCTGGTTACAAGGATTGATACAAAGTGTAACGACTGTCTTGTCAGAAATTAATTTCGGTAAAATACGCGTCATGGCGTACGCTCGAGATCCGGGCGTTCGCATCATCCACCGGAATTCCATCATGGCGCGTCAACTCACCTTCATTATCGCGGCGCTGCTGGCAGCGCAGGCGCATGCCGCCGAGCCCGGACAAATCGTGTTTGTCGCCGGCCAGGCCGAGGTGGAAGGCGATCCCGCCCGCGTCGGCGCAACGGTTCAGGACGGCGACCGCTTGCGCACCGGTGGCGACGGCTACTTGTATATCCGCACAGCCGATCAGCGCCTGGTGATCGTGCGGCCCGAAACCGAAGCGCGTTTCGCTCGCGAAATGAGCACTACGGCTAAGCAGGGAAACCTGGGTACGCCTGCGTTCAATACTGCCAATCTTGCTAACCTCGCCAATACCGCTGGTCCGGCCGACGCCCGGGTTGAGTCGTCGGCCATGGCCGGCACCATGGTGGCCACCGGTGTCAACCCCGACCTCGACGCCCGCAAGAGTGGCGACCTGCAAGCGAAGTTGCCGCAGTTCGGCGTCACCGGCAATGTGCGGCCACCCGACCTGGCCGCCCAGCCGCAGGTTGTCAGCTGGGGCCGCTGGGAAAAAGTCATCGACCGCGCGCCCAATGCCACCCTCGAGAATTTGTCCGGGGCCGTCGCGACCAGCGGCACCCGGCGCCTGGCCGCCAACGAGGTCTATGTGCTGTTCCGTGGCGAAGACGGTACGCCGTACGTGACGCCGGCGCGCGGCAGCGCCGGCTTCGCCCTGGCTGCCAGCGAAGCCTACGTGCGCGACGCCGGCACCGGCCAGCGCACGGCGGCCAGCCTGTCCGACGGTCGCCTGACGGTCGATTTCGCCAAGGCCACGTTTGCCACCAGTGTCGATGTACGCGACCAGGACGCCAGCTACCGGCTGTCCGCCGCTGGCCAGTTGAGCAAGGATGGCCAGTTCGGCAGCGTCACCCGTACCGCGCAGCCGGGCGCAATGCAGGTCAATGGCGCGCTGGGTGGCAATGGCGGCGCAACTTACCTGTTCGAAGGCGCGCTGACCCCGACCAGGACCGTTTCCGGCGTGGCAACCTGGCGCACCACCACAACCCGCTAAACTTCTTTATCCATCGACGGCCCCGTCTTTCCCCGGAAAGCGGGGCCGATGCGCGTCAAATTGTGCCAATTTCCAACAGATGCTCCAAGTAAATTGAGGCTGGGCGTGTCTATGGCGGCCCGTGTGGGAAATTGTGAATTTTCAGGGAATTTTGTGAGCGATAATGGCCCCGCCGACCCAGTGGAGTTGATTCGTCACAACTTATCCCATAATGAAAAACAAATTCTCTCCGCCCAGTAACGAAATCACCGAGGTCCTCTCCACGCTCAAGCGCGCCTTTTTCACGGTGGGCGCGTTCAGCGCCATCACCAACCTGCTGATGCTGGCGCCGTCGCTCTACATGTTGCAAGTCTATGACCGCGTGCTGACCAGCCGCAACGAAACCACTTTGCTGATGCTGACGGTGATGATCCTGGGCGCCTACCTGATGATCAGCGTGCTCGAACTGGTGCGCAGCTTCATCCTGGTGCGCGTCGGTGCCCGTTTCGACATGGAACTGAACAAGCGAGTGTATACCGCCGCCTTCGAACAGAACCTGCGGCGCACAGGCGGCAACGCCGGGCAAGCCTTGAGCGATCTGACCAATATCCGCCAGTTCCTGACCGGTAGCGCGCTGTTCGCGTTTTTCGACGCGCCGTGGTTCCCGATCTACCTGGTCGTGATTTTCATTTTCGAGCCGGGCCTGGGCGTGTTTGCGCTATGCGGCACGGCGATCCTGGTGGCGCTGGCCTTCCTCAACGAGCGGGTGTCGAAAAAGCCGCTGGCCGAGGCCAATACCCTGTCGATCGCCTCGGCCTCGCTGGCGACCAACAACCTGCGCAATGCCGAAGTGATCGAGTCGATGGGCATGCTGCCCAACCTGATGGGTCGCTGGTTCAAGCTGCACGGCAAATTCCTGCACTTGCAGGGCGAGGCCAGCGAAAAGGCGGGACTGGTGGCGGCCGCCACCAAGTTCGTGCAGATCGCGCTGCAATCGCTGGTGCTGGGCTACGGCGCCTTGCTGGTATTGGAAAACAAGATCACGCCGGGCATGATGATTGCCGCCTCGATCCTGCTGGGCCGCGCGCTGGCGCCGGTGCAGCAGGTGATCGCGGTATGGAAAACCTATGCCGGCGCCCGCAGCTCGTATGGCCGGCTGCTCGAGCTGCTCGACGGTAATCCGGCGCGCAAGGCGGGCATGCCGTTGCCCAAGCCTACCGGCACGCTGACTGTGGAAGGCGTGAGCGCCGTCGCTCCTGGCGGCCAGCTGACCTTGCTGCGCGGTGTGTCGTTCGGCCTGATGCCTGGCGACGTGGTCGGCGTGATTGGCCCCAGCGGCTCGGGCAAGACCACGCTGGCGCGCCTGCTGGTGGGCGTATGGCCGGCCGCGCTGGGCAAGGTGCGCCTCGATGGCGCCGACATCTATCAATGGAACAAGGCCGAGCTGGGCCCACACCTCGGTTACCTGCCGCAGGATATCGAACTGTTTGCCGGCACGGTGGGCGAGAACATCGCCCGCTTCGGCGAGGTGGCGGCTGACAAGGTGGTGCTGGCGGCGCAGCGCGCCGGCGTACACGACATGATCCTGCGCCTGCCGCAAGGCTACGACACCCCGCTCGGTGATGGCGGCGCCGGCCTGTCCGGCGGCCAGAAGCAGCGCCTGGGCCTGGCGCGCGCCATGTATGGCGACCCCGCCGTGCTGGTGCTCGATGAACCGAACTCCAACCTCGACGACGCCGGCGAGCATGCCTTGCTGGCGGCCGTGAACGATCTGCGCGCACGCGGCAAGACCATCGTGCTCATTACCCACCGCACCAGCGCCATCGGCATCACCAACAAGTTGCTGCTGCTGCGCGACGGCGCGGTCGAAATGTTCGGCCCGACCAAGCAGGTGCTGCAAGCGCTGCAAGAGAAAAACCAGAAACAGATGCAGGCGCATGCGCAGGCACAGCAGCCAGCCACCCCGGCGCAGCCGCAACCGCCAGTACCAGCCGCGCCGGCACCCGCCCAGGAGCAACCATGAAATTATTGAATTCGGACTCGAAGGCGCTGGCCTCCGATGTGGTCAGCCACGATGTGTCGCCCTTGACCGTGCACACGGACGCCAGCGGTTACGGCAAGCTGGGCTGGCTGGTGGTGTTGCTGGGCGTGGGCGGCTTCTTCCTGTGGGCCACGCTGGCGCCGCTGGAAAAGGGCGTGCCGATGCCGGGCACGGTGGCCAAGGAAGGCAACCGCAAGACCATCCAGCACCAGAACGGCGGCATCGTCAACGAGATCCTGGTGCAGGACGGCGATATCGTCAAGGCTGGCCAGCTGCTCGTACGCATGAGCGACATCGCGCCGAAGTCGCAGGTGGAAGTAGCGCGCGTGCAGTACCTGGCCGCGCGCGCGGCCGAGGCGCGCCTGGTGGCCGAGCGCGACGGCAAGGCCATCGCATTCCCGGCGTCGCTGCAAGCATACAAGGCAGACCCGCGCACGGCCGAAGTATTCGAGGTCCAGCAGCAGCTGAAAAGCGCACGCGAGTCGGCGCTCAAGAACGAGCTGGCGGCGGTCGATGAAAACATCGCCGGCCTGCGCGCCCAGACCCGTGGCCTGGAAGAGTCGCGCGAATCCAAGGTGCAGCAACTGGCGTTCCTCAAGGAGCAGGTCGAGAACATGCGCGACCTGGCCAAGGAGGGCTATATCGCCCGTTCGCGCCTGCTGGAAGTGGAGCGCACCTACGCCCAGGTCAACGGCGCCATCTCGGAAGACATCGGCAACATCAGCCGGGGCCAGCGCCAGGTGCTGGAATTGTCGCTGCGCCGCGTGCAGCGCACCCAGGAATACCAGAAGGAGGTGCGCTCGGCGCTGTACGACGCCCAGAAAGAAGCGGATGCCCTGGCGGGCCGCATGCTCTCGCTCGACTACGACCTGGCCAACGCCGAAATCCGCGCACCGGTGGGCGGCATCGTGGTGGGCCTGAACGTGTTTACCCGGGGCGGCGTGGTGGCCCCCGGCGCGCGCCTGCTCGACATCGTGCCGGCCGACGACGGCCTGGTGGTGGAAGGACTGCTGCCGGTCAACCTGATCGACCGCGTGCACACCAAGCTGCCGGTGGAGCTGATTTTCTCGGCCTTCAACTCGAACCGCACGCCGCACATCGACGGCGTGGTGGAACACGTGGCAGCCGACCGCGCGGTGGACGAGCGCACCGGCGCGGCCACCTACAAGGTGCGGGTAAAGGTGACGCCGGCCGGCACCCGCATGATCGCCCAGCATCGCATGGATGTGCGGCCCGGCATGCCGGTGGAGATTTTTGTGAAGACCGGCGAGCGCACCATGATGAATTACCTGTTGAAACCGGTGATCGACCGCGCCAAAACCTCGCTGTCGGAGGACTGAGTGAAGCCTGTCGCACCAACGATTTTCATTTTGACCTTGCTGCACGCGGGCAGCGCCCACGCCATCAGCCTGATGCAGGCGTACCAGTCGGCGCTGCAAAACGACCCGACCTACCGCGCCGCCACCCACGAGTATGCATCGGGCATCGAAAGCGAAGTGCTGGGTCGCTCGGCCTTGCTGCCCAGCGTGTCGGCCAGCTATTCCAACAGCCGTGTGGAGGCCGACGTGGTGTACATCACCAATGGCATCGAAACGCCGTCGCGCGAACTCGAGTACCGCAGCAAGTCGGCGGTGGTACAAGTGCGCCAGCCCGTGTTCAGCCTGGAAGCGATCGCGCGGTACCACCAGGGGCTGTGGCAGACCGACTACGCCACGGCGGTGTTTGCTTCGCGCAAGCAGGAGCTGATCCTGCGCCTGGCCGGTTCCTATACCGAGGCGCTGTTTGCCAACACCCAGCTGCGCCTGGCCGAGGTGCAGCGCGACGTCTATCTCGAGCAGCGCGCGGTCAACAACCGCCTGTTCGAAAAAGGCGAAGGCACCAGGACCGACATGCTGGAAACCGAGGCCCGGCTCGACCTGGCCGAAGCGCAGGTGCTCGAAGCCAAAGACAATGTGCAAACCACGCTGGCCGCGCTGTCGGCCATCGTCGGCCAGGAAGTGAATGCGGTCGATGATGTGGCGGCCGAATTTCGCCTGGCGCCCGATGCGGCGATCCGCTTCGACGAGTGGCGCGACATCGCGCTGCGCCAGAATCCCGACATCATCGCCATGCAGTTCGCGGTGGCGTCGTCGCGCGAGGAAATCAACAAGGCCCGCGCCGGCCACACGCCACGGGTGGACCTGGTGGCCAGCTACGCCAAGAACAATTCGGACACGCTCAACACCCTGAACCAGGATTCGAAACAGAAGTCGATCGGCTTCCAGATCAATGTGCCGCTGTATTCAGGCGGTGCTGTAAGTGCGGGCACGCGCCAGGCGGTGGCCGCCACCGAAAAGGCCAAGGCCGATCAGCAGGCGACGACCGACAAGGTATTGGTGGAATTGCGCAAGCAGCACGCGGTGGTGGTTTCCAGCGTGGCGCGGCTGCGCGCGCTGGACAAGGCAGTGGCATCGGGCGCCATGCTGGTGACGGCTACCGAGCAAAGCATCAAGGGTGGCGTACGCATCAACCTCGACCTGCTCAACGCCCAGCAGCAGCTGTACACGAGCCGGCGCGACCAGGCGCAAGCGCGGTACAGCTATTTGCTGGCGATGCTGAAGTTGCGGGCGGCGGCCGGTGTGCTCGATGCCGACGCCTTGCGCGAAGTGGCGGCGTATTTCCGCTGATGCATCGGATGCAATCAGCGGGGTGAACTGTTACGCCAGCGCGTAACCCTCGTGTTCATGGACGACAGCGGCAGGCGCGCTGCCCTTGCTGCCGGCGATAGGCTGGCGCGAAGCGCGCAGGCTGGCGGTGATGTCGTCGGCCAGGCCCGTCAAGGTCTCGTGGCGCTTGCGCGCTTCCGAACGCTTGCGTGACGGGATCGCGGCCAGGTCCAATTCTGCCAGTGGCAGGCAGGGCAGGCGGTAGTCGCCGTCGGCGCGCGGCGTGGCGTCCAGTTCCTGCCACAGCGCGTCGTAGTCGGCATGCACCTTGCCCTGGCGTAAAGAGCGGCACACGGTGCGGTTGGCATTGCCCACCAGGCGCAGTTCGCCGCAACCGAGCACGACTCCGATCTGGCCCAGCAGCTTGATCATCATGTTTTTGGGGCGCAGGCCGTGCAGTTCGCGGGTGGCGTCCTTGATCACTTGCAGGCCGTGGTCGCCGCGCGGGCCTTGCATGCAGCCGACGCCGAGCACCATGCCGCGCTCACCCTGGTGGAACGAGAACGCGCAGTTGTAGATCACCTCGTCGCCGTGTACCAGTTGCAGGACCAGTTCGCCTTCGCGCTCCATCGGCTCGACCGCTGCCAGCTGGATATGATAGGGCAGGCCGTTCTTGCCGGTCACGCGCGCCAGCACTACCCGGTCTTTCGACGCCAGCGCCGTCAGCGGGCCGAGGCCCTGGCGCAGGATGAAGCGGTAGTGTTCGCTCAACAGGGTGAGGCGGGCTTTGTAACCCATGGTATTGCTGAAGTAGGGGCGGAACACCTTGTAGACCATGCGCGGATGGTCCGCAACCAGGTCGGAAAACAATGGCGCCGAGTTCAGCAATTGCAACCAGCCATCGACCGCTTCGCGGTGCAGCAGCGCGCGCGCGGACAGTTTGATGGTCTCGCGCAAGCGGCGCAGCCCGGTCAGGCCTACCGTGCCTGAGTGCAATGTGATCGACATCATGTTTCCTTGTGGTATGCGCGGTGTTCATACCGCAAGGAACCGATGGTAGGCCTGCACCCCGGGGCTGACAATTGGGGCGCCAGCGTAAGGGGGTTCCCGTATGTCGATGGAGACCGCGCGGGACCATGTAAAGGGCGGAAACAGGTGTTGCTAAGGGTAACCCTTAGTTGTAAAAAGCGCTGCGCGTTGATGGGCGGCGAGGCATAATGCTACAATACGATACAAATCTTTACATTATGTCCTGGTCGCGGTCCGCGTTTTCCCTTCGCTCCTTGCAGTTTCCAGCCTTTATTGCGCTGTACTTGCTGTTCGACTGGGCCACCTATATCGACCCTTTGTACGGTCTCAACATCACGCCCTGGAATCCCGATCCGTCGCTGGGACTGGTGTTCTGGCTGCGCCATGGCTGGCGCGCGGCGCTGCCCTGGTTTATCGCGTTGACGCTTGGCGAAATCCTGGTACGCGGCATGCCGGCCGGCTTGCTGCTGACGGTGCTGCTGTCGGTGTGGCTCACCGTGGGCTACGGACTGATGGGCGAAGCGCTGCGCCGTACCTTCGGCAGCGATGGCCTGTTCGACAGCCGGGTGCGCCTGTTCCAGTGGGTGGCGATCGTGGCCGTGGGCTCGCTGCTCAACGACCTCGTGTATATCAGCCTGCTGTCCGCCACCGGCCTGATCCCGGCCGGCAACTGGAGCACGGCGGTACTGCGCTTTGGCATCGGCGACATGGTGGGGGTGGTGGTGTCGATGCCGCTGATCTGGATGCTGGCCAGCGCACCGACCCGTCAGCGCTTGCGTGATACGGTGTGGAACCTGGAAACATTGGGCTACCTGGCGCTGGCGATCGGCGTGCTGTATTTGGTGTTTGGCAGCATCGCGACGTCGGAATTCAAGGATTTCTATTTCCTGTTCCTGCCGGTGGTGTGGGCGGCCTCGCGGCAGGGCTTGTATGGTACGGCACTGATGGTGTTCGTGCTGCAGGCGGGCATCGGTGCGCTGGTCAAGCTCAACCACGCCGGCGATATCGCCGTGCACGAGTTGCAAATGCTCGACGTGGTGCTGGCGCTGGTGGGCTTTTCGATCGGCATCGTGGTCGATGAATTGCGCCAGGTGTCGAGCGACTTGAAGCAGTCGTTGCGGCTGGCGGCGGCCGGCGAAATGGCGGCCGCCCTGGCGCACGAACTGAACCAGCCGCTCACCGCGCTGGGCACTTACGGCAAGGCCTGCGAATTCCTGCTCGAGCGGGGCGAGAGTGGCGCCATGCTCAAGAGCGTGGTGCAGCGCATGATCGCCGAGTCGAGCCGGGCGGCCGAAGTGGTGCGGCGCCTGCGCGATTTTTTCCGCACCGGCGCCATGAAGCTCGAGGCGGTCGATGCGCGCCACCTGGTGGCGGGCGTCAGCCAGCAGTTCATGGCGCAGTTGCGCGAGCGCGAGGTGGTGCTCAATATCGAGGCGGTGCCGGCCTTGCAGGTACAGGTGGACCGGCTGCAGGTCGAGCTGGTGTTGCGCAACCTGCTGGCCAATGCACTGGAAGCGGTGCAGGAACAGCCGGCCGGTGCGCGCCGCATCACGGTGTCGGGCTGGCGGGTGGATGCAGCAGGCAAGGGCGGGCGCGGCGCCAGGGGCCGGCAGGCATCGGAGCGGCGCGCCTGCCTGCACTTGATGATCGAGGACAGCGGCAAGGGCGTGTCGCAGGCATTGGCCGCGCGCCTGTTCGAGCCGTTCGTCTCGTCCAAGGCCAGCGGACTGGGACTGGGCCTGGTGCTGAGCCGGGCCATCATGGAGGCCCACGGCGGTGCACTGTGGGCCGAGGTTGGAGACAAGGGAATATTTAAAATGGCGCTGCCGTTGGCACGCGCCGAGGAGCCAGAGCATCATGTCGCTGCATAATCCGGACGCGTTCGAACAAAGCGCCCACAACCTGACCGTCTACATCGTCGATGACGACCCGTCCGTGCGCGATGCACTGGGGTTGCTGTTGGGCGTGCGCGGTTACCGTACCGCCGTGTTTTCCAGCGGCGAAGCATTCCTGCAAACCTGGCGACCCAACTGGCGCGGCTGCCTGCTGCTCGACATCCGCATGTCGGGCATGGACGGGCTGGCCTTGCAGCAGGAACTGGCGCGGCAGGGCTGCCGCATCCCCTTCATCATCATGAGCGGCCACGGCGACGTGGGCACCGCGCGCGCTGCCTTCAAGGCCGACGCTGTCGATTTTCTGGAAAAGCCGTTCGACGACGCCAAGCTGATCGCCGCCATCGACGAAGCGCTGTCGCGCGCGCGCAGCGAACAGCACGAGCAGCAGCGCCGCAGCCGTCACGCCAGCCTGCTGGGCGAACTGACGCCGCGTGAACGCGAAGTGATGGACCTGGTGGTATTGGGCCGCCACAACCGTGAAATCGGCCCGGCCCTCGGTATCAGCGTGCGCACGGTGGAAGTCCACAAAGCCCGCCTGATGGCCAAGCTGGGCGTGGACAATGTCGCCGACCTGGTCCGCATCAGCATGCTCGAAAACGAGAGCTGACCGAACCGTTGTCGCTTATTCGGCCTTGAAGCAGGCCGGGCAGGATTTTTCGTACACATACTCCGGCGCCAGTTGCTGGCGCGGGGTGACCACGGCGCGGCACACGAAGCATTGCACGGTTTCGGTCGGCTGCAGCTGCGGGTTGAGCGCGGTACGGTAGTCGAATACGAAGCAGTCGCCCGTGTAGTGGGCGCCGCCCACTTCCTCGAAGTATTTGAGGATGCCGCCTTCGAGCTGGTATACATTGTCGTAGCCGATGTTCTGCATGTGGATCGCGGCTTTTTCGCAGCGGATGCCGCCGGTGCAGAAGGTCACCACGGTCTTGCCTTCGAAGTCGTCCTTGTGAGCGGCGATCAGGTCCGGGAACTCGGTGAATTTCTTGATGCGGTAATCGACCGTGTGGTCGAACGTGCCCACGTCCACTTCGAAATCGTTGCGGGTATCGACCATCACCACCGGCTTGCCTTGGTC
>Ga0308164_10000155_pt1 | contig 182406 bp, 170 predicted proteins | sample PhyTR2_FD_201031 | JGI IMG/M metagenome (GOLD analysis project Ga0308164, IMG submission 201031) | Phyllosphere microbial communities from UC Gill Tract Community Farm, Albany, California, United States - DLSLT.R2 | ecosystem: Host-associated > Plants > Phyllosphere > Unclassified | place... | reverse complement strand
TTTCATTTTCCCCCCGCCCCCGCCCCCCCCCCCCCCCCCCCCGAAACTCTAAAAAAAACTTAAAAAAACTTTCAAAAAAAAATTATCTCAACTTCTTCAGCGTTTTCTTCAAATACTTCTCAACGTTTGCCTGATCCGGAACAGTAGTAATTTCTTTTGTTAAGGCTTTTTCAAATTCAGTTTTTGCTTTTTGATACTTTTTTAGTTTGAAATAATATTTTCCGACTAAATAATAAGCAACCCAAAAATCGGGATTTAAAGATTGATAATGATGGATAAATTCTTCCGACAACACTTTGTTTTCACCGTCAAATGCAGAACTTAGTTTCTTAAATTCTTCGTAATTGCTAAAGTCCTGAGAATCTGCAAACGGATCTTTCGCAATATTCCACTCCGATTTTGAAAAAACACCACTTTTTAATCTTTTGTCAGAGAAAATTTCGTTTAAATCATAACAGACAAATTCGCCCAACTGATAAGGATTTGAAGAAACCCAGACCAACTTTTTCTGAGGCGAAAAAATCACCGCGTGATGTGCCAAAAGCTGATTGATCGCCTTCTCGTTTCCAAAACCGATAGATTTGTTTTTCAAACCTGACTGGTCTCGCAAAAGAGTCGCCATTTTTTCAGGATTCATCTTTTTATTTTCCTGCAAAAGTTCCTGAAGCTTTTCGTAACGGTACGCGGAATGGCTTTCTGCAATATGTTTTGTATTTCTTTTATCCTCTTTATATGCTTCCGACTGCAAATGATTGGTACATAAAACTTTGCCTGAATTTTCGACTCTATAAACCCCAAAATTATCCGGAGAAACTTCTATAATTACCGCATTTTTATCATTTGCACTTCCTACCAAAATAGACTCGGAAACAAAAACTTTACGCTTCTTTGCAATTGCAATCGCATCATCAATGGTTGCAGCATATTGCAGAATTTCTCTTGTTACCAAAGAAATCGGTGTTTTTGCAGTGAAAGGAATTTTAGATTTTCCTGCATTGATAGTTACGGTAAGTCCTTCTTTATTCATCCCCGAAACCACGCCTATCATTCCGGGCCAGCTTACAGAAAGATAAGGAATTCCGTTTTCAGGCTCGACAAATTCTATCAGTTTATTCTTAGAAAAATCTTCGCCAACCGAAAAATCGAAATTTCTCCCGATCAGCAAATCACCATCTTCTGTATTTTCATTCCAAACGGCAAGCGAAGTACATCCTACAACCATTAAATCCTGCATTGCGTGACCAATATCGTGAGCACCGTGCAAGTACATCGTCCGCAAAAATTTTGGTGCAATAAAATCATATTTTGATGATGAATATTGGGACAAACCGTACAATTCAGCCTGAAAATCTTCTCTTACATTCAGGTACATTTTCCGGTTGTACCATTTGAGAAAATCACGTAAAAGATTCTGCTTCAACTTCGACGGCACAAAACCTGCAACTTTAGAAAAGAAAATTTTCTCCTGTTTCTGCATTAAATCCTGAGTTAAAGCACCATTATTATATCCTAACTGCAAAGGATTTCCCTTGATGTACAATTCCCAAAGCTGCTGCTTATTTTTGGTTAAATAGTTTTCATTGAAAATAAAGGTAGAATCGTTGATTTTATCAACCTTAGGTATCTCAAGCGAATATTGTTTTATATCGGGAACATGTTTGATGGATTTTCTAATTCCGCAAGAGTTGAGGAAAAGGCTAAGGTTTATACTGAGAAAAATTAAGATTAGATTCTTGTCATTCTGACGAAGGAAGAATCTTGACAAAAACAATTGAGATTCTTCACTCCTCGTTTCGTTCAGAATGACAACCCGCATATTTTTTCTTTTATTATTCTCCATTTTTAATTTTGTTAATCATTTGCGTCAAACGTTCATCAACTAATTCTTTGCCTAAAATCTCTGCGCAGGTGTTGAATGCACCGATCGTACAGCCCAGAATTCCGTGCATATTTACCGACTGGCCTGTGAGAAAAAGATTGCTGATCTTGGTGCGTGGCGAAACCATTGTTTTTAAGGGATTCTCCGAGCTTTTAACGTAACCGTACATATTACCTTCAAAACTCCCAATGTAATCCCGGTAAGAAAGCGGTGAAGATGTATAAATATTTTTAATTGAATCTCTTAATGCCGGAATTTTCTTTTCCAGAGCTTCAATCATTTTTTCGGCTTTTTCTTGTTTAAATTTCTCATATTGACGCCCTCTTTCCTGCTTATTGGTGATTGTGTGGATAGAGTTTTCCCACTCTTTTACCTCATCAAAATCCATATAAGAAATAGCAGTGAGGCTTTCTGCAAATTCAGGATTTTTTTCCGAAGGTGTGGAAGAAAGCATATATGTTTCGGGCCAATTATTTTTGTTATAACGATAGGCATTCCAAACCGATTCCTCAGATGAAAAATGATAGATATTGTAATTGAAATGGGTAATGCTTTTAGGTTTCAGAACCAGATAAACACTGAAACAAGAGGAAACCGGTTCCCAACTCATCACTCTGTTTAAAAAAGATTTTTTCAGTTTTTCTTCACCGATCAATTTAGTTAAGCATCGGATTTCAATATTGGAAATGAATTGTTCTGCGAAATATTCTTTTCCTGACTTTGTTTGTACTGCGCTTATCGTATTATTTTCATTGAAGAGAACTTCTGTAACTTCCGAATGTTTATAAACTTCTGCGCCGTATTCCCGAAGTTTTCTGATGAGTAATTTTGAAATCTGGCTTCCGCCTTTTGTACATTTGTAAGCACTTTGAATATAAGAATTGACGGTTAATGCGTGAACATAGAAAGGAATATTTTCTGAGTTTCCTGCATACAAAAAATTGGAACCCAGCAAAACGGACTGCAGTTTTTTGTCTGAAGTAATAGATTCTAAAAATCTTCGGATATTGAGATGTAAAATTTCTTCGTTGTAGCTGTCTTTCCCAACCACGCTGTACCTCGGAAAATTGTTGCAAACCCTCTGAATTTCTTCACAGTAATTTTCTAAATTCTCTTTCTCTTCCGGAAAATATTCTGACAATTGCTCAACAAAATTTTCATACCCCTGAGCGTGGGGATATTCTGTTTCATCATCTCCAAAAGTAATTTTATCGTAGGCGTTTTCATCCATCTTCTGAAGATCAAGATCCTTCATAATTTCCAGATAGGAAAAATACTGATAAAGATTCTGACCTTTTGAAAGTCCGCCCAAATAATGAACGCCGGTATCAAAGATGAGTTTGTCGCGTGAAAATGTCTGAAGATTTCCACCGTATTGATTGTTTTTCTCCAAAACACAGACCTTCAAGCCTTCTTTTGCTAAAATAAGTGCCGAAACAAGACCACCGATTCCGCTTCCGATTATAAGTATGTCGAATTTTTCTTTCAAGGAGGAGATAAACATCAAAAGTATAGAGAATTTTTGAAATCTTGAAACATTAGTTTAAAAATCGTCGCATTGACGAATTAATAAACTTATAATTAAATATTATTGATATTCTACTTTTTGATTTAATTCTAATGGATTATTATTTTTAATAAGCATTTTTTGAATTCTTTTCATATCTTCTCTAGTGTCAGCCGGCTTGTACCCTCCATTTCCGTCATCCGTTACAACCTTCATACCTTTTGTTTTAATTGATGCAAAGGGATCGTTAAAATAATCCCACTGTAGTTTTTTATATTGTTTCCATGTTATTTCGTTTCCGCCCTTCATTTCATATAAAGGATTATCATTGATTTTTTTTATTTGAGTTAATTTGAAAATAAAATCATTACGATCATCATGAATCTGTACGATAAGCCCGGGAAGTCCATGAAAATAGTAAGGTCCTTCTGAAACTGCAATATCTTTTGAAAACCAGGCGATCCAATGTCTTCCGCCATATTCTACTTCCGCTTTTTGACATTTCAAATTTTCAATATCCATTGTTTCAGGTAAAATATTCCATTGTAATGGATCTGAGATTCTAATAATAAAATGGTCTCTGCTCAAAGGAAAAACAAAATGCTTTTTAAAATTTGATTCGTTAATTTCTTTGGTAAAATATAATTCATAATGAATATTAGAATTATATCCTAAACCAAGTCCAGTTTTAGCCACCATTGAATCTGATTTTTTACGCATTTCGGTACGGAAAACTGATTTTTGCGAAGAAATATCGAGTATATAACTTTGCTTAATGATTTCAGCTTTTACATCCGGATTTATTCTGTAAGTGAGTTCGTAAGAAACACGCATACTTTGCCCGAAGAGTGTTATGCTGAATATTAAGAATAATGACTGAACTAAATAAAATTGACTGAATCTCATCATATTAAAAACTCCTCATTAACAATGAGGAGCTGTAACTTTTTAATTAAATGCATCTATAGGCACACCAATAGCCATTTGTATCTTCTCCACAATACACTTGACAAGATAATCCGTATTGTGCACAATCACCACTACCGTGGCACATATCAGGATAATCTGGCAACTTTTTACCTCCGTCAATTTTTCTTAGGCTTTCTCTTGTTAATTTTTTAAGATTTTTCATAAATATAAGTTTTGAATTAATGTTGAAGTTCAAAAGTATAAAAATGCAAATTCAAAAAGAATACTTTTTCTTCTAATCTTAAGTAGTTTATTACTATATTTACATTATATCACTTAATAATGATTAAAATTGGCAAACACCTGAAAAAATTACGCGAAGAAAAAAAAATATCGCAAGAAGAACTTTCAATACTTCTTAATATATCTCAAAAGACAATTTCAAATTGGGAAAGTGATAAAGGTTTTCCAAAAATCACTCAACTCTCAATTTTAGAAAAAGTATTACATATAGACATTCTATCGTGGATTAAAGAAAACGAAATTGCATTTAATCCTGAAATGAAATGCTCTGTTCAAGCCGAAACTGAAAAAACCATCGAAAAATTAATTAATCAATATGAAATGCGAATTGAGAAAAAAGACCATCTGATTTATGAGCAAAGTAAATTAATTAAAATATTATTGGAAAATTACTTGTCGTCCCAAAAGTCGAAATAATTGAACCACTGAAGCGGATATTTTCTGAGCATCGACTCCAGATTTTGAACATAGGAATCTAAAAGTCCCTGGGAATCTCGTTTTTTGATATTTTCGGCAACTCTTGCGTACAAATGATAATGAAGATTTTTTTCTTTCATCACATACACATAAACAACCGGAACGCCCAATCGGGAAGCGATCATAAAAGGGCCAGCGGGAAATTTGGCTTTTTTGCCCAGCAGATCTGCTTCTAAGAATTTCGATCCTTCAAAATAACGGTCGCCGGTGAAACAAATGAGTTCGTTTTTTGATAACGCCTCATTGATCTCGAAGATGTGCGACATATCGTCTTTCACGTAAATGAATTTGATGCTGCTTTGCTTTACAGAAACAGTATCGAGATATTCTTTGATGACCGTAACTTCGAGATTGGTGGTGACGAGATTGATCTGACAGTCGAAGTCTATATCTGCAAAAAAATGTTCGGCAATTTCGAAATTTCCGATGTGCGCGCTGATGAGAACACCGCCTTTTTTCTCTGCTAAAAGGTTTTTAAGGTTTTCTACTCCATCAAAATCATAGGTAAATTTGTTGCGCAATCCTGCTGATATCGCTGTTTTGTCGATTAAAACTTTGCCAAAAACAAAGTAACTTTTAAAAACTGATATTTTAGTTTTCAGAAAGTTGTAATGAAGTCTCTTTTTGAAATAATATGAAATGTACTGATTGCTCTTCTTCTCGAATATAAAGTAATAGGCAGCAACAAAGTAAAGCACAAAATAGGAACTTCTAATGCCAAGGTTCTTAATACACCAAACGAAAATTCTGTATCCCAATATGGTTCCTTTCGATTTGCCTTTCCACTTGTTCATAGATTTCATTTAACAATGTATCAATATAACAAGGTGACAATTTCTACATATTGCCGCTTTGCTAAATTGGCCTATGGCTATATTTTTTCAGAGATTTTATTTTCTATTGTGTTGTAGAAATCATTGAAAGTGATGATGTTTTTGAAATCGGCTTCGCCTAATTTCACTCCGAAATTAGATTCGATAACGACTACCAAATCGATATAATCTAAACTGTCTAAGCCCAATGTTTTTTTGAAATGGGCATCATTGCTGATCTCATCACCATCAACTTCAAATTCGTTGATGAGGAAATCATTGGCAATGGCAACAATTTTTTCTTTTTCCATTTTTTACTGAAATTTTTTAACGATTAATGCGGAATTGGTTCCCCCAAATCCGAAAGAATTGGACAAAAATACGTCAATTTTTTGATTTTTTGTTTCAGAGATGAGATTTATCTTTTGGGCATCTTCATCCGGATTTTCCAGATTGATGTTCGGCGCTATAAAATCATTCTGCATCATCAGGATTGAATAAACCACTTCACTGGCTCCTGCCATCCAGCATTCATGGCCCGTCATTGATTTTGTAGAACTTACAGGAACATCACTCCCAAAAATCTCGTGAATTGCCTTCGCTTCGTTGGCATCACCAATAGGGGTAGAAGTAGCGTGAGCATTAATATAATCAATATCTTTCACCTGTAAACCAGATTGTTGCAGCGCTTTGTTCATTGCCAAAGCAGGACCGTCCACATTCGGGGTTGAAATATGTCCTCCGTTGGAAGAAAATCCGTACCCGATAATTTCGCCGAAAATAGTTGCGCCTCTTTTCTGAGCAGATTCCAAACTTTCCACAATTAAAGTGGCAGCTCCACCGCTGGGAATGAGTCCATCTCTTGCAGCATCAAAAGGTCTTGAAGCTTTTGCAGGTTCATTTTCTCTTGCCGAGAAAACACCTAAACCATCAAAACTCGCCATAGAATAATGATTGGTTTCCTGAGCACCACCACAGATAACCATCTCCTGAAAACCGTTTTTAATCATCATAAAAGCCAGACCTAACGAATGAGAACCGCTCGCACAGGCCGCACTTACTGTTAAATTGATTCCTTTTAATCTGAAAATAGTAGAAAGATTCATCGTTACCGTAGAGTTCATCGATTTGAAAATGGCCCCGGAACCCATCAGCGCGGTATCTTTTTTTTCTCTGGCAATATCGATGGACTCTACCACCGCTTTTGAAACGCTGTCGTTTCCATAAAGAATTCCTACTTCATGGGTATCTAAAAAATCCTGGTCAATATTTGCCTGCTTCAGAGCATCGAGTGTTGCAATGTAAGCATATTCGCTTTCTTCGCCCATACTTATGCGTTGTCTGCGACTGAGAAGGTTCTTGAGATCCGGTTTTGGAACAACGCCCGTTAATCCGGATCTGAAACCGAATTCTTTTCTGTTTTCATCTAAAACAATCCCGGATTTACCGTGATACAGGGATTCTTTCACTTCTTCCAAAGAAGTTCCGATGCAAGAATAAATTCCCATTCCGGTAATGACTACCCTATTTTCCATTTTTCTTAAATTTAACAATGTAGCAGTCTAATAATGTAGCAATTAAAACATTGGTAAACTGGTACATTATTACATTGTTACATTATTTTATGAATAAATTCCACCGTTGATATTAATGACTTCGCCCGTAATGTAGGAAGATTTTCTTGAGGCTAAAAACGCCACCAAATCTGCAACTTCTTCGGCTTCTCCAAATCTGTTGACAGGAATCATTGCTTTCAGTTCATCTTCATTAAAATCCTGCGTCATATCTGTTTTGATAAACCCCGGAGCAACAGCATTTACGGTGATATTTCTTTTGGCAACTTCCTGAGCCAAAGCTTTTGTCGCGCCTACCAAAGCTCCTTTCGCTGCCGAATAATTGGTCTGTCCCGCTGTCCCTTTCACTCCGGAAACCGAAACCATATTGATGATTCTGCCGTATTTATTTCTCAGTAATTTCTGAATAAAGAAATTCGTCACGTTGTAAAAACCATTTAAACTCGTATTAATCACAGAGTTCCAGTCTTCACTCGGCATCCACATAAATAATCCGTCTCTTGTAATTCCGGCATTGTTGACAATGACTTCTACAATCGCTTTAGGATTATTCTCCTGCCATTCCGTTAACACTCTCTGTGTTTCTTCGGCATTTCCTACATCAAATTTCAAAATCTCTCCTGTAGATCCCAATTCCTCCACTTTGGCCAGAGTTTCTTTCGCTGCAGTTTCGTTTGAAGTATAATTGATTAAAATATGATAGTTTTTCTCTTCAGCCAGCTTTATACAGATTGCTTTACCAATACCTCTGGAACCTCCTGTTACAATTGCACATTTCATCGTTATTTGTTTTTATGATAAGACATTTTCAGAGTCTTAATTGTTACGTTGTCTTTAAATATTTTTTCACCTTTTCCAAATACGGATACATCACCATATCATCTGAAAATGAAGGAATAATTTCCCGGATATCATCATAAAGCTTTTTTGTAGAAGAAGAAATTCTATCCTGATATTCCAAAAATTCGATGGCCTGAACAATGGTGATGGCTTCAATTGCCAGGACTTCAAAAGCATTCTCAATGACTTTTCTGCAGACCACTGCCGCATTGGTTCCCATACTTACAATATCCTGATTATCATTATTATTAGGAATACTGTGGACATACATCGGGTTGGACAACATCTGGCTTTCTGCCGTTGTAGAAGTGGCCGTAAACTGCACTCCCTGCATCCCGAAGTTGAATCCTAATTTTCCTAAATTAACAAAAGGCGGCAGAATTTCGTTGATTTTAGAATTCAGTAAATAATTTAATTGTCTTTCCGCCAGCATCGTCAGTTTCGTCACCACAATTTTCAGCTTGTCCATTTCTAAGGAAACATAATCTCCGTGAAAGTTTCCGCCGTGGTAAACGTGCTGGTTTTCCACATCTATAATCGGATTGTCATTGGCCGAATTGATCTCATTTTCGAGAACTTTTTCTGTATATTCCAAAGTATCCAAAACAGGTCCTAAAATCTGCGGAACACAACGAATGGAATAATATTCCTGTACCTTTTCTTTAAAAACCTTTTCCTGTTCTTCAAAATGAGTATATAAATGATCTGCTCTTTTTCTTACCAATTGACTGTCGGATAAATGCGTTCTCATTTTTTCGGCAATTTTCTGCTGTCCCGAATGCAGTTTCGTCTGGTTCAAAGCTTCCGACAAATGATCGTCATACGCCAAAACAATCTCGTTAATCGCACAGGAAAGCTTTAAGGAAATATCAACTAACTGATTGGCTTTATAAGCATTTACGACTCCTATTCCCGACATTACAGAAGTTCCGTTCATTAAACCTAAACCTTCACGGATCTCAACTTTAATAGGCGTCAAGCCTTCTGTTGTAAAAACTTCTTTTGTGGATTTTCTTTCACCCTGGTAAAAAACTTCTCCTTCACCAATTAAAACCAAAGCCAAATGTGCCAACTGAACCAAATCTCCGCTTGCTCCTACACCGCCGTGTTCAAAAATCAATGGTGTAATATCTCTGTTGATTAATTCTTTAAGTAAATTAACAACCGAAACGTGAATTCCTGAATTCCCTCTCGAAAGCGTATTCATTCTTGCCAACATACAGGCTTTCACTTCATCTGCCGGCAAAGGATTTCCGATACCCGAAGAATGGCTTCTGATTAAATTATACTGAAGCTGATGGGTATCTTCATCACTGATCTTAAACTGAGCCATCGGACCGAAACCGGTATTCACTCCATAAATTACTTTATTTTTTGAAAATTCTTTCAGAAACTGAAAACTTTCATTCACCCGGTTGAGAAGTACCTCATCGAGTTCTATTTTTTCATTTTCTATAATGATCTTCTGAAAATCCCTCAGTTCTAAAAAGTTATTTATGTTCATCAATTAAAGTAATAATATATAATTTTGTAAAATACAATTAATTCTCACTAATTTTGCGGCAAAGATATAAGTTATTATTAAAATAAAAAATCTAAGATGACCAAAGAATTTGTTGATGTTCTTGTAATCGGAGCAGGACCTTCCGGCTGCGTATCTTCTTCCTATTTAAAGAAGAACAACATTAACGTGAAAGTTGTTGAAAAAACAAAATTCCCAAGATTGGTAGTTGGCGAGAGTCTTATCCCAAGAGTGATGGATCATTTTGATGAAGCCGGGCTTTTTCCTGCACTCGACAAAATGGGATTCGAGAAAAAACTTGGCGCCCGTTTTTTAAGAGGCAATGAAGTGTGTCTTTTTGATTTTAGTAATAAATTTGGCGAAGGATGGGACTGGACTTGGCAGGTTCCGAGGGCAGATTTTGATCAGGTTTTGGCTCAGGAAGTCATGAATAAAGGGGTAGATCTGGAATTTGAAACCGAAGTCACCGGAATTGAATTTCAGGGAACAGATTCTGTTACGACCGTCAAAAATAAAAACGGAGAGACCAAAGAAATCCACGCAAAGTTTGTGATTGATTCCAGCGGTTACGGACGAGTTTTACCAAGACTTTTAGACTTAGAAAAGCCTTCAAAACTATCTCCACATTCTGCTATTTTTGCTCACGTAAAAGATATTAACCGGGAAGAAGGCACAGAAGGAACTCTGATTTCTTTTGACATTATTGAAACTGAAGTCTGGCTTTGGGTCATCCCTTTCTCCAACGGCAATACGAGTGTAGGAATTGTAGGACCCACTGATTATATCGACAATCTTTCTGAAAATGGAGACCCTGCGGAAGCTTTACGAAAAGCAATTTCTCTCTCAGATTATTATGTAAAACGCTTTGGTGATGCAGAATTTTTATTTGAACCAAAACATCTGAAAGATTATTCGTGTTCCGTCAAAAAACTGTTCGGAGACGGATTTGCTTTAACGGGAAATGCTTCAGAATTTCTTGATCCTGTTTTTTCATCGGGAATGGCATTCGCAACAGAATCCGGAATGTTGGCTGCAAAATTGGCTGTCAGACAGTTGAACGGAGAAAAAATCGACTGGCAGAAAGAATATTCAGATTATATTGTATACGGCGTTAATGTTTTCACCACATATGTGAAAGAATGGTACACCGGAAATCTTCAGGAATTATTTTTTCATCAGCCGGAAAATCCGGACGTGAAAAGAAAAATCTGCGCCGTTTTAGCAGGTTACGTTTGGGACAAGAAAAATACTTTTGTGAGAATACACGATACAGCGATCAAAAATCTGGCAGAATTTATCAAAACAGAAAAAATACAAGCATAAAAAAACGGTCTGAGAATTTTCAGACCGCTTTTGTTTTATTTCAAAGCACTTTTGATTTCTGCACCCATCTTTTTTCCGGTGATGAAATATGCAGCAGCAATTCTTCCATATTCCCAAGAAAATTGATCATTCTTTTTCTTACCCTGAATTTTATCAGCCACCAATCTCATCATAACATTTTTAGGATTATCGGTTTCTACAAATAACAAGTCTGCCGTAAGTTTGGCTTCTTGAGAACCAATCATACCACCGTACCAACCGGCGTAAATCCATTTTGCATCAATAATTAAAGTATATTTTGCTTTAACATCATTCTTGAACTTTACTTTTTTTGATTTTGAATTGATCCCTTCGGAGAAATATTTCAAATATTCAGAAGTTTTATATTTCTCCCATTGATAAGTCCAGTTCTCCCAAACCTTTACTCCTTTCCTAGAAGTAATATCTGTTTTTTTACTTTCAATATACTGTGCTTCAGTTAAATTTTTCTCCTGATAAGTTGCATTACCGAATTTTAGCTGAACATTTACTTCGCTCTGATCTTTTAGAAAATCAAAACTTCCCTGAGTTACGTTAATTTTGTTTTGCGAAAAAACGACACTTGTAAAAGCGAAGAACAGCGCTAAAAATATTTTTTTCATAGTTTAATTATTTAGGTAGCAAAGATAATATTACTGCACAAATTTTATTTTAATCAGACGATAATATTTCTCTTTCATTTGATTAAATTATCTTAAATCTAAAAAATTAATCGGTTTTCTACTATTCGGATTAAAAACGATTTTAGATAAAATATCAAAATCTACTATTTCAATTTTCGGGCTTACCCTTAATTTTGCCCTGAAATGATCCCGAACTTCGTTTTCAAAATTTTCATCGCTGATTTCTGTACTCAATTTGATTATAATTTCATCCAGACCGATTTCATTCGACTGAATGACAATCTGGTAGCACAAAATTCCATTAAAATCATTCAGAATATCATTCATTGCAGGCGGATACAAAGTCGTTCCTTTATATTTAATCATCTGCTGTTTTCTGCCGATAACAGGACCCAATCTCATTGTGTTTCTTCCACATCTGCATGGTTCATCATGCGCTTTTACAAGATCACCTGTTTTAAACCTCAGCAAGGGAAGTGCTTCTACACCAAGAGTCGTAATCGTTAATTCCCCCGTTTCGCCATTTTTTACAGGATTCTCATCCTCATCAAGAATTTCGGTGATGATTAATTCCGGATGTTGATGCCCGCCATTCTGAAATTCACACTCTGTAAAAGCTGTACTCATTTCCGTTGAAGCGTAGGTTGAAAACAGTTGAATATTCCATTTCTCTTTTATTTTCTGAGAAAGAATATTATCCGAAAAATCCTGATTTTTGATGCTTTCTCCAATGCAGACTGCACCAATTACGCCTGAATTTTTATAATCTACATTGTTTTTCTCGGCATAATCAATCATTTTAAGCAGAAAAGACGGAACTGTGATTAGATATTTCGGCCTGTATCTGAAAACAGAATCCCATTGCAATTCCGGAATCCCGGGTCCCATTCTCACAACTCCAGCTCCAATTTTCCGTAAACCCAGCAAATAAGCCAAACCTGCAATAAACCGCTTATCAATTGTGGTAATCATCTGTACCACATCACCTTTAGAAATCCCCGCACAAGAGAGAGAAACAGCTTCATTGTAGGCAATTCTTTCCATATCTTTTTCAGACAGCCCGAACGTAACGGGATCGCCCAACGTCCCTGATGTCGTACTGAAATCTACGATTTCGGTCATCGGAACACAGAAAAAATCATCATTATGAAGTTGCAAATCAGTCTTTGTAGTGACAGGAAGTTTTGACAAATCTTCTAAGGTGTGTATGCTGGAAATATCAATATTCTTTTCCTTAAATACATTTTGATAAAAAGGAGAATGCGTATCAAGATATTTCAGAAGCTCTTTTAGTTTTTCTTCCTGAAACTTTTTGATGTCCTGAATGTCTGATTTTTCGATGCGTGGGAAGAGTTCCAATAGTTTAAATTTAGAAGACAAATTTATTTAAATTAAAATTAAAAGCCGGATCCAAAATTTTGGGTCCACAGACTGCACAGATTTTCACAGTTGATCTTTTTAGATTAAATTAAAAATCGGCGTTATCTGCAAAATCGGCGAGAGTAAACTAAGTTTTGGCTAAAACCATATTTTCGATGAGTGGGAAGAGTTCCAATAGTTTAAATTTAGAAGACAAATTTATTTAAATTAAAATCAAAAGCCGGATGCAAAATTTGGTCCCACAGATGGCACAGATGTTCACAGTTGATCTTTTTAGATTAAATTAAAAATCAGCGTTATCTGCAAAATCGGCGAGAGTAAACTAAGTTTTGGTTAAAGCCATATTTTCGATGAGTGGGAAGAGTTCAAATAGTTTAAATTTAGAAAACAAATTTATTTAAACTAAAATTAAAAGATGGATGCAAAATTTTGGGCCCACAGATTGCACAGATTTTCACAGATGATCTTTTTCGATTAAATTAAAAATCAGCGTTATCTGCAAAATCGGCGAGAGTAAAGTAAGTTTTGGCTGAAGCCATTTTCGATGCGTGGGAAGAGTTCCAATAGTTTAAATTTAGAAGACAAATTTATTTAAATTTAAATTAAAAGCCGGATCCAAAATTTTGAGCCCACAGACTGCACAGATGTTCACAGATGATCTTTTTCGATTAAATTAAAAATCAGCGTTATCTGCAAAATCGGCGAGAGTAAAGTTTTGCCTAAAGCCAATAGCATGCGACAATATTGAAAGCGGGCTAGAGCCCACTTCTATTAATAAAATAACAAATTACAATCGGATAACTAATTAAAAATTTCGTATTTCACTGTTGAAACTTCACATCTTTCATCACATCAATTTTCGCCAACTTTTTAATAGACGACATCAAAATAAAACATATATTATAAACCGACAAAATTCACTAAATTTGCCAACTTGATTAATCAACGAAATTGAGAAATTACAATGAGCCAATTTAAAGAATATAAAAACCTCAACCTTATAGACGTAGCCGAAAATGTTTCGGAGTTCTGGAAAGCAAATGACACTTTTGCAAAAAGTGTGGAAACACGTCAGGGAAATCCTGAGTTTGTGTTTTACGAAGGTCCGCCTTCAGCCAACGGAATGCCAGGAATTCACCACGTTATGGCTAGAGCGTTGAAAGATATTTTCTGCCGTTACCAAACGCAGAACGGGAAGCAGGTTTTCCGTAAAGCGGGTTGGGATACACACGGACTTCCAGTAGAATTAGGAGTTGAAAAAGAACTCGGAATCACAAAAGAAGATATTGGCAAAAAAATTTCGATTGAAGATTACAACAAAGCCTGTCGTGAAGCAGTAATGCGTTACACTGATGTCTGGAATCGCCTTACCGAAAAAATCGGATATTGGGTAGATCTGGAAGATCCGTATATCACGTACAAATCCAAATATATGGAAACCGTTTGGTGGCTGCTAAAACAATTGTACAGCAAAGAATTGTTGTATAAAGGGTATACAATTCAGCCTTATTCACCCAAAGCGGGAACCGGACTTTCTTCTCACGAGCTGAATCAGCCGGGAACTTACCGTGATGTTACCGACACTACGATTGTTGCCCAGTTTAAAGTAAAAAAAGATTCTTCAGAATTATTCAATGATGTTGACGGAGATGTACATATTTTAGCTTGGACGACAACTCCGTGGACCTTACCTTCAAATACAGCTTTGGCGGTAGGAAGAGATATTGAGTATGTTGTGGTAAAAACTTTCAATCAATATACTTTTGAGCCGGTAACCGTTGTTTTGGCGAGAGTTTTATTGGAAAAGAATTTCGGTAAAAAATTCGTTGAAGGAACTGATGAAGATTTGGCAAATTATACTTCAGACAGCAAGACTATTCCCTATAAAATTCTAAAGGAATTTACCGGAGAAAAACTAGACGGAACTCAATACGAACAGCTAATTTCCTGGTTTACCCCAAATGAAAATCCTGAAAAAGCATTCAGAGTGATTATCGGAGATTTTGTGACTACTGAAGACGGTACCGGAATTGTTCACATCGCTCCTACTTTTGGTGCCGATGATGCGAGAGTTGCCAAAGAAAACGGAGTTCCGCCCATGTTGGTAAAAGACGAAAATGACAATCTGGTTCCTTTGGTAGATTTGCAGGGTAAATTTATCAAAGGAGAAAATGTTCCGGAAACTTTCTCAGGAAAATATATTAAAAACGAATATTACGATGAAGGAACTGCTCCTGAAAAATCCTGGGATGTAGAACTTGCCATTTTGCTGAAAACAGAAAATAAAGCCTTCAAAGTAGAAAAATATGTTCACAGCTACCCTCATTGCTGGAGAACCGATAAGCCTGTTTTGTATTACCCGCTTGATTCATGGTTTGTGAAAATGTCTCAGGTGAAAAATCGTTTGGTAGAACTCAATGAAACCATCAACTGGAAACCGAAATCTACCGGTGAAGGACGTTTTGCCAACTGGCTTGAAAATGTAAACGACTGGAACCTTTCCCGCTCAAGATATTGGGGAATCCCATTACCGATCTGGAGAACAGAAGATCAGAAAGAAGAAAAAATCATCGGTTCTGTAGAGGAATTATATAATGAAATTGAGAAATCTATCGTTGCAGGACTGATGGCAGAAAATCCTTTCAAAGGTTTTGAAATCGGAAATATGTCTGAAGAAAACTATTCTTTGGTTGATTTACATAAAAATATTGTTGATAAGATCGTTTTGGTTTCAGATTCGGGAAAAGCGATGAACCGCGAAACTGATCTGATCGACGTTTGGTTTGATTCCGGATCAATGCCTTACGCACAATTGCATTATCCTTTTGAAAATAAAGAATTAATAGATAACAATAAAGCGTTCCCGGCAGATTTTATTGCAGAAGGCGTTGACCAGACCCGTGGATGGTTTTATACCCTTCATGCGATCGGAACGGCAGTTTTTGACTCTGTTGCTTATAAAAATGTAATGAGTAATGGACTTGTTCTGGATAAAAACGGTCAGAAAATGTCTAAACGTCTCGGAAATGCAGTAGATCCTTTTGAAACGCTTGCAAATTATGGTCCTGATGCAACGCGTTGGTATATGATTTCTAATGCAAATCCTTGGGAAAATCTAAAGTTTGACAAAGATGGAATTGATGAAGTGAGAAGAAAATTCTTTGGAACTTTATACAACACTTATTCATTTTTTGTTTTATATGCGAATGTTGACGGATTTAATTATTCCGAAAAAGAAGTGGAAAACAGACCGGAAATCGACCGTTGGATTTTATCTGAATTAAATTTATTAATTAAAGAAGTTAAAGCATTCTACGAAGATTATGAGCCGACAAAAGTTGCAAGAGCCATCAGCACTTTTGTGAATGACAATTTATCAAACTGGTACGTAAGACTGTGCAGAAGACGTTTCTGGAAAGGAGATTATTCTGATGATAAAATCTCTGCTTACCAGACTTTATATACCTGTCTGGAAACGGTAGCCAAATTATCGGCGCCAATTGCTCCGTTCTTTATGGATCAATTGTATCAGGATTTGAATAGAGTAACGGGTAAAGACAGCAATGAATCTGTACATTTAACCGATTTCCCGGTTGCGGATGAAAGCTTAATCGATCAGGATCTGGTTGAAAAAACGCATTTGGCACAAAACATTACAAGTATGGTTTTCTCTCTGAGAAAGAAAGAAAATGTGAAAGTACGTCAACCGTTGCAAAAAGTTTTAATTCCGGTATTGGATAAGAAAACTGAGGAGCAGATTTTAGCGGTTGCAGAATTAATTAAACAGGAAGTTAACGTTAAAGAATTGCAATTAATCAATGCGGAAGAAGCATCCCATTTAATTGTAAAACAGATAAAACCGAACTTTAAAACATTAGGTTCAAGACTTGGAAAAGATATGAAAGTGGTTGGTACTGAAATCAATAATCTTTCTGCAGACCAAATTTCATCTTTAGAAAAAAACGGAAGCATCAACATTCAGGGATACGAAATTACAACAGCAGATGTTGAAATTTCCACCAAAGACATTCCGGGATGGACGGTAACTTCAGACGGGAAAACAACTGTGGCATTAGATTTGAAGATGACTGATGAGTTGAAATCTGAAGGTATTGCAAGAGAATTTATCAACAGGATTCAAAATCTTAGAAAAGAAAAAGATTTTGATTTAACAGACAGAATAAACATCGTTTTGGAAGAAAACACTCCGTTTCTGGAGCAAATAAAACAAAATGAAACATATATTTCATCTGAGGTCTTGTCAAATAAAATAGAAATTGTATCTTCACTTTCAAATTTTAACGAAATCGACATTGATGACATTAATTTTAAAGTAAATGTTGAAAAAAATTAACATAAAGTTGTTGTTTTTTCAAAACCCGTTTCATAAATTTATTAAAAAAGAAAAAGACCATGCAAGACGAAAGAGTAAGATATAACGATGCTGACTTACAGGAATTCAAAAAAATCATTAAAGATAAAATAGAAAAAGCTGAAAAAGATCTGCAGTTGATTCGAGAAAGTTTCATTAACGATCAAAATAATGGTACAGATGATACTTCACCCACTTTTAAGGCTTTTGAAGAAGGAGCAGAGACACTCAGCAAAGAACAGAATTCTATTTTGGCAGGCAGACAGGAGAAATTTGTTCGTGATTTGAAAAATGCCTTAATCAGAATCGAAAACAAAACATACGGCGTTTGCCGGGTAACAGGAAAGCTGATTCCTAAAGAAAGACTTTTGGCTGTTCCGCATGCTACTTTAAGCATCGAAGCTAAAAATATGCAGAGATAAAAATTTTATCTTATTTTTGTAAATAAATGATTGGGTTTATAGAATGTTGAGCAGCATTTTATAAACCTAATTTTTAATTATATCTATGAGCGAATATTTGATTTTAGGAATTCTCCTTATAGCAGTTTTGTGGTTTTTCAACAGAGACAGAATAAAAAACAGATTCTATCCAGATCAACCGAAAAATCTGACGATCGATCAACAATTCAATTCAGAAAAAAGAGAAAGAGAAAAGGAAATCGACCGTCTTCTCAGCAAAATGGGAAAAAACGGAATCAATGATTTGTCTGCAAAAGACAGAAAAAGACTGGATGAACTTTCTAAAAAATAAGTTGTGCTCTGCGCAGACTGATAAAAAAACAATAAGAAAAATGGAAGCATTAATTGTACACCCAAAAAACCAGATGGAACTGAATGCACTAAAAAGTGTAATGAAAGATATGGGAATCCGCTACGAAAAATTTCATACCAGAGGAATGAAAACTCAAACTGCAGAGCGAAAAGCTCCCGTAAAAAAGGATAAGCCTGCCACGAATTATAAAGACAAACCAAAGACCAAGCTGTAATGAAGAAAATAGTATTGATCACTTTTCTTATATTATTTATAGATCAGGCATCAAAAATTTATATTAAAACTCATTTTAGTCTGGGCGAAAGTGTTTCTGTTTTGCCTTTTTTCAAGCTTACCTTTGTAGAAAATCCGGGAATGGCTTACGGACTTCATTTTGGCGGATTGCTTGGGAAATATATTCTGGTGATTCTGAGACTTTTCTTAATCGGCGGAATGATTTATTTATTTAAAAAGTGGCTGCAACAAGGCGCTTCAAATTATCTGATTATTCCAATGTCGATTATTTTCGCAGGAGCTATCGGAAATATTCTTGACGGAATGTTTTACGGATTAATTTTTGACAGCGGAACTGTATTCGATGAAAGCATCGGCAGATGGATTGATTACGACGGAGTTTCAAAAATAACAACCTTCGGAGACGGTTATTCTAATTTTATGAAGGGATGCGTGGTTGATATGCTGCATTTTCCTTTGGTAGACTGGACGGTTCCTGAAAGCTGGCCCATCATTGGCGGAAAACATATCGAGTTTTTCAAATATATCTTTAACGTTGCAGATTCTGCAATTACGATAGGAGCTGCTTTATTGCTAATATTCAGAAAGAAAGCTTTTCCCAATGGGTTAGAATTTTAATCAATGAAAGTTTTAAAAAAAATATTTTTTATCGGACTGATATTCTTCGGAATATCGGTTCTTTTTATATTCTGGTCAAATTTTAAAATTAATGCTGAATCTGAAGATTACGTTACTTCAGAATTATCAAAACTTCCCAACGAGAAAACAGGTCTTTTGTTGGGCACGGGCAAAACGCTTTCTAACGGAGCTCCGAATGCGTATTTCTTCAACAGGATTTTTGCCGCAGCCAATTTATACAAATCGGGCAAGGTTCAAAATATTATTGTGAGCGGAGATAACTCTAAAAAAGATTACAATGAGCCCGAAGAAATGAAAAATGAACTCATTAAAGCCGGTGTTCCCGCAGAAAGAATTTTTGAAGATTTTGCAGGGTTCAGAACGCTGGATTCTGTAATTCGGGCAAAAGAAATTTTCGGACAGAATGCTTACATTATCATTTCTCAGCGGTTTCATAATGAAAGAGCGGTTTACCTTGCCAGAAAACACGGGATTGAAGCCTTTGGATATAACGCAGAAGACGTAAATAAATATGCAGGACTAAAGACCAATGCAAGAGAAAAACTGGCCAGAGCAAAAGTATTCTGGGATTTTATGTTTGGTGTAGAGCCGAAGTTTGGAGGGGATAAGATCTTGATTCCTTAACTATCGAAAACTTTGTCGTGCGCAGGAATGAATCTTTACATCCTTTAAAAAATGTTGATATCTTTCAGGGATGGCAAACACTATGATTATAACCTTTAGATTAATTATTTTAATCAAATTTTAAACAGATTCACCTAAATTTGCAATTCATTAATTTTTAAAAATAATTTTAACAAAATGTCAAGAATTCTTACCGGCATACAAGCCACCGGAACACCCCACCTTGGAAACTTATTGGGTGCAATTATTCCTGCAATTGAGCTTTCTAAGCAAGCAGGAAACGAATCTTTTTTATTCATTGCCAATCTTCACTCTCTTACCCAGATTAAAGATGCAAAAGAACTGAAAAATAATACTTACGAAATTGCTGCAGCTTGGCTTGCCTGCGGACTTGATACCGAAAAAACGTTCTTCTACAGACAAAGCGACATCCCCGAAACCTGTGAACTTTCTTGGCATTTATCCTGTTTTTTTCCTTATCAGAGATTAACTTTAGCACATTCTTTTAAAGATAAAGCAGACCGATTGCAGGATGTAAATGCTGGTTTATTTACCTACCCTATTCTCATGGCAGCAGATATTTTATTGTATGATGCCGAAATCGTTCCGGTAGGAAAAGATCAGCTTCAACACCTTGAGATTGCACGTGATGTGGCTTCGAGATTTAATAATCAAATGGGTGAAGTATTGGTTTTGCCTCAAGCGGAGTTGCAGGAGGACACCAAATATGTTCCCGGAACTGACGGACACAAAATGTCTAAATCCAGAGGAAACATCATCAATATATTCTTACCTGAAAAAGAACTGAAAAAACAGGTAATGAGCATCGAAAGTGATTCTAAAACTTTGGAAGAACCCAAAGATCCTTCTACAGATAAAACGTTTGCTATCTACGAATTGATTGCAACTCCTGAACAGATGGAAGAACTGAGAGCGAAATATCTAGCCGGAAACTTCGGGTACGGTCATGCTAAAAAAGAGCTTTTAGATTTGATTTTAACAAGATTTGCAAAAGAAAGAGAGTTGTTTTCTTACTACATGAACAATCTTGAAGAATTGGAAGCTAAGCTTCAGGAAGGAGCCGTTAAAACAAGATCAATTGCGACAGAAACGATTAAAAGAGTAAGAGGGAGCTTGGGGATTTAATTCTGAGTTTCTTTACAAAAAAACGTTTCGGCGGCACCTTCGGTGCCGCCGAAACTATTTAAACTATTATTAAAGAAAATCTTTTATCTGTAAAAGATGCTTAATTACTTTTAGATTCTCCTGTTTTGGATTTTCATTCAGAACATCAAAGAAAATCACGTCTATTCCAAAGTTTTGTGCGCCTGTAACATCGGCAATCCAGTCATCACCAATCAGAATACTTTCTTCTTTTTTTCCCCCAGATAAATTTAAAGAATATTCAAAAATTTCAGGATTTGGTTTTCTGATGCCTACAGAATCTGCGCTTGTGATGCTGTGAAAATAATGTGCAATTCCGGATAAAATACATTTTCTCTCCGTCACTTCCTGAAAACCGTTTGATATAATATGGAGCGTATAATTTTTAGATTTTAAGTATTCCAGAATTAATTCCGCTCCTTCAACCAGAAAATTGTAATTGAGTATTTTATCTAAAAAATGTTCTTCAAAAAACATTGAAAGACTGAGATCATCAATTTTGAAATGTCTGAAAGTATCGTAAAAACGATGTTTTCTAAGGTAGTCTTTATCTATTTCGCCATCTCTTATCTGTTCCCAAAGTTTTTCATTTATGTTGTGATATACAGAATGAAATTCTTCAAAATCAATAGTGTATTGTAAAGCAATTTCTTCTTTTTCGAAAAGGTCTTTGATGGTGAGATAAGCGTTTTTGCGGTGATCCCAAAGCGTATTGTCGAGATCAAAAAAAATGTGCTGAATTTTCATACAGCACAAAATTAATGATTAATTTTTTGAAACGGGGTAGTGATTTTTCTTAATCTTTACCACCTCAAGACTTTTTGAGAAACTGAGCAAAAAATCAATGGTTTGTTTTTTGGGTTTCAAACTTTTCATTTTTAAAGAATCGTTATTTTTCATAGGCAAAAAATGTTTTTTCTTTAAAACGCAGAAAAATGTAAATTATTATCTCGTTAGGACAATATTATTTTCTTCCATTATTTTTCTCAGGTTAATCAATGCATAGCGTACCCGTCCTAAAGTAGTATTAATACTCATATCTGTATGATCTGCGATCTCTTTAAAACTTAATCCGTCAAAAAACCTGAGTTTTATCACCTCCTGCTGATTTTCGGGAAGATGCTGCAGCATCTTTAGCAGATCGTCCTGAATCTGATTACTTACCAATTGATCTTCTATATTTTCAGAAGGCTCTCTGATCAGATCAAAAATAGAAAACTCGTCATTATCGAAAGTAGTTTCAGAAACTTTTACATTTTTAGATTTTGCCCGGAAGTAATCAATAATTAAGTTTTGTGCAATTCTTTTTGCCCAGAGAATAAATTTCCCTTCCTCGTTATAACGGCCTTCTTTCAGCATGACAATGATTTTCATAAAAGTATCCTGGAAAACGTCGTTGGCGAGATCTTCATCATTGATCTTATAAACAATAAAGGAAAATAAATCTTTCTGGTGACGATGGATAAGGGTGGACAATGCTTCTTCATCTCCTTTTTGATAGAGAGATATTAATAGGCTATCTGTTGACTTCATGACTTTTTTCTCAGTATTTATTTGCAGACAAACAATTCCCAACATGATGTCAGGTCTTTATGTGCTACAGTTTCTATTAGAGTAAAGTCTTATCAATAAGCAATAATAATTATGCTGTAAATATAAATAAAAATTTTAATAACTATTAAATAAAAGTTAAATATTCTATATAATTATTCAAAAAAAATTACTTAAACATATCATGTAGGAATGCTGTAGGAATATTTAGTGTGAAATTAATATTTAAACCTTTCAATTCTTTACCATTTAATTTGGCATCGGCCACAGAAAAAGCATAACCTCCCGTAAGATCCAAAAGTCCAAATAATGAAACTCCTATTTTCGGTGCCACATATTTATTGGTGCCTTCAACACCTGCTAAAAAGTAATAAGAATGCTTAAAATCAACATTTTTTTCAAAATTTAATAATACATCGGCATTCAATTTAGGCATTATCGCAAATTCAGAATTCGCAGAACCCATCAATGCAGAGGCTCCCAATCTGTAAATAACATCATCCGTTTTGAGAAAAAGCAACTTCCCTCCTACTTCACCAAAGCTTTGGTTTTGATACACATATCCTATATTCACCATTTTGTGTACGGTAAGCTGAGCTTTTGAAAAAGCACAAAAAAAACAAACACATACAATTGCTGCGATCCAACGAAAGTTCTTCATCTTATTTTATTTAAAACGTAAATTTAAAAAAACTGCCTTATCTCCTGAAAGATAAAGCAGTTTAAATATTTAAAAGAAATGATTAAATTCCGAAAGCGGATTTAATTTCTTCTACTTTGTCTAATTTTTCCCATGTAAAGAATTCCAATCCTGTAAGAGTCAACTCATTTTTATGACCTTTATTGAAGGTTTTATCTGCAACAAAATGCTCTCTTCCCATGTGACCGTAAGAAGCTGTTTCCTGGTAGATCGGATTTCTCAACTTAAGGTTTTGCTCTATTGCATAAGGTCTTAAATCAAAAATTGTAGAAACTTTTTTAGCGATATCTCCATCATGAAGATCAACTTTAGCCGTTCCGTAAGTATTGATATACAAACCACAAGGTTCTGCAACACCAATTGCGTAAGAAACCTGTACCAAAACTTCATCTGCAACACCTGCTGCAACTAAGTTTTTAGCAATATGTCTGGTCGCATAAGCGGCACTTCTGTCAACCTTTGAAGGATCTTTTCCAGAGAATGCGCCACCACCGTGAGCACCTTTACCACCGTAAGTATCTACAATGATTTTTCTTCCTGTAAGACCTGTGTCTCCGTGAGGACCTCCAATCACGAATTTTCCTGTCGGATTGATGTGATATTTAATCTGATCATTAAATAAAGCCTTAATCTCTTCAGGCTGCAAAGCAACAACTCTTGGGATCAAAATATTTTTAATGTCTTCTCTTATCGTATTGAGCATTTCTTCTTCAGCACCGAAATCATCATGCTGAGTAGAAACTACAATAGAGTCTATTCTGATTGGTTTATGATCGTCAGAATACTCAATAGTAACCTGGCTTTTTGCATCCGGACGAAGATATTTTATTTCAGAATCCTCTCTTCTTATTGCAGAAAGTTCTTTCAGAATAGTATGTGCCAAATCCAAAGCCAAAGGCATATAGTTTGCCGTTTCGCTGGTTGCATATCCAAACATCATCCCCTGATCTCCTGCACCCTGCGCATTTGCTTTTGCCTCAAAAGATTCTTCATTCACCGCTCTGTCTACCCCCTGATTGATATCCGGAGACTGCTCGTGAATTGCAGAGATAACTCCGCAAGAATCACCATTAAACATATATTCTCCTTTGGTGTAGCCAATTCCGTTGATCACATCTCTTGCAATAGTCTGTACATCAAGATATGCATCAGATTTTACCTCACCTGCCAAAACCACCTGTCCTGTTGTAACAAGAGTTTCGCAAGCCACTTTCGAAGTTTTGTCGTATGCTAAAAAGTTGTCGATTAATGCATCGGAAATCTGGTCGGCAATTTTATCCGGGTGTCCTTCTGAAACAGATTCAGAAGTAAATAAATAAGACATATTATTCTTGTATTTTTATATTAAAAAATGGAGAAAAAAAATGAATAATTGCCAGGAAAAGCTAAAAAGAAAATTCTGTTTTAGCATTTTTTTAAAGAGGTTGCAATCAGGTCAAATTTTTCCTCGTAATAAACGTCAGCAAATTTAAGTACTATTTTTTTAATACTCAAAACTTTTGTATGCTATTTGTAATTTTCTTGAAATTAATGATTTATATCAATCCGAAAATGATTACTGCGGCTTAATGCTCACATAATCTTTAGGGTGTTTATTATAATTTAATTTTTCACCAAGGGAATTCTTGATAAAAGCACCCAGTTCATCAATGATTTTCTGCTTGAAAGTCGGTTTATAATAAATAATGCTGATCTCTCTGTAAGGGAAAGGTTTTTTGAATCTGAAGACTTTATTTTTCTGTTCTTCTGAAAGTTGGTTCAGAGCTAATTCAGGTAAAATACTTATCCCACCTACTTTATCAACCATATGAACAAGAGTCTGAATATTGGAGGCTAAAAAATCAAGATTTTTGGGTTTTAATCTGTTTTCTTTTAAATGACAGATATTTTCAAACTGATTTCTCAGGCAGTTCCCTTCCTCCAAAAGCCATACTTTTTCCACATTCAGTTCATCCGGAACAATAAATGTATTTTTCTTGTTGGCTTCTGTATCTGAACTGTAAATCATTAATTCTTCGTTGAAGAGGAAATCCTGATAAAACTCATTCGCATTGTCGTAAGGAGTAGAAATAATTCCGGCATCTAATTCTCCGGCTTTCAAAGCCTTAATAATACTGTCTGTCGTCATCTCTTTTACATTCATCAGAATCTTTGGATTCTCTTCAAGAAACTGAAAAATCTCTGTAGGTAAAATAAAGGATGAAACGGTAGGAATAATTCCCAGATTAATAGTTCCTCCGAGAATATTGTTTAGTAAATTAGCTTTATTTTTAAGCTCATTCACCGCTTCAATAATTACTTTGGCCTGATCTATAATCTGCAATCCCACATCAGTGGTTCGGATAGGGTGAGTGGTTCTGTCAAACACTTTCACATCCAGCTCATCTTCAAATTTCTGTATCATTGCACTTAATGTTGGCTGGGTAATAAAACAAGCCTGAGCAGCTTTACCAAAATGTTTATACTTATCTACAGCGATAAGATATTCCAATTGCTGAATGTTCATTTGATTAATATTATCTATGACAAAGATATGATGTTTTTGGCAGAACCAATTAAAAATTCGAGTAAATTTGATAATTATTACCTAAGTAACATCGCTTCAAAAATCGAATAAATAATACATATATATGGATGCTAAAAAATTAACCTTAAGCAATGGTGCTCCTTATTATGAGCATCAGGATTCCCAGACTGTAGGCTCCAGAGGTCCTGTTTTATTGCAAGACTTCATTTTACAGGAAAATCTTGCTCATTTCGTAAGAGAGAGAATACCGGAAAGAATCGTACACGCTAAAGGTACCGGTGCGTACGGAAAATTTACAGTAACACATGACATTTCAAAATATACGAAAGCAAAACTTTTTTCTCAGGTAGGAAATTCCTGTAAAATGTTTGCCCGCTTTTCAACCGTAGGTGGTGAAAAAGGCAGTGCCGATACAGCAAGAGATCCACGAGGATTTGCTTTAAAATTTTATACGGAAGACGGCAACTGGGATCTGGTAGGCAACAATACTCCCGTTTTCTTTATTAAAGATGCCAAAAAATTCCCGGATTTTATTCATACTCAAAAGAGGGTTCCAAGAACCAATCTGAAAAGTGCCACGATGATGTGGGATTTCTGGAGCTTAAATCCTGAGTCACTTCATCAGGTTTTAATCTTAATGTCAGACAGGGGAACTCCTTGTGGATACAGACATATGCATGGTTTCGGATCTCACACATTTTCCATGATCAATGCAAACCATGAGAGAACCTGGGTGAAATTCCATTTCAAGACAAAACAGGGTATCAAAAATTTCAGCAACGATGAGGCTACAAAAATGGCAGGTGAAAACCCTGACTTTGCACAAGAAGATCTTTGCAGCGCGATCGATAACGGAGACTTTCCAAAATGGACGATGTACATTCAGGTAATGACCGAAGAGCAGGCTAAAGAATTCAGATGGAATCCTTTTGATATTACAAAGGTATGGTCGCAGGCAGACTTTCCGCTAATTGAAGTGGGGGAAATGGAACTGAACGAAGTTCCCGTCAATTATTTCGCCCATGTAGAACAATCTATATTTTCTCCGAGTAATTTAATCAACGGGATCAGTTTTTCACCGGACAAGATGCTTCAGGGAAGATTATTTTCATATCCGGATGCGCACCGATACAGAGTGGGGGTTAATGCACATCAGCTGGAAGTAAACCGATGTCCTTTTGCTGTCAACAATTACCAGAGAGACGGTTTTATGGCAGATTCCAGTGACTATAAGGATAAGCCCAATTATCATCCGAACAGCTTTGATGATATTCAGCCAGATTCATCTTATAAAAGTTTTGAATATGAATTAGACAGCAATCATGTAGCGCACTATAACCGCAACGAAAATGATGACGATCATTATACTCAACCCGGATTGCTGTACACAAAAGCAATGAATCAGGAAGCAAGAGATCATCTGATTAAAAATATCATCGATCATATGAGTGGAATTGACGGACCGAAAAGAGATGAAATCATCAACCGCCAGCTGTGTCATTTTTTCCGTGCCAATATAGAACTTGGGATGAAAGTGGCTTCAGGTTTGAGCATCAATATTGATTCAAACATGATGAATCATTCAAAATAAATTGTTATAAATAAACTAAAAAGGGGAAAAAAAATGTTTTTTTCCCCTTTTTATGAAAAAAAATTTTTAATTTGCAGATTATTACAGACATATATGATTAACCGCTACGAAAATATACTATTAGAGAAAGAAAATAAGATTGCTTTAGTTACAATTAACAGGCCTCAAAGTTTGAATGCGCTGAACGGCAAGACAATAAATGAGATAAGTTCTGCGTTAGATGAATTAACATCTGATGGTGAAGTAAGAGTTATTATAGTAACAGGAAGTGGTGAAAAATCATTCGTAGCAGGAGCAGACATTAAAGAATTCAGTGATTTGGATCAGGAAAAAGCTGAAGAATTAGCAAGAAACGGTCATCATAATCTTTTTAATAAAATAGAAAATTTATCTAAGCCGGTGATTGCAGCAGTTAATGGCTTCGCTTTAGGCGGAGGTCTGGAACTGGCAATGGCATGTCACATCAGATATGCGTCAGAAAATGCCAAATTAGGGTTGCCTGAAGTAACATTAGGGCTGATTCCCGGATATGGAGGCACGCAGAGACTTCCAAAATTAGTAGGAAAAGGAATAGCGAACGAAATGATTTTCTCAGCTAAAATGATTTCTGCACAAAGAGCAAAAGAGATTGGTCTGGTAAATGAGGTTTACCCTATTGAAGAATTGTTGGCTAAAACGAAAGAACTGGCCGAAACAATCAGCAAAAATTCGCCAATGGCAATTTCTAAAGCAATACAGGCTACGAATCTATCTGATACGGATAAAGGTTTTGAAACTGAAATCAAGAATTTCGGAGAGCTTTTTGAAATGGAAGATAAAAAAGAAGGAGTTTCAGCTTTTCTTGAAAAAAGAAAGCCCAACTTCTGATATATTTAATCACAAATTATTTCGAAAACAAACGATGCAGATGTATAGTAAGTTTGACAAAGCTTATCTAAAAATGGCTCTCGAATGGGCAAAACTGTCCTACTGTAAGCGAAAACAGGTAGGAGCACTTATTGTAAAAGATAGGATGATTATTTCAGATGGTTATAATGGAACCCCTTCTGGATCTGAGAACTGTTGTGAAGATGATACCGGCAAAACCCATTGGTATGTACTTCATGCAGAAGCTAATGCAATTTTAAAGTTAGCAGGCTCTACACAATCAGCTCAGGGAGCGACTTTATATCTCACGCTCTCCCCCTGCAAAGACTGTAGCAAGCTGATATTGCAGGCAGGCATACGGAGACTCGTGTATATAAACGCTTATTCGGACAATGAAGGAATATCATTTTTAAAAAATCACGGAATTGAAATAATACAGGTTTTGGAAAATGAATTATAAATAATAAAAAAAACACAAAATGAATTGGGATGAAAAAATTAAAGACTTTGAAATCTTTCTGAGATTTGAAAGAAACTTTTCAGAAAACACCTTAGACGCGTACGTAAGAGATATTAAAAAACTCAAAGAATACGCTGAAGAAGATCTCGAAAACATCGGTCCAGATGTTATTTCTTACGACAACCTGCAAGAGTACATTTTCACCTTATCAAAACAGAAATTCAGCGAAAGATCCCAGGCAAGATGGATCTCTTCCATTAAAGCTTTCTTTAAATTTCTTGTGGAAGATGAGGTTCGTGAAGACAACCCGTCTTCGTTACTTGAAGGTCCCAAATTAGGACTGTACCTTCCGGATACCCTGAGCCTTTCTGATATTAATAAGATTATTGAGGCTATAGATATCGACTCGGATCTGGGACAAAGAAACCAATGCATCATTGAAGTATTATACGGCTGCGGCCTGCGGGTTTCTGAGTTGATAGACGTCAAAATATCCAACATCAATTTTAAAGAAAATTATATTAAGATAGTCGGTAAAGGCAACAAAACCCGTTTTGTTCCTCTGGCACACTATACGGCAGGTTTGCTGCAGACCTATATTAAGGAAATACGATCTAAAATTAAGATCAATAAAAAGCATGAAGACATCCTGTTTCTGAACAGCAGAGGAACTTCAATGTCCCGAGTGATCGTATTCCTAATTATTAAAGAACTTACTGACAAAGCCGGCATCAGTAAAAAAATATCTCCACATACCTTCAGACATTCATTTGCGACACATTTGATGCAGAATGGGGCAGATCTACGTTTTATTCAGGAAATGTTGGGACATTCCAGCATTACGACAACGCAGGTTTATACCCATCTTAAAACTGAAGAACTCCGTGATGTGATCCTAACGTTCCATCCGAGAAATAAGACTAAAATTATTGAATGAAAATATTGAAATTTTGCCCTGATTGTGGCAAAGAATCACTGAAATGGGACGGTGAAAAAAAATGGAGCTGCCCCCATTGCAATTTCAGATTATACAATAACGTAGCGGGAGCAGTTGCTGTCGTGATAAGATGCGGAGACGAAGTGTATCTTACAAAAAGAAATCAGGAACCCAAAAAAGGAAAACTAGATCTGGCAGGAGGTTTTGTGGATCCGAGGGAAAGCGCTGAAGAAACCTGTAAACGCGAACTTTTTGAGGAACTTCAGCTTGAGATCGATATAAAAAATCTGAAATATCTCACCAGTCTTCCCAACGTTTATCAGTATAAAGAAATTGATTACAATACCATCGATTTATTTTATGAATATACTGTTTCACAGAAATTTGAAGTCAGTCTTGCACTTTCCGAAATTTCAGAAACACAATGGATTCCTCTGGATAAAATAAATCCCGAAGATATTGCCTTTGATTCACAAAAAATATTTTTTGAAAATTACCTGAAGAATTTTTAAAATTGAAAACTCCCACATTTGCCAAGATGTGGGAGTTTTTATTAGGTCTAGTAAGATTTCGTTTTCAGGATCTCTTCGAAATATGTAATTAAAACAGTTCGGTCTGCATCAGATAAATTTGCTTCCTGATGATAAATAATATATGCCGGCAAAGGCATCGATTTATCCTGCAGTGTCTGAATAGATTTACTGAGCATACCTTCTTTCAGTTCTTTATTGTACGTGTTCCATACCGAAAAATTAAGATGCTCTCTGCCTTCATTGATGTGATCTTTCACAGACCATGAAAAAGGTGCTATGTAGGCATATTTAGGATAAACTGTTTCGTTGGAATGACAGTCGTAGCAGGCATTCTTCAGCAATGTTGTTACCTTTTGGGGAGATTTTTTCACATCAATAAAATTCACAGATTTATCTACCGGTTTATTGGTTTTATCAACGGGTACAAACTGAATGATTGCAAAGGAAACAAAAATCCAGAAAACTATTTTTTTAAATGTTTTCATTATCGGGTGAAAGGTCTTGTATTGTTGAGTCGCGTACCGTTGTTCATGTTGGAACTATTGTTGAAATTTGTCCCGTTGTTGCTGTTATTCAGAGTGCCGGAATCTGTCTTGTCATTTTCCTTTGGTTTCGGAACTTTTATTCCCTCAAAAACTCTTTTATCATTCAGATCCCAATCTTCTTTTGTTTCCCACAAAGGCCTTGCGACCACTGTTTTATAATAGATATAAGAATCTTCTGCAAATACCTGATTGACAAAATCTGCTTCGTCCCAGTATTTATTTTCGTTGTTATCGGATAAAATTCTTACAATATAATCGCCTGGCTTCACAATATCAAACTTAACTAATGTTCCGCTTGTATATTTTTGATACACTACTTTTTCCGAGGCATCTAAAAGCTGAATCCAGTATTTAGTTTTGGGAGCATTCGTAAGTGTAAACTGGAGGCTGCCATAATTTTCTACTTTATCAGCTTCAAAATCAAACCTTTTCGACTCTGCATTTTTTTCATAAAAAGAAGAGACTGTAGTTTTGGGGATGGTGAGCTGATATTTTTTTCCGGCCACAAAATCAGACTGCACCCATATTTCGTAGGGATTGGCTGCAGATATCGTTGCGGTAAAGTTCTGACTGATGCTATCTGTTTTCAGGGTCCATTTTTCGGGGTTGATCTTATCTACGATATAATTTGAAATCAGTTTAAAATCAGATTTTGGAGGAAGTAATGCTCCGCCGATATTATTATCGACAGTCATTGTATTTTTCGCATTGTATTTATAGAAAACAGAAGCAGAATCTCTTTTACCATCTGCTACGTAATCGAATTTCAGATTCTCTGTTACCGTCTGTCCTACATTATTTTTTACAGCATCAAACCAAATTCTTACAGAATCAGATTTTGGGGTATGGGTAACTTTTAAATCCTGAAGTTTTTCATTTTTAGAGAAAACTTTTACGTCTGCAGGATTTCCTTCAAAAGTCATCAGAATACCGCCCGGAATTTCTTTCAGCTCTGGTTTCTTAAATGCTTTTTTAGAAGGATACAGCTTTAAATTTAATCCTGAAATAGATTGTTCAACAGTTACCGTATCTTTCCTGAACCCTATTTTTTCTTTACCCGGATCATACACTGAATTTCCGTTTTCGTCACTGAATGCCAGAATTTTATATTTTCCAGGAGCCAGATAATTCAGCTCATAATATCCGTCATCGTCTACTTTGCTGATATAATACGGCTTCTTTTTATAATCAATTGTATCTTTCAGCTGATACATCCCCACCACCATTTTATTTTCGCTGTTGCTCTGTTTTATAATCGCAAAAGCATCTTTCACCTCACCGCTGATGTAAAGATCATCCAGCTTTTCGCCAGTAGAAAAAGCAAAATTATAATATCTTAAAATATTTCCCTCACTGTTGTCTGCAATAGAATTCCCGAAATTAAAATTGTAGGTGGTATTGGCCTGAAGCGTATCAGACCACTGGATAATCAGATATTTATTGGCAATATTGGAAGGAAGAATTCTGGTTATCTTCTCAATCGGCGGAGAGATATTCAGGTTTTTATTAATATCTTTCAGCGTAATATACTCATCAAAATCAATCCGGAGTTCTTTGATGTCTCTTTTTACGTTGACTCTCGTCGTATCAATATTGGAACTTAAAAATCTGGGAGCTAAAGTATCTTTCGGGCCACCAACAGGAGAACCTACTCTTGCACAGGAATGCAAAAGAAAACTGGCAATCAGTAAGAGAAGAATTCTTTTCATGAATATATTTGAGCAAAAATAAACATTATTCTCCAAAAACTTCGGTTCCTGTTTTCAATGTGTCCTTATTATCATTCATTATATGACTGAGCTTATCTTTCTGAGGCGGAAAATCCTCAAATAAGCCGGATAATGCCAAAGCAGAATATACTTTTCCGGAATATTTGTTCCCGATGGCTACAATGGTTACTTTAGATTTTAAAAGATGGGCAAAAACAGAATTGGTACCGTGCCACCAGCCGTTGTGATACGTAAGCTTTTCACCGTTATCAAAAATCTTCATCCTGAATCCTAAACCGTAATTATTCTGTCCGGCTTTCTCGTTGCTGTACGGTTCAAAAATCATTGCTTTCAGTTCCGGTTTCAGAAAATCTTTAGAAAACATAGCCTTGGAAAAAGCATAAAGATCTCTTGGCGTTGTATACACATTTTTGTCACCATAAATAAGATCCAGACGATCCAGAGGATACAATCTGTTTCCTCCGTAGTAAAATGACTGCGATGCCGTAGGAATATCTTTTTCCTGAAAAATATAGGTATTCGTCATTTTCAACGGGGTGAAAATCATCTCCTTCATTGCCTGAGGAAAAGGAGTTTTTGTCATTTTCTCTATCAGCAGAGCCAGAAGCGCAAAGTTGGTATTGCAGTACATAAACCCTGTATCTGTTTCTCTCGCCAAATCCGGTTTGTATTTTATAATCATATTCAGGATATCCTGATTGGTGATATACGTTTTTGAAAGCTCTGCAGGAGCAGGCTGAATTTTGGTGATAAAATACTCATACTTCGGAAGACCGCTTCTCTGGTCTAATAAGGTCTGAATGGTAACATTAGGATAAGGAAAACCCGGGAAATACTGCGTCAAAGGATCTGAAAGTTTTACTTTTCCTGCTTCTGCCAGTTTTAGCATCGCCATTGCTGTAAGCGTTTTTGAGACTGATGCCACATGCAAAGGTGTATTTTTATCAATCGGGTTTTGATGTCCCTCTCTCGCAAAACCGCGGTAGTTTTCAAATAAAATATCGTTGCCTTTTGCCACTAAAATCCCTCCGCTGAGATCACCTCTTTCCCAAACTTTTTTGTAATACTGATCAATATAATTGATGATAAAGTCTTTATTTGAAAGAGCCCCGTCCTGTGGAGAAAACACTTTCCCTAAGTCTACATTTCCGTAATTGGGAAGATTGGTCGTATTTTCTGTAAGAGAATCTTTGTTTTCTGATTTGTTTTTACAGGAAAAAAGCAATAAAAAAAAGGATATAATGAATACAGGAGCAGACTTCTTCATGAGATTTTATAATGAGCGGCAATTTAATAAAACTCAAAATAAATCCTGAAATATCATTACAAATTATGAATTATTTAACATAGTTTTTAATCGGATCATCAGTTCTCAGAAGAAGAACAGACTCTGGAGAATGCCCTTTATGATTGCATTTAAAAAAGCTCAGTAAGCATTTTGAAAAAGCACGCCTGCATTTTGGAAAAGCACGCCTGCATTTTGGAAAAGCTCTCGACGATTTGGGTAAAACCTCGGGAGCTTTTGGTAAAAACCTTTAGAGGATTTCAGTCATCAAGATAAGTAAGATGCGTGAGAAAAATTAATAAAGGCAAAAAAACGATAAGATGGTTCTTAGGATTTATTGTACAGAAAATTCTCTTACAATTTTATCTACAATCACTTGTGCCAGTTTTTCTTTGCTTTGATGCGTCCAGCCTGCAATGTGTGGCGTTACGATCACTTTTTCTGAATCTAAAAGATATTGCAAATCTTCATTATTGATCTCAAGATTTTCAAAAGAAGTCTTTTCATATTCCAAAACATCCAGACAGGCTCCTTTTACCTTTCCAGATTTCAAAGCTGCAACTAAGCTTTTCGTTTCTACATTCTTTCCTCTTGCTGTGTTCACGAAATAGAAATCATTCTTCATTTCAGAAATAAATTCAGAATCTATTACATAATGCGTTTGCTCTGTCAAAGGAATATGCAGACTTACCACCTCAGCTTTTTCTTTCAACTCATCCAAAGATACCTGCGTTGCAAATTCATCCGAAAGATTGGATAATATATCATGGAAAATCACTTTGCACCCAAACCCGGAAAGCCTTTTTGCGGTGGCTTTTCCCATATTTCCGTAGCCGATAAGACCAACTGTTTTTCCTAATAATTCGTCACCACGGTTTTCTTCACGCAGCCAGATTCCGTTTTTCACTTCCTGGGATGCAATGAAAAGCCGGTTCATCAAAATCAGCAACATTCCGACAACGTGTTCCGCTACAGAATCTCTGTTTCCTTCGGGAGAATTGATCAGTTTAATTCCTAATTTTTCAGCAACGGGAATGTCAATATTTTCCATGCCTGCTCCTACTCTTGCGATGAATTTCAGGTTTTTTGCTTTTTCTAAAAAGTTTCTGTCAAGCGGAATTCTGCTTCTGATAATAACGCCATCATAATCCCCTATCTTGTTGCAAACCTCATCGTAAGAAGAAGTAAAATCTTCCTCCAGAATGAAATTTTTAGCTAAAAGCTGTTCGGTAATTAAAGGATGGTTTTTATCTAAGAGGAGAATTTTCATTTTTTAAAAACTAATTGAACAAATATTTTACACGAATAACATTATTTATAATGTTCCGTTAATTACTCTTTTCACTCCATTTTTGAACTGAAGAGTATTGAAATTTATTAAAAGTCCCAATTTACAATTGCTTAAACGTAGGTAAGTAAGAATTTGAGCGAGATGAATATCATTCAAAAATTCTACAGATTTAATTTCTAAAACAAATTTATTTCCAATTAAAAAATCTAATCTATAACCTTCATCTAATTTAATCTTGGCATAAATCAAGGGCATTGGTTTTTGTTTTTCAACAACAGTCCGCTTTTTTTAAGCTCATAAAACATACATTCCTCATAAGCACTTTCTAAAAGTCCCGGACCTAAAGTTCTATGAACTAAATAACCAGCTTGGTAAACAATTTTTGATATATCATTTTCTGAAATACCTATTTTCATATTGTGTTTTTTTGAAACACTAATATCACTAATTTTTTCACAAATAACACAATAATTTAGTGAAAATTTGTGCAGGTTATTCGTGTAATCTGTGTTTAACCCGGTTCCTGAAACAATTTTTTCAGTTCCACAGATTCCGATGGTTTCATTCTCCCGGAAAGAATAAGTGAAAGTTCTTTTCTTCTTAAAGCGGCTGCATGTCTTTCTATTTCCAGTTCGGTTTCAGGTTCCATATCCGGAATCGGGATCGGTCTGTTGAATTCGTCTACTGCCACAAAAGTGTAAATCCCTTTGTTGGTCTGTATTTTTTTGTGATTGATGGGATCATCCAACCACACATCCACATAAATTTCCATTGAAGTTGAGAATGCACGGGACACTTTAGATTCCATCACCACAATTCCGCCTTCGGGAATAGGATGGTCAAAAGAAACATGATTTACAGAAGCCGTTACCACTCTTCTTTCGCAGTGTCTTGTTGCCGAAATAGAAGCGCAACGATCCATTCTTGCCAGCAATTCTCCTCCGAAAAGGTTTCTCAGCTGATTGGTGTCATTGGGAAGTACAATATTGGTCATTACCGTCAGCGATTCTGACGCCTTTTTTATCTTTGCCATCTAGATTTTCTTTTGTAGGATTTAGGTTTCCAGGTTTTCGCAGCCTGCCTTACAGAGTCTTTCTTCAAGGAGTCTGCTTTAAAAGCTTTTACAGAATCTGCCTTCTTTATTTGTGCCGAATCTATTTTTACAGGAATTTTCTTTTCAATTCTTTTCGTTTTGGTCTGTACCGAAACATCATCAAAAGATTTTTTCCCGAAAATAAGTTCCTGCTGAGTATATGCTAAATACAACAATCCCAAAACCGGAACAATAAAAAGGAAAATCCAGAGTATTGATTTGTTGAATTGATAATCTTTTTCCGTGTTTGCGATACCTTCTGAAGGTTCTCCTTTATTAATATCTGAAAAGTGAATTTCTTCCAATCCATAAAAATCGGGGAAATCTGACTCCAGACGGTTTCCTTTAAAATGAAGTTTTCCTTCTTCAATAAAAAGAGTTCCGAGGTTTTGAATTTCTAATATCTGCTCAGACTGAAGTTTTTTCTTCCAAAAATCGGTCTGTATCTGCAGTTCGTTTTCGGCAGCTTCCTTCGAAACTGCTTTCTGACTGCTGATGAACTGAACCAGATCATCAGACACAACCTGATAATCAGAATGAAACGCTATCCTGGTAGAAGGCGGAAGAATGCTTCCGTTTTCAGAATTGATGACTGCTTTAGAATTTTCCAGAGAAAATACACCAAACTTGGGAACTGTAACCGTTCCAAATTGTTTCAAATAGTCTAAAATGTAAGCTGAAATATTCATTTGGTCGCAAATTTATAACTTTTTCATGACTTTTTCAGAGATTTGTTTGTAATATAAACGATGGAATATCTCCCACAAATCCCACAGATCTGCACAGATTTTTCTTAAAAAATAAAAGTAAGGAATAAGGAATTTATGCCTTTTAAAGAATTCATCCGTGAAAATCTGTGAAATCTGTGGGAATGTATTATTTAGTTTAAAATAAAAAAAGACTGCCGAAGCAGCCTTCAAAAAAATCAATCTGAACTTTACTGAAATAGTTTGTCATATAAACGATGGAATATTTCCCACGAATCACACAGATCTGCACAGATTTTTCTTAAAAAATAAAAGTAAGGAATAAGAAATTTATGCCTTTTAGCCAATTCATCCGTGAAAATCTGTGAAATCTGTGGGAATGTATTAATTAAGACTGCCGAAGCAGCCTTCACAAAAATCAATCTGAACTTTACTGAAATAGTTTGTCATATAAACGATGGATTATCTCCCACAAATCCCACAGATCTGCACAGATTTTTCTTAAAAAATAAAAGTAAGGAATAAGAAATTTATGCCTTTTAGCCAATTCATCCGTGAAAATCTGTGAAATCTGTGGGAATGTATTATTTAAGACTGCCGAAGCAGCCTTCAAAAACATTAATCTGAACTTTACTGAAATAGTTTGTAATATAAACGATGGAATATCTCCCACAAATCACACAGATCTGCACAGATTTTTCTTAAAAAATAAAAGTAAGGAATAAGAAATTTATGCCTTTTAAAGAATTCATCCGTGAAAATCTGTGAAATCTGTGGGAATGTATTAATTAAGACTGCCGAAGCAGCCTTCAAAAAAATCAATCTGAACTTTACTGAAATCGTTTGTCATATAAACGATGGAATATCTCACACAAATCACACAGATCTGCACAGATTTTTCTTAAAAAATAAAAGTAAGGAATAAGAAATTTATGCCTTTTAGCCAATTCATCCGTGAAAATCTGTGAAATCTGTGGGAATGTATTAATTAAGACTGCCGAAGCAGCCTTCAAAAACATTAATCTGAACTTTACTGAAATAGTTTGTAATATAAACGATGGAATATCTCCACGAATCACACAGATCTGCACAGATTTTTCTTAGAAAATGAAAGTAAGGAATAAGAAATTTATGCCTTTTAGCCAATTCATCCGTGAAAATCTGTGAAATCTGTGGGAATGTATTAATTAAGACTGCCGAAGCAGCCTTCAAAAAAATTAATCTGAACTTTACTGAAATAGTTTGTCATATAAACGATGGAATATCTCCCACAAATCACACAGATCTGCACAGATTTTTCTTAAAAAATAAAAGTAAGGAATAAGGAATTTATGCTTTTAGCCCATTCATCCGTGAAAATCTGCGAAATCTGTGAAATCTGTGAAATCTGTGGGAATGTATTATTTAGTTTAAAATAAAAAAAAGACTGCCGAAGCAGCCTTCAAAAAAATTAATCTGAACTTTACTGAAATATAATGTAGTGAAATGGTGTCTATAGGATTATTGGATTTTCCAGCTGATACCGAACATAAAATTGGTTCCTGCCTGCGAAAAATAAACAGGACCATCATAAACATATCCGTTGTTTACATATTTCTGATTAAAAATATTATTTATCAAAAGCTTTAAAGCAATATCGTTTTTAGCAATTCTAAACTGATACTGTGCATTAAAATCGGTCAGAAAATAATCTTTCAGCTGTAGATCCTGAGTTTCTGTATTGTCTAAATACTGTTTGCCAACATACTGATTCATCAAAGCAAACTGGAAATTTTTAGCTGGATTGAATTTCAGACTCAAATTCGCAATTACATTAGGAGAAAAAGAGATTTCTGTATTTCCCAGATCGCTAACCAATTTTTTATTATCAATTCTGAAATCAATATTTCTGTTTTGGCTCAAACTTACATTTCCCGAAATTTCCCATTGTTTTGAAAGTTTCGCCAAAGCACCTATTTCTACTCCTCTTCTGTAGCTTTTCCCGGAATTGGTTCTGATGAATTCTCCGATATTGCTGATCTGTCCATTCAAAACCAGCTGATTCAGATAATACATATAATAAAGATTGGCTGTGAAAGCTACTTTTCCAAACTGTTTTTCCAGTCCGGCTTCAAAATCATGAAGTTTTTCAGATTTCACGTTATTGTTGGCAATTAAATCATCACGATTAGGTTCACGTTGTGCATGAGCATAAGAGATGAACACCTTTCCATTGTCCAGTCTATAATTGACGCCCGCTTTCGGATTGAAAAACAACCAGCTTTTCTTCAGATCCGCACCTTCGCCGTCTCCTGCCGTTATGATTTTGGTATCATAATCGATATTTCTCAATTGCAGATCTCCGAAAAATTCAAAATCATCTACTTTAATCAAAGCTTTTGCAAAACCTGCCACTTCATTTTTCACAGAGCGGTTTCTGTAATACTCATGCCCCTGAATCTGCGGAACAAAAACATCGGTCACATTTCCGTAATGTCTTCCGTAATATTGATTTCCCACCACTCCGAAATTCACGTCCACATTTTCAAATTTTCCGTAAAGGGTAGAAACAATTCCGTAGAAATCATTATTCAGCCATTTTTTTCTGATAAAATCAGAATCTTTGTCTCCCATTAAATTTGGCAGACTGTATCTTGCGTAGGGATCTCCTTGTTTGTAATTTTCGTAATATCCTCTTCCTTTTGTATAATGCAAGGTAGTTTCGAGATTCCATGTTTCATTTAATCCCTGCTCCCAAAGCAACTGATAATGGTTTTGTCTGTAATTATCGGTTTCATTGTCGTAAAAGCCAACAACATTTTCCCAGTCTGCATCATATATTGCACCGGAAACATTGTATTTCGGGTTGGTTTCCCACGTTTTTCTGTCGACACCGTTCCATGCCTGATATGTTTTTTCTTTCCCGCCAAAAGCCATCATACGGATTTTGGTTTTTCCCTCTTCAAACAGCGCAGTAAAGTTGTAGGAATTTAAATCTGAAAAAGCTCGGTCTATATATCCGTCTGAGTGAATACCTGTATATCTTCCCATCACAGAAAGCCTATTTTTCCAGAATTTACCCGAACCTACTTCAGCAGAATACTTATAGGTATTAAATGATCCGTAACTGTCGTCTGTTTTCAAATAAAATTTCTCTTCCGGATCTTTAGAAATCACATTGATGCTTGCTCCAAAGGCAGAAACACCATTATTGGAAGTTCCCACTCCTCTTTGAATAACGATCTGTGAAGCAGAACTCGTCAAATCCGGAACATTAACAAAGAAAGTTCCCTGACTTTCAGAATCGTTGAACGGAACGCCATTCATCATCACATTGATTCCTCTTCCTGCAACACCACGGATTCTGAAACCGGTGTAGCCCACTCCGTTTCCGGCATCGGAGGTGGAGATAATGGAGGTTTGATTTTTTAAGAGAATGGGTAAATCCTGTCCAAGATTTCTGCTGTCGAGATCTTTCTGTACATTGATGATCTCTTTGGCAACTGGCAGTCTTTTGGTGAAGTTGACCGCTTCAATTTCTCTGATTTTCAGAGAATCGGTGTTTTGAGTCTGTGCAAAACTCAGAGAACTTGCAGTAAGTCCTAAAAAAAACAATCCTTTCATTCTTATAAATTTTTAAAATTTAATGGAATAAAAGGGGCGATTAAAAAATGTAACAATTTGAAAACTTTACAATGTAGCAATGCCGAAACATTGGTGAACTGGTACATTTATAAATTGGTACATTTACAAAGTTCCCTAAACAGCATTATCTGTTCCAGGTTCATTGGGTATAATCTCAGCCCCCATTGGAGCACCCCTTTAATTTCGCTGCAAAACTACAACAATTTAATGATTTTCCAAATTTAATAAGATTTGTTATTGCTATCAATATAATAATAGTTGATATCGTCTTTTGTCACTTCAAACATTTTACCCAATTTCCAACTGTAGTTTCTCTTAATATCAGAATATTCAAAGGGAATGATGATGTTGTTGTTCACATCAATAACACCGAATTTATCTTTTTGTGAAGCTACAATCATGGGATTCGACAAATCGTCTCCTTCAAGAATATGGAGGTAATCGTAGGCCGGATAAATTTTAAAATGAGAACGGTCTGAAGGATTGCTGAATTTTGAATCTTCGATAACTCCGTATCGCCCATTCAGAATATATGCGTGGAAAAGTTGTTTCTTAAACTCCAGAGTACATTTTCCCAGATCTGCATTTTTATACTCGTATACTTTTTTACCCGTCTGATCGATTCTGTAGGCAATATTGTTTTTCTCCACCGTCGCAAATTTTGCCGTGCCAAATTTTTTAACTTTTGGATTCGGAGAGTTTAAAAGATTGCAGTCTTCTGCAAAAAACATCGCAATGTGGTATTCGCGTGCAATAATGATTTTCCCTTTCTGATTAACATATCCAAAATAATCGTTCTTTTTTTGAGGAATTAACAACGGAATGTTTTCATTAATTGCTATCAGATTGTTTTCCGAAGCAGTGTTAACAGAAGGCTTTGAAGTGTTTTTTTTATTTAATAACTGATTATTTTTCAAATTTTTAGACTGAGAAAATACACTTATAGATAAAAAGATAAAAATAAATCCCGTAATTTTTTTCATAACCAGTCACGTTCAAAATGTCTGCCAAAAATAGAAAATATAAAATTCATATTTATACAGAATCTAAATAATTTAAACCTGAAAAAATAGTAAAAATTTGTATTTTTGGGAGCATTTTTAAATGTTTGATAATTGTGGGATATGAAAGACTTTAATTTTTGAGAGTAACACATCAAAAAACCTCACAAACGTTTTATCCGAAACAGTTTTACTGCTTGTATAACAGGCGAAATCACATTTTCAGAAAATTCTTTATTCTGACTTTCGGAACCGAACATTAGCTCACGTTCTAAAAATGGTGCAGATAATTTGTTTGAAGTATTTTGTATATAAATGACTGCTTCAGTTTTACAAATCTGCTGTTAACTTTTGAAAAAGAACTTCTATTTATGAATATTTATCAGGATTACATCCAAGAGATTGAAGAAAGAAAAAGCCAGGGTCTTCATCCAAAACCTATTGATGGTGCAGAATTATTAAGTGCAATCATTTCGCAGATTAAAGATTTGGATCATGCACACAGAGAAAACTCTCTTCAGTTTTTTATTTATAACGTTTTACCGGGAACCACAAGTGCGGCGAATGTAAAAGCTCAGTTTTTGAAAGAAATCATTCTGGGTGAATCTTTAGTAAAAGAAATTACTCCCGCTTTTGCTTTTGAGTTGCTTTCTCATATGAAAGGTGGTCCTTCAATCAAAGTTTTGCTGGATCTGGCATTGAGTAATGATGCTGCTATCTCAAAAGAAGCTGCAAGTGTTCTTAAAACACAGGTTTTCCTTTATGAAGCAGACACAGACCGTCTGAAAGAAGCTTTCCACAATGGTAACGAAATTGCAAAAGAGCTTATTGAGAGCTATGCACAGGCAGAATTTTTCACACAGCTTCCGGAAGCTCCCGAAGAAATAAAAGTAGTAACGTATATTGCCGGAGAAGGTGATATCTCAACCGATTTGTTATCTCCCGGAAACCAGGCTCACTCAAGATCTGACCGTGAACTTCACGGAAAATGTATGATGTCGCCACAGGCTCAGGAAGAAATCAAGGCTTTACAGGCACAACATCCTGATAAAAGTGTAATGCTGATTGCTGAAAAAGGAACAATGGGTGTAGGATCTTCCAGAATGTCCGGTGTAAATAATGTGGCACTCTGGACGGGTAAACAGGCAAGTCCTTACATTCCTTTTGTAAATATTGCACCCATTGTAGGCGGAACAAACGGAATTTCTCCTATTTTCCTTACCACTGTGGATGTGACAGGAGGAATTGGTATTGATCTCCAAAACTGGGTAAAAGTGCTGGATGCAAACGGAAACCCGATCCGTAATGAAAACGGAGAACCGATTCTTGAAGAAAAATATTCCGTTGCTACGGGAACGGTTCTTACCATTAATACGAAGACCAAAAAATTATACAACGGCGATCAGGAGCTGAAAGATATTTCTAAATCTTTTACCCCACAAAAGATGGAGTTCATCAAAGCGGGTGGTTCTTATGCTATCGTTTTTGGTAAAAAATTACAAACCTGGGCATCAAACATTTTAGGAATCGAAATTCCTACAGTGTATGCTCCTTCCAAAGAAATAACAAAAGAAGGCGTTGGTCTTACTGCTGTTGAAAAAATATTCAATAAAAATGCGGTTGGTTTAGCACCGGGAAAAGTTTTGCACGCTGGTTCAGATGTACGTGTGGAAGTTAATATCGTGGGTTCGCAAGATACTACAGGTTTGATGACTGCGCAGGAATTAGAATCTATGGCAGCAACAGTTATTTCTCCTATTGTTGACGGAGCGTATCAATCCGGTTGTCATACCGCTTCCGTCTGGGACAAAAAAGCTCAGGCAAACATTCCGAGACTGATGAAGTTTATGAATGATTTCGGTTTAATTACCGCTCGTGACCCGAAAGGTGAATACCATGCCATGACGGATGTTATCCATAAAGTTCTGAATGATATTACCATCGACGAATGGGCAATCATCATTGGTGGAGATTCTCACACGAGAATGTCTAAAGGTGTTGCTTTCGGGGCAGACTCCGGAACCGTTGCACTTGCTTTGGCTACAGGAGAAGCTTCAATGCCGATTCCTGAATCTGTAAAAGTGACCTTCAAAGGAGATATGAAACAACATATGGATTTCCGTGATGTGGTACACGCAACTCAATTGCAGATGCTTCAGCAATTTGGAGGCGAAAATGTTTTCCAGGGAAGAATCATTGAGGTTCATATCGGAACGCTTCCTGCAGATCAGGCATTTACATTTACAGACTGGACGGCTGAAATGAAGGCAAAAGCGTCTATCTGTATTTCTGAAGATGATACCTTAATCGAATCTTTGGAAATTGCAAAAAGCAGAATCCAGATTATGATCGATAAAGGAATGGATAACCACAATCAGGTTCTTCAGGGCTTAATCAATAAAGCAAACAAAAGAATTACAGAAATTAAATCTGGAGAAAAACCAGCTTTAACACCGGATTCTAATGCTAGTTATTACGCAGAAGTAGTGGTTGATCTGGATGTTATCACAGAACCAATGATTGCCGATCCGGATGTGAACAACGAAGATGTTTCCAAAAGATATACCCACGACACCATCAGAGATCTTACTTACTACGGAGGTGACAAAAAAGTAGATCTTGGTTTTGTAGGATCTTGTATGGTTCACAAAGGCGATTTGAAAATTGTTTCTCAGATGTTGAGAAATATAGAAAGACAAACAGGTAAAGTAGAATTCAGCGCACCGCTTGTTGTTGCCGCTCCTACTTATAATATTATTGATGAACTGAAAGCTGAAGGTGACTGGGAATTGCTGGAAAAATATTCAGGTTTTGAATTTGACGACAATGCTCCAAAAGGTGCGGCGAGAGTTGAATATAAAAATATGATGTATCTTGAGCGTCCAGGCTGTAACCTTTGCATGGGAAATCAGGAAAAGGCAGAAAAAGGAGATACCGTTCTGGCGACTTCTACCCGACTTTTCCAAGGAAGAGTGGTAGAAGATTCTGAACGCAAAAAAGGAGAATCTCTTCTGGCTTCAACTCCTGTTGTGGTACTTTCTGCAATTATGGGAAGAATTCCTAGTATTGAAGAATACAAAGCGGCTGTAGAAGGAATTGACTTAACAACTTTTGTTCCTTCTATCAAGGAATTGGTCACTGTTGGTCATTAACAAAAATTCAAAAAACCCTTTATATATAGGGGATTAATCCAATTAGCCTTGTCGGGATTTAAAACCCTGACAAGGCTTTTAAGTAAACAGAATGAAAGATTTTAATCCAGACGGATCAAAATCTTTCATTTTTTTGTTTAGAATGTTTCCAATTAAGGGGGAACTTATTTATTTTGACTTAAATCAATCATCCGATTTTATTTTTTTCCTTAACTTGATAGAAATAAAATATACCCATCATTCATCAGAAATATTCTTTTAACCGATTGAAGGAACAGAATTTGATGAATAGATATGAAATAATTTTCAATTCTAGATTTTTGCCTATTTCATAAGTCAGGATTTATTTGATTGATCGTTGAATAGAATTAATTTTCAATGCGCTCGATGACTAAATCAATAGATTATGATTCATAAGATATGGTTTAAATCTAAAATTATTAAACAGTAAAAAATAAATTAAGATATGACTTTCGACATTGACATGATCAAAAAAGTGTACGAGCGTTATCCTGAACGTATTGCAATCGCAAGACAAATTACAGGAAAGCCATTAACACTTTCAGAAAAAATTCTTTACACCCATTTATGGGAAGGAAATGCAACACAGGAATATGAAAGAGGAAATTCATATGTGGATTTTGCTCCGGACAGAGTTGCCATGCAGGATGCTACTGCACAGATGGCCCTTTTACAATTCATGCAGGCAGGAAAAGCAAAGGTTGCGGTTCCTTCCACTGCCCATGCAGACCACCTTATTCAGGCGAGAGTAGGTGCACAAGCAGATTTGCAGGAGGGAATAAATAAAAATTCAGAAGTTTTCAATTTTTTAAGTTCTGTATGTGATAAATATGGAATCGGTTTCTGGAAACCGGGAGCCGGAATTATTCACCAGGTTGTCTTAGAAAATTATGCTTTCCCTGGAGGAATGATGATCGGTACAGATTCTCATACGGTGAATGCAGGAGGTTTAGGCATGGTTGCCATCGGAGTGGGTGGTGCAGATGCTGTAGACGTAATGGCAGGAATGGCGTGGGAACTTAAAATGCCAAAACTAATTGGGGTAAAACTAACCGGTAAAATGTCCGGCTGGACTTCCGCAAAAGATGTTATCCTGAAAGTAGCAGGTATTCTTACCGTAAAAGGAGGAACCGGCTGTATCGTAGAATATTTCGGTGAAGGAGCCCAATCTCTTTCAGCGACAGGTAAAGGAACCATCTGTAACATGGGTGCAGAAGTTGGTGCCACCACCTCTACTTTCGGATACGATGATTCTATGAGACGATATCTGGCTTCTACGGGAAGACAGGATGTGGTAGACGCTGCAGATAAAATTGCAGAACATTTAACAGGTGATGCAGAAGTATATGCAAATCCTGAACAATATTTTGATCAGGTAATCGAAATTAATTTATCCGAATTAACTCCACATTTGAACGGACCTTTCACTCCGGATTTAGCGACTCCTGTTGCTGAATTTAAAGAAAAGGCTTTAGCAAACGGATGGCCTATTGAAGTTGAATGGGCATTAATCGGATCTTGTACCAACTCATCTTATGAAGATCTTTCCAGAGCAGCTTCTATCGTTGAAGATGCTGTTGCGAAAGGTGTTAAGCCGAAAGCTATTTTAGGAATTAACCCAGGTTCTGAACAAGTGAAATTCACAGCAGAAAGAGACGGATTTTTAGATTCATTCAGAAAATTTGAAAACGCAAGAATTTTCACCAATGCGTGCGGACCTTGTATCGGCCAATGGGACAGAGAAGGCGCTGATAAAGGAGAGAAAAACTCTATCATCCATTCTTTCAACAGAAATTTTGCTAAAAGAGCAGACGGAAACCCGAATACTCACGCATTTGTAGCTTCACCGGAAATGGTTGCTGCCATTGCCATCTCGGGAAGATTAGATTTTAATCCGATTTCCGACACATTAACGGCTGAAAACGGAGAACAAATAAAATTAAACGAACCTCAAGGTTTTGAATTGCCATCAAAAGGATTTGCAGTAGATGATAACGGCTACCAAGCTCCATCTGCAGACGGATCTTCAGTTGAGGTGAAAGTAAGCCCTACTTCAGACAGACTACAGTTATTGGAAGAATTCCCGGCTTGGGATGGTAAAAATATTACAGGAGCGAGAGTTTTAATTAAAGCTTTCGGAAAATGTACAACCGACCATATTTCTATGGCAGGACCGTGGTTGAAATACAGAGGTCATTTAGATAATATCTCAAACAACATGTTGATTGGTGCTGTAAATGCTTACAATATGGAAACCAATAAGGTTAAGAATCAACTGGATGGTACTTACGGTGAAGTTCCGGCTGTACAGAGAGCGTATAAAGCGGCAGGAATTCCTTCGATTGTCGTAGGAGATCAAAACTACGGTGAAGGTTCTTCCAGAGAACACGCTGCCATGGAGCCTAGACATCTTGGTGTGAAAGCGGTTTTGGTAAAGTCTTTTGCAAGAATCCACGAAACCAACCTGAAAAAGCAGGGAATGCTGGGATTGACATTTGCAGATGAAACTGATTATGACAAGATTCAGGAAGATGATGTTGTCAACTTCTTAGATCTGGATCAGTTTGCACCCGGAAAACAGCTGACTTTAGAATTCCTACATACTGATGGAACCAAAGATACAGTAATGGCAAACCACACGTACAACGCTCAGCAAATCGATTGGTTTAAAGCAGGTTCTGCTCTTAATCTTATTAAGCAACAGGAAAATTAATATCTGTTTTTTTAAATACAAGACGCCTCACAAAAATTTGCGAGGCGTTTTTTTTAACTTTTAAGAATTAGAGAAGCTGTTAATTCACATCAACATTTTGTGCCGGTTTGTTCTTTTCAGGGTTTTTTGGCAATGTTATTTTCAAAACGCCGTTTTCATAAGATGCAGAAGGATGATCTACCAGAACCTTATCCGTAAGCTGGAAACTACGTTCAAAAGAACTTTGATACACTTCCTGATGTAAGAATTTCTGATTTTGACTTTCCTCAGGATTTTTATAGGAAATTGTAAGCAGCTGATCTTTTACCGTCACTGTAAAAAGAGTTTTATCCAAGCCTGCAGCATACAATTCTATAATAAAATTATGATCATCTTCTCTTATATTTGCTCTTTTGTAGCTTCCCATTTTTTTGGCAAACATTTCTTTCAGAGGATGATTATCTCCCATAAACTGCTCGCCGAATCTTTTCCCAAATCCTCTTTTCCCAAATAGTCCGCAATAATCAGATTTTCTGAATTGTTCCTGTGTATTATTTTGTTGTGTATACATTATTTTATTGTTGTTTGTAATTGTTTATTTTTAAAATCTTAACGGGTTTATCGAACTGGAATAATTGCAAGATTCTCGCTTTTCACTTGTGAAAATACCGGATCGCTCTGTCTGGTCATATATTCCGGAAAAGCATGATTCTTATATTGTCCTCTGCCTATATTTTCTCTTTTTTTGCCTGCAAGTTTCATAATTACAGCTGCAATTCCTGTAAGAAGCAATCCCGCAAAAAGTAATTTGAAAACTGTAGCTAAGATCAATGTTGCGATACCTGCCAATACTGTTACTCCTAACAATCTAGGAAGTATAAATTTAATTTTATTCATTGTTTTTGATTTAATTTATTAAACTATTTTTTTTATCTGTTTTAAATAATGACGGATTCAATTTGTTTTTACTTTATTTTTTTTAAAACCAAATAACCCGTTTTTATATAGGACGGACAAAGAACTGCTTTACCTGAAAATTGGTCAATAATTTTTCACAATAAATATAAAACACTGATTAACAATGAAGTTAATTCATCACATTCGTTTCGCATCATTACGAAACTTCCCAAAAAAGAAAGAAAAGATTTTATATCGGCTCTGTTGGTGAATGCAACTGACTTTATGGCTTATAGAAAGAATTCTTGTACAGCCCGTATTAAATATACTTTTTATAGTAAAGGCTTTAAAAATTTGAGTAGTGAATATACCGATAAATGAAAGGCGCTGTAGAAAGACTTCACTTATTAAAATAGCAATGCGGTTTGTTTGAAAACAGATTCCGATATGAATCTGAAAAGAAATTTAGCCTGCAAAAAAGCGACACCTTCTTCGGCAAAGTGGATTCTGGAACAAATAAAAATAAACAATCATTTCATTTTTTCTAAAAAAACAGCTCTGTACATATCTCCTACAGGAACTTCATGGTCGGAAGTAAGCGTCACTTTCTTTGAACTTAAGCTTTTAATTTTATTTAAATTAATGATAAAAGATTTGTGGATACGAAGGAAATAATCCGGAAGCTGGTTTTCAAGAGATTTTAAACTATCCAGAATAATATATTCCTGGTTTTCCGTTTTTATATTGACATAATCTTTCAGACTTTCTACATAAAGAATTTCATCAAAATTAATGCGATGCTGCTGTCCTGAAGATTTTACAAAGAAATGAGAATTCTTTTGACTTTCACTGACAGAGAACCGTTCCTGAGCTTTTAAAGCAGTTTTGTAAAAACGTTCAAACGAGATTGGTTTTAAAAGATAATCAACAATATGATAATCATATCCTTCCAAAGCATACTCCGAATAAGCGGTTGTTAAAACATACTTCTGTTTGTCGCCCAGGATTTTCATGAAATTAATGCCTGTAAGTTCCGGCATCTGAATATCCAGAAAAACGAGATCCGATTCATTATTCTGAATATATCCTAATGCATCTACCGGATTTTCGGCAGAGAAAACCAATTCCAGGAATGGTACTTTCTGCACATAGTTTTCCAGAAGGGAAATCGCCAGAGGTTCGTCGTCTACAACAACACATTTAATTTTATTCATTTCGCAAATCAATTTTAAGATCGACGATAAATTCTGTTTCCGAGCTTTCAATATTCAGCTCATGTTTATTCGGGTATAAAATAGCAAGACGTTTTTTTACATTTTCTATACCGATACCGGAGAGTGAATCTTTCATTTTGTCACGCTTATAATTTAAAAGGTAAAAATGCAGAATTTCATTCTCATCTGAAAGTTTCATCTCAAATCCTTTATTGCGAAAATCTCCATGCTTGAAGGCATTTTCTACAAAAGGAACCAGAATCATCGGGGAAATATTTAATTTCGGATGATTCATATTTTTTTCTATTTTTAATAATTCCGGATTTTTGATTCTCAGTTTTTCAAGTGCCGTCAAACTATCAATATAGCCAATTTCTTTATCAAGAGAAATGAAGTCTTTTTCCAGATCTTTTGTGCTGTATCTCAACAATTGACTCAGTTCTTCTATCGCAGGTAAAGCTCTCTCCGAATTCTGGTAGACAAGGGAATAGATATTATTCAAAGAATTGAAGATAAAATGAGGGTTGATCTGTGTTTTTAAAGCCTGTAATTCCGCATTCTTCTTAGCTTTCACCAATTCTGTTTTTTCAATTTCCGCCTTTATAAAATATCTGAAAAACCAGAATGTTGTACTGATGAAGATGGTGGTACTGCTGTAAAAAATATTATCAAAGTAATAAAAAATAAACTTCGTTCCTTCTGCATAGTTTCTGATCCCGAAGAAAGCTGGCAAAAGAATCTCTTCCATACCATACCGAACGATTACAAAGCAACTTGCACTCAGAAAAAATACAATGACCGATTTGTAAATTTTATCCCCGTCAAAAAACTTAGGAACAATCACAAAGTAATTGATATAGAAACAAATGATACTCGTAATGAAAAAAGTGATATTAAAGATAGTTTTTATAGAATTGAACGCGAAATAAGGAATGATAACAGACCCCGTTACATAGATCGTCCAGAAGAAAATATGCAGATAAAGTAGTTTATTGATTTTCATGTTTGAGTAATTATTGTTTAAGGCCTGGAATGATGATCATTACTATCTGCATTGCCCATCCCAACACTTTTACAGAACAAAAATAGATTTTTCCTGAAATTGATGATGTGTTTTTCGACAAACAAATCATTTTTCCCGATGAAAGACAATTGAGGCGATTTTATCTTGGGTTGATCGAAACGCTCTTTTTTCTCGTCCATTCAAATAATAGTTTTGTCAAAAAAAATAATCTTATGAAAACATTACTGTCTTCTCTTTTACTTTGCCTGTCAATAGTAATTTCTGCACAAAAGAAACCTTCGGAATATTTTACCAACCCAAAAACTAAAGTTCTGGTGGTAGGATCATTTCATTTCGACTATCCCAATCTTGATGCCCATAAAACTGACAAAAATGATCAGGTAGATGTTTTGGCGCCAAAAACAGCAAATGAAGTGACAGAACTCATTCATTACATTAAAAAATTTAAACCAACAAAGATTGCTATTGAAGCATGGCCTAATTGGAATGCGAACCAAAAACTGAAAGAATATAAAGAAGGCCAACACAAAGAGAAGAGAGATGAGCGTTACCAGATTGCAATGCGCATCGCAAAAGAAATGAATCTGAATGAATTGTACAGCATAGATGCAAATTCTGTTTTGGATGATCTAGGAGAAAGATTTGGTAAAAAAGATTCTATGTACTTCAAAAATATGAGCGAAGAGTATGACTTTTTAAGCAATGATGATATTTCAAAACAGTATAATGATTTTTTTAAAAACTCTGAAAGGAAAAACTTCAAATCAATTCTAGATCTTTTCAAATTTATGAACAGCAAAGAATACCATAAATATGAATACGGCGCTTATCTGAGCGGAGATTTTAAGCTGAGAGAACATGACGGCGCAGATATGCTGGCTTTATACTGGTATGACAGGAATCTGAGAATGTTCAGAAATATTCAGAAAATTCCACATACGTCAGAAGACAGAATATTAGTCATTGCAGGCAACGGTCACGCTTCTGTTCTGAGACAATTATTCACCTCATCTCCGGAGTTTGATTATATAGAATTTGATTCATTAAAATGAGATATAAAATTCCGCTCCTGTAACAAATATCTATTTTCAGCGTCTAACAGTATAACGATATTATGAAATGAAAAAAACTATACTGACTCTTTCTATTGCAGCTTCTGCATTCAGTTTTGCACAAGAAACCAAGGACAATAAAGAGACCAAAATAAAGGAAAAGGAAATAGAAGCGGTAGTCATGACGAAAACCAAAAAAGCTGTCGAGCAGAAAGCCGACCGTACTATTTTTGACTTTTCGGAACAGCCTTATCTGAACAACGGAAACGTACTGGAAGGTATTAAAAAACTTCCCGGTCTTGTTTCTACAGATATTGCAGGAATGATGTATCAGGGGAAAGTACTGGATGTGTACCTCAACGGGAGACCACTGAATATTTCGAGCAATGAGCTCAATTCTTTTCTGGAAGGTATGCCCGCTAATGCTGTGGAGAAAATAGAAGTCATCACACAGCCCGGTGCAGAATTTCCGGCAACTTCCGGAGGAGCGATTATGAATATCGTTACCAACAAAAATGCAAACAAATATTTAACCGCCACGTACTCCGGAAACTATAATTTTTCCAATGAAGACAAACTGAGAAGCAGAACCAGCCATTCTCTAAATCTGAATGCAAGAAATAAACTGTTTGGATGGCAGCTAAGTGTAGGACAAAACTATCGTGAAAGCATGCTCACTTCCAATCAGGATGATCTTATGTTTGCGAATACCGACAGAATAGGAAGAGGATATTTTGCCAAATCCGGTTTAACATTTGATCTGGGCGAAGACAGGCTGTTGCTCAACTATGATATTTACCATAATAAAAATGATAATTACACTTTAAGCAATGGAGATGGTGAAATTAAAATTCTCAACTCACCGAATCCGGCGGATTTTTATATCAGAAATTTTAAATTTAATTCTTCTGATGCTGCCCATACCAATAATTTGCGACAGGAAGCGGTAGCAACTTATCAGGTTCGTTTTGATGATAAGCTGAAAAAACTAGATTTTCAGTTTGGGTACACCAAATCTGACAGCAAATTTGGTCAGGATAATAATTTCAGAAGAGGAAATTTCTTGGATGGCTTACAGGAAGCGATTCCAAATGCAGGAGGAAATATCCTGAGCAACAGTTCTGATATGAGAATTGCCAACTTTAAAGTGGATTATTCCCAACCGTTAAAAATCCTGGAAGAAGGAAAAGTAAGTTTCGGAGGACTCTACGAAAAGCAGAATTTTGACACCGAAAGCAAGGGCTTAACCAATCTGGAATATCAGAGACAGACTGCTTCCACCTATTTGGAATTTCAGGCAAAAATGAAAAAATTTGATTTCATTGCAGGAGCAAGAGCTGAAAACTATGACATTTCGGGGATTACCCGTCGAGATAGTGCCACGACTATTGTTCAGAAAGATCTCATTCCTTTTAATAAATTTAAAATCTTTCCAAATGCAAGTGTACAATACAATGTGATGAAGCAGGTATATGCACTGGCAAATTATAACAAAAAGATTAATCTTCCGAGTATTTCTGCGCTGAATCCCAATAACAGTACATTTCAGGGACCCAATACACAGGTAACGGGAAATCCTTTTCTTCAGCCAACCATTTTTGATAATTATGAAGTAAAAATTTCAGCATTTGATTACGCATTTATCGGCTACAGTGTGAGTAATGCAAAAAACCAGGTGGCGCAGATCATCAGAAGAGAAGGAAAAAACATCTTCAATGAGCAGGTGAATATTTCTGATATGAAAATTCATAACTTCAATGTGGGCCTGCCTATCCCATTTATGCTGTTTACAAAACCATTAAGCGAGATCATGAAGTTTGATTTTAATCCTGATAAAATTAATTTTATGTATCTGTACGCAGGATATCAAAAGCATGATATTGATCATTTAAAAAACAATGGTTTTTGGATTTTTAATGTAATGACTCAGATTCTTCTTCCGAAAGACATTAAAATGACGGCCAACTACAGTTATCTCACCCCGAGAGCAGGATATTTCTATTTTACCGCAGAAAAACCATTTAATAATTCTCTGGATATTACTTTAACTAAAAAGTTTATGAATAACCGATTAACGGTTTCTATTTTCGGAAACGATATTCTGAACGGACAGATCATGCAGATAAGAACCAATAATCCGGATGCAGGGCAAAGTCTTTTCATCAGAACTAAATATGACAGCCGAAATTTTGGACTTTCTGTGAACTATAAAATCCCTACAAAAAATAAACTGGCAAAAGAAGACTCTAATATTCTTAATAATAAAAAGGAAGAAACCGGCGGCGTAATGCAGCCGGGGCAATAGTTTTTCTTAAAAAAATTGCAGAAACAGAATCGGCTTCCCATTCAGGAAGCCGATTCTTTTAATTAAAAACTGAGTATATTATTTCTTAATTATCTTGATTGACTGCTGAGAGCCGTCTTTCATATCAAGCTGCAGAAGATAGATTCCGGCAGAGAGATCATTTAACCTTACAACCGCTTCCGGCTGATGGATCGTTCTCAGCAATTTCCCTGAAATATCAGCAACCCTGATGGTTCTTACCAATTCCGGTTGGCTGATGTTAATAAGTTCCGAGAAAGGGTTTGGATACACTTTTACGGCATCTCTTTTACCTATTTCCGAAGTCGAAAGACAGCCAGTATCTACTGTGGCAGTAACCATTGTTCTTGGTGATTCGCAAGAGGAAACAACCTGCCAATTATATAAATAATAGTAATAGATTGCTGATGCACCACTGGTATAGGCCGATGTGATTGAACAAACGCCCTGCACCGTATAAGGATAGGTAAATGTAGTTGTTACACTTTCTCTGATAATATTGGCAATGCCCGTTGCAGCAGTCACCACCAATCTGTGACCGTTTCCTGCAGGTACATTAAAGTTAAGAGGAACTGTATTTAAAAGTCCTGCTGGTGAAACATTGACATTCACGGTTGCCGTTTCCAAAGTAGTTCCCGCTGAATTTTTCAGAGCAATTGTTACCGTTCCCGTTGTATTGGTAGCATGCATCGGATAAATATCGATGGTCTGAAGCGTAAAACTGTTGATCGCATCAAAAACTAAACCTACATCATTAAATCCATTATTTCCTGAGGTTGAAACAGGACTTGTTTTTCCTGCAAAACCAGAAATCTGATTTTTCGCAGTTACCCAGTAATTTGTAGTTGCCGATAGGGATGGTGTTGTATAACTATTTGCTGTTCCTACTACATTTCCTGCAGTTGCAGCATCGTACCAGGTAAGTAAAGCTCCGGCTTCTGCCGTCGCAGATAATGTTGCCATATTATTAGGACATACTGTTGCACCTGCAGTAGACAAAATAACAGGAGGCTGGCACAAGGTATTAAAAGTCACAATCTGTGTCGTCCAGTTACTCAAACTACTGGAAGAACATCTGGATCTTACCCAAAAATAATATACTGTACTGGGTGAAAGCTGTGATATTGTTGCAGATGTTGTGGTATTTCCTGTTGCAGACGGCGGTGTAGAAGATGAAGGCGGTGTATTTGAAGTGCTGTAGTAAATATCATATCCATTCGCAGGAGCTGTAATGGAGGCCGTCCACTGAAGTTGCGCTGACGTAGAAGTGATGTTTGAAACAGTGATATTCGTTGGAGAAATACAATCAGGTTTTGTTTCCCAATATACGTCATCATAAAAATGACCCACCGCTGATGCACCATTATTTCTGATCGCCAGTCTTGCATTTGCAGGTACTGTAGTGGGAACAATCACCGTGTATTCCGAATTCTGAGCTGTATAAGAAGTGTTCAGAATATTGACAGTCTCAATATTTACAAACGTAGCAGCATATGCTGTATTAGTCACATATCCCACATCCAGAGACCCCGTAGCTGATGCTACTCTTGCTTTAAATCTCAACCAATGAGTTCCTGCATTGACATTGCTAAATGCCGGGAGCACTACAACTGTAGCATTGGCTGGTGTAGAAGTTGTCTGAAGCATATTTCTTGTACCAGATGCAGGTGTGGTAGAACTGATGCTCTGAGCTGTATTGGACGCTCCAACAATTCTCGCCCAGCACTCCGGCACGATATTTCCGGTTGCATAACTTTCAAAATTTTCAAACATAGAAGTTGCAGGCGCACATAATGTTTTAAAGGGAACCGTTGCTTTCCATACACTCTCGCCATTGGAACCGCCACAATTGGCTCGTACATAGAAAACATATTCAGTCTGTGGATTTAAAGATAAAGTTGCTGTAGGCGTATTTGTCGTAGTCCAGGTTGTTGGAATACCTGCATTAGACAAACCAACAGCATAGTCCCAGCTTGTCTCTGTTCCACCTGCAGTCCAGTTGGCTACTGCACTATTTGTTGTAATTCCTGAAATAACGGGAACAGAAGGTGCAGGACATGCAACTACATAATTAAACCCGATCACAGGTCTTCTGAAATCATTTCCTGTTAATGATGAACCCAATACACCTGTTGTTGTATTGATATATCTTGTAGTGTAGCTGTTGGTAGTGACTACACATGGCGATGTATATTCATATTGCCAGGTAGCACCTGTGGTGTTACCGGTATTCACATACTCCATCAAAAGCATAAGATTTGAAGTGCCGGAATAAGAAAAATTGCTTGAAAAACTAAATTCCTTCCAGCCTGAAGCTCCTGCAGTAGCAGTAACAGGACTAGAATCATACAACAAGGTAGCACCAGTTGTCTGAGTCGTCCAATCTATAATACCGGTTCCAAAATCTGCATTGGCCGTTTCTTTAAGATAAATTTTGAGATTGGGAGTTCCACCAAGGTCTGTGGATGTAAACTTTTTAAGAAACATAGAGTTAAGCTGCTTATTGGCAATACCTACCAACTGACTTGCAGGATAAATGACTGCTATCCGGCTCGTTGCGGAAGAATTGGCGGTACTGTTTAGCGCATACGTATTTGTACCCAAACTGGTACATGTTCCTGCTACCGGATACAATTGCGCAAAAAGCTGCTGTGACCCTGTGATCAACAGAAAAAAAGCGAGAGCAGAAAAAATTCTTCTGCATCTATCTATTTTCTGTTGTAAAGAAATTTTGTAGAAATGTTTCATATAAGTTTAAATTAGATTTAAACAAATTTAACATTTTTTTAGTACCACATCATTATATTATAAAAGTTCAACAATAAAAACAATTACAATCAATTATTGGTAAAATATTTACAATATGAATGTTTAATTTTAAAGCTATTCACATGCTCTCCAAATTGCATCATTCTGCGGAACAGGAGCTATAATGGTGATGTTTTCTTTAGTTACCGGATGATTAAATTCCAGTTTTCTTGCATGAAGATTGATTCCGCCGTCAGGATTGGAGCGGGATGCGCCATATTTCAAGTCACCTTTTATGGGAACACCTATTTTTGACAACTGCGCACGGATCTGATGATGTCTTCCGGTTTCAAGATCTATTTCCAAAAGAATATAATGGTCTAAATTCTTTATAACATGATACGTAAGAATAGATTCTTTGGCACCATCTGTGACTTTGGTAAAAACGATTGCCTTATTGTTTTTCTCGTTTTTCTTCAGATAATGTATCAGTCTCTGGCTTTGAGGAATCATTTCTTTAGCCACCACTGCCCAATAGGTTTTCTTGATTTCTCTGTTTTTTACCATTTGGGTAAGTCGGGAAAGTGCTTTGGAAGTTTTAGCATAAATCACCAAGCCCGATGTGGGACGATCGATACGATGAACCAGACCCAGAAAAACATTTCCCGGTTTATGATCTCTTATTTTTATGAAATTTTTAATGGAATCCAGAAGCGGTTCGTCTCCGGTTTTATCACCCTGCACGAGTTGTCCCACTTTCTTATTGATCACCAGAAGATGATTATCTTCATATAGAATCTGCTCTTCCATAGTTACTAACGCGATGCTGATCTGTTTGAAAATGAAATAATTACCCCTCCCAATAAACCAATTGTCTTAATGAAAGACAAATTAGAATCAATAGGTAAAAATGCACCGATAATACATAATGCTGCTGCACCGTACATTGGATATTTAAACTTTTCATTCAGAAGCAAAGGTGCCTGCAAAATAAAACTGAGACCTATTAAAAGATAAAACAGCTTTCGGGAAAGTATATCATTCACTTCTGGTGAGAACAAGTGAAACCATCCTACAACCAAGCATAATATGGCCAAAACAGAGATCACTCCCTGTGCCATCTGCAAATTGTTATTCTTCATTAGTAGCTTTCGTTTTGGTTAGGAAAATCAGAACTTTTCACATCCTTCACATATTGTGCGACTGCTCCTGTAATTTCTGTATATAAATCTAAATATCTTCGCAAAAACTTTGGAGAAAAACCTTTATTCATTCCCACCATATCGTGATAGACCAAAACCTGACCGTCACAATCTGCACCAGCTCCGATTCCTATGGTTGGAATAGTAATGCTTTCTGAAACTTTTTTAGCTAAATCTGCAGGAATTTTTTCTAAAACAACTCCAAAACAGCCCAATTCTTCCAGAAGTTGAGCATCTTTGATTAATTTTTCTGCTTCTCCTTCTTCTTTAGCCCTCACTTTATAAGTTCCGAACTGATAAATAGACTGCGGTGTCAATCCCAAATGTCCCATTACAGGAATTCCGGCATTGATGATTTTTTTAATCGATTTTGAAATTTCTTTACCGCCTTCAATTTTCACCGCATGAGCGCCGCCCTCTTTCATCATTCTTACAGCTGATTCCAACGCTCTGTCGGGATTACTCTGATACGTTCCGAAAGGAAGATCTGCAATCACTAAAGCTCTGTCTATTCCTCTTACCACACTTTGGGTATGGTAAATCATCTGATCCAGTGTGATGGGCAAAGTAGTTTCAAAGCCTGCCATTACGTTGGCTGCAGAGTCTCCGATCAGGACAGCATCAATTCCGCCCGCATCTACCATTTTTGCTGTAGTATAATCGTATGCTGTAAGCATTGTAATTTTTTCCTTATCGAATTTCATTTTCCGTAAGGTCTCTGTGGTAACTCTTTTAATTTCAGAATGAACAGACATAATAATAAGTATTATTTAAAGTTAAAAAAGTCGGCTTCCGCCGACTTGTATGTTGATCTATAAAACTACATGACCGAGTTTCATGAGTTTATCGTGATTCAGGATTTTGATGTTTCTGCCGTCCACTTCTATCAGACTGTCCTGTTTAAATTCGGAGATCAATCTGATGGCGCTTTCTGTTGCAGTACCGATGATATTGGCAATTTCTTCTCTTGTTAATGATATTTTGATAAACCCTTCAGGATCCGTACCCAGCTTTTGCTCCAGAAGGATTAAAATCTCTGCCAATCTCTCTCTTACCGTTTTCTGAGCAAGAAAAGTGATGGTATTTGAAGATTCTCCCAATTCATAAGATATTTTCTGAAGCATAATAAAGGAGAGCTTCGGATCTACTTCCAGAAGATCCATAAAGATATCTGCAGGAAGAAAAGTACATTCCACGTCTGTCATTGCCTCAGCTTTCGCCTGGAAATTTTCACCACACAGCAAGGCACGATAACCAATGATATCGCCTTCTTTGATAAATCTTAAAATCTGATCCTTACCAAAAGACCCGGACTTGGATAATTTTGCAGCACCTTTTTCTAAAACATACACTCCCTTAGGAATTTCACCATCATCGAAAATGATATCGTGTTTCTGAAAACTCAGCTTTTTTTTAGCATTCAGGTATCTTTCAAAATCGGTACTTGAAAGCCTCTCTTTGAAGGAATTATCGTTAAAAACCTTAGCAAATCTTTCTTCAATAGCAATCTGTTGTTCCTGCGACATTTTAGTATGACATTTATCACAAAAATAGAACATTTTAACTCGATAAACAAAAAAAAATGTTATAATTTTGTGAGTCAATAATTTATGAAGATGAGCGAGAACTGTTTTCATTGTGGGCAAGACATAGAAAAGGAGAGAATTTCTTTTGACGACAAAACTTTCTGTTGCAACGGTTGCAAATCTGTATATGAAATACTGAATATCAACAATCTAAGTAATTTTTACGAATTAAATAAAAAAGCAGGAATACGGCCAAACGATGAAAATTCTTCTCAGTTTGATTATCTGGACACTCCCGAAATTTTTGAAAAAATAACAGATTTCTCCGAAGGAAGCACGAGTCTTGTAACTTTTAAAATTCCTGTAATCCACTGCTCCTCTTGTATATGGCTTTTAGAGAGTTTGCATACTCTTCACAAAGACATCAAATATTCTCAGGTAAATTTTACCAGAAAAACCTTACAGATTTCTTTTAATCATAATGATTTAAAATTAAGCGAACTGGCTAAGTTTTTAACCAATTTGGGATACAAGCCCGCAATCAGCCTCGAAACGGCAGAAAAAAATGAAGATCATCTTGATAAATCTCTGTTGGTAAAACTTGCCATTGCCGGATTTGCTTTTGGTAACGGAATGTTTCTGGCATTTCCTGAATATATTGGCGGCGAAGATGTATGGATGCAGCATTACAAAGGATTATTCAGATTTTTAATGTTTATGCTTTCTATTCCGGTGGTACTTTATTCTGCTTCAGACTATTACAAATCGGCATGGTATGGTTTAAAAAATAAAATTGTAAACATTGATGTCCCCATTGTTTTGGGAATTTTTGTCTTGTTTTCAAGAAGCGTTTATGAAGTCGCAACGGATTACGGACCGGGATATTTTGACACCCTGTGCGGACTTTTATTCTTCATGCTTTTAGGCAAAATGTTCCAGAAAAGAACCTACAGCTCATTGTCTTACGACAGAGATTACAAATCTTTTTACCCTATTGCAGTCACCAAAGTGGATTTTGGCGGAAAACAGGAAAATATATTGCTTTCTGAAATTAAAATCGGCGACAGAATTCTGGTAAGAAACCAGGAAATCATTCCTGTAGATGCAATTCTGATTAATGGCGAGGGAAATATTGACAACAGTTTTATTACAGGAGAAAGCGAAAGCATCAGCAAACAGCCGGGCGACAAGATCTTCGCAGGCGGGAAACAAATTGGCTCATCTCTGGAACTGGAAGTCATCAAAAATGTAGATCAGAGTTACCTTACGCAGCTTTGGAATAAAGAGGCCTTTAAAAAACATGAGACGGGTTTAGATACTTTAATCAATAACATCAGCAAATATTTCACCTTCATTATTTTAGGAATTGCTTTAATATCAGGAATTTACTGGTCATTTATTGATTTAGAAAAAATGTTTCAGGTGATTTCTGCCATCCTGATCATTGCCTGTCCTTGCGCATTAGCGCTTTCCTCACCTTTTACTTTCGGACATATCATGAGAATTTTGGGCCGAAATAAATTCTATGTAAAGGATACTCTAACCATTGAAAAAATTTCAAAAATTGACGCAATTGTCTTTGATAAAACCGGAACAATTACGCAGAGAAAGAAAACCAATATTAAATTTGAAGGTTCTGAAATACCTGAATTTGATTTGATGAATATTAAAACTTTACTGAAAAATTCTAATCATCCTTTATCAAAATCGCTGTATGAATTCATAGAAATTAATGATGAGTATTTCCCGGTAGAAAATTTTGTAGAAATTTCCGGTAAAGGCTATGAAGCAAGCATTCGCGGAAACAGCTACAAAATCGGTTCTGCAAAATACAATCATCAGGAATCTAAAAATCTTGAAACGGCAGTTTACATCAGCAGGAATAATGAGTTTCTGGGTAAGTTTATTTTTAAAAATGAATACCGCGAAAATCTTAAAAACCTTTTCACAAAGCTGAGCTCGTATAAAATATTTATATTAAGCGGAGACAATTCTTCAGAAGAAAACCAGCTTAAAACTCTTATCCCGAATGTAAGTTCCATGGCCTTCAACCAAAGTCCGGAAGACAAGCTGAATTACATTCAGAATCTACAGAACAGCGGAATGAAAGTTGCGATGCTGGGAGACGGCCTCAATGATGCGGGAGCGCTGAAGCAAAGCAATGTAGGAATTGCCATTTCAGACGATACCAACAGCTTCACCCCATCATCAGACGTTATTATGAATGGTGAAAAGGTGTCCCAACTTGACGATTATTTAAATGTCTGCAAGGGGTCTATCACCATTGTAAAATTAACATTCGTAATCAGTTTTCTTTACAATATCGTAGGTCTCAGTTTTGCAGTTAGCGGACATATGTCGCCATTATTTGCAGCCATATTGATGCCGATAAGTTCAATCACAGTGATTTCGTTTACTACACTTTCCACCTGGATCCTGGGTAGAAAATATTTCAGAAAAAGTGCTTAAACACGCTTATTTAGACTTGTTTTAAATTAGCAAGAAGCCGTATTTCGTGATTAATATCATTATTTTTCACTAATTTTGAAGCCCGTAATACTTTAATTTTGTTGTCTGATGGATATTCTATATTTAATGATCTTGTGCAGCGTTTCTTTGGCTGTAGTTTTTCTGGTCGTTTTTATAGTAAACGCCAGGAAAGGGCAGTTTGAGGATGATGAATCTCCTGCTGTGAGAATTCTTTTTGAAGACGAAATAAGAGAGGACAAAGAGGATTTGGGCGACAAAAATGATCAAGAGGAAAAAGAGAGAAAATAATAAAATTGAAGAAAAAAGTGAATAGTTAATATGGAGACACAAAAGTTTAGTTATGACAACAGTATTGTTAGGGCATTCCTATACGCGACCATAGTTTTTGGTATTATAGGATTCTTGTTCGGCCTTACTGCAGCATTGATGCTTTTCTACCCTGAGCTTCCTGAGTTTTTGTTCGGAACTGATGATACGACGATTAAAAGTCTATCATCCGGAGACATTTCGGGATTGATAAGTACGAATGGAGCATTTGGTTTTGGTAGAATAAGAATGTTACACACTTCCACAGTAATCTTTGCATTTGTATGTAATATTGTTTATGTGGGTGTTTATTACTCTACACAAAGACTACTAAAAACAAGAATGTATAGTGATACCCTGTCCTGGATTCATTTCTGGACCTGGCAGCTGATGATTGTAGCTACCTACATCACATTCTTTATGGGAATCAACACCTCAAAAGAATATGCAGAGCATGAATGGCCAATCGATATTTTAATCGCTATATCTTGGATTATCTTCGGGATCAACATGATCATGACGATCAGAAAGAGAAGAGTGAGACACCTTTATGTTGCAATCTGGTTCTATCTTGGAACTTGGGTTGCGGTTGCAATGCTTCATATCTTTAATAACCTTGAAGTGCCGTTATCATTTACAGGATGGAAATCTTATTCTGCCTACGCAGGAGCAAAGGATGCCATCGTACAGTGGTGGTACGGTCACAATGCGGTTGCTTTCGTATTAACGACACCGGTTTTAGGTTTAATGTATTATTTCTTACCTAAAGCAGCAGACAGGCCTGTATTTTCGTATAAACTGTCTATTATTCACTTCTGGTCATTGATTTTTGTGTACATCTGGGCTGGTCCTCACCACCTTCAGTATACTGCTCTACCGGCATGGGCACAGGCAGTGGGAACAGGATTCTCCATTATGCTTATTGCACCATCTTGGGGAGGAATGTTAAATGGTCTTCTTACCCTAAGAGGAGCATGGGATAAAGTAAGAGAAAACCCAATATTGAAATTCTTCGTGGTTGCAGTAACGTGTTACGGTATGGCAACTTTTGAAGGACCTTTGTTGGCGACAAAAAATATAAATAAAATCGGTCACTTTACAGACTGGGTTATTGGTCACGTACATTTAGGCGCATTAGGATGGAATGGTTTCATGGCATTCGGTGTGATCTACTATCTGGTACCTATCATGTGGAGAACAAAAATATGGTCTGTAAAATTAGCTAACTGGCATTTCTGGTTAGGTACATTAGGAATTATTTTCTATGCAGTACCAATGTATATCGCAGGATTTACGCAAGGTTTGATGTGGAAGCAATTTAATCCGGATGGGACTTTATTGTGGAAAAACTGGCTGGATACCGTTACTGCAATTATCCCTTACTACAAACTGAGATTCGTGGGAGGTTTATTCTACCTTTCAGGAGCATTATTAATGGTAGTAAATGTGTATGCTACTGTAAGAAAAGGATCATTCCAGAAAGAAGTTCCTGCAGAAGCACCGGCTTTGGCGAACATCGGAAACAAACGTAAAGAAGGAGAAGGCTTCCACCTTTGGCTGGAAAGAATGCCAATGTTGTTAACCGTATTGTCATTGCTTACCATTTCCATAGGAAGTATGGTAGAGATCATTCCTACTTTATCATTAAAGAAAAGTGTACCTGTAATTTCAGCAGTGAAACCTTATTCACCGTTAGAATTAGAAGGTAGAGATTTATATATCCGTGAAGGTTGTAACTCTTGTCACTCTCAGATGGTAAGACCATTCAGAGATGAGATTGTAAGATTTAACGGTAAAAACGGACAGTACTCTAAGGCGGGAGAATTCATTTATGACAGACCTTTCCTTTGGGGATCTAAGAGAACAGGACCGGATTTGCACAGAGAAGGTGGTAAAAACCCAAGTTCTTGGCATTACAAGCACATGTATAACCCAAGATCTACCTCTGCAGGTTCTATTATGCCTCGTTTTCCGTGGTTAATTGCCAATAATCTTGACAGATCAAAAATGGTAGATAAAATAACGTTGATGAAAAACACGTTTGATGTACCATACACCAAAGCACAGATTGATTCTGCAGATAAGTGGGCAGATAATCAGGCTGCGAAAATTGTAAAAGATATTTTCTCTGAAGCAGCAGATTTAAAAGCTGAATATGCGAAGAGACCAGACGTAAAACTGGAGAAAAAAGAAATTATCGCATTAATTTCTTATCTTCAAAGGCTGGGTACGGATATTAAAACTACAGAAATAAAAACTGCGAGTAATAACTAAAAATTAGAGCAATCATGATTCCTCAGAACTTTAAAGATATATTATCCAATACGGAAAACGCAGGTTTGTACCAGACTTTGGCTTTAATTTTCTTTATGCTGTTTTTCATCTCTTTAATCATATATGTCTTCAGCAGACCAAAGAAATATTACAGAGAAGAAGAAAATGCACCTCTTGGAGATGATGAAGATGATTTTAATTTAAAAAAATAACTATTCCATATGAAATTACCACACTCAGTGAGTCTTACAGAATACAGTGATTGTGGTAATTGCATATAATTTTAAACAATAAAAATTCACATATGAAACAAAGAACACCGGTTTTTGTAAACATTTTGATAATAACAGGACTTCTTATCGTTTTTTATTATTTGTTTGTACAAAGCTATACGTTTTTAGCTTCACCATATTTCTGGGGAACTGTAGTGATCAGTGCAATTTTAGCATACATTCATAGTGCAATCGGGGATTTGATTGAGAACAATAAATTCAAAAAATTAACCGCAGAAGAGAAGTCGGCTTATCTTAATGAAAAGAAGATTCCTTTCTTAAAAAGACAGTATGACGCTGCTTTTAAGAAACAATCTGAAACTGAAGAAAAAGATATTCTTATCGATCATGGTTTCGACGGGATTATGGAACTTGATAACCAATTGCCAAAATGGTGGTTAGGATTATTCTACTTCGGAACTGTATTTTGTGTTGTTTATATCTGTGCCTATTCTTTTACAGATTTTGCACACCCGATTACCGAATATGATGCGGAGTACAAAGAACAAATGGCAGCAGTTACCGCTTATAATGAAAGCCAGCCGCCAATTACCATAGAAACTGCAGTATTTTCTGAAGATAATATTGCCGCAGGTGAAGAAATCTTCAAAAGCAACTGTGTATCCTGTCACTCGGAAGGTGGTAAAGGAGGTATAGGACCTAACCTTACAGATAACTTCTGGCACAACCAACCTGAGAAAACATTATTCAAAAACGTATTCCACGTTGTAGAAAATGGAGTAACAGGAACAGCAATGCAGGCTTGGGGTAAAAACGGAGTCTTAACAGGTGCAGATATTCAAAATGTTGCAGCCTTCGTATACCATATCAACCAGGAACTTCCTCCTATCACTACAGACAAAGGCGGAGCACCAGCTTATGGTGACGAAGCAAAGTGGGAGAAACAGTAGTAATTAAAACTTAAAAATATATGATAAAACATAATTTGTTATTAGATTAAAAAATAGTAACGAATTATGTTTTTCTTTTTTTTAAATCAAAACCAAACAGACAATGTCAGATAAAGAAGTAGAAATTCTACGCGGCGGACAGGGGCAGGTTTTAGATCCTGAAACCTATAGAGACTCTATAGGTACAATGGAACAATCCGGAAAAAGAAAATGGATTTTTCCTAAAAAACCAAAAGGTAAATATACCAACTACAGAAATATTGTCAGCTATCTATTACTGGCGGTTTACTTTACGGTACCTTTTATAAAAATAAACGGTAATCCTTTCTTTTTATTCAATGTAATAGACAGAGCGTTTTTCATTATCGGACAGCCTTTTTATCCGCAAGACTTTTTTATACTTACTTTAGGAGCTATCGCTTCCCTGATATTCATAATCATTTTCACCATCGCCTTCGGAAGAATTTTCTGCGGGTGGATTTGCCCTCAGACCATTTTTATGGAATCTATTTTCCGTAAGATTGAATATGCCATCGAAGGGGACCGCAATAGGCAGATGAAACTCGACAGGCAGGAATGGAACAGTGAAAAAATATGGAAAAGAGGCCTGAAATGGTCAATATATGTTGTGATTTCATTAATTATCACCCACTTCATGTTTATGTATATTGTGGGATATGAAGAGGTTTTGAATATTATTTCACAAGGCCCTTTTGCCAATCCTACCAATTTTATTGTAATGATTCTTTTTACTGCTGCTTTTTACTTTGTATTTGCATGGTTCAGAGAGCAGGTCTGTACCCTAGTTTGTCCTTATGGAAGATTGCAGGGAGTTTTAATTGATAAAGAAACCATCAACGTCTTTTATGATTTTAACAGGGGTGAAAACCGATCAAAATGGAGAAAAGGAGAAGACCGTAAAGCAGCTGGCAAGGGCGATTGTATCGACTGCTACCAGTGCGTCGTTGTTTGTCCTACCGGAATCGACATCCGAGATGGGCAACAGCTGGAATGCATCAACTGTACGGCTTGCATCGATGCCTGCGATGAAGTGATGGAAAAAGTGGGCCTTCCGAAAGGTTTGGTCCGTTATGCATCAGAAAAAGAAATAGAAACAGGAGCACCCTACAAATTTACAGGAAGAATGAAAGGCTTTGCTGTTGTATTGGTTGTTCTGGTAGGATTTTTAGGATTTTTACTTTCCAGCCGCGGCGATATGGAGGCTAAATTCATCAAACCGGCAGGAAGCACTTTCTTTGTACGGGAAGGTAAAATTACCAATACCTATAACTATACTTTTTTGAATAAAACCAACAACAAAAAAATTGTTACCATTAAAGTAATAGATCCTGCAAAAGGAGAAATCAGCTACAGTGCATCAAGCAGGATCACAGTAGAAAGAGATAAAATCACCAAAGGGACCATCAACATCAGTTTTCCGGAAAGTGCTATGAAACTTTCCAAACAGAATATTACCATCGGAGTTTACGATCTGAATGGTGAACTGGTAGATTCATATAAGACTTATTTTGAAGGACCATTTAAATTACAATTTTAATTTTTTTTAAAGATGAAAAATTTCACTTGGGGACACGGAATTATATTGGCGCTCGGCTCATTTATCATATTCATCCTATCGATGCTGTTTCTCTTTCCGAACGGTCAGAAAAATTCGGAAATGGTAACCGACAAATACTATGAGGAAGAACTTGAATATCAGTCTGTAATTGATGCCAAGAAAAGAGCAGATACCATTAAAGAAAAGCCTGCGTTTTCTCAGAATGCAGAAGGAATCAGAATGACATTTCCGAAAAACATTAACAATACCAATGCAGATATTAAGTTTGTGCTCAACAGATCAGATGATCAGAATTTAGATGTAAAAAGATCTGAAAAACTTGATGCCAATCAATCATTCCTTATTCCTGCAAAAGTTTTAATAAAAGGAAACTATACGCTACGTTTGATGTGGACGACCAACAAAACAGACTACCGACTCGATTATGATGTAATATGGAAATAGCATTTGTTGTTTCAGCGATCGCATTAGGTTTTGCTTCCGGATTTCACTGCATCGGAATGTGCGGCCCTATTGCACTTTCGATGGGACTAACCAAGAAACAGGCAACCAATTTCTATCTTCAGAACCTTACGTATCAGTTCGGGAGAATTTTCACTTATTCTTTATTAGGTGCCATTTTAGGAATTATTGGTGAAGGTTTTGAAATGGCAGGTTTCCAGCAGTATTTAACGATTGCTGTTGGCATTTTATTGATTATCATGGCACTCTTTTCATTTGGAGGAAAAGATTTTGCTTCAAAAATTCCTTTTTTATCTAAATTTTTATTTTCCGTTAAATCTAACCTTGGAAAGCTTTTGCAGAAAGCAGATTACCGCTCAAGATTCACGACAGGAATTCTTAACGGTTTTCTTCCATGCGGAATGGTTTATATGGCTTTGACGGCAAGTCTGGCTTCAGGAGGAATTCTTCAGGGCGCTTTATATATGGCCTTATTTGGTTTGGGAACACTTCCGTTTATGTTTACGGTCGTTTTAGTAGGAAACCTTATGAATCAGGCTTTCAGGCTCAAAATTCTAAAAGCTGTTCCCGTCATCATGATTATTCTTGGAGGATTATTTATTCTAAGAGGCTTAGAACTCGGTATACCGTACATTTCACCAAGAGCAGAAGCAATGACGATTTCTAAAGACAATAACGGCGAATGTCATTTACCCGGAGATCACAGCAAACATCCGCACAATGCGAATTGTCATTGATTGGAACAATGATCTGAATTTTAATATATCATTCCATGATTAGACAAATAATTAGTCTCCTTTAAAATAAAATTATTTTGCAATTTGCTTGATCTAAAAATATATTTTAAAAAATATCAAGTCAATTGTGTGAAATAAAGTAATTTTTTCTTTAAATTTACCTTACATAAGCACAAATAAATCACATCTTCAATCATTTACTTTAGCAAATTCATAACAGTTAATTCATTATATGCACGGAAGGTTCTATGATCATTTATTAAGAAGATTCTTAAATGATGATGAAACATTCAGGATCAGTTTAAATAAAAATATTGATGTAAAATATGTTGGTCAGTACAGAGGTGATGTCAAAGTTTACGAATCTACAGTTGGAGGATTAGGAGAAGGTGCGCAATCTGGCGGGATTACTCTTCCTCCAAATAAAATTGTAGTAGGCAAAGTTGCATATAACTTACGAAATGTTTTTGGTGATAATGGTACTTATGACTTATTTAGCCATGAATTCGGTCATGTATTACAAGGCAAAAAAGTCGGAATACCGGCTTTTTTCGACATTATAGCATCGGAAAGTTTAAATAGTGCTACATTTAATATATATTCCGGGCATAACGAATTCTGGACTGAAACGTGGGCAAATCAATTATCTTACGACTATTTCACAAAAAGAAATATGGTTTTCGATTTAAAAGTAAATTTTGCAAAACCATTATCTAAAGAAAATATTACAAAGTTTATTAATTATTTTACATATAGAAAGCTGTTAGACCAAATACCAACATCGTGGAATACAAACTGATTAATATGAAAAGAATAGTTTTAACAGCAATTATTTTTTGCTGCTGTTTTATGCATACTTGTACATCAAAAAGTAAAAAAGGAGGTGAATTGACAATTAAAAATGAGACTGGTTCTGATATATTTGTAATTGACAAATTTTCTTTCGGTTCCGAACCTGAAGATAGGCCCTTACAGATTTTTGATTTTGGATATGAAAATGAAAATACCAATAAACTAAGACCCTACTTAAAACCTGAATATATTCCTATGTATACAGATAAAACAATTTTCTTGTCAATTGAAGATTATCATAAAAATTATTTGTACGGATCTTTAATTTATTACATTATCAAAAAAGAAAATTTAATTAAATTAAAAAGAGATATTCTTAAAGAAAATTTATTTCAAGTAATAAAAATTGATTTAAAAAAATACAATGAAAAGGATGATAATAATTATTTATATTATAACAACGATACTATCTTATATAAAAATTATTAATCAATATCCGTAATTAGTAATAAATTAGTTTTTAACGGTTTATTTGTCAATCCGTAGGAATCTCAACACACTGAAAACAAAGCTGTTTAGATTCCTCCGGAATGACAAAATGACTGATGATTTCAGCGTCATGACTAAAAACAGACATTCATAAAATTATTAGATATTTATTTGTACAATTAGATTACTTAAATAAATCCGATTCTAAAACTTCAGAATATATAATCAAAATAATAGCTTGCAAAGCTCTACATCGTAGCTAACTTAATGAGTTATATAGAAAAAAAACCACCGAAATTTAGGTGGTTTTTTCTATATAGATCAAACTTCTAACTAATCAAATTAAATCTCGCATACTCAGCGATTTTCTTAGGAAGCTTAATTCCTTCTTCTGTCTGATTATTTTCTAATAAAGCAGCCATAATTCTCGGCAACGCCATTGCAGAACCATTTAAAGTATGCACCAACTGAGTTTTTCCGTCAGCTTTATAACGGCATTTCAATCGGTTTGCCTGGAAAGTTTCAAAATTTGAAACTGAACTTACTTCCAGCCACATTTCCTGAGCAGCGCTCCAAACTTCAAAATCGTATGTCATCGCAGCCGCAAAGCCTGTATCTCCACCACACAATCTTAAAACTCTGTAAGGCAATTCCAGATCTGTCAGAATTTCTTTGATGTGTTCTACCATTTCCTCAAGAACGGCATAAGAATTCTCAGGCTTTTCCAGTCTTACAATTTCTACTTTTTCAAACTGATGAAGACGGTTCAGACCTCTTACATGAGCTCCGTAACTTCCTGCTTCTCTTCTGTAACACTGAGAAAATGCCGTGTTTTTAATCGGAAGATCCTTTTCATCCAATAAAACATCACGGTATAAATTGGTTACTGGCACTTCCGCTGTCGGAATCAGATATAATTTATCTTCATTAATGTAATACATCTGCCCTTCTTTATCAGGCAATTGTCCGGTTCCAAAACCTGAAGCTTCATTCACAACATGAGGAGGATTAACTTCTGTATATCCTTTTTCAACATTTTTATCTAAAAAATACTGAACCAAAGCTCTCTGTAATCTAGCTCCTTTTCCTAAATAAACAGGAAAACCTGCACCAGCAATTTTGACGCCCAATTCAAAATCAATCAGATTATATTTCTTCGCCAGTTCCCAATGCGGAACTGCACCTTCACCCAAACCTTCCACATCGTGAGACTGATAGATAATTTCGTTATCATCGGCAGAAGCTCCGCTTTTCACCAATTCGTAAGGTACGTTTGGAATCTGATAAAGGATTTCTAACAATCTTTTTTCAATAACCTCCAATTGAGATTTCAAGTCTGCGCTCGATTCTTTGTACTGTGCTGTTTTAGATTTTGAGGATTCAGCTTCTTCTTTTTTTCCTTCTTTCATTAAAATCCCGATCTCTTTGGAGATTTTGTTGATTTCTGAAAGTTGAGAATCTAATTCAAACTGAATCTTTTTTCTTTCTTCGTCAGTAGCGATCGCTTCGTCTACCAACTCAAGATTTTTGAATTGTCTTTTTTGAAGACCTTCTAAAACGCGTTCTTTGTTGTCGCGCAAAAAATTGACTTGTAACATAAATGTTTTTAGATTTAAGTTTAAAATTAAATAGTCTGAGCTCAAAAAACTCAACTGATAACTTCAACTGTTTGTGCAAATTTAAGATTATTTTATGATTGTAACATTATTGGGCTGATCCTGTATTTTGGTAAAAATCAACTGGTTGTTATAATTTATTTTCGAAACCTCAAAAACCGATGGCGTCCAACGGTAAAGAATTTCCAAATTATCATTAACAGGTGTACTAAAAGTAGAATCTGTCAACTTTTTCGTAAGCGTTACCCTTATTTGTGATCGATATATTCTTTCATCAGAATCGCCGCCACTTTGCAATTGTCTTGTTGCTCCGGCGATATATTCAAGATACCTTTTGGAATTTTCTGCTGTTTTTGGAGAAAAACCTACACTTGCTACATCTTTTGTAGCCAGAACGTCGTTCATAGAAATAGTAGTAAAAGATCCTGCCGTATCCGGGATTAATAAATCTTTACCATTCGCATCCTGAATATAAAAATTAATAATCTGATCAATCTTCTGAATAGAATCTTCGTCGCTCCTACATCCGATAAGCGCAAAACATCCGAGTAAAATTCCAAAAAATAGATTCTTCATAATGCAAAGGTAAAAAAGATTTGTAATTAAGATAATTTTCTTAGATATAAAAAGAAAAAGAGAAGATAAAAAAAGCCTGAAAGAAGTAAAGTTGACGTCATTGCCATCCCCATTCCCACAACTCCGTACATAGGGACGAGAAAATATGCTGCTATTGCTAAAGTCACAAGCGAACCCAGACTTATCCATGTATTGATCTCTATTTTTCCTACAGCAGGCAAAAGATTACCATATAAATTTCTCGTCAGCATTCCTATATTGAAGCCAATCAGTAAGATCATTAATAATTCTGCATTATCAATATATTTGCTGCCAAAGAACAATTGAATGATGTATTGATTGAAAAACATAAAAATAAAAAAGATTATTGCACAAATCGGTAAAAAGACCTTGTGAAAATTAATCACATACGACCTCAGAAAATTCTTATTCTGATAATTCTTTGAAAGTACCGGAAAATCACTTTGCAGAAAACTGACGGCTAAAAAGGTAATATTAGAAGGAATTAAAATAGCAACCCGATAATTGGCAACTGCATTTTCGTTCATTAAAAAACCAAGGAGAATAATATCTAAAGAAAAAAGAGTTTCGGAGACAAGAGATGTAACTGCTGTGAATGCTCCATACTTCCACATTTCTCTGTAGTTTTTCGGAATATATTCACGATGGGCATAGATCTCTTTCCTGAGCCAGAAAAGTGAGAAAAAAGGAGTTATCGCAATCGCAGTGAGATATCCGTAAAACTTGAAAAAGAAGGTCAGGATAATCATTAAAAATAATCCTCCAACATTAATAACATTATTGATGGTAGCAAAGGTCTTGTTTCTTGCAGAAATACGGTAAAAAGCTTGTATATGGTTAACAAAATAAAATCCGCCCAGCCTGATCATGCAGAAAAGAAAAATCATCCATATATTTTCATACTGATTAAAAAAGAAAAATGAAGCTGCTAAAAACCCAACCATTAAGATCACCTCCAACAGCATTCCTTTGAAAAAAAAATAGGACGAGATGCTCTGTTTTTCATGTTCATCGGATGAAAGCGAACCAAATCGTATTAAACTTTGTCCGCTCCCGAATCCTGTAAACGGTAGAAAAATCGAATAGACAGAAAGCACAATACTCAAAATTCCAAATTCGCTTTCCGGAAGGAGCCTGATCATTAATAAAGAACCGGCAAAACCACAGATTTTTGCAATAAAAAATGACATAAAAACGTGATGCCCGTTGTTACTAAGAAAACTTCTGAAAAAATCTCGCAGGCTTTTCATAGGTGCGAATTTTTGTAAACTTCATCGTAGACTTCCGAAAACTGTTTCTCAATAGCATCCACAGAATACCGGTCTACGCAAAACTGTCTGATCTCATTTTGATCTTTAAAAGTGTATTTTTTTTCACAAATTCTTTCGAGTACATCATTAAGATGATTGGTATTGTTTTTCTCAACACCTACAGAAAGACCGTCGATAATGAGTTCTGCCGCTCCTCCTACCTTTGTAGATATTACAGGTATTCCGCAGGCGAAAGATTCTAATATTACACAGCCCTGCGTTTCATTTTCACTGAATAATATCAGATAATCAGATTTCTGCATTTTTTCTGCCACTTCATGATAACGCACAGCATCAAAAACTTTAATATAATCTTCAGCATTTTTCTCTTTCACCAGAGAAAGCAATGGCTCTGTATCTCCGTCACCGCCAATTTCCAAACTCACCTTAAATCCTTTACTATGTAACTTTACCACCGCATTTATAATGTCGAGCGGTCTTTTTCGGGCAATTAAACTTGAAACATGCAGAAATTTTACAGTATTATCTTCTTCTTTTGTTTTAATTGTGAAAACGTCTGTATTCACAACATTAGAAATCACTTTCATCGGAGTCGTAATTCCCATTAAGATTAAGCTGTCTTTAAGATTACAGCTTACCGGTAAAATAAATTCAGCGTTTCCGGAGATATATTTTGCGGTCTGTTTTATGAAAAAAGAGGTCTTTTCAAGATCTTCTTCCTGAAAAGCCGTCCAATGCTCTGTGACAACAAAAGGAATTTTAAATTTCTTTTTAAGATAAACCGCAAAAAGCATAGAATTGTGAAGGACATTGGCGTGTACCAAATCGGGCTTCTGAATTCTGGAAAATCCCAACTGATAACTTTTCATTCTGCGGTAAAAATTCTGAAAAGGATTACCAGAATTCCTGTAATAAACAATCAGCGTTCTGATTCCGTTTATCATCTTGTCATCAACTACATATTTTTCTTTCTGATCATAATCTCCGATTGCATGCAAAACTTCAACGTGATGTCTTCGCGATACAGCTTCTGCATGTCTTTGAACAAAATTACCATTGGACGGTTCCACTTTGTTGGGAAACCAGGAAGAAATGAAGAGGATATTTTTTATTTTCAAAATTTTATTAAAGTGTATCTTTGTTGACTATTTATATCAAACGAATCTAAGCAAAATGAACGCTAAAATTAATAAAATTCTTTCTTTTATTCGAATAATTCTTAAAAAGCCGAGTTTAATCAATATCATTTTAGACAGCCCGCTTGTTGCTGAAGAAAAATTCAAAAAGTTGTATCCGAACTTCACCTCATTACCGCAGATTGACGTGGAAGAAATTGGTGAGGAAATTCCTGAAAGTATCCACACATTTATTCTTGACGGGGGCTCGCTGATTACCGATCTTCAGCTTCTTTCTGCAATTGCAGCGAGACAGGATGTACAATCTTATCTGGAAATTGGTACCTGGCGCGGTGAAAGCGTTTATAATGTTTCAAAATACATAGATGACTGCATCACGATCAATTTATCTTCCGCCGACATGAAAACTATGGGATGGAGTCCTGAATATGCAGAACAGCATGGAATACTTTCCTCGAAAAATCCGAAAATTCTGCATATCGGAGCCAATACCAAAACTTTTGACTTTACTTCTTTACATCAAAAATTCGATTTGATTTTTATAGACGGCGACCATAGTTACGAAATGGTTTTCAACGATACTCAAAAAGTATTTCAGCATCTTTTACACGAAAATTCGGTCGTGGTGTGGCACGATTATGCGTACAGTCCGCAAAAAATACGGTATGAAGTTTTTCAGGCAATATTGGATGGTATAGGAAGTGAAAACCACGCTTATCTTTATCATCCGAAAAATACACTTTGTGCAGTTTTTACAAAGAATAAATTAAAATCTTCGACTTTTGATACGATGAAATTTCCTGAAAAATTATTTACAGTAAATATAAAAAAGAAAACTTTTTCTTAAGAAAATAATCCCTCCTCGCTCCGGCATCCGAAAACAACATTATAAGATTGCGAATTATTGCTGAGTTTTCTAATGATTTTGTAATTGAACCGGCCGAAAAGATCAATAATTTCTTTTTCAGTATGACCAGAATCCTGCAGCGTCTGATGATTGATTTCCATGATCACCTGTGGCTTACGCTCACTTAGAATTTTCGTCATTCCTAAGATCGCGTGATACTCGCCTCCTTCTATATCTATTTTAATCAAATCAATTTTACTGATGTTATGAATAGATGCATATTCGTCTAAAGTTGTGCTTTCCACAATTTCTCTTGATGTAAAGTCTTTCAGAAAAGCAGAAGCCATTCCTATATTATGATCCTTTTCGTTGTAAAGAATTTCTATTGTCGAATTTTGGTTGGAAATCGCTTTATTTTCAGAAATAATATTTTTAAAATTATTAATTGAAATATTGTTTTTAAACTGTTTAAAATTAGAGGAAAACGCTTCAAAAGCCACCACTTTCCCTTGATCACCAACAATCTTAGAGGCATTAAGAGAGAAAAGCCCAATATTGGCACCAACATCCACAAAGACATCACCGGCTTTAAGGTATTCTGAAATATAATCTATTTCAGGCTTTTCATAATCACCCAAAAAATATACCTGCTGCTGAATCCAGTCATCTAAATGTACGGTCAAACGAATATTTTTCCTGTAAATAATTTCCGTTGTAATGCCGGAAAAAAGTTTGTAGGGAGCAAAAATATGTTTATGAAATCCAAAGTATTTTTTAGCGAAAAACGGAATTTTAAACAAACTCCTGAAAAATTCGGCAAGCAGTTTCTTTACCATACAATTATTTAATTCCGGCTGCCCAGCTTCTGTTAAATGGAAGCAGGAAATTCCCTAAAAATTCAAGATAGGTATTTTTAGAAAAATCGAAAACTTCAATGTCTTTGGATAATTCTCCGTTCCTGATTTTATTTTTAAAGTCGAGAAGTTTTAAAGTTTTTACTTCACCGTTTTCTATAAAACTGGCTTTCATGCGGTCAAACAACCCCAATTGATATTCCTCATCAATCTCTCTCATCACCTTTCCTAAAGCATCAATACTACAACCTGAAGCCATCTCTTTTTCTTCATCTACACAGATAATGATGAATTGATTTTTTTCAATTTTAAAAGAGGAAGAAAGTGGTTTCCCATGAGCTGCCCAACCTGCAAGAAAGTCATATAATTTTTCTGTAATTACTTTGGCTTCTTTGGTGGTAAAGGCTCTTGATGCAGGATAAATAATCACTCTGTAGTCTTCAGCTTCTACTATATTAGATTCTTCAATTTTCATTTTCAAATACTTTTTAAAGAGTAAAATTACGCATTTTATTCATTATTATAAACGAAAAAACTCAGAAACAATCCTGAGTTTTATATTATTAAAAGGTTTTACGATTTATAAATCTTCAGCTTCTGCCAAAAGTTCTACAATATCTTTTACTTCTACTTCAGCGTTTTTATTGAAATGTTTTACTCCGTCAGTTAACATCGTGTTACAGAAAGGACATCCTGTGGCTATAATTTTAGGTTCTGTAGACAGAGCTTCTTCGGTTCTTTCAATATTGATGTCTTTATCGCCTTTTTCCGGTTCTTTAAACATCTGCGCTCCACCGGCTCCGCAACAGAGACCGTTGGTTTTGCAACGCTTCATTTCTACCAACTCGGCATCCAGTTTTTCCAACAACATTCGTGGTGCCTCGTACTCGCCGTTTGCTCTGCCAAGATAACAAGGATCGTGGAAAGTGATTTTTTTACCTTTAAAAGCTCCGCCTTCAATTTTTAATCTTCCTTCCTCCATCAATTGCTTCAAAAACTGAGTATGATGAATCACTTCAAAATTTCCGCCTAAACTCGGATATTCATTTTTTAAAGTATTAAAACAGTGCGGACAAGCAGTAACGATCTTTTTCACTTCATAGGCATTCAGAACTTCAATATTCGTCATTGCCATCATTTGAAATACAAATTCGTTTCCGGCGCGTTTAGCAGGATCTCCCGTACAGCTTTCTTCCTGACCGAGAACAGCAAATTCTACACCTATTTTATGTAATATCTTACAGAATGCTTTCGTGATTTTTTTTGCACGGTCGTCAAAACTTCCCGCACAACCTACCCAAAATAAAACTTCAGGTGATTTTCCTTCGGCAGCATATTCTGCCATTGTTTTTATTGTGAAATCCATGATTTTATGAATGATAAGTGATGATTGATAATTGATTATACTGTTCGATAATCATCAAACTAATCTTTTGCCCAATTCAGACGATCTGCCTGATTATATTGCCACGGTGCAGCATTATTTTCTACATTCGTCATCATTAAGTTTAGTTCCTGTGGTGCTGCAGATTGCTCCATTACCAGGAATCTTCGCATTTCGAAAATAATGGAAAGCGGATCCAGCAAGACCGGACAAGCTTCTGTGCAGGCATTACAGGTTGTACAGGCCCAAAGTTCTTCTTTCGTGATATAATCGTTCAGTAATTTCTTACCGTCATCTTCAAATTTTCCGTTTTTATCGATATTTCTTCCCACTTCTTCCAGACGGTCTCTGGTTTTCATCAGAATTAATCTTGGAGACAATTTCTTACCGGTAATGTTTGCAGGACAAACAGAAGTACATCTACCGCATTCTGTACAAGAATAAGCGTTTAGTAACTGTACCTGATTCAGATCAAAAACATCTTCTGCACCAAACTTTGATGGAGCTTCTGCAGCATCACCTTCAGCTGGAGCCGCGTAAGGATCTGCATTGGGATCCATCATCAGTTTAATTTCCTTTGTAACAGAATCCAGATTATTAAACTTTCCATATAAATTAAGATTGGCGTACCAAGTGCTTGGAAAAGCTAAAATAATATGTAAATGTTTAGAGTAATAAAGATAATTCATGAAGAACAAAATTCCGACAAAGTGAAACCACCATGCTCCTCTCTCAACACCATGTAAAAATCCGCTGTCAAAACTGAATACTTCGAGAAATGGAACAAAAGATACTTCACTGATAGGAAAACTACCGTGTTCTGCTAAAACGCCTCTAGTCTGTAAAATTAAGTCTGAAGAATTCATCGTAAAGAATGCGACCATTAAAGCAAATTCAATGATCAGAATCCAGTTCGCATCATTTTTTGGCCACCCAAAAAGTTCTTTCATCGTTAATCTTTTTACGCCGTAAAAATTTCTGCGGATAAAAAAGACAACAACGCCAATAATAACGAGGAGCGCTAAAACTTCCAGAGTTGCTGTAAAAATACCATAAAAGGTATGTCCGAAAACGGATGCTAAGAAACGGTGCGTTCCAAAAATTCCGTCTACGATGATTTCAAGTAGCTCAATATTAATGATTACAAAACCTACATACACAAAAAGGTGAAGAATACCTGCTACAGGTCTTTTCACCATTCTGCTCTGTCCCATCGCTACACGGGCCATGGTTTCCCAACGTTCAGCTTTTCTGTCGCTGCGATTTATTTCTCTTCCTAATCTGATATTTCTATAGATCTTCAAAAGGCTTTTTGCAAATAACCCGAAACCTGCAACTAATAGAATCAGAAAAATAATATTGTCAAGATATTGCATAAGGTTGATTAGTCTTTACTGTTCTTACCAAATACTGAGAAGTTCACATATTTCTTAGGATTGGCTTTTAAATCTTCTATAAGAGAATTCAAGTTGGTGGATGCCGCGTTCAGATTATTGTAGAGTTGATCGTCTTTCATGATTTTACCCAAACTTCCCTCTCCTCTGTCAATTCCTGAAACCACTTTATTCAATTGTCCCACTGTATTGTCTAAATTAGCAATCGTTGCATTTAATTTTTGAGTATCAATACTTTCTGCCAGATTTCCGTATTTGTCTAAAGTTACTTTCCCGCTTTTCATGGTAAGACTTGCCTCATCAAGAACTTTCTGTAGTTTCGGATCATTGTTTCCTACCAATCTGTTTACACTTCCTGCGGTAGTTTCTAATGCACCAACGGTTTTGTTAAGATTGTGAAGCAAAATTTTGATTTCCTCTCTGTTTTGAGCATTCATCACCTGATTCGCATTGACCATCAAAGAATCTACTCTGTGTAAAACAGTCTGTAACTGGTCTTTTACCGGCCCCACCTGAGAAGAAAGACTATTCATCATTCCCAGCTTGAAAGCTCCCTGCAAAGTGTCTCCATCTTTTGCAGTTGCACCGCCGTAAGCAAGATTCACTCTCATTTCTTTACCGGACATTAATCCAGGTTCAAAGATTTCAAGATTTGAATTTTTTGAGAATTCAAAATTATCATCTACTGTAATTTTTACAATAAAATGAATTTTTCCGTCTTTGGAAGTCTGAGGAATAATTTTATCTACCTGGCCTACTTTTAAACCATTGATGGATACCGGTGAAGACTGGGTAAGACCTTCGACGTTATCATATTTTGCGTAAAATATATTATCGGTAGTAAAAAGGCTCCTGCCTTTCATGAATTGGAACAAAACGACAAAGCCGACAACAGCTAAGATCGCTATTAAACCAGCTTTTAATTCTTTACTGAACTTCACTTTTTATATTTTTTCTAATTAGCAAATATAGTACATTTAAATTAATGTTTTTCTGTATTGCTATGGGTTAAGCACAAAAAAAGTGGCAAAAACTCTGCCACTTTTTTATATTGTTGATTTTAGATCTTATTGTTGATTTCCAAGTTTACCCCAGATCTCGATTCTGTAATCATCGATGTCTGCATTATCCTGTAAACTCTTCAGCCAAGACTGACCAAACATTCCTGCATTTCTCTGCGTCACAGATTCTGTGAACTGTTTGGCATCTCCAGGTTGTTTGTTTATGGTTTCGTTCTTTTTCACCAAAACATAAACTCCTGTTCCTCCTTCAATAGGATTTGAGATTGCACCTTTTTTTACACCAAAGGCTGCACCGGCAACTTTAGGTTCCATTGCACCTGCAACAGATGGGTTCAGAATATTAACCTGCGCAGATTGTTTCGTTGTAGCAAAAGTTTTTGCAACCTGATCAAGGCTCGTCGCTTTTCCTATTTTATCAGAGATCTGTTTTGCTGCCAATTTGTTCAGGACAACAGTTTCAATCTGATCTCTTACAGATTCCGGATCAGCAAGACCTTTTTCCTGTTTTCCGTTTAGGTAAACAACGATTTTGTCTCCCGTTCCTTCCACTGTGAAAATCTCAGAATCTCCTTTTTCTCTTTTCTTATCAAAAGCCCATGCAAGGATTTCTCCGTCTTTCTCGGTTCCTAAACCTTGTAACTGTCCGTCAAATCTTTTTGCAGCCTTCGCATTTGAATATTGATAGTTGGATTTTTTAGCAATGTTCACAAAATCATTAAATGATTTCCCCTGAATCTGCTGAATAAATCTTCTTGAATTTTTATCTACTACTGCTTCCGTAGCTTCAGATGGTTTAATCGTTTTTACCAAGTGAGCTACTTTGTAACCCATTGTTCCGGCTTTCTTATCTTCAACATTGATGATGTGGTAACCGAATTCTGTTTCAGCTAAACCTGTAGAACCTTTTGCATTGCCTGCTAAGAAACTTAAGTAACCCGGCGCAAACTGACTTTGAGGAGTCGTCCAGCCAACGCTACCATTTCTTTCAACTGCATTTGGCTCATCAGATAATTTAAGTCCTTCTGCAAATTTTGCAGGATTTCCTTTAACTACAGCTAATAAACTGTCAGCAATTTTCTTTGCCTGTTCTTTAGTTCGTGTTGCTGTAGATCTTTCTGCTCCTTTATATGAAATCAAGATATGTTTAGACAAGGTAGAGTCTGAAGGTTTTTTGTCGATCAATTTAGAAACAACATATAAGTTTTGTTCTTTATAAGGACCAAAGGTCTGACCGACTGCAGCAGTTTCTATTTTACCCTGTAAACCTTGCGGCATCTGGTTCGCCTGAACATATTGATTATTGAACGGAATATCAGAATTTGCCATTACAAACATAGAATCGTTTGTAGTATTCATGAAGTTTTCTTTACCTCCACTTTCATCTGTACCTACAGAAAATACTTTGGTAATATCTTTCAATACTGCAGCATCATCTGCCGGACTTGGCTGAGAAGGGAAAAATACAATACCCAAATTTCTGCTTGGTTCAGTTTTGAACATTACAGGATGCTGATCGATATATTTTTTTAAATCTTCAGTTGTTACTTTAATTTTATTTTTCTGAACATAAGAAGCGTAATCTACTTTCACAAAATCGATATCAGCAAGCTGATCTCTTTGCTTCATTAATTCTTCTGCCTCTTTTTTACCTGTAGTAATTCCTGTAGAAATATTGGCAAAAACCTGTCTTGCCATAATTCTGTATTCGATCGTTTTTCTGGTTTTCAACCATTGGCTGTAACCTTGCGGATTTGTATTCTGAAGAGTTTCAATTTCTTTCTTCAACTCCTGAAGCTTGAAATTTCCTTTTTCGTCAAAAAGCTGCTTGTTCTGAGCAAACATCTGGTCGTACTGAATCTGATTCCAGAACAGATCGTCCGTCATTTCAAATCCCATTTTTTCAAATTGCTGCTTTACTAATTTTGACTGTACAAGCAGTTGCCAAGCCTGTTCTTCAAGTCCGCTTTTTGGCTGTTGCTGTTGTTCCGCTTGTTGCTGTAATATGAAAAGCTGGTCGTTATATTCCTCACGGGTAATCTTTTCACCATTTACTTTTCCTAAAACATCAGGATTTTTTCCAAAAACTTTATCCAGACTTTCCGGGTTTACCAAAAACGCCAAAAGCGCTAATGCGATCATTCCCATCAAAAGCCAAGGTCTACTCCTAATCTGTCCTAAAATTGCCATTTTATTAAATATAGTTTTATATCAGTGTGCGAAAATACACATTTTTAAGAAATTACAGAAATATAAGATGGTTTTTTAATTTTTAAAATTTAAATCTATATAAAATGGAAATTATGACCGTATTTTTTATCAATAAACAAATGGCATAAGTATTGCGAAAATTACGTACACATTATATGTAAAGCTTTTTCTAAACATATTTTGATTTATCCTTTAACGATTAAAACTCTAAATGACAATTTGTCATTACACTTTATTATGACAGAATTTGATGATATAAATTTTGATGAGATCTTAGGCAATGGTTTTGATATTGTCGCTGAGGAGATCAACCTTTCGGATGTTGATGAGAACGAAAAAAATGCTGAGCAGATCATTTTCCCTATTCTTCCGGTAAGAAATATGGTGATGTTTCCCAATGTCGTAATCCCTATTACAGCAGGGAGAAAAACCTCCATCCAGCTTCTGGAGGAAGCACAGCAGAATGGCGATTTAATAGGAATTGTAAGCCAGAGAAATTCTGATATTGAACAGCCAAAGGAGAAAGATTTTTACCAGATCGGGACTTTGGCGAAGATTATTAAAATCATAAAACTTCCTGAAGGAAACGTTACGGCCATTACAAAAGGTTTTCACCGGTTCAAAATAAAGAATATTACCGATACCCAACCTTATTTTAAAGGCGAAATCACCAGACTGAAAGACTCTAAAGCAAAAAATAAGGAAGAATATGAAGCTTTGCTGGAAAACATTAAAGATTTGGCTTTAAAAATCATTGAGCTGGATCCGAATATTCCCAATGCTGCAAATTTTGCAATAAAAAACATCAATAATAATGATGATCTGCTGAATTTCATTTGTACCAATGCCAATTTCTCCTATCTGGAAAAGCAAAAACTTCTGGAAGAAAAAAGCCTCATGGAAAGAGCAAAAAAATGCTACGAAATGATGCACGAAGACTTCAGAAAGCTGGAACTGAGAAATCAGATCCATCAGAAAACTTCTAAAGATCTTGATAAGCAACAGCGCGAGTATTTCCTGAACCAACAGATCAGAACGATACAGGACGAGCTGGGAGGTGGACCGGAAAGTGATGTTGAGGATTTGATAAAAAAAGCCGCTACAAAAAACTGGAAACCTGAAGTTGAGGAGCATTTCCAAAAAGAAATCGCAAGGTTACAGAGACAAAACCCCAATTCTCCGGATTATAATGTACAGAGAAATTATTTGGATTTCTTTACAGATCTGCCGTGGGATACTTTTACCAAAGATACTTTCGATATCGAAAGAGCAGAAAAAGTTCTTGATAAAGCTCATTTCGGCTTAGAAGATATCAAGAAAAGAATTTTGGAACACATGGCTGTTTTGAAATTGAAAAACAACATGAAATCTCCTATTTTATTATTGGTAGGACCTCCGGGTGTAGGGAAAACCTCTCTTGGGAAATCTGTAGCTGATGCTTTAGGCAGAAAATATGTCCGGGTTTCTTTAGGCGGATTGCATGACGAAAGTGAAATTCGTGGTCACAGAAAAACATACATAGGAGCAATGGCAGGAAGAATTCTTCAGTCCATTAAAAAATCGGGAACCTCCAATCCTGTAATTGTGTTAGATGAAATTGATAAAGTGGGAAAAGGAATGCATGGCGACCCAAGTTCTGCCCTGCTGGAAGTCCTTGATCCTGAACAGAATAATGCATTCTACGACAATTTCCTGGAAATGGGATATGATTTGTCTAAAGTAATGTTTATTGCAACAGCCAATTCTTTATCCACAATCCAGACTCCGCTTTTGGACAGAATGGAAGTCATTCAGATTGCAGGATATACTTTGGAGGAAAAAATAGAAATCGCCAAGAGACATTTAATTAAAAAACAACAGGAAGAAAATGGTTTGACGGCGAAATCTTTCAAACTCGGAAATCCTGAACTGAAACATATCATTGAAGCGCACACTTCCGAAAGTGGTGTGAGAACTTTGGAAAAAAGAATTGCCGCGATCGCCCGATGGGCAGCTCTGCAAACTGCTTTGGTAAAAGAATATGACACAAAAATTTCTGTTGAAAAAGTAGATGAAATTCTGGGTGTTCCAAGACCGAAAAGTCTTTCTGAACTTACCGATGTTCCCGGAGTGGTAACAGGTTTGGCATGGACCAGTGTAGGCGGTGATATTTTATTTATAGAAAGCATTACCAGCAACGGAAAAGGAAATCTTACCATGACAGGAAATCTGGGAACGGTAATGAAAGAATCTGCAACGATTGCGCTGGAATATATAAAAGCGAAACATTCGGAGCTTGGAATTGAGGAAGGCGATCTGGAGAAGAAAAACATTCACGTACACGTACCGGAAGGTGCAACACCGAAAGACGGACCTTCTGCCGGTATTGCTATGCTTACCTCGATGGTTTCTTCATTCAGAAATAAAAAAGTAAGACCTCACCTTGCGATGACAGGAGAAATTACCCTCCGTGGAAAAGTGCTTCCTGTAGGCGGAATAAAAGAAAAATTGCTTGCCGCGACGCGGGCAGGAATAAAAGAAGTGATTCTTTGTGAAGCCAACAGAAAAGATGTAGAAGAGATAAAACAGGATTACCTGAAAAATCTGAAAGTAAACTATGTAAACTGGATGAGAGAAGTGCTTGAGCTTGCCATCGAAAAATAATTGTAACGGTAAAATACAGAACCTCATCATAAAACGGTGAGGTTTTTGTTATTTTGTAAAAAAAACTTCATGAACCTTTTTAAACTTCCTTTTCTTTTAAAACTCGCACTTGCTGTAGTATCGATCATCGGATTAGGATATCTGGTAAGATTGGGACAAAGTATTCTGGCACCTTTCTTTCTGGCATTTTTAATGGCCATGCTTTTTTTACCTGTAGCCCATTTTCTGGAAAAGAAACTGAGATTTCCCCGATCTATTTCTACCATCGTCTCTGTGATGATCCTTCTGGTCATTCTTACAGGATTGATTTTTTTCTTCAGTTCACAAATATCAAGTTTCAGCAGAGACCTGCCGCAACTTTCCAAGCAGTTTAATCTGGTATTTCATCATCTGCAGACCTGGGTTTCAAAAACCTTTAATGTGAAAATTGACGAGCAGCTGGACTATCTGGATCAGGGATTAAGCAAACTTTTATCTTCCTCAGGAATTATCCTGGGATTTACTTTAGGCATATTTTCTTCAAGTCTGGGATTTCTGGCATTCTTCATTCTTTTTTTCATTTTTATATTAAACTACCGAAGAATTTTAAATAATTTTATCATTGATGTATTTAATGAAAAACATAAGGCAAGCGTTCAGGAAGTGGTTTCTGAGGTGAGAGTCATGACGAAAAGATACATTATTGGTTTATGTCTTCAGATCGTTATTGTTTCTGTTTTAACTACAACTGTTCTCACTATTTTAGGCGTTAAATACGCCATTTTACTTGGTGTCTTAACAGGATTACTGAATGTAATTCCCTATATCGGAATCTGTATTTCACTTCTAATTTCCTGTTTTATTGCCTTTGCAACAGGCACAGTTTCTACCTGCATTTATGTTGCAATAGGATATGTGATTGTGCATATAATCGACGGAAACATTGTTTTGCCGTTTGTGGTAGGCTCCAAAGTAAAAATTAATGCGCTGTTCTCATTTATCGGAATTCTTTTGGGGGAACATCTTTGGGGAATTTCAGGAATGTTCTTATGTATTCCTGCCATTGCCATCATTAAAATTATTTTTGAGCGAGTGGAAGGCTTGAAACCCTGGGGCAATCTTTTGGGTGAAGATCACAAACCTCATAAAAAGAAAAAAACCTACAAAATTTCTAAAAATATTACGCTGAAAGAAATGGATTAAAAAATTAAAAGTCCGTCTCACCATGAGTGAAACGGACTTTTTTTTTAGGTCTTCTATTTTACTTCAGACCAATTTTAAAGTAAAACATTTATTTTAAAAGATTTTTGCCGGATTATCCTAAAGGACAAAGAGGGCTCATTCCGTTGGGACAGGTTTGATCGCATGGAATATAAGACTGACTGTCTGTACAATATCCTAAAACAGGATCTCCTCCTCCGCCTGAACCTCCCAAACAAGGATCTCCCGGTGGAATTTTACAAGGACATCCAATGGGTCCGATATCACATTTCCCGGAACCGCCGGCTCCGTTGATTCCTTTAAGATCCGCACGATCTAATTTTTTAAAGTTTTTCAGCATGATTAATATTTATTTGGATTGTCAACAAATATAAAAAATCTAAGAATACAAATTAAAAATTCTTTAAAAAGAGAAAATGATTAATTTTACTGTAAATGAAAACTTATTTTATTTAATTTTAATTAAAAATAAAAACCATGAAAATCGTAAAATTTATTCTTTGTCTCCTGTTCGGATTAATGTTCATCAATGCCGGTCTAGACAAGTTTTTCACTACAGTCCGATGCCGGAATTATCGCAGGAACAAATCAAAATCTACGCAGCTTTTGGAACCATCGGCTGGCTGATGCCTTTAGTTGGTGCTGTAGAAATAATTGGAGGATTGTTATTTATTTTTCCGAAAACAAGAGCTTTGGGTGCTATTGTGATATTGCCGGTAATGGTAGGAATTCTGTTGCATAATGTGTACAGAGATCCTTCATCAGTCGGAATTGCCATTTCTTCAGTTTTAATGTTGATTAATCTCTGGATCATTATTGACAATAAAGAAAAATATAAAGCTTTAGTACATTAAAAATAAATGGTCAACAGTTCATTATAATAAGGGGATTACTATTGACCATTTGCTTTATGAATTACACAAAAGCACTGAAACCCGTAATCGATCTTCCCACAATCAGCGAGTTGATCTCTTTTGTCCCTTCATAAGAATAGATAGCTTCTGCATCTGCAACAAATCTTGCCACATCATATTCCAGCAAAATTCCGTTTCCTCCCAAGACTTCTCTTGCTCTGGAAACGATATCTCTGGTTCTCATGGTACAGAACACTTTGGCTAAAGAGGCGTGTTCATCTTTCAGAATTCCTTCATCCTGCATTTCGGAAAGCCTGAAAACCATGGTCTGCATGGCTGTGAGATTAGACAACATCTCCACAAGATGTCCCTGAATCATTTGAAATGAAGCAATCGGCTTTCCGAATTGTTCGCGGGTTCTTGTATAAGCCAGAGCGCTTTCATACGCTCCTCTTGCACATCCCGTCGCCATCCACGCAACCCCGGCTCTTGTCATTCTCAATACTTTTGCCGTGTCTTTGAAAGAATTGGCCTTTTGCAAGCGGTTTTCTTCTGTAATAAGGCAATTCTCTAAAGTAATCAACCCGTTCTGAACAATTCTCAACGCCATTTTTCCTTTGATTTTCTCAACAGAATATCCCGGATTATCTTTTTCTACAATAAAACCTTTCACTTCACCATCATCTAAATCTCTTGCCCAAATAATGATAATATCTGCAAATGTCGCATTGCCGATCCATTTTTTCTGGCCGTTTAAAATCCATCCTTCAGGCGTTTTTTTACATGTTACCGTTAATCCGCCTGCCGCTCCGGAACCCACTTCAGGCTCAGTTAAACCAAATGCTCCTATTTTTTCAAATCGCTGCATCTGAGGAAGCCATTTTTGCTTCTGCTCTTCGGAACCGCAAATGTAAATAGAACCCATAGACAAACCTGACTGCACTCCAAAGAAAGTGGCAATAGAAGCATCTACTCTCGCCATTTCCATGGCGATAACGCCTTCCATAAGGAAAGGCATTCCTTTGCAGCCATATCCTTCATACGTTACTCCGCAAATATCCAAGTTCTGGAATTTTGGAATCAATTCAAACGGAAACTCATCTCTCAGCCAATAGTGGTTCACCAAAGGTTTTACTTCTTTTTCCATAAAAGCTCTTACTTTCAGCTGCACTTCACGCTGTTCCGGTGTCAAGGTATGATAGATGTCGTAAAAATCCCCATCAATTGGCGGCAGTTCTTTTTTCTTTCTGTGAGGATCAAGCATTTTTACCATTCCATTCAATTGTTTGTCATCCAGTTTGGAAAAATTTTCCATGAGCTTCGGAAGATTTACTTTCTGAGAAATTGAACTTAATTGATCGAAATCTATTGATCTGAATAATTCTATGGCATTTCTGATTTTGGAAAAAGTATTAGACATAATGATAGGTGTGATTTATTTGTAAAAATCAAGCAAAAATCAATCCGAAATACCACACATCAATAAACCCCTGTTTTACAAAAAACTGAATATCAATATAGTAAATTGTAAAACTGTTTACATTTTTTTTACTTTTTGTTTTCAAACATTACCAACCAATCATGCCCAACTTTGAAGGAAGCAAACATTTAAAATCTACAACATGAAAACAACGTACATTAAATTATCATTCGCAGCAGCACTTTTACTTGGAATTTATTCCTGTAAAAAAGGAGAAGCAACAGTAAGCGACAATGATCCTTCTGCCAGTGCAGATTATGCAGAAGTTTCTGCTGACAGCATTTCGTCTGTTGCTACCATGAAAGTAAAAGACAAACAGTTCATCAAAACCGCAGATGTAAACATGGAAGTAAAGGATGTTTACGATGCTACAATTTCCATCGAAAAATCAGTTCAGGAATTGGGTGGATTTGTAAAGCACAGTAACTTAAGAAGCAATGTCATATCGGAAGATTCTTACAACACTTCAGATACAGAAGCGATGCTTGTAAAAAAATATCAGACAGAAAATACCATGCAGGTAAGAGTGCCGGCTGAAAATCTGGGAACTCTTTTAATGTTTATTAATGATAAAAAACTCTTTCTGAATTCGAGAACTATCAATGCGGAAGACATCACAGCCGACATAAAATATGCGGAACTTGAAGGAAAAAGAATAAAAAAAACAGGTGAAAACATTTCTCAGCTTAAAACCAATAAAGACAAGGTAAATATGAGCAATGATAATATGTCTGAGAACAACCAGCAACAGCTTGCCAATATGGATGTCACCGACAATCTGAAATACAGCACGATCGACATCTACATCAAAGAACCTAAGCTTCGTGTTGCAGAAATTGCGGTGACCAATACCTCAAATATTGACAACAAATATCAACTGTCATTTCTATACAGTGCCAAAAATGCTTTTATCGAAGGATTTTATCTGATCCAGAGAGTGATGATAGGATTGATTATGATCTGGCCACTTCTCCTCATTGCACTCTTTTCATTTTACTTTTACAGAAAAAACCAATCTAAAAAGAAAAGAAATCAACCCATTGCGGAAGAAAATCCGGCATCCTAACCTCTGGTTATCAACATAGATTTTTCTGAACCTCTGCTTTGGCGGAGGTTTTTTTATCATGCCGTCATGAAAGTTTGGATGATTCCGAATATCCTTGTTTGCTTTCCGATCAAATTAAAGAACGAAGAACAAAAAAATACTACTTTTGCAACAAGTCTAAAAAAAGACCTATCACAAATAATAGAAAATGAATAGTTTTTTTAATTTCGTTAATCTTCATAATGGTGAAGAAAGCAAGTCAAAAGTTTTAGAAAATGTAACCTCCAACATTTCTTTCCGGGGATCAAACCTCTGGATTCTGGCATGTGCAATTATGATTGCATCCATTGGTCTGAATGTAAATTCTACCGCGGTAATTATCGGAGCCATGCTTATTTCTCCTTTGATGGGTCCTATCGTGGGAGCAGGTTTTGCATTGGGAACTTTTAACTTTCCGCTTTTAAAAAAATCATTTAAAAATCTTCTGATTGCTACAGCCGTAAGTCTTTCTGTATCTGCCTTCTACTTTTACATAAGCCCTTTCAAAGATGTACAGTCCGAATTACTGGCTAGAACAGCACCGAATATTTATGATGTTTTGATTGCTTTTTTTGGCGGACTTGTAGGCGTAATCGCCATCACAAGAGTTGAAAAAGGAAATCCCATTCCCGGAGTTGCCATTGCTACAGCACTGATGCCGCCTTTGTGTACCGCAGGATTTGGAATCGCAACTTTAAATTTCTCTTACTTTTTCGGAGCCTTTTATCTCTACACCATCAATTGCTTTTTCATCTGTATCGCCACATTTTTTGTGGTTAAATATTTGAAATATCCTTCCGCCTTAATCGACAGTAAATATGAAAAAAGAATAAAATACGGAATCTCGACGCTCATTATCGTGATGATTGTTCCCAGTTTTTATCTCGCTCTCAATCTTTATAACGAAAAGAAATACACCAAAACGGCAGAACAGTTTATTGAAAAAGAATTTGACAAGAAAGGATATACCGTCATCTATAAAAAGATCAATTACAATACCGATCCACGAACTATTGACATCGCTTTTATCAACAAAAAATTCAGCAATGAGGAGATTGTCTTCTACAATAAAATGCTTGAGGAAAGCGGTCTGAATAATACCCAACTCAACATCAGACAAAATTCTACCGACTTAAAATCTGAAATTCTAAGTGAAATCAGCAAATACGACAATAATATCTCCGAAAAAGATATTGCAATCTCAAAACTAAGAGAAGAACTGGATACCTACAAGGTTTCGGATTCTACGTTAACAAAAGAAATACGAATTTTATTTCCCAAAATTAATGAAATCTCGTACGGTAAAATTGAAAAACACCCGCAGACAGACAGCGCAAGATTACAATTTGTGGTACTGTATTCCGGAGAGAATGTGAATGATGATCAACTGAAAAACTGGCTTCAAAAAAGACTCAACGAAAAAGAGGTACAGCTAGTAAAAAAAGCAGAAAATAAAAAGTAAATCTGATTTGATGTAGATTAAATTCAAAATTTATTACTCTAAATATTTTTGGGATAACAAATCAGGATTTACTTAAATAAAATTGAGCAGCTATAAAAAAGGCTGCCTTTTTTCATATTTAAACATTACTTATCAATCTAAGACATTCACGCCAATCATTTTTTCCTTAAATTTGCAAATTGAAATTTATATAAATACGATTTCAGAGAATTTATGATCACATAATTCCTAAAATCCTATAATCACTTCTTGTATGTTATCAAAAATAAATCCTACACAAACCAATAGCTGGAAAGCACTGAACGATCATTTTGGAAATAATGATTTTGAACTGAGAAGCCTTTTTCAGTACAACACCAACCGTTTTGAAGAGTTCTCAATTAAAAAAGAGAATTTTCTTTTTGATTATTCTAAAAATTTAATAGATGACAGAACGAAAGAACTTCTCTTACATTTGGCGGAAGAATGTGAACTGAAAGACGCTATTTCTAAAATGTTTTCGGGAGACAAAATCAACGAAACCGAAGGAAGAGCAGTTCTGCATACGGCTTTGAGAGATTTTTCCGATAAGGAAATTCTTGTGGATGGTGAAAACATCAAACCTCAGATCAAAAGAGTTCTGGATCACATGAAGTCTTTTTCTGAAAACATTATTTCAGGAAATCACAAAGGATTCAGCGGCAAAGAAATTACCGATGTTGTGAATATCGGCATCGGAGGTTCAGATTTAGGACCTGTAATGGTGGTTTCTGCGCTGAAGCATTTTAAAACCAGATTAGACGTTCATTTCGTTTCTAATGTAGACGGAAATCATATTGCAGAAGTTGTAAAAAACTTAAATCCCGAAACAACCCTCTTCATCATTGCGTCTAAAACGTTTACCACTCAGGAAACAATGACCAATGCAAACTCTGCAAAAGACTGGTTCCTGGAAGCGGGCAAACAGGAAGATGTAGCAAAGCATTTTGTTGCTTTATCCACTAACGTTCAGGCCGTTAAAGACTTTGGAATTGCAGAAGAAAACATCTTCGAATTCTGGGACTGGGTGGGCGGAAGATACTCACTTTGGAGTGCCATTGGACTAAGCATTGTTCTTTCGGTGGGCTATGAAAATTTTGAGCAATTACTAAAAGGAGCAGAACATACAGACCAGCATTTTCAGACGGCAGATTTTGCTGAAAACGTTCCTGTTCTGATGGGACTTTTAGGAATTTGGTACCGCAACTTCTATGCGGCAACAAGCCATGCAGTTTTACCTTATTCTCAATATCTTGACAGATTTGCAGCCTATCTGCAGCAAGGCGACATGGAAAGTAACGGAAAATGTGTTGACAGAAACGGAGAATTTGTAGAATATGAGACCGGACCCATTATTTGGGGAGAGCCGGGAACGAACGGACAGCATGCATTCTATCAACTGATTCACCAGGGAACAGAATTGATTCCTGCAGATTTTATTGCGTATGCAAAAAGCCCGAACAAAGTTTCTGATCATCAGGATAAATTATTAGCTAACTTTTTTGCTCAGACAGAAGCACTTGCTTTCGGAAAAACGGAAGCGGAAGTTGAGGAAGAACTGAAAGCATCCGGAAAGTCTGAAGAGGAAATCGATTTCTTGGTAAACTATAAAGTCTTTCACGGAAACACTCCTACCAACTCTATTATCTTCAACGAGTTAACTCCATATTCCTTAGGACAGCTGATCGCACTATATGAGCATAAAATTTTTGTACAGGGCGTTATCTGGAATATCTTCAGTTTTGACCAGTTTGGAGTAGAATTAGGAAAAGTTTTAGCCAATAAAATATTGCCGGAACTTGAAAACAATGAGGCAGTTAGCACTCATGACAGCTCTACAAACGGGTTGATTAATTATTATAAACTGAATAAATAATGTCGTTATTAAGATCATATTACTACAAACTGTCACCCAACTGGAGGCTTTTAGGTAGAAAAATTTATTTTTTCCCTATTGATTTTTATGAAGGTATTACCGGAAAAAGATCTGCTAATGAACCCAAAAAAGGAGACATCTATGTGGGAAGCAATGACTTTATTGCTCATGGAATCCGGCAGACAAAAGCTTTGCAGAAATATATTGATCTTAAAAGTGACGATCATGTCTTAGATGTAGGATGTGGTATTGGAAGAACCGCAGTTGCATTAACAGAAGTCCTTCAGAAAGGTTCGTACGATGGTTTTGATGCGGTAGAGAAAGGAATCGACTGGTGCAATAAAAATATTAATAGAAAGCATCCTCATTTTAAATTTAAATTCACTCCTATTTACAATGATCTGTACAATACATTCAGCCAAAAGGCAGAAGATTTTACATTTCCTTATGAGAATTTAAATTTTGATAAAGTTTTCTTGTTTTCTGTATTTACTCATATGCAGGTTTCAGAAATTAAAAGATATTTAAGTGAAATCAGCCGGGTTTTAAAGAATGACGGGCTTTGTTTAGCCACATTTTTTCTTTATGATGCATCTAAAGAAGAAAGCTGGACTGGCATTTTTCCTCACATCTATGACGGCTACAAATTAATGGATGATAAAGTAACTGCTGCTAATATTGCTGTAAGCATTTCTCTGTTAAATGAAATGACGGCAGAAGCAGGTTTGGAACTGGTAAAAATAAAAGAAGGATATTGGAGAAGCAATGTTGAAAAGGAAGGCGCAGATGAGTTTCAGGATATTGTTGTATTTAAAAAAATCTAAAAAGTAATAAAGTAAAATGGCAGAAATTCTTGACGGATTAAAAGTATCCAAAGAAATAAAAGCAGAAATCAAGGTTGAGGTTGAAAAAATTCTTGAAAATAAAAGAAGAGCTCCACACCTGGTTGCTATTTTGGTTGGAAACAACGGAGCAAGCAAAGCGTATGTAAACTCTAAGGTGAAAGACTGTGAGGAAGTAGGTTTCAGATCTACTTTGGTAAAGTTTTCGAGTACAGTTTCAGAATCTGAACTTTTGGAGAAGATTGAAGAGCTTAATAAAGACAAATCTGTTGACGGGTTTATTGTACAGTTACCTTTACCCGATCAGATAGATCAGGAAAAGATCATTCTTGCAATAGATCCCCGAAAAGATGTAGATGGCTTCCACCCGGAAAACTTCGGAAAAATGGCATTGGAAATGGACACCTTTTTACCTGCAACACCCTTCGGAATTTTAACATTGCTGGAGAGATACAATATAGAAACCAAAGGTAAAGACTGCGTTATCATCGGAAGAAGTAAAATTGTGGGCAGACCGATGAGTATTCTCATGGGCAGAAAAGATTTCCCGGGAAATTCTACCGTGACGTTAACACACTCTTATACGAAAGACATTGAAGAATATACGAAAAAGGCAGATATCGTAATTACAGCGTTGGGAGATCCTCACTTTTTGAAAGGAGAAATGATCAAAGAAGGAGCCGTAATCGTAGATGTAGGAATCACAAGAGTAGATAACGATTCTCCAAAAGGATATTATCTGGCAGGAGATGTAGATTTTGACAGTTGTGCTGCAAAGGCAAGCTGGATAACACCTGTTCCGGGAGGAGTAGGTCCTATGACCAGAGCAATGCTGATGAAAAACACCATCATTGCCTACAAAACATCGGTCTATAACGACTAATTTTAACATGAATAAAGAACAGCAAGATATTTTATTAAATGAAGGTAAAATGCTCCCGGTTATGGAGCATTTTTACACCATTCAGGGAGAAGGAGCGCATACCGGAAAAGCAGCCTATTTCATCAGATTAGGCGGATGCGATGTCGGTTGCCATTGGTGCGATGTGAAAGAAAGCTGGAATCCTGATCTTCATCCTTTAATGAATGCGGAAGATATTGCAGAAACTGCAGCAAAACATTGTAAGATTGTGGTATTGACGGGTGGTGAACCATTGATGTGGAATTTAAATATCTTGACTTCTAAACTGAAACAACTGGGATGTACCGTTCATATAGAAACTTCAGGAGCTTACCCAATGAGCGGACAGCTAGACTGGATCACACTTTCTCCCAAAAAAACGGGACTTCCGAAAGAAGAAATTTACAAAGAAGCTCATGAGTTGAAAATGATCATTTTCAATAATAACGATTTCAAATTTGCTGAAGAGCAGGCTGCAAAAGTCTCCGGAAACTGCAGACTTTATCTACAGAGTGAATGGAGCAAACGCGATGAAATGTATCCTAAAATCACAGATTTTATTTTGGCAAACCCGCGTTGGCAGGCATCAGTGCAGACTCACAAATACCTTAATATCCCATAAAATTTCCTTAAATTAGCCTCTGTATCATACATTACAATAGATGCAAAGAATCCGGTATTCCAGATATTTAAAATCAATTATCATCCTGCTCGACCTTCTGGTGCTTGCAGGTGTTTTTATTTTATATTTCTTAAACAGACATCAGGATTCTGCGCAACATCATGATGTTCTGTCACAAAATTTATTTTCGCTGCTCCTGCTTTTTTCTTTTTGGATACTTTTGAGCGGAAGAACAAAAATCTACAATATTACCCGAAACCTTACCTATATTGTTTTTGTAGAACGCGTAATTGTTCATTTTCTTCTATTCATCATCGGATTAATTCTTATCAGGAAAGTAAGCAATAATCAGTTTTTCAGTTCACGGCTCACCTGGTTTACGCTTTATCTTTTTTATGCCGTTATTGTAGCCAAATCACTTGTTTATTTTATTATAAAGTATTTACGCTCATTAGGAATCAACCACAGAAATGTCATGTTTCTGTACGAGGATGATTCTACAGAAACGCTGAAAAACATTTTAAATGAAAGAAAAGATTATGGATACAAATTGTTTGATTACAAAAATTCTGACGACATAAGTACGGATGAATTGGTGAGTTTCTGGAAATCAAACGGAATTCATACATTATTCATTCCCACAGAAAATCCTTTTCCGGATCACAAAAGAGACGAAATTTTCAGGCTGGCAGAAGCTCATAAAGTGCATATTTCATTGATTCCGGATATTTCTCAAAACGATTATTTCTTTTTCGATCTGGGATATATAGAAACTCAGCCGGTTTTAAACCAGGGAAAATATCCTTTAGATTTTTATTCAAATTTTTTACTGAAAAGAATATTTGATGTTGTTTTTTCAATATTGGTCTTAGTTTTGATTTGTTCTTGGCTGTTTCCTCTCATTGCACTGCTGATAAAAAGCAGTTCAGCAGGTCCTGTTTTTTTTGTTCAGAAAAGATATGGCTTCCATGAAGGAGTTTTCAACTGTATTAAATTCAGAACCATGATTATCAATGAAGATTCTGCTATCAAAACAACAGAAGAAAATGACAACAGGATTACCAGAATCGGTACATTTCTGAGAAGAACAAGTTTGGATGAAATGCCGCAATTCATTAATGTTTTAAAAGGTGAAATGTCGGTAGTAGGACCACGTCCTCACATGCTTGCAGTAGATAATTTCTATAAACCGAAAATCGGCAGGTATACCTTGAGGAGTCTGGCCAACCCAGGTATTACGGGTCTTGCCCAGGTAAGCGGGCTTCGTGGTGATTCCGGAAATGTGGAAGTAGAGATGAACAAACGAATCCTGGCAGATGCATATTATATAAGAAACTGGAGTTTTATATTAGATATTGTAATCATCTTAAAAACCATAGTTCTGGTAATTGGTGGCGACAAAAATGCAAGGTAAAATAAATAAAATAGTCTAATTTAGCAGAATGTTTAAAAAGTTTTTTACAGCCATAGGTGAATACATGATCCTTATTGGTAAATCTCTACAAAAGCCACAGAAAATGAGAGTTTTCTGGAAGTTATTTCTGAGAGAAATCAACGATTTGGGTGTCAACTCTTTTGGGTTGGTTACCTTTACGTCCATATTCGTAGGAGCTGTTGTTGCTATTCAGATGTTTAATAATTTTGATGCATCCTCATTTCCTATTCCTACTTCATTCGTAGGATACGCAACAAAAGCGGTTTTGGTACTGGAGTTTGCTCCTACTATTATCAGTCTGATTCTTGCAGGAAAAGTAGGATCTTATATCGCTTCTACCATTGGCACCATGCGTGTTTCTGAGCAGATAGACGCATTAGATATTATGGGAGTAAACTCTCCTAATTTTTTAATTTTGCCTAAGATCATTGCCTGCCTTATCTTCAATCCTATTTTAATTGCAATCAGTATCGTTTTTGGTATTGGTGGAGGATATATTGCGGGAATTTTAACCGGAAACTGGACGACTGCAGATTACATTACCGGTATACAAATGTATATGCCCAATCTTTTTATCTATTATGCGTTTGCCAAGACTATTGTCTTTGCATTTGTCATCGCTACAGTTCCTTCATATTTCGGATATTTTGTAAAAGGAGGTTCTCTTGAAGTGGGTAGAGCAAGTACGCAGGCGGTAGTTTGGACAATGGTTTTCATCATTATTTCCGAATTGATTTTAACACAATTAATATTAAGCTGATGATTGAGGTAAAAAATCTAAAAAAGAGTTTTGGGGATGTTGAAGTGCTGAAAGGAATTTCAACTACTTTCGAAAAAGGCAAAACAAACCTGATCATTGGACAGAGTGGTTCCGGAAAGACCGTATTCCTTAAAAGTTTACTGAATGTATATCAACCCTCATCAGGAGAAATCTTGTTTGACGGAAGAGATATTAACGTGATGAACAGGGAAGAAAAACAGCAGCTGCGCTCAGAAATAGGAACTTTATTTCAGGGAAGTGCACTATTTGATTCTTTAACGGTAGAAGAAAATATTATGTTTCCGCTGGATATGTTTACCAATCTTACCTTCAGAGAAAAGAAAAGAAGAGTTTTTGAGGTTATCGGGAGAGTACATCTGGATAAAGCCAACAGAAAATTCCCGTCCGAAATCTCGGGTGGTATGCAGAAACGTGTTGCTATTGCAAGAGCCATTGTAAACCATCCCAAATATCTTTTCTGTGACGAACCCAATTCAGGATTAGATCCTTACACATCCAACGTAATTGATGATTTGTTGCTGGAAATTACTAAGGAGTACAATACTACTACTATTATCAATACTCACGATATGAACTCGGTGATGACCATTGGTGAAAAAATTGTGTATCTGAGATTAGGCATCAAGGAATGGGAAGGCAACAAAGATATTCTTATTACTGCGGGTAATAAAAATTTGATAGACTTCGTATATTCATCAGAACTGTTTAAAGAACTGAGAGAATATTTACTAGAAAATAATAAAAGCGTAGAAAATACAATCACCAAAATTGACGACAATGAAAAAAATAATTAGTATCTCATTATTGAGTATTTCCGTTTTTGCATCAGCACAGATTTCTCTTGCTGCAAAAGCAAATGTTTTAATTCCTACAAGCTCAGCTTCCTGGAAAAACCTTAAAACAGCAACAACAAATGCCGTAGAACAGAAAGGGAAAAATATCACAGGATTCAACGCTGGTTTATCGCTGAAAATAGATTTACCCACTGCATTATACCTAATGCCAGAAATTTATTATACAAATTTCAGCAACGAAGTTACTGTAGCCAATGATGTGAGTGCAGAAGCAACTACCATAAAAGCTAAAAGCAGCAGAGTGGATATTCCGGTGTTGGTAGGTGTAAATGTTTTAGGCGATCTTCTAAGTGCTTACGCAGGACCAGTAGGAAGTTTTAATCTTTCTAAGGGAGATAATTTCGGAAGTTTTGTTCAGAAAGTTGATGCCAAAGAATTTACTGTTGGATATCAGCTAGGTTTTCAAAGCGAGATAAAAAGTGTTATTCTTTCTGCAAAGTATGAAGGTGCTTTTTCAAAAGACCAAAGAAAATTCATCAACAATATTGCAGGATCTAGTCAGGAAATTAACTACGACAACAGAACAAGTCTGTTTATGCTTGGGGTAGGGTATAAATTTTAATTCAATTTTTCAGAATATAAAAAAATCCTCAAATTAAATTTGAGGATTTTTATTTTGATATTCAATCTCGGCTTCCCGCTGGGCGATTACCGCTGCCTGTCTTTCGAGTTCTTCTTTATCTTTCAGAAGCTGTTTGAACTCCCTTCTTTTCTGTTCCTCTTTTATAGCAGAGCCTTTACTTACATAACCGATCATTCCACCGATGATCAAACCAATACCTATTCCCGCCATGACACCCATCACATGGGAAATTGTAATTCTTTCAACAGTAAAATCTGTCGTCAGATAAAAAAGCAATGCAGATACTGCTAAAAGTATAAGCCCTGTAATTGAGATACCTTTCATGACATATTATTTTGGTTACGTAAAAACTCTAACTAAATTTTTCCTCCTGCTGTCTTATAATATTCTAATGCTTTCGGAAGATTTTTCTGAATATCACCTACTCGTGATCCCGGACTAGGGTGAGTGGATAAAAACTCCGGCTGTCTGGTCCCTGATGATGATGCCTCCATTCTGTTCCAGAAAGGTATTGCCTGTCTCGGATCATATCCCGCCATTGACATTAAATATAATCCCATCTGGTCAGCTTCCAACTCCTGATTTCTTCCGTACTTCAGCAAAACAACCTGAGAACCGATAGGGTAAACACTTTGGAAAATGGCTGCTGTTTTTTCATTTTTTATAGCCAGTCCGGATGCAGTTCCTAATCCCTGAGCAATCATTGACTGAGAAATTCTCTCGTTACCATGCCCTGCAAGCGCATGTGATACTTCATGTCCCATAACAACGGCCAGACCGGTATCATCTTTTGTGATCGGAAGAATTCCCGAATAAACAGCCACTTTTCCTCCAGGCATACACCATGCGTTGATCTGTTTATCCTGAAGAAGATTAAACTCCCATTTGTAATTGGCAAGATCGGCACCTCTTCCAATGCTTGCATAATATTTCTCTGCAGCATTTTTTATTCTGTTTCCTACATTCTTCACGCTCTGAGCCTGAGAACCTGTAATCACTTTAGACTCTGTAAGCGTTTGCTTATATTGCTGCAGCGCCATTGCTTCGATTTCAGAATTGTTGGCAATCTGTAGAGACGATCTCCCTGTGATAGGATTTGTTGTACAAGCTGCAACTGATAAAACCGCTGCTCCTATTCCTAATAGATGTGTAATTTTCATTGTATTGCGTATTATAAGATCAACCTTACAATTTCTATTCCAAAATAATATATAATATAGATTTGCATAGATTTTGCTAATTTAGCTTAATAATTTAATCTTATGAAAAAGTTGACCAATATAATATTCGTCTTTCTTGTGAGCGTATTGTTTTACAGTTGCGCTGCGCAGAACACTACAGATTCTCAAACTCTTACCTCGATGGTGAACTCTGAAGAGTTTACATTCCATGCAGAAAGAGCAAACCCTATGAATTATGATGTAATCAATACGCTGAATTCTATTCCTAACAATCCATCTACGAGAATTCTTCAGCTTGATGCAGGTAGCTATACCATCGAACTCAGAAAAGACAAGATGGAAGTCGTTTTACCTTACTTTGGAAGAGCCTTTACCTCTACTTACGGAAGAGACAACAGCTATAGATTTACTTCAAAAGATTATACCATTACAAAATCTCAGAGTAAAAAAGGAAACTGGGTTTTTAAAATTAAACCCAATGATGTCAAAAATGTTTCAGACATCAATATTGAAGTGTATAAAAACGGAAAGGCCTTCACTTCTATCCGCAGTAACGACAGACAGCCTATCACCTATGACGGCTATATTTCTAAAAATGAAGAAACTAAGGAGAAAAAGATCGATTAATCCTTAGTAAGGAATTTCTCAACAAATAGCTTCGCTTCTGTACTTGGATTAGAAACCAATGCAGAAGCATTTTTTTTGTGCTGAAGATAAGCTTGTTCCAAAGACTCATTTCGTTTCATCGTACTCAGGATATATTCCTGAACCCAATATTCAAAACGTTTTTCAGACTGTTGTTTTCTTACCAGATCAAAACGTTCGTTTTTCTTTTTTAAAGAAATAAATTCATCAATTTTGGTATAAATTTCGTCCAGACCATCATTATAAAGCGCGGAACCCAGCAATACGGGCACCTTCCAGTCCTTTTCTTTGGAAGGAATAAAATCTAGGGCACGTTTGAGTTCAAGTCTGGTATTTTTTGCTTTCTGAAGATTATCCTGATCTACTTTATTGATGAAAACCACATCCACCATTTCCATAATTCCCCGTTTAATACCCTGAAGTTCATCTCCGCCGCCAATGATTTTTAAAAATAAAAAAACATCCGTAATATCCGAAACCAAAACCTCAGACTGCCCCACTCCTACCGTTTCAATTAAAATATAATCGTATCCCGCAGCTTCACAAATCATCATCGTTTCAAAAGTTGTATTGGCAACACCGCCCAGAAATCCGGAACTCGGAGAAGGACGAATAAAGGCATTTTCTTCTTTTGCCAATTCTTCCATCCTGGTTTTATCACCCAAAATACTTCCTTTATTAATCGCTGAACTGGGATCAATAGCCAAAACGGCCACTTTTTTACCTTTAGAAATAGCCAGTCTCCCGAAATTTTCTATCAATGTAGATTTGCCTGCTCCCGGAACACCGGTAATTCCTATCCGTATTGATTTTCCTGTAAAAGGAAGAATTTTCTTCAAAAGCTCTTCTGCCCGGATCCGGTGTTCGGGTTTTGTACTTTCAACCAAAGTAATGGCTTTGCCAATCAGCCGTTTATTTCCTGATTGTATTCCTTCAATAAGTTCTTCCGTAGAAAATTTCATCTGATAGTGATCGGTTAGAAACAATGTTGATTAATTCAATATCAAAAATATAAAATAACCTTCAAAAAGATTGTCTGATTTAATTTTAATTCTTCTAAATTAAACGATAAATAGAAACCCGCATCATAATTTCATTATTTTTGTTTTAATAATTATTTGAAAGCAAGATAAAATTGCGTCACTGTAAAATAAACACTGCTGAAAATTTTGTTATTGCCTTTCAACATGAAAATATAAATTTAAATTTAAACATGAAAAAACTACTTTTAGCAGGATCATTCGTTGGTCTTTTATCTGTTTCCTGTACACCAAAATCTACTGTTGCCACGGAAGCTCCGAAGTCGGTAACAAGTACGGCAGATCAGATTGCACAAGGAAAGACCATATATGAAAATGCCTGCAAAAGATGTCATGATCTTCCCGAGCCTACCAGATATACGTCTGTACAATGGGTCGGAATAATGAATTCGATGGCTCCGAAAGCCAAACTTAATGATGAACAGCACCAATGGGTGTATGATTACGTGGTTACTGTGAAAAAATAATTTTTGAACCAACAAAAAAATAGTTACATGAAAAAAAGTATTGCAATAACGATTCTCGGTGCTGCCTTTGTTGTTTCCTGCGGACCAAAAAGCACGGCAGTTACAGGACCCAAACTGAGTTCTGCGGAACATCTTGCTCAGGGAAAAACAGTTTTCGAAAATGCGTGCAACAGATGCCACAAATTACCGGATCCTGCAAAGCATGATGATCAGGAATGGATAAAAACACTAAGCAGAATGGCTCCAAAAGCCAAACTTACCGATGAACAGCATCAGATGGTGTATGATTATTTGATTTCTGTGAACAAAAAATAAATATAAAAGAAAAGGAGACTTATTCGGTCTCCTTCTTTTTGCTTTTGGGCATTTTTGCTTTGATGAATTTTCGCCTTTCTTTTACGGTACGTAAACTGTGTTCGGAAAAGCAGTATTTTTCAGCATCTTTTAAAAATTTGATGGCATTCATAAAACTTCCTCTCATCTCGGAAAGCAAAGCCCTGTAAAACCAGATCGTAGCTTTATCAATTCCTTTTATTTTTAATGAATAAGTGATTAGCTTTTCTGCTTCCTGAAAATCTTCGTTATCCAAAAGACATTTGATATAATATTTTGGTGTGTTAAGATTGGTCATATCACTTTGCATCGCCTCTTCAAAATAAAGCTTTGCTTTTTCATAATCGATGAGCATTTCGCTGTAGATTCTTCCCATCAGACAAAGGCTGTCTGCATCTTCCGGATCATAGGAAAGTGCATAATTCAAAGCTTCCAGACAATCTGGTAAACTGTATGGATAATTATCCAAGGCTTCGAAATAATATTTACTTTTAGTTAAGGTCATTTCTGTAGTTTTTCAATTCATTTTTCAGTTGATTTCTTTCTTTTTTGAAAGATTTTTCCTGATGATTCTTTTTAAAATCTGTTCCCGAAAATATTCTGGTCGGATTTCCGCGCTGAACATTCAGATGATTATTCCAGGTTTCCTGCATCTGCTTTTGAAGCTGAAAAATATTCTGCTCCAAGACTTTTGCTTTCAGCCGTACAATCGAAAGTTTTTTGTTTTCCAACTGCGAACGTGTATCCTGAACAAACACACTTTGTCCTGTCGGAATATACGTTGCACGAACTGCGGTGTTTACTTTATTCACATTTTGCCCGCCGCTTCCCTGGCTTCTCGCCGTCTGAAACTGAATCTCTTTTTCATTAAACTGAATATTCTCCAAACCTTCAAGTTCAAAAATTCCGATAAACCAATTGCTTCTTTTGTGCAGCTTTCTGAAAGTGCTTTTCCCAATCCAAAGAATACTTCCGAGCCAGGTTTTTAAAAACTCATTGGCATTTTTAAATTTTAAAAGCAGGGTCACTGATTTCAAAGTCAGGTTTTCATCACCATTTTCACGATGGATGATTTCGTAATCGATTTTATTTTGTTTTGCTTCCTCAATGAAAACCTTCAGAACTTTGGCAACGACCCATTGGCATTCCAACGGTCCTTTTCCTGAGGTTATTTGTATTATTCTGTCCATTTTTTTAATTAGTTGTCGGTTGATAGTTGTCAGTTGATGGGGTCAAGATTTTTAACAACCATCAACCAAAAACTAACAACCACTTTATTTATCCATTCTTACAATTCTCGGCTGGAAAGTTCCCAGAATATCTACCAATTCACTTTGTGCATTCATCACTTCATTGATGTCTTTGTATGCCATGGGTGCTTCTTCTGTATTGCCGCCCATCAAAGTGACATTCTTTAATTTCAATTCTTTTTTAATGTCATTTTGAGTGAAAAGATTTCTGCATTCTGCTCTTGAATGTGCTCTTCCTGCACCGTGAGAAGCAGAATTCAAAGAATCCGGATTTCCTTTCCCACGAACGATGAACCCTTTTGCGGTCATCGATCCCGGAATCATGCCCAGTTCCTTGTCGTTTGCCGGAGTTGCCCCTTTTCTGTGAACAATCATTTCTTTTCCGTTGTGAATTTCTTTCCACGCAAAGTTGTGATGGTTTTCAATTCTGGCTTTTACTCTGCCACCGACTGCTTTTACCAATCGTCTGTGAATATCGTCGTGACAAGCCGAAGCGTAATCTCCTGCGAGATTCATCGCCGTCCAGTATTCTACTCCGAGATGCGTGCTGAGATCCAGCCAGGCGAAGTTTTGCGCTTCTTTTGGCAACGGACACTGTTCTGTCGCCACTCTCGAATAATATTGAGCGATCTCTGCTCCTAATCCCCGAGAACCGCTGTGCGAAAGAATCCCCAGATATTTTCCTTTCGGAAGATTGATCTGTTGGTCTTCTTCCGTAATTTCAATTTCCCCGAATTCCACAAAATGATTTCCACCTCCGGAACTTCCCATCTGTTTGATGGCTTTTCCTTTTAATCTTCTCAAAATCGGGATCATATCGAACGTATCTCTATCAAAAATTTCGTGATCGACGTGAGATTTGTGCGTTTCATACATCCCGAATTTGGTGTGTTCGGCAAGAGCTTTTTCATATTTATCTCTTGCGCCGTCCAGATATGAAACAGGCGTATCCAAAATACTGAGTGACATTCTGCAACCAATATCCATCCCGACTCCATAAGGAATCACTGCGTTTTCTACGGCGAGAACTCCGCCAATCGGAAGACCGTAACCGCTGTGTGCATCCGGCATCAAAGCTCCCTGTGCAGAGATCGGAAGTTTCAAGCCGGTGTACAATTGGTTTTTTGCTTCATCAGAAATATTGTTTCCGAAAATCTGGAAAGAAGCACGGTTTGTGTTGAGCATTCTTTTTTCTGTTTTTCTGGATGAAAGCAAGGCTTCTGCGATTTGTCCGAAGGTTAAATCTTTCTCAAAGTTCTCCGGATTCTGATGGATTTCCTTTAAAAGAGATTTCACATAATGTATATTTTTGGTTGCAAAATTCCTTTTCATGACCTCCAAAGCGATGTTTACGCTTTGGTTGTTTGGATACCCTAATTTTAATATATCTTTTCCTTTTAGTTTTAAATTTCCCATTGTTTTTATATAAGTGATGAAGATGATTGATTTTCTCGCATCAGATTTTCCAACTCATTTTTTTAGTTGTTTTTTAATTAAACCTCATAGGTTTTGAAAACCTATGAGGTTTCTGCAGAGCGTTATCAATAGCCCCGATGGAAACGGCATCCTTTTTCTGCGATGGCTTTAAAAAGCGATGGCGAAAAAGATACAGTGGACAGCGGGATTAAGCTCCTGATAAAAATGTCATTTTTTTATAATCTGCTCATCAAGATTGAACTCCTACCGGGGTTTTTTATTGATTGATACAATGTTGCTACACTGCTATTACTTCAATAAGCAGGTAGCTTCAATGGTGATTGAAAAAATGTATATGATTTCGGGGAAACTGTTTGAGTTTGAAATATTGCGCAATAAAAAACCCGAAATCTTACGACTTCGGGTTTTGATATTTCATTGTACTGTTATTCTAAGAGTATACCAAACCACGAAGCCTCGCCTTTGCAAAAGGCAATCCTACTGATGAATGTTGATTGTATCTGAACATTGCTTCGTTGTTTTTTAATGGGTTGAACTTGATTTGAGCTGCAAATATATAATTTTTTCGACAATAAACAAGTTATTTGTAATTTCTTATGCAGTACAACATCTTAGAAATTTGAATTATTTCTTAAAAAAAGAATGCTTAACAGCGGAATTATACTTGAAATTTAGGTGCTAAAAAATGCAGAAATCTGAGTGAAAATTAGAGTGCAGGACATTCTTAACGGCCTGATTTTAACCATAACAGCAAAAGAAAAGCGTCAGTCATTTTACTGACTAACGCTTTTTATGTATCTTTTTTAATCTTTTGAACCCAGATCATCCATTGTGTCTTCCATTCCTCTGGAACCTGGACTGTACGTTCTTTCAGAATCCAGGAAATAAAGATTGTGTCTTGCTTTTGCAATAATACCGTTGTAAACATCATCCGGCAGATCTGTAGTATTCTGATTACGCTCTGTCCCTACGGTCGGTTTATTATAAACTTTCAGCGCTCCGAACTGATCTAAGACTTTCTTGGCATTCTGAGCTTCAGTGATATCTGATGTGTACACCACTACATTTACTTTTCCTACACTCTCTCTGCTGTATGCATCCAGCATTTCGTTATCATTTACAAAAAGATGATCCCAAAAACTTTTTGTTTTATCATCATCGCGATAATCTCCGGTTGCAGATTCGTCGTGAATTTTTGATGTAGAAACTATAACATCTTCTTCATTGAATCCCTGATTTCTTAGTTCTGTTTTGATTTCATCTGTATCTACCGTTGCGGGAAATACCGAAATTACTGTATAAGCCATAATATTTTATTTTTTGATTACGGCAAACAGTACAAAAGCTGTGCAAAAAGAAATGATCTTCTCTCTATTAACTTAAATTTAAAACTTTCGTCTTAAAATCCGTAGATGCAGCAACCTTCTACGATGCCGTTTCGTTTAAAAATTTATTTAAAATATCAACAGCACATTTAGGAAGATTGGTTCCGGGGCCGAAAATAAAATCTGCTCCGTTGGCATATAAAAACTCATAATCCTGCTGCGGAATTACGCCCCCCACAACGATTGTAATATCATCTGCACCCAGTTTTTTCAGTTCTTCCACTACCTGTGGTACCAGTGTTTTGTGACCTGCCGCCAGAGAAGAAACACCCAGAATATGAATATCATTTTCTACTGCCTGTTTTGCCACTTCCTCCGGAGTCTGAAACAAAGGAGCCACATCTACGTCAAATCCCATATCTGCAAACGCTGTTGCCACTACTTTTGCACCTCTGTCGTGACCGTCCTGTCCCATTTTGGCAACCATGATTCTCGGACGGCGACCTTCTTCTTCCTCAAACTTCTGAGTAAGCTGAAGTGCCTGACTAAAAAATTCGTTTTTACCTGCATTCATGGCATAAACTCCCTGTATAGTTCTTATATTTGCTTTGTAACGTCCGAAAGTTTCTTCCATTGCATCACTCATCTCACCCAAAGTTACTCTGCGTCTTGCTGCTTCAATACACAATGCAAGAAGGTTTCCGCTTCCTGTTTTTGCGCTTTCGCGGATTTGATCTAAAATTTCTGTTACCGCTTCAGCATTTCTATTTTGTTTAATTGATTCTAATCTTTCGATCTGTTTTCTGCGGACTTCTGTATTGTCGATATCCAGAATTTCAATCGGGGTTTGTTTTAAACTCGATCTGAATGAATTAACTCCGATAATAAATTCTTCGCCGCTATCTATTTTAGCCTGCTTTTTTGCTGCAGCTTCTTCAATTCTCATTTTTGGAATTCCTGCTTCGATGGCTTTCGTCATTCCGCCTTCTTTCTCTACCTCATCAATAAATTTCATGGCTTCTTCAATCATCTGCTGAGTCAAAGCTTCCACCAGATTGCTTCCGCCCATAGGATCTACCACATCGCAGATTCCGCTTTCCTGCTGAAGAATAATCTGTGTATTTCTTGCAATTTTTGCCGAATAATCTGTAGGAAGGGCAATGGCTTCATCCAAAGCATTGGTATGAAGAGACTGCGTTCCACCTAAAGCTGAAGACAATGCTTCAATGGCCGTTCTTGTAATATTATTGAAGGGCTCCTGCTCTGTTAAAGACCAGCCTGAGGTCTGAGAGTGTGTGCGTAAAGCTAGAGATTTTGGATTTTTGGGATTAAACTGTTTTAGCAATTCGGCCCAGATATATCTTGCGGCTCTCATTTTTGCAATTTCCATGAAGTGATTCATTCCGATTGCCCAGAAAAATGATAATCGCGGTGCGAAATCATCCACGTTCATTCCTGCTTTTATTCCTGTTCTTACATATTCCAAACCATCTGCAAGGGTATAGGCCATTTCCAGAACCGGAGTTGCACCCGCTTCCTGCATATGATATCCGGAAATAGAAATAGAATTGAATTTGGGAATATTTTTGGAAGTATATTCAAAAATATCTGCAATGATTTTCATTGATGGTGTGGGTGGATAAATGTAGGTATTCCGAACCATGAATTCTTTTAAAATATCATTTTGTATCGTTCCCGAAAGCAAATCCTGAGAAACACCCTGCTCTTCCGCAGCCACAATATAAAAAGATAAAATAGGTAAAACGGCTCCGTTCATCGTCATGGAAACCGAAATCTGATCCAATGGAATTTCATTAAATAAAATCTTCATATCCTCAACAGAATCTATCGCGACGCCTGCTTTCCCTACATCACCAACAACTCTTGCGTGATCCGAATCATACCCTCTGTGTGTAGCCAGATCAAAAGCAACGGAAAGACCTTTTTGTCCGGCTGCTAAGTTTCTCCTGTAAAACGCATTAGATTCTTCAGCGGTAGAAAAACCTGCATACTGACGAACCGTCCAGGGTTTCTGAACGTACATTGTAGAATACGGCCCCCTTAGATACGGTGCAATTCCCGGAGAAGTCTGTGTAAGCGATTCATTTTTAACATCTTCTTTGGTGTAAGATGACTTCAAATCTAAACCGTCTTTTTCAAAAGGATAGATTTCAAGCTGTTTTTCAGTGATCGTAAATTGAGGAGCTTTATTGTGGATTTCCCTTCTCATGAGCTAAGATTTAAAGGTTTAAAAGTAAGCATTTTTCGCTTAATGTTTTGTGGTTGATTTTCAATCGAAAACGAAGAATATGTAAACGCAAAGCGCACATTTTTTTTGACTGAGATTCTTTTTTAAAGTTCGTAAAAGCGTTTCACTCAGCAAAGATTTGAAGTGATTGAGAATTTTGCGCAGTAGTCACATAAATCTCTATCCTAATTGCGTAGAGTATATAAATTTTTGAGAATCTTTATTTTTTCATGATGTGTTATATGATTTAATTTGTGAATGTCCGTTTTTGATCACAGAATCGGCAGTCAATCTGTCATTCGGAGGGAATTTCAACACACTGGAAATAGAGCAGTTTAGATTCCTGCTGAAATCAAAGATTCGACGAAGTCAGTGACAAACAACCGTTAAAAACTTACTTATTACTAATTAAGGACATTTATATTTAATTTAAAAAAAAACGAGACTGTAAATACAATCTCGCTTTTATTATTTAAACCGATAAAAATTTAAATTTATTTATTTAATTTCTTAATACCCATTTCATATATAGCAAAAGAAATCAGATCTGCATTTTCGGTAATTACCTGATCGGTAGCTCTACCCGCTCCGTGACCTGCATTTTTCTCAATTCTTAATAAAACAGGGTTTGCACATTTCCGTTTTTCCTGCAGTTCTGCCCCGAATTTGAATGAATGTGCCGGAACTACTCTGTCATCATGATCGCTTGTAATAATCATCGTTGAAGGATAACAGGTTCCTGCTTTTACATTGTGAACCGGAGAATATGATTTTAAATAATCAAACATTTCTTTGTTGTCTTCCGCAGTTCCGTAATCGTATGACCACCCCGCACCTGCTGTAAATTTGTTGTATCTCAACATATCCAGAACGCCAACTCCTGGAAAAGCAACTTTAGCCAGATCCGGACGCATCGTCATGGTTGCTCCTACTAATAATCCACCGTTTGATCTTCCTGAAAGTGCCATATATTCTTTAGAAGTGTACCCTTTACTCTGCAAATATTCTCCTGCTGCAATAAAGTCTTCAAATACATTTTTCTTTTGCATCTTCGTCCCTGCATCATGCCACTTTTTACCGTATTCTCCACCTCCACGGATGTTCGGTACGGCATATATTCCGCCATTTTCCATCCATACGGCATTTACTACCGAGAAAGCCGGCTGCAAACTGATATTGAATCCTCCGTAAGAATAAAGAATCGTCGGGTTTTTACCATCAAGTTTCGTCCCTTTCTTATAATTAATCATCATCGGAACTTTTGTACCATCTTTTGAGGTATAAAAAACCTGTTCAGATACATAATCTTCAGGATTAAATTTCACTTTCGGCTTTTGATAAACCTCTGACTTTCCTGAATCTGCATTGAATTTATAGGTAGTTCCCGGTGTAATATAGTTACTGAATGAGTAATACATTTCTTTCTCATTTTCTTTACCGCCAAATCCGCCGACATTACCTTTTCCGGGAAGCGAGATCTCTCTGATCAGTTTCCCGGCTCTGTCGAACTGTTTTACCTGATCGATTGCATCTACCATATACGTCGCAAAGAAATAGCCGCCACCGGAAGATATCCCCAAGACATTTTCCGTTTCCGGAATTACATCTTTCCAGTTTTCAGGAGAAGGATTTTTGATGCTTGTTTTTACCAAACGCATATTCGGAGCATCTTTATCGGTAAAAATATAAAGATCATCACCCTGCGTGTCGATAATATTGACATTATTATCGAAACCTTTGTTGATCTGAATAAAATCTCCCCCGTTTTTTAAATCTTTAATATAAATTTCGTTTCCATTGGTGGCATCGGCTGCAGAAATGATTAAATACCGCTGATCTTCAGAAACTCCCGCTCCCAAATATCTTCTCGGTGTTTTTTCACCTCCGAAAATCAATTGATCTGCAGATTGTTTGGTTCCCAATTGGTGATAGTACACTTTATGCTTATCCGTCATACCAGACAAGACCGTTCCTTCCTTTGGTTTGTCGTAGCTTGAATAATAGAAGCCATCGTCTCCCTGCCAGGAAATTCCGCTGAATTTTACATCGACAATTGTCTCGTCAATTTGTTTTTTGGTAATGGCATCGATGATGATGATCTTATTCCAGTCGCTTCCGCCTTCAGAAATTGCGTACGCTGCCAGATTTCCTTTTTTGTTGAATGATAAGCTGGAAAGTGACGTCGTTCCTTTATCTGAAAATTTATTCGGATCTAAAAATACTTCTGTCGTTTTTGTTTTGTTGTGGGTTCGGTACAAAACCGACTGCGCCTGAAGTCCGTCATTTTTATAATAATAGGTATAGTCTCCTTCTTTGAAAGGTGCGCCTATTTTTTCATAATTCCAGATGTCGGTCAGCTGTTTTTTGATCTGGTCTCTGAATGGAATTTTTGAAAGGTAGTTCTGGCTGTATGCAACTTCTTCATCTACCCATTTTCTGGTAGCTTCAGAATCGTTTTCTAAATCTCTGTAAGGATCTGCGACGGCAGTTCCGAAATAGGTATCTGTCTGATTTCCTTTTACTGCTTTGGGATAATTCATTTTTTGAGCATAAAAAGTAGCTGAAAACAATACTCCAGCCGTTAATAACATTGGTTTGAAATTCATTGTGATGGATTTTCTCAAATTTAAGGAAAGTTAAGGAAATAAAAAAAACAGAATAAACCACTCCTTTGAGTAAAATATTTTAAATCAATACATTTTTGTCTGTTGGGATTAAAACTAAATTGAGCATTCCTGACTCCGACAATCGTTTTGTAATCAAATAATAATAGCGGAAGTCTTAGCGAGTCGTTTTTAGACAAAACAAGATGGTGATTGGTTTCCGCACAGTTGTTTTGTAATAAAATCAAAACGATGGAAGTCTTACCGGATTGATTTGAAACAAAACAACTTTTTGATTTGTTTCAAACAGTTGTTTTTTAACAAAAAAAAACTTCCGATCTCTCAGAAGCTTTAGATATTTAAAAAAGAAAAAAATTAATAATTTTCTTCTTCACCTTTCATTTTCTCGGCATTTTCTGCCATGATAACAGCGTCGATCATTTCAGAGATATCACCATTCATGTAGGCATCAAGATTGTACATGGATTTGTTGATTCTGTGATCGGTAACTCTACCTTGCGGATAATTGTAGGTTTTAATTTTTGCAGAACGGTCACCGGTAGAAACCATCGATTTACGCTGTGCAGCAATATCTCCCACAGATTTCTGAACTTCAATATCGTATAATTTTGTACGAAGCATTTCCATTGCCAGTTCACGGTTTGCCAACTGAGAACGTGCCTGCTGACAAACAACCACCATTCCGGAAGGTTTGTGTGTCAGCTGTACTTTTGTTTCTACCTTGTTTACGTTTTGTCCACCTGCTCCACCGGAACGGGATGTCTGCATTTCGATATCGGCAGGATTCAGTTCAAAATCAATCTCTTCAGCTTCGGGTAAAACAGCAACGGTGATTGCAGAAGTGTGAACTCTTCCCTGCGATTCGGTTTCCGGTACACGCTGTACACGGTGAACTCCGGATTCAAACTTCATGATTCCGTAAACACCTTCACCTTCCACTTTTAAGATCAATTCTTTATAGCCTTTTGCAGCTTCGTTGGAATCTGTTATTTCGTGTTTCCAGCCTTTAGTTTTAAAGAACATAGAATATGCTCTGTAGACGTCTTCCACAAAGATAGCAGCTTCATCACCACCTGTTCCGGCACGTAGTTCTACGATCACGTTTTTATCATCGGCAGGATCTTTAGGAATCAAAAGAACCTTCAGCTCTTCTTCCAGCCCCGGAAGTTTTGCCTGCGCTTCTACTTTTTCTTCTTTCGCCATATCTACCAGATCTCTGTCTGAACCATCTGCAATGATTTCTTCAGATTCTGCAATATTATCCAAAGCACCTTTATATTGATTGTAAACGTGTACAATTTTTCCTAAATCGCTGTATTCTTTGTTGAGTGAAGAATATTTTTTCTGATCCGAAATTACATCTGGCTGTATAATAAGGTCTGCCACCTCATTATATCTTTGTTTTATAGCTTCTAATTTTGGAATTAATGACTTAGACATATTAAAAATTTAGTAGGCAAAGATACGGATTTGATGATTAATAAAAAAAGCTCATTTTCATGAGCTTTAGGTTTTGTTTTGATTTTACTGAACGATCATTTTCTGTATAGCTGTTCCGTTATCTGTTTTTAGGTGAACAAGATAAGTTCCTGCAGGGTAATTGGCTTTCAGATCATAGGTTCCGTCTTCATTTCTCAGTCTGAAAGAATCCATTTTCTTTCCACTCATGTCATAGATAGAAATTTCTCCGTTCCTGGCTTTGTGATAAATTAATTTTGCCAGACCGTTCTTCACAGGGTTATCTGCAATCTGAAGGGACAATCTTTTATCTAAATTTTCCTCGTTGACAGATAAAGTTGTGAATGGATTTCCAAATATTCTAAATTCTCCGGGCTGAAGCGTAATAGGCGCAGTAGTGGAAGTCACATTAAATGCTGAATTATCCATTAAATTCTGCCACTGTCCCGTAAAAGGAAAGTAAGGAACAACATTTTTTGCCGTGGTATCGTAATTTGCGAGTACAACAACGTTTTTCACTCCTCCTGTTAATAAATTATCATACACATAAATTCTGGTGATCAAACCATTCGGATCATTGGCAAGATTATTTGATTCTACGGTGTACGTTTTAGATTTGAAAACAGGATGCATATTTCTGATGCTAATGATTTGTGCCCATGTATTATAGATAGCTTTCCTGTTGGTATTGGTATCATATCCCAAAGTAAAAGCCACCGGTTTTTCGTCTGTACGGCAATTGTTATTAATGCTTCCGTCTATACATCTGTTGATGCTGAATTCATATCCCAATTCGCCAAACTGCCAAATCATTTTGGGACCCGGAATCGTGAAGAATGTAGCTCCGAAAGCTTTCATTCTTTCTAAAGCCGTATTCAGGCTGGTCACGTTGTATGTTCCGTTTGTGGCGCCGTACGCAAGATTTTTAAACATCAGTCTCTCTTCGTCGTGGCTCTCCCCATACCCTACACCGTGCATATTGGTGAAGCCGTGAAGCTCATGATCCATACGGTCAAAATTGCTGTTTTGACTATATCCCATCGTATTTTGGTTGTAAGATCCGTTTTGATTATTCCAAAGCATTACACCTTTTCCTTCTGCAATTCTGTAATTTGCCCACTGCTGCTCTTCTGCATCGGTTCCTAAATGTTCAAAAATCATATAAGAATTTGGATCGATAGCCCATTGTTTATCAGCATATGCTTTCAGAATATCTACCCTGTCCTGTTGGTAAGCATTGGTACAGGATTCGTCGTTTGCAGAGCAGTTTTGGGTAAAACCTTTGGTCAAATCCCACCGGAAACCATCTACTTTATACTCTGTTAACCACTGCTGCAATGTTCTTTCAACATAATATTTTGTTGCTGAACTTGTATGGTTAAAATCATTAAAAACATTATAAGAATGCTTTGGAACAGTATTAAAGTAAGGATTATTTGCGGCAACATCTCCGTATCCGTCTCCATCCGGATCTACGTTCCAGAGTCTTACCAATGGCGATCTTCCTGTTGCATGATTAAATGCGACATCCAGAATAACGGCAATCCCATTTTGATGACAAACATCTACAAATTCTTTGAATTTTTCTGGAGTACCGTACGCTTTATCCAAAGCATAATGGAAAGAGGTGTTGTATCCCCAGGAAAGATTTCCCTCAAACTCCATAATAGGCATCAGCTCAATCGCATTGATCTTTAAATCTTTAAGATAATTTATTTTATTAATCAAAGACTGCCAGGTTTTTTCCTGCGTAAAATCTCTTAAAAGTAATTCATAAATGATTAAATTTTCTTTATTAGGTCTTGCAAAGTTGGTAACCTGCCAATTATAAGGAGCCTGTCCTGTCTTAAAAGTGGATACCTCAAAACCTTGTCCTGCAGGAAAGGCAGGCAGATTCGGATAGGTCGCGGTAGAAATGTACTGATCATCATAAGAAGATAAAATCTGAGGTGAAAAAGGATCTGCCACTTTTCTTAAATCGTTGGTTCTGTATTGAAAAGTGTAGAGTTGCTGAGGAGTAATTCCGTTTAATTCAATCCAGTATAAATCTGGATTTGCGGTATCTCTTTTCATTAAATAAGCATCATTTACCAGCCAGTTGTTAAAACTTCCGATCACATGAACGAAACTTTTAAACGGCGCATATAATGCTAAACCAACTTTTGTATTATCGGTAGGATGATAATTAATTCCCTGTTTTATCCAGCTCGGTATTGCCTGTGAAACTACATTTCTGGGAACCTGCAATGTGAAAGTTGCATTTTTCACGGTTGCATTTGCCGTAGAGATCAATTCCATATCTGCGTCTGCATTTACGGTATAGCTATAACTGTATGAAGTGGAAGACGTGGAAGTAGAATGTACAACTGTTCCGTTTGCTTTTAGCTGAAAGGTTGCATTTATGCTGGTGGTTGCCGTAATATTTATTGCATTTCCCGCGGGAACCGAAGTCAGACTGTTTGCAGCAGGATTGGTTAAGTTTAAATTTAACGTTCCTACATTTACAAAAATATCAGGTGAGGTCTGGTGATTTCCTGTTTTTGTTTTCAGTAAAAAACCAAATCTTCCAATTCCTGTACGTGCATAAAATGTTGTCGGGGTAAACGTCAAAGAATAAGTGTCTGTAACAGCATTATAAGCTAGCTTGTTTAATTCATTTGAATTCGTCCAGCTTCCGTTGGTAGGACAATCCTGACTGTTGGCATAATTCTGATCCAAAGACCATGACCATATATAAATCGTATTGTTGGTAACTCCCCAGGCAGATTCATCAATCTGACTTCCGGGAACAGACAAAGTAATCTGATCTGTCTCGTTAAAAGGACTTGGTGAAATGGTATAGCTTATCTGTCCAAAACCACAGACAGTGATCAGCATCAAAAATAATGAATATATTTTCTTCATATTACTTTTTTTGTTTAAAAGTAATACAAATTATGTAATCCTATTATTATTTTATTGAGATTATTATTCAATGAATACATTTTGGCAGATTCCTGAAAAATCCTGTACAGACTCAATGATCAAACTTCATCATCGTGCCTAACCGAAAAAATGTAAAACAAAAAACCAAACGTATCCAAAACAGAAAAACCACCGATAGATCAGTGGTTTATATATGTTGTTTTGCTATGATATCACTTTTTCAGAATTAAGGTGAAAAAGCGATGACATTCATTAATGATGTCCGTGACTTCCGTGGTTATCATGTATGAAAGGACCGTGACCTTTAGGCTCATTGAAGATTACTTCAACACCTTCCTGCTCATAGACCATCTTACTTCTTACATCTTCAGGATCAAAAGGTTTTACTTTACCGAAGTACTCCTTCAAACCTTCTGTTAACCACAATGGGATAACGAAACCGAAAAACATAAAAATACACCAGAATCCTACCAGGAACATGGTAATAAAGTAGATTGTCCAAAGGAACTGATAAAACGGCCAAAATGCTGATAACATCATCTTTCTTATAGATTTTAGGCAAAAGTAGGACTTTTTATTTTTTTACACAAAAGATATACGTCCTATTTTATTATTTATTTTGATTTTAATTAAAAGACCTGCAGATGAAAGACGGACAGATGACAGATCTGTTACTCTTTCACATTTCTCTATTTCTATTTGTCTATCCTATATCTGTCTAGTGAGCAAGATTAGCAAAGAAATCATTTCCTTTATCATCGGTAATGATGAATGCAGGAAAATCTTTCACTTCAATTTTTCTTACCGCTTCCATACCTAATTCCGGGAAATCTACCACCTCAACCGACAGAATATTATCTTTTGCCAGAATCGCAGCAGGTCCGCCAATAGAACCAATATAGAAACCTCCGTATTTATGGCAGGCATTGGTAACATCTGCCGTTCTGTTTCCTTTTGCCAGCATCACCATGCTTCCGCCATGACTCTGGAATTCATCCACATAGACATCCATTCTTCCTGCAGTAGTAGGTCCGAAACTTCCTGAAGCCATTCCTTCCGGAGTTTTTGCAGGTCCTGCGTAATAAATCGGATGATTTTTGAAATATTCGGGCATGGGTTGCCCTGCATCCAACAATTCCTTGATTTTTGCATGAGCAATATCTCTTGCGACGATCAAAGTGCCGTTCAGTTTTAATCTTGTTTTGATCGGATATTTTGAAAGTTCAGCTAAAATCTCCGGCATGGGCTTATTCAAGTCTATTTCAACAGCTTCTTCCAAATGCGGTGGTGTAGCAGGCAGAAATCTTTTCGGATCCTGTTCCAGTTGCTCCAAGAAAATACCTTCTCTGGTAATTTTTCCTTTAATATTCCGGTCTGCAGAACAGGAAACTCCCATTCCTACAGGACAGGAAGCAGCGTGACGAGGTAGTCTGATCACTCTAACGTCATGCGTTAAATATTTTCCTCCAAACTGAGCTCCGATGGCACTTTCCTGACATATTTTCTGAACTTTGGCTTCCCATTCCAGATCTCTGAAAGCCTGCCCCGCTTCATTCCCTTCTGTAGGAAGATTGTCATAATATTTTGCAGATGCTTTTTTTACGGCAGCCAGGTTTGCCTCAGCGGACGTACCACCGATCACCAAAGCCAGATGATAAGGCGGACAAGCTGCTGTTCCCAAATCTGAAATCCTTTCTTTTACAAAAGCCTCAAGAGACTTTTCATTTAGTAAAGACTTTGTTTTCTGATACAAAAACGTCTTGTTGGCGGAACCTCCTCCTTTCGTTAAAAATAAAAATTCGTAAGAATCTCCTTTTTTAGCATAAATATCAATCTGCGCCGGAAGATTTGAACCCGAATTTTTCTCATCAAACATTGTCAACGGAACAACCTGAGAATATCTTAAATTTCTTTTCTGATAAGTATTATAAATTCCTCTGCTTAAGTATTCGCCATCATCGGCGCCAGTGTAAACATTTTCACCTTTTTTTCCCATCACAATTGCGGTTCCTGTATCCTGACAGGAAGGCAAAGCTCCTTCTGCAGCCACTGCAGCATTCTGCAATAGATTATATGCAACAAATCTGTCATTATCCGTCGCTTCAGGATCATCAATAATTCTTCTCAGACTTTCCAAATGTGAAGAACGAAGCATGAAAGAAACATCCGCCATTGCTTCTTCAGCCAAAAGCTCAAGACCTTTCGGATCGATGGTTAAAATTTCTCTCTCTCCAAGCTTTTCAACCTGTACGTACGCTGAAGTCAATTTTTTATAAACCGTGTCGTCTTTGAGAATAGGATACGGATCCTGATATTTAAATTCCATGTTGCTATTTATTTTTCGGTGCAAAAATACAGCTTACTCAAAAAATCATAATTAAAAATCATTCACTGAAATTGATATTTATAATGATTATAAATTGCGAGGCTCTCAAGTAATTATTAATTTTATGAATCACAAAAAATCTTTTTTTACATTAAACTGTATGTTTGCCATTCCGGAGGAATTTCAGCATAAGGTTTAACAAAATAGTTTAGATTCTTACGGAATGACAAACTAAGCGGACCATTTTTTGTGATTACTAATTTAACTCAACAAAAATTAAAAAAAATTTCAGTCACAATGAATTACAGAACAGAAAAAGACACCATGGGCGAAGTGCAGGTTCCTGCCGATAAATTTTGGGGAGCACAAACCGAGCGTTCAAGAAATAATTTTAAAATTGGTCCGGAAGGTTCTATGCCGCACGAAATTATCGAAGCTTTTGCTTATTTAAAAAAAGCCGCTGCATTTACCAATACAGACCTGGGAGTTTTGGCTCCGGAGAAAAGGGATATGATTGCTCAGGTCTGCGATGAAATTTTAGAGGGTACACTCAATGATCAGTTTCCCCTTGTAATATGGCAAACTGGCTCAGGAACACAGTCGAATATGAATGTAAACGAGGTGATCTCTAACAAAGCTCATGTAAACACCGGAGGGAATCTGGGCGACCCATCTGAAATTCATCCGAACGATGATGTGAACAAGTCTCAGTCTTCCAATGACACTTATCCTACAGCAATGCACATTGCTGCTTATAAAAAGGTAGTTGAAACCACAATTCCTGCGGTTGAAAAACTGAGAGATACTTTAGCTGAAAAAACCGAAGCCTTTAAAAACATCGTTAAGATCGGAAGAACGCATTTAATGGATGCAACTCCTTTAACGTTAGGTCAGGAATTCTCAGGATATGTTGCCCAATTGAATTATGGCATTAAGGCTTTAAAAAACACATTATCCCATCTTTCGGAACTTGCTTTGGGAGGAACTGCAGTGGGAACAGGACTCAACACACCGCAAGGTTACGATGTAAAAGTGGCAGAATATATTTCAAAATTCACCAATCTTCCTTTTGTAACCGCAGAAAATAAATTTGAAGCTTTGGCGGCTCACGATGCCATTGTAGAATCTCACGGAGCGTTAAAACAACTGGCGGTTTCTTTATATAAAATAGCTCAGGATATCAGATTACTGGCTTCCGGTCCACGCTCAGGAATCGGGGAAATTCATATTCCAGAAAACGAGCCAGGTTCATCCATTATGCCCGGAAAAGTGAATCCTACCCAAAACGAAGCGCTGACTATGGTTTGCGCTCAGGTGTTAGGAAATGATACAACGATTTCATTCGCAGGAACGCAGGGAAATTATGAACTGAATGTTTTCAAACCTGTCATGGCTTTTAATTTCTTACAATCTGCACAGTTGATTGCTGATGCATGTATTTCATTTAATGATCATTGTGCTGTTGGAATTGAGCCGAATCATGAAAGGATCAAAGAACTGGTAGACAAATCGCTGATGCTGGTAACGGCTCTGAACACGCACATCGGTTATGAAAACGCTGCAAAAATTGCAAAAACCGCCCACAAAAACGGGACAACTTTAAAAGAAGAAGCTATTAATCTCGGTTTCGTAACTTCTGAACAGTTTGATGAATGGGTAAAACCTGAAGATATGGTGGGAAGCCTGAAATAGCATTATCCTTATAAAACAAAAACACTCCACAGAAATTCCGTGAAGTGTTTTTGTTTGTTAATTTGAATGTTGTTTTCTACTATTCAATTCTTATGCCAATTGAACGATCGCGACTGGATCAGGCTATTTTTTCTCTATAAACAGTATTGCTTCCTGAATATTTTTATCGTTTAACAAATCATCAAAATCATCCTGCTTTGACACTGTAATATCTGGTATTATTTTCTCGTAATAATTGCCATTTCTGTCGCAATCGTAACCAATGCTTAAAGACATTCTCGCATTAAAAGGAAGATCGACCACCATATTGGATGTAGTTTTACCCAATGTTTTTTCTCCTATAAAAACAGTGTATGGCCTGCCTTTAAATGATAAAGCTGTCACTTCACCGGAACTCGCTGTCAATCCGCCTGTAATCACGGCGACTCTGGACTTATCCATCAACCTTCCTCCAGGTGTTATGTAAGGAGGTCTTTTTTCTCCCTGATCGTACACTCCTTTATTCAGTCGGGCAGAGCCAATCTGCTGATCTGCGCCCAGAGTTTTCCAGACCGTATGATTCCCTAATAAATCGTAAAGAGCCAATATCATAGGTGCTGCGTTTCCGCCCGTATTGAAGCGGAGATCTACAATCCACCCCTTCAGTTCTGCAGTTTTCAGACCTGCAATCTGATCATATAAAGGCTGGGCAATTTTATGAATATTTTCGGAACCAAAATCATCAGATGAGATATTGGGCATTAAAATATAACCATACTTCTCATGTAAAATTTTTGCCTCAAATTCCGGTTTACTCGCAAATTTAGTCATCCATTGCTGGCTAAAATCACTCCACTGAATATTCACAGCAGGACCGTAACTTTTGCCTCCATACATTAGTTTGGAATGATCTGCTCCTATTTTCTCAAACAAAACTTTCGCTTCCTTTAATGAACTTCTAAAGTCTTCTGCTTTTTCCAGATTACGGAACGTTTCAGCCTTTAATTTTTTCCAGTCATAATCCTTTTTGTGTAAATACCCTACTTCTAAAGACTTAAACACTTTATCATAAAATACATGGATACTATCCTGTGATGTCTCTATTTTTTGTGCACTTATACTTACTGTCAGACAAAAAGTAAAGATAAATCCCAAAAGCTTATTCATGATGGTGCGTTCATTTATTTATTAAATTACCATCCCAGTGCAACACCAAAAACCAGAGCTTTATCGTTCTCGAAATTATTTCCTTTAAAGAAATTGCTGAAATCTTTTTTCACAAAGAGACTTACGTTATCATAAGAAACGGCGAACTGCGCACCATAAATAAAAGGATTTACCTGATAGTTGCTTCTGTCTCTGAAATCCGGACCATCTCCCCTTACAATATTATTCGTAGACATTTTTACCCCGCCATACATGTTGGCAGCAACTCTGAAACCTTCTGAATAAGGTCTGTACTGAATATCCATTCCTGCATTTTTAAGCTTAGAAAAATTATACTGCAACCCAAGAGGAACCATAATATATCCTGTTCTGAGTTTCGTTTTATCAATACTTCCCTGATAATTGGTAAGATCAACCCCGGCATTTGTGTTTTTAGCAAAAATCATGTTGTTGTCTGGTCGCAAAGTTCTCCACGACAACCCGATTCCGGAAATCAATCCCCATGCGCTCGTTCTGCTGAATTGATAATTAAACTTTAATCCAACTTCAAGGTTACTTGCATATCCCATATTCTTGTCCAGCTCATTATCCGGAAGATCATTGGTTAACGTCATGATTCCGTATGAAAAATATCCGGCGAAGTTTTTTACAGGTCTGAATTTCTTCAGAAGCTTCTCTTTTAACTGTTCATTTGACGTAATATCAGAATTCAGAAGAGAATATTTCACCTGTTTCTGGATCACGGTATCAAGATCAAATCCTAAAGCTTCAATTTTTTGGTCTATTTTTTCTGAATACCGGTTGGCCATTTCAGCCTTCTGCTTATCAAATTCTGTTTTATCAAGATTTTTAGACTGAAGAATCAGAAGTTCTGCTTCCATCAGCTTTTTTTCTTCCTGAATAATCGTATCGATCTTTCTTGCATATTCATCCACTTTCTCTTTTACAATAGGGCTTACTTCAGTATCTTCTTTCGACTGCAGATTTAGTTTTAATCCCTTTTGTGCCTGTACACAGGTTGCCACAAGGCACAACATTCCTGCGATGATAAATTTCTTAATCATAGTAGTATTATTTGTTAGTTTAAATTAAATTTTTATTTGGTATTCAGATCGATGGTAGCCACGTTGCTTCCACCTTTGGTTTTTTCAATGACTTCTTTGTGCTCCACTGAAAAAAGAAGCGTTGAAGGATCTACATATCTTTTCTTTTTCACCTGTTGAGTTTGTACAGAATCTGCTTTTGCTAAAATTTTCTCTGCCGGAATCTGACTGATCTGAGCTGCAATTTCCTTTGAGTTTTCTTTGATGATCGGAAGTTCTTTTTTCTCTGCGGTAGTTTCCGGAGTTTCTGTTGTAGGCTTTAATTGAGAAGGAATGTTTTTAAGTTCAACATATTTTTCCTGATTTTGCAGAATGATTTCAGGAGAATTTATCTTATCTGTTTTTGCAGAATTTTCTTTCAAAACTTCTTTGTTGTAAGTATCTGCAACCTGTACATTTGGTTTAGAATCCTGATCAAAGAATAAAACCGCTCCCAAGCTTAAAGTAAGAACCAAACAGGCGGCAACCAGAAACCAATTGACTCTTTTAGTCTGAGCTGTATTGCCATTCTGCGATTGGCTTTCAATTTCTGACCACAGATCTCTGGAAGGCGCAATTTCTCTTTCCTGAATCTGCTTTTTTATCTGATATTCTATATTATTTTTAGAGGTGTTCATTTTTCAGTTTTTTTTGTTGTTGAAAGTAGATCTTTCTCAGCTTTTCTTTTGCTCTGAAGAGTTGCGTTTTGCTAACTGCAGTAGAAATATTCAGTTTATCTGCAATTTCCTGATGCGAATATTCTTCAATGACGTACAGATTAAAAACCATTCTGTAAGCATCCGGAAGCTGATCCAAAAGCTCCTGTGCATTGAAATCAAAAACAATCTGCTCTTCGTGAATTTCTTCCAAAACAGATGCATGCACATCGTCGAGATAAAAAACCGTTTTGTGGCTCTTAATAAAATTCAGGCACTCATTGACCACAATTTTTCTCGCCCATCCTTCAAAATTTCCTTCTCCGCGGAAGCTTTCTATATGTTTAAAAATCTTACAAAATGCTTTAATCAAACAATCTTCTGCCTGATAAATATCGCTGATGTAGCTTTTGGCTACACTCAGGAATTTCTTTACACTCTGGTCATAAAAGATTCTCTGCGCAGCCGGATCCTGTTTTTTCAAACGGCTCAGCAAATCTTCTTTTTTATTATTAAACAAAAGCTTCATGGTTATTCTGTTTCTACTATAAAGACAACGAAAAGGTGAAAAGGTGACAAAAGATTTTAATTTTTTTACAACAAAAATAATAACTGACTGAAAACGAATTATTTATTTTAATAAAAAAACCTCACAGGTTTTTGAAACCTGTGAGGTTTAAATATCTTGTTTACCTCTACAATTACGGCTGTACAATATTCACCTGATCGGCAAAATACTGTTCCAGATCTTTCAGCGTTTCAGGATTGGTCTGGATATCTTTTACCTGAACCCCTTTATTAACAACGACAATGCGGTTGCAGACTTCTGTGGTGTGAGCCAGATCGTGACTGGAGATTAAAAAAGTAACGCCACTTTGCTGAGATAATACTTTAATTAAATTCTTCAGTTTAATCTGCGTAGAAGGATCGAGATTGGCAAATGGCTCATCCAGAATAATGATCTCAGGATTTCCGATGATCGCACCTACAATTCCTACTTTCTTTTGATTTCCTTTGGACAAATCTCTTACATATTTTCCGGAGTTGATGATTTCACCATTAAAAAGATCATGAAACTGTTTCAGAAACTCATCTACGGAAGCTTTATTCTGCCCTCTCAACTCGCCGATGAAATAAAAATATTCTTCGGGCGTTAGATAGCCTATCAGAAAAGTATCGTCTACAAAAGCAGCGACTTTGGATTTCCATGCTTCAGATTCGTTCACTTTAATCCCGTCAATGCTTACAAAACCAGTGGTTGGCTGTATCAAATCAAGCATTAAACTGAAAAGTGTCGTTTTTCCGGCACCATTGTTTCCTACCAGACCAAAAGTTTCACCCTTTGGAATTTCCAGATTTTCGATATGAAGAACGGTTGCGTTTCCGTACGTTTTAGATAAATTATTTATGGTAATCATTGTATTAATTTTTAGATTTAAATGCTTCTAATGTGCTGTATTTTTCGCTCTTGTACTGTTTTACAATTGTATCAAATATTTTTTCTCTGAATAAAAATCCTATCAGTCCCAAAACAGCAATGCTTACTACCGCTTCTGTCATGCCGAAGAAATATTTGGTTATCCCGAAAACTGCCATTGGAAGAAGCAATTTCGGAATCAGAAGCAGAAGACTTTTCAGATTAAAACTGTTTTTCTGTCCCATTACTTTTTCTTTGGAATTGAGATCGATCTGTGTTTTGTTGAACGCTCCGGACCACAGGGTGAACTGAGAATTTACCCCGATATTGTATAAACCTGCAGCAAAGAAAGTAAAGTAGATCTCCCAGCTTATGATCGCATAAAATAAAGCAACCACGATAGAAACTGCCGTCACAATATTCATAAGCCACCATTTTGCTTTCAGATATTCTTTGTAGGGAACATTCAGTGTCATCATCAAAGGATAATATGAGCTGTCGAAAGAAGGAACCCTCTGACCAAACAGAAACTGAAAGCCACCTGTAACAAACAATCCCATAAACATCATCATGTAAGGTGTTTTATAGACGTCTGAGGAAAACATCAGCAAGCCATAAAAGATAAACATGAAACTTCCGATGATGATTCCTTTGGTGACTTTATTCCGGCGCATCATCTTGATGTCGTTATTAATAAAACTTCCGATGGCGCCGTATTGATTAAGAAAAGCAATATTCTCAGTTTTGCCAATTGTTTTTTTATCTTCCAGACCCTGATCAAGGTAAAATTCTTGTTTTACGTGATTATAACAGATCTTCCATAAAGCTGCAAACAAAGCAATAGCAAACAGAGTAAAATACGGTTTGTCATAAAATGAGTAAAAAAATCTCTCGGAATAATCTAAAACCGGAACAATATCGTAATACGCCAAACCTCCGATTGCTGCAAATACAATTCCTACTGCAATGGCAATATTTTCTTTATTATTGAAAAGAATATTGATGAAATTATTAAGATAAAACAACAATGAAAGTGCAATCAGCCAGCTCATGCTCCCCAAGATTCCGAAACCGCTGAACATGCAGATCAGGGCAAAAGTAACGAAAAAGAAAGAATTCATCCAGCTAAACGGTGAAAGAAAAGTCTTGATCAGCATGTAATTGACCAATGTTTTCTTAGGAATATTCAGTGTAAGAAAAGGTTTGATATTCTGCGTAGACATCTGCTGCATGAGATATTTCAGAATCAAATCTGCAGCCCACACGATAATCATGAATCTGGATACTATTTTCACCGGATCCTGATCCATTTCTTCCTTCACGTAGAAGAAAGCAAGGAAAGCTGCTCCTATACAATATCCGATAAAAGAAAGAATTCCGATAAACCGGAAGATCTTCATTGCCAAATTAATTCCGACAGAACTGCCCCGAAAAAAACTTTTGACTTCTAACCTTAAGAACTTTAAAAACATCGTTTACTTTTTTACATTAGTCAATAGAATGATGTTTTTGTTACAGCTTTTTATGAACTTATCATCGGGATGTGAATATACTTATCCCTATTAAGCAAAGTGTACGGAAACTTCATAAGGAAAATTATGTTTTCACACCAAATACACGCACTATTGTCAATCCCGAGGATCTGAACCGTTCATCTGTCTCGTTTAGATTTCTTCGAAATGACAAAGTATATGTTGGCATTCATAAACCCACATAAAAGTTTGTTACGGTCAGTTTTATAAAAGCTCAGTAAGCAAAAATAAAAAGCAGGCGTGCTTTTAGAAATTGCACGCCTGCTTTTTTGAAAAGCTTTAGACGATTTGGGTAAAACCCTTAGAGCTTTTGCTGAAATCCTTTAGAGGAGTTTTGGCTAAGCATTAGAGCAATAAAAAAACCGCAGAAATTCTGCGGCTCCGTAAGTACCTTTACAGGTATCTATTATTTAAACAAAGAAAAATAAATTGGTACAAAGAGAGCACTACGACATGCTGACCAATACTTCCTCCTGCTATGCTGTGTCCAAAAAAGTATTTTCATTTTACCCCATCAGTTCCCTCGCCTGTGCCATCGCAGCCTCCGTAATCTTACTTCCGGAAAGTAACTGTGCAATTTCATTCAGCTTTTCTTCTTCGCTTAACGTGACAATGGTAGACTGTGTTTTTCCGTTGATGTCTTCTTTTACCACTTTATAATTATCATTTCCTTTTGCAGCAACCTGTGCTAAGTGAGAAATAACGATCAACTGCATATCCTGAGACATTTCGCGCATCAGATTTCCGATTTCTTCGGCTACTTTTCCGGAAACTCCGGTATCAATTTCGTCTAAAATAAGCGTTGGAAGCATATCGCTTTCTGCAATGATTTTCTTCACCGCCAACATCACACGGGATCTTTCTCCACCGGAAATGGCAGTCTGAATGGGCTTTAAAGGAAACCCTGAATTTGCCTGAAATAAAAGCTGAATGTTTTCTTTCCCAAACTGATTCAATTCCGGAACATCCGTCAGTTCTATATCTACTTTTGCTTTCTCAAGACCTAACTTTTTCAGTAGATTTTCTGCTTTTTTAATAAATACAGGAACGTTTTTCTTTCTGTTCTTAGATAATTTTTCGGCTAAAGACTGAAGCGATTTTTCCTTTTCTGCGATATTGATCTCTATATCCGCAATAGAAGATTCTATGTCCGCAGTTCCTTTTTGCTCGCTGGATAACTGATCTCTTATTGCTTTTAATTCCTGAATATCGAAAGCATTATGCTTTAGAAATAAGGTATTGATTTTATTATTGAGTTCGGAAAGTATGGCTAAATTTTCCGGATTGATCTCTATTTTTTCTGCCTCATCTTCCAGTTCTGAAAGGATATCTTTCATTTCAACAAAAGTACCCTCCAGTCTTTCATCCAGTTCAGAAAAAGAGTGGGAAACTTCGGCTATCTTAGAAAGTTTATTTTTAGCTTCATTAAAGAAAGAAAGAATTCCTATTTCCTCCTGATGAAATCTGGAGAGAATCTGCGCGATATTTTCGGAAATCATTCCTGCATTTTCCTGCAGAGAAAGCTGATTTTGAAGATCATCATAATCTACATCATCCAGTTTCAGATCCTCCAGCTCATTCAGCAGAAACTGTTTGTAATCGCTTTCTTTGGTATTTTCTGAAAGCTGAGTGCGCAGTTTTTTCAGCTGTGTCTTCAGACTTTGAAATTCTGAAAAATCCTGCTGATAGTCTTCTATGATCTTTTTGTTCTCAGAAAACCCGTCGATAATTTTAAACTGATAATCTGGTGTAAAAAGATTAGACGTTTCAAACTGAGAGTGAATATCGATTAACTGAGAGGTAAGCTCCTTCAATACATCCAAAGTTACAGGAACATCATTGATGAATGCTCTGGACTTTCCTGAAGGCAGAATCTCTCTTCGGATAATGGTTTGATGTTCGTAGTCGAGATCGTTTTCAATAAAGAATTTTTTAAACTGATTATTCAGATCAAATTCTGTTTCTACAACACTTTTTTCTTCAGTTTTTGAAATTGATTTTAAATCTGCTCTTTCGCCCAGAATCAAACGAAGCGCACCCAAAATAATTGATTTTCCCGCACCGGTTTCTCCGGTAATGACCTGTAAACCATTTTTTAAAGACACATCTAATGCATCAATAAGAGCAAAATTTTTAATATATATTCTCGAAAGCATGATGACTGGCAGATTTCTTACTGCAAATATAAAATTTTAGAACTCAGAATGTAAGAATATGGTATCTTACTTCCACTTATTCCATTTGGTATCGGTAAATTTTGGTGCAAAAATAATCATCAGCTGTTTCAGATCATTCAATACGATACCGCCATTGTTCCCGGAGTTGAAGATATTAAAGATCTCATCGCTTTTGGTCGTGATAAAAGTATTGAAGAAATAATTTTGCTGAAAAGAATTTTCATACGTTTTCAACTGCATCAACGCATCAAAAATAATTTTCTTAGACTGTGTCTGATCCTGATTGAACATCCCGTCTAAGCCCGCCCTGTGATAGGTATACATCGTCTGCCGAAGCTGCGCCATATTGGGGTTTAAAATTTCTCCAATCAAAATAGAACGGCTTCTGGGATCATTGATCTGTCCCCATCCGTCGTAGCCCCGGTTTTGAGAATTCTGAGCAATCTGCTGCGCTTTTGTAAACCACTGCGTGCCGCCGGAAGACTGGAAGCTGTCTGCGTCATATCCCAAAATAAGATAAACGTAAAAGCTGATGACATCTATTAAATTTTTTCCGGAAAACTGTCTTTCATTAAAGATTAAATTTTCGTTTTCAATATATTCAAAAGCAAATTTCTGATCCTGAAGATTGATAAGCGGAGATTCATAAGAAGAACTGAACACAGGACGAACTGCCTGAATAACAATATTTCCTTTATATCTGTTTCCATCTTTTTCGATGAGAACAATGGCAAAATTTGCTTTTATTTTCTCAAAATTCTGGAGCTTTTTCCCGGTCCAGCTTGTATTGTTCACAAAATCTCTGAGACTTTTTTCCAGCGCTTTGAAAGCCTGCTGATTACTCCCCTGAATCTGCTGCGCATTGACCTGAACGGTAGACAAAAGCTCCTGAGAGAAACTGAAATTGAAAAACAGCAGTAAAAGTAAAAATGATATATGTTTTTTCATTAGGTAACTATCTATATTTAAAGATTATCGTCAATCATCCATTGCCCAATAATGCAAATCTTAAAGATTTATGATAATCTAAATGAGAACGGAAATTTATAAAATTTATTTTAAAATCTGAGCTTCAATACAATCAAGTATGTCTTTTGCAACATTTTCTTTTGACTTGAGACCGTATTCCAGTTTTTCTGTCTGGGTAAATATTTTAATTTTATTGGTATCGTTTTTAAATCCTGCTCCTTCATCACGCAGAGAATTCAGAACAATCATATCGAGATTCTTTTTCTTCAGTTTTCCTTTTGCATTTTCTTCTTCGTTCTGAGTTTCAAGAGCAAATCCCACCAAAAACTGATGTGTTTTTTTCTCACCCATTGTTTTCAGAATATCCGGATTTTTCATCAATTCAATGGTAAACGTATCTTCGTTTTTCTTAATTTTTTCTGAAGCCACGACTTTCGGAGCATAATCGGCAACGGCTGCGCTCGCAATCCCGATATCTATGGTATCATAAAACTCCAATACTTTATCGAGCATTTGTCTGGCTGAAGTTACCCTGTGAAGCTGTATATTTTCATGTTTTGAATTCAGAGAACTCGGTCCGGAAATCAAAATTACTTTTGCACCCCGTGTTGCCGCTTCTTCTGCCAGAGAAAATCCCATTTTCCCGGAAGAATGATTCCCTATAAACCTTACAGGATCGATTGCTTCGTACGTTGGCCCCGCTGTAATTAAAACTGTTTTATTCAGAAGCGATCTTTTCTCGTGTGAATAAAAAAAATCTTCTACTGCTTTTGAAATGGTTTCCGGCTCTGCCATTCTCCCCTGTCCGATCAGTCCACTTGCCAGTTCTCCACTCTCTGCAGGAATTACCATATGGCCATAATCTTCAGCAAGCTCCAGATTTTGTCTCGTTGAAGGATGTTGGTACATATCCAGATCCATTGCCGGTGCAATAAAAACAGGACATTTTGCAGACATATAGGTAGCAATCATCAGATTATCACAAATGCCGTGAATCATTTTTGCCAGGGTATTTGCAGTACAGGGCGCCATAATCATAACGTCTGCCCAAAGTGCCAGTTCTACATGACTGTTCCATGTTCCGTTATCACCATAAAAGTCTGTATAAACAGGATTTTTGGATAATGTGGAAAGACTCAGCTTGGTAACAAAATGCTCTGCATCCTGAGACATGATGACCTGAACTCCTGCTCCTTTCTTTATAAAATCTCTAATGAGAAAATGAATTTTATAAGCAGCAATTCCGCCAGAAACGGCAATGAGAATCTTTTTCCCGGAAATATTCATGTAGATTATTTTTAAAATACTAAATTACTTCTTTTTTCTAAGAACAGAAACCTCCGGCAACAGCAAAGGTCATAAAGAAAAAATTCCTTTATGACCTTTGTTTATACCATCACCGGAGTGATTAATTTCTTTCTTCAGTCTTTCTAAAGTACACTTCACCGTCTAGCCATTCCTGGATAGCGATAGAAGTTGGTTTTGGAAGTTTCTCGTAATGTTTGGAGATCTCAATCTGCTCTCTGTTTTCGAAAACCTCTTCCAATGTAGAATTGTGAACTGCAAACTCGTCTAATTTATTGTGTAACTCAGTACGAATTTCTGCATTGATCTGCTCAGCTCTCTTCCCCATGATAACAATAGCTTCATAGATTGAACCCACGTTTTCTTCAATCTTATCTTTATCGTAAGTAATAGTATTTACTTCTGCTTTTGTATCTTTTACACTCATTTTCAGAAAATTATTTATTTATAAGATGGCAAATTTACGAATTATCTTTGGATTCTGAAAGTCGCCGCAGGAGGAGGTGTCTGCAACGCTGCACTGTCTCTCTGAATCTGCATTGCTTTTTTCTCATTATCCACCTGATCTTTGATCTGCTGTTCGGTTTTGGAATCTGCAGCCAATTTATCAGCTATCTTTTTCTGTCTTGCAGTAAGCATCTCAATTCTTTCTTCAGTCTGCTTTTTTACGACAGCAAAATCCTTTTTCTCCTTTTCCAGCTTTTCTCTCAGTTCCACAGCGGTCTTAGAATATTCTGTATTCGGAAGTTCTTTTTCTACCTGTCTTGTGAAAGACAATGCACTTTCTATACGCTCATCTTTAAGGGTATAAACAGAATTCACAGCAAGCAAATAGCGTGACTTCATCATGTAATCATAGATTTTCGGACGAAGTTTTGTACTTGGAAAATCTTCTAAAACATTTTCGAAAGCTGTATTGGTAGATTTATAATCAGCCATTCTGTAATACTGTTTCGCATTCTCGTAAGCCTTAAATTCCAGTTTATAAGATAATTCATCAATTAAAGTATTGATATTTTTTGATCTTTCGGAATTTGGGTAATTGGTTAAGAAATCCTGAAGCTCATTGACGGCCAATTCTGTACTGGACTGATCTAAATTATAATCCATAGATCCGTTATAATAACAAAGTGCAGACATATAAGAAGCTTCTTCTTTTCTGTTATCCTGAGGAAAACTTACCGCAAAATTCTTAAACTGATGACCTGCCAGTTTATAGTTTTTATCGTAATAATTGGCGTAGGCAGAATTGAAAACCACGTTCGGAGCATCATCTGTACCTGCAACAAGATTCGGAAGCCTGTCGTAAAGAGCCAAAGCATTTTTCCATTTCTTTTTCGCAAAATTTTCATTTGCGGCTTTCAGAATAAAAGCTTTATCTGCGCTTTTCATCGCTTTATCTTGCTGACTTGTGCACGCCGAAATGACAGCTATGGCAAAAATACCTAAAATATATTTCTTCATATAAAATTCAACAGTTTTCGGTTTTACCGATCTATTAATTTGCAAAAATATAACTTTTTTGCTAAAAGATTTTTTTTTATGATTATTTAACGTAAAATTAGTCTGCCGCATATCCCAAAACAGCAAAAATATTCATCAAAAGATTCATTCTCACCTTTTTTTCCGCTTCCTTGGCATAAGATTCTTCATCTTTGTGAGGCACATAGAGTTCGTAAAAATTTTTATTGCGAATCACAAAAAGTGTAGACCCGATAATAGACGTTAAAATATCTTCCGGTTTCGGAGTAAAAGTAAAAACTCCCGTAGTGACCCCTTTTTTTATTACTTCATCCAGTTTTTTGACGAATAACTGATAAAAATCCAGCAGCTCATCTTTCAGATTCTCAGTATGACGCAGTTCCTGAGTCACAAAACCATGAAAATGATTGTATTTAAAAAGCTGAGAAACAATGTATTTTATCATCTCTTTCATTTGCATTTCTGGTTTTCCGTCTTTGATGGTATCAGCAAATTCAGAAAAGTTTTCTCTGGTCTTCAGTACTCGGTACTGATAGAGATAAGACATCATTTTTTCTTTGGATCCAAAATAATAGGATATCATTGCGACATTAATGTTGGCTTTCGAACAAATATCTCTTACTGATGTTCCTTCGTACCCCTTTTTGGCAATCAGTTCTTCAGCTATATCTAAAATATGGATTTGTTTATCGGTAAATTTTTTTCCCACTGGCACATTGTTTTAGTAAAGTTATGAAATAATGATAAAGAAATGTTTAATAATTTTTAACGAACTTTATTTATTGTATTTTTGAGTATGATTTTTTTTGATTTCCATCATCATAAAGAAAATGTAAGTAGCGGAATTTATAATATGGATCTGCACAAAATGCCACCGAATTTTTATTATTCGGCGGGAATTCACCCACAAGACATTCAGCCGGAAAACATTGATAATCAATTCGAATGGCTACAATCTGTCATTACTGAAAATTGTTTTGCAATTGGTGAATGCGGTCTGGACGGGTTGGTTTCTACGGATATAAAGATTCAGGAAGAGGTATTTTTAAAACAGATTCAGTTGGCAAGTGAAGTTAAAAAACCCTTGATTATCCATTGTGTAAGGAAATTTTATGAAATAATTCCGTTCAGAAAAAAATCTCAGCAGGCAATGATTATTCATGGTTTCAATAAAAAGCAGAGCGTTGCAGAAGATCTTCTGAAGAATAATTTTTATCTGAGTTTTGGGAAAGCTGTTTTGTATCATCTATCTTTGCAGGAGACTTTAAAAGCAGTTCCTTTGGATAAGCTCTTTCTGGAAACTGATAATGAAGATTTTATGATTGAAGAACTGTATCGGAAGGTTGCAGAAATCAAACAAATACCGGTGGAGCATCTTCAAAAACAAATTTTAGACAATTTAGAAACGATAAAAAATGGATAAGTTTTGGCTGGAAAGAACAGAACTTCTGATCAAAGAAGAAGGACTGAAAAAATTAAATAATTCGGCTGTTTTGGTAGTAGGTTTAGGTGGTGTGGGATCTTTTGCTGCGGAGTTTCTGGCAAGAGCCGGGGTTGGCAATATGACCATTGTTGACGGGGATACTGTAGACATTACCAATATCAATAGACAACTTCCTGCATTACATTCTACGATCGGAAAACATAAAGTAGATGTGGTAGCCGAACGGCTAATGGATATTAATCCCGAACTCAATTTGGTGAAAATCAACGAATTTCTAAATCCTGAAAGAATGGGTGAAGTTCTGGACGCCGGAAAATTTGATTATGTTCTGGACTGTATCGACAGCATCACTCCGAAAGTAAGTCTCATCATCTCTGCGAAAAGAAGAAAAATAAAAATTGTAAGCTCGATGGGAGCCGGAGGAAAGTCTGACCCTTCCAAGGTCATGGTAAGAGACATCCATAAGACGGCAGAATGCCATCTGGCAAAACAGGTAAGAAAAAGGCTGAAGAAAGAAAAAATAGACAAAGGTATACGCTGTGTTTTTTCCAGCGAAATACAGGACGAAGACAGCCTGAAAATGACGGACGGAAGTAATTTTAAAAGATCTTTCTACGGAACGATCAGCTTTATTCCTGCCATTTTTGGTCTGTATGCTGCAGCAGAAGTCATTAATCAATTAGTGAAAAAATCTGATGCAGAACTTTAAATATCCTAAAGAAGAAAAACTCAAAAAAAAGGATGAGATTACTTTGCTTTTTGAAAAAGGCAAATGGAAAAACAGTGGAAATCTGAGAATTATCATCTTAAAAAACCATCCCGATGTAGCGACTGAAAATGTAAAATTGGGAGTGTCTGTTTCTAAGAGGTATTTTAAAAAAGCAGTCTACAGAAACCGTATCAAAAGGCTTCTGAGAGAATGTTACCGTCTGAATAAAGATTTATTTAAAAAATCATTTGGAGAAAAAACTGCTGCCATGCTGTTCTGGGTTTCTCCGGAATTGCCCTCAAAATTTCAGGACGTGGAAGCGCAGTTTATCAAATTGTGTCAATCGCAAAAGAAGAATTAATTATTCCCCACAGATTGCACAGATTCTCACAGATTTCTTTTTTTGGTAAAACTTTCTATCTCCCAGAGTGAGCGGATTTGCAGATTTCATTTATAAAAAACAGACTCTTTGTCATTCCGCAGGAATCTAAGCACTTAAAAATAAGTGCTATGGAGGTCTCTGCGGAATGAAAAAATTACTATAAAGACAGACCAGTTGTATTAAACTATAATTTTTAGAGTAGAATTTAATTTGTATTTCACAAACAAATTCCGACTGACGTTTTATATTTTTTTGTAGCTTTAAACAATTGATGGATTTAAAATGTTAGATCAAATTCCTTATTTACCTTACGTTCTGAGTGCTTTTATCGGCATTGGTCTGGCTGCAGCTACAGGTTTCAGAGTATTTCTACCCATGTTTGCGGTAAGTTTAGCTTCTTATTTTCATTGGATTCCGATGAGCGAAAGTTTTGAATGGCTTTCCGGTTTACCAGCTTTACTTACTACCGGAATTGCGATGATCGCGGAAATTCTTGCCTATTATATCCCTTTTGTAGACCATTTACTCGACACCATTTCTGTACCGATGGCAACAGTTGCGGGATCAATATTGTTTGCGAGTCAGTTTGCCGACTTAGGTACTTTTCCACAATGGGCTTTAGCTTTAATTGCGGGTGGCGGAACAGCAGCAACCATAAGTTCGGGATTTGCAGGAATTCGCGCAGCTTCTACAGCTACAACAGGAGGATTGGGAAATTCTGTAGTAGGAACTACCGAAACAGCGGGAGCAGGAATCATGACCGTTTTAGCAATGGCAGCACCTTTTATTGCGGCAATATTTGCTGTAATTATCCTGGTTTTAGTTATCGTTTTTGGCAGAAAAGCCTGGAGAAAATTGAAAAACATCAAAAAATTAAAATCTTCTAATTCATAAAAAAACGGCAGAAGTAAGTTCTGCCGTTGTGCTTATCATTAATTTTTGTTTCTGCTGTCTTTAATTTCCTGAATTTTTGATTCAAAATATTCTTTCTTATCCGGAAATTTATTGGACAAAATAAGAAAAGCATTGACAGCTTTAGAATACAGTTTCTGTTCAATATATAAATTGGCTAAAGTCTCTGTCATGAGGTGAGAAATATCGTCTGTTTTTTCTTTTACCACAAAATTCACCTCATCTTTTAACTGGCTGATTTTGGGATTATTTTCAATAAATGACTCAATGACTTTATTTTTAATTTCGGCTTTATCAACCGGCGTTTCCTCTACTCGATCTATTTTCAGCCAGCTTTGCCACGTATTGATGAATCCCGGAACATTGCTGTCATCAATTTTCTGCTGAGCTTTCTCTTCCTGTTCTCTGGCTTCTGCTTTTTCTTTCTGATCAGATTTAAAGGACAGACCTAAACTTGCAATATCTGATCCGAAAAAAGAAACATTCATCACAGGAACCTCACTGTTTTGTTCTTCTTCTGCAGTTTCTGCCGTTTCAGGTTCTTCTATCTTTTCGGTCACTGCAACGGTTTCAGACTTATTTTCAACCGGAACTTCCGGTGTTTCTTCAACAATCGCTTCGGGTTTTGAAGATTCTTTCTCACTTACAACCTCTTCTTGAATGACTTCAACAGAGCGATTCAGCAGAGAATCTGGCGGACTTGTTTCAAAATTCATTGGTTTCCAGGTAGAAACAACTGGCATTTCCTGTTTTGAAACTATTTCTGAAACCTCAATATTTTCTTCAGATTTTTTCTCTTCAAGATCTTCTTCCACAATGGCTTCAGCAACTTTTACAACAGCTTCTTCTGCAGATTTCTGCTCTTCACCAACATGAAATTCCTGAGTTTCTGCAAAGCTTATATCGTTATTGGCTGCTCCTTCCTCTGTTTCTGCTTCTTCCGGAGTACTTTCTTTTTTGGCTTTCATCCTTTTCTCCACTTCTTCTATCAAACGTCGCATTTCATCTTCATGCTTATTAACATTTGATTTAGAAATTGCAGATGGCGAGTTTTCCACATGTTGGGCAGATTCTATTTTCACTTCAGGAAGGAAAGAATCTGTTCCGTGAAAGCTAAGCTCGGCCTCATCATTTATTTTCTCAGCAACTTGCTCAGATTCTATTTTTCCTTCTTCAATAATCAGTTCCGGATTCAGGACTTCCTGAATGTCCTCAGTTTTAATTATATCTGAATTTAATTCCGCTTGAGACGCTATTGTTCCTTCTGTTGTTTGTTCGCTCGAAAGAGGCTCTATTTCCTGAAAACTGATTTCATTCCCATTATTTACTTTTTCCTCAGCCTTTTCAGAAGCTGTCGCATCTCTGGTGATGATGATTTCAGACTTCGGAGTTTCAAAGTCTGTATCTGTCTCATTCAATTCAGCCTGGTTTTCAGATATGATGTCGTTTGACTGAGCAGAAATATTTTCGTCTAAATTTAATTCAGCATTATCTGAAATTGTTTCAACCTGTGTTTCAGGTAAAATATGAATTTCCTGGTTTTCGGTTTCAGAGGATGTTTCTGCCACTTCTTCTGCAACAATGGCATCCTGTTTATCGCTTTCCGAAATATGATTTTGAGAAGGAATAGATTTTTGAGTAACAATGACCCCGGATTCTAAAGTAGATTCCAGATCAATCGTTTCGTTATTATCTTCATTTAAGAAATTTTCTTCTCCATCAAATAAAATTCTGTTTCTTTCCCCATCAATAATAAGATGTTTTATCTGTGGTTGATCAACTATCAATCCTTCTGAAGCAGCTGCATAATCATGATCGGAGAAACTTTTCGGTAAATTTCTTACCGGAATTTCAACTTGCGGAATCTGTTCTTCTAAAGGTTTCTCGTTTTGTACAACGGAATTTTCAATGACTTTTTCAGGAATTTTTTCTACAGCCTGCTCAACAATTTGAGGTTTTGTCTGCTGTATTTTACCATTAATAAGCTGATACAGAATCTTTTTATCCGTAGTATAAGCTGCTGTAGAAGAAAGTGCCTTCTGGTAGTTTTCTTTGTCATACAGATGTACTCCATACAAATGCAAGGCTCTGATATTTTGAATATAGGGGAAAGAATTAATTTCCTCTTTCAAAAGATGGAGATCTTCTGACTGTATATTTTTCGGATTTTTTAATAATTCTAAAACTCTAGTATTCATCATCTTACCAATTCGCTACGATGTCGTTAAAAATTTTATTGATAATTCTGTCGGTTGCAATTTTCACCTGAGACGTTTCAATCTGATTCTGAGATAAACTGCTGTTGAAAACCGCTTCATCAGAATATGTTCTGTCGAAACTCAGATCAGGATGCAGTTTGTTCTCATAATGTACTTTTACCGTTATGGTCAGCTTGTTCTGAGAATCCTGAATGATACCCGCAGAAGTATTCTGGGTGGTAGAACTGATTGTGGTAGGAGTAATCGAGTAATCGGTAATTTCACCCTCAATCAGAATATCCGGATTTTGCTTGGTGCCTTTCAGCGTGGTACGCTGCAAAAATCTATTCTGAATGTCCGTAGAAAACTGCTGTGACAGTGTGGGATTTACCAATGCAGAATTATTCGGAAACTCGTTGATCTGCACCGTTTTTTCATCTTTCAATGAAGATCCGTTAAATGTGTAGCAAGAATTTAAAAATCCTGCACAAACAATTAAAAGAAAAAGGCTTTTCAGCTGACTCATTATAACTTTTTTTAAATCTTAATATTTTTCTTTGATTCCTATTTCAGAAATCTCATCCCGCTCAATCTGATTCACAGCATCTTCATACGCAAAATAATTTGCCACGTACAGGAAAGGCAAGGTAAGAAACAGACCAATACCACAAGCAACAATTCCTATTTGAGAAAGCATTGCCGTCAAGAGTGCAAATAAAAATATAGACAGTAAATTACCTTTGGTCATGATTTTTGAGGCATTCCATGCTGTTTTAATATCTGTTACATTCCTGAATGAAATTAAAGCAGGAATATAAAATCCTTTCAGCACGAAATATAAAATTGCAGCATACATCAAGATAAAATAAGGAATCATGAGCGCTGCAACCCATCCGGATGGCTCGCCACCTGATAAAGCTCCTGCCGCAATCATGATTATTGCCATAGGAAGATAAAGTGCAAATATTCCTCCTATCACAATTAATTGCAAAATGAAATAGGGCATAAATCTTTCGAAATTAAAAATATCTCCCGGACTTGCCTGCTGACCTTTATTTAATTTTCTAAGGTATATATAAAAATTTCCGGCGCCCAACATTCCACAGAAAGGGATGATTCCCATTACAATGCAGCATAAAAAAGCGACGAAAATGCTTCCGAAATCTTTTTTTAAGAGTTCAAAGCCTTTACTCAGGTATTCTCCTAATTTAAAATTGATCGGTTTTGCTGTAAAATTCATATTCATAATTGGTAATTTAGTCTTCTAAGTTATATTGTTTTATTTTTCTGTATAAAGTTCTTTGCGAAATACCCAGCTCATCTGCAGCGCGGTTTCTTCTTCCGTTGTGCTTTTCCAGTGCTTTGATAATTAAATCTTTCTCATTATTCTGAAGAGATAAAGATTCCGGTCTGTTTTCTTCTACTTCAATGTCTTCAAAATCTTCATAATGATCGTCTGAATTTGAAATAATGGTTGGGTTCTGCACCGTTGGATTATTATTATTCTCAAAAAACAGTAAAGAATTGGGACTTGCATTCTGCTGTGTTTCAGGAGTGTAAATTCTGTTGATTAAATTTTTCTCCTGATTGCTTAAATCTGATGTTCCTCTGTTTTTTATCAATTCCGAAGTTAAGGATTTTAAATCATTAATATCATTCCGCATATCGAAGAGAATTTTGTACATAATTTCTCTTTCGTTGCCAAAGTCGGTTTGTTTCTGAGGATTTGAATTATTCACCACCATTGGCAAATGAGAATTCATGGGAATGTATTCTGCTAATTTTGCCACCGTTACATTTCTGTCGGTTTCTACCACAGTCATCTGTTCCACCAGATTCCTAAGCTGTCTTACATTTCCCGGAAATGCATAACTTTCTATATAATGCACCGCACCCTGCTCCAAGTGCAACTCGGGCATTCTGTATTTCTCGGCAAAATCTATTGCAAATTTTCTGAACAGCAAATGCACATCACCTTTCCTTTCCCTTAAAGCAGGCATATCGATCTGTACGGTATTCAGACGGTAGAAAAGATCTTCACGAAAACGATTGTCCTGAATCGCCTTCATCATATTCACATTGGTGGCTGCAACAATTCTCACGTTTGTTTTCTGAACCTGTGAAGAACCCACTTTCATGAATTCGCCGCTTTCCAAAACTCTCAATAAACGCACCTGCGTCTGAAGAGGCAGTTCTCCCACCTCATCCAAAAATATGGTTCCGCCATCGGCAACTTCAAAATACCCTTTTCTGGTAGCTGTTGCACCGGTAAACGCTCCTTTTTCGTGTCCGAAAAGTTCGGAATCGATTGTTCCTTCCGGAATTGCGCCACAGTTGACAACAATATAAGGCTGATGTTTTCTTTTTGATTCTGAATGAATGATTTTAGGAATAAATTCTTTCCCAACACCACTTTCTCCGATTACTAAAACAGAAATATCGGTAGGTGCTACTTGTATAGATTTTTCCAATGCACGATTGAGAGCCGGAAAATTTCCGATAATTCCAAAACGTGCTTTTATAGATTGTAAGTCTGCCATTGTATTGATTTTAAAGATTAAAAAAATAATGATTTTAAAATTACAGTTCCTCTATTTGGGCTCTGTAAATTTTGTTGAAATGATGAGTGTAGTTGTCTTTCATCGTTTTACCTTCATCATAGCTTTTTAAAGCCATCTTTTTTAAATCTAAATAATCTTTGTTTCTAATTTTTGCAACTTTACTTTTAAAATAAATATTTTCAGCAAAATCGTTTTGTTTGCTTTGTTTCTCGAAGTTTTCTAAAATCCTATTATGCTTACCTTGTTGAGAAATAATAACCTGGAACTTCCTATGACAAGAATTATCTTTATGATCCCCTAAATTGAAATTCCCTAAAACATCGATAGCATTTTGCTTATAATTGACTGCAAACTTCTTTACTGATTTTTCTTTTAAGAAAAACGCTTGAGAAGTTGCACATTCAAGTTTCAAAAACTGGTTGTATATTTCGCAGAACTGCTTAAAGTCAACATTTTTCATTGACTCACTGTTCGAATGTGCTGAAATATTACCGCAAGATATTACCAACAGTATACTCAGGCAATATTGATGAAATTTTTCCATTATCTGAGTTTAATAGTAATAAAACCTTCTTTTGTTGGTAAAACAGTCATGTATTTACTCGCAGAAATTTGTTCATGATCATTGGGCAAAGTGTATCTCACCATGATTTCTTGTTCCGGCAAATCAAGAAACTTCAGAATGTAGGGATCTTTGCTAAGGTTTTTGGGCTTTTCAAAGATTTGTCCTTTTTCTGAAAGCTGTATAATTTCTTCTTTATTTTTAATTAAAGATAATCTCGTATATAATGCTGAATCGTACTGTCTCTGAAGTTCTCTTAGGCTCCAGTTGTTTTTAAAGCTTTCAATTTCGTAGAATTTTCTTTCATTGATGTCCTTTATTCTCATTAATTTGAGATAATGCGACCAAGAGAGGTTGAAATCAGCAGAAGGCAATTGTGTTTTATCCAAACTCATTGAATGTAGTAACCCATTTAAATCTTCGGAGGTTTGTTGCGATGACTTCTCGGATATCTCCTCAGTTAATTTCCGAAAAAGCGTCTCGGAAATTGAGTTCCCTGAATAAGAAATATAAAAATTCCGCATATTTGAAAGGTTGTCTTCAGAAAATCCTCTGCCAAACTTCTCTGTTAAATGAATCGATAAATCTTTTAATATTCTCTTCCCATATTCTGCACGATTCTCACCGTTTTGCTCGTCTTCTACAATTGTTCTTCCAATTTCAAAATAGGTCAGAACCATCGTTTGATTTACAGCTACAACGACACTCTTTCTGGCATTTTCTAATAATGCAGAAATCGTATTTAAAAGTGGTGTATTTTGTAAATCTTTCATTTAACGATAAAATCTTGTTTTGAAGACCTAATTTGCAGCCCGACCTGAGTGGAGCTCTTTTTGCGAGGAGGAACGACGAGCAAAAAAGCGGGAACGGAGGGCGGATACAGCTGCCATAAAAATTTTACTTATTTACTGTTTGTCCTAAAAGTGTGCCCTGAGTATTATCGAAAACAAAAACATCCACAAGGTCACCCAATTTCTGATCTTCCTGCATATCGAATACGCAGACAGCATTTTGGGAATTTCTTCCTTTCCACTGTTTTTTATTTTTCTTCGAGATGCCTTCAATCAAAACACGGTGAACTCTTCCTACATAACCCTGCATTCTCTTTCTGGAAAGCTCGCCCTGCAAAGCAATGACTTCCGCAAGACGTCTCTGTTTTACATCTGCAGGAATATCGTCTTCCATTTTCTTATGAGCAGGCGTTCCCGGTCTTTCAGAATAAGAGAACATATATCCATAATCAAATTCTACCTCTCTCATAAGGCTTAAGGTATCCTGGTGATCTTCTTCTGTTTCGCCACAGAAACCAATGATCATATCCTGAGAGAAAGAAATATCTGGAACAATTTCTTTTGCTTTTCTTATTAATTCTAAATATTCTTCTCGGGTGTGCTGTCTGTTCATCGCTTCCAGCATCCTGTTGCTTCCACTCTGAACGGGTAAATGGCAGTAGTTACAAATATTGTCGTGTTTCGCCATCGTTCTGAAAACATCCAGACTCATGTCCTGAGGATTGGATGTAGAAAATCTGATTCTCATTTGAGGAACTGCTTTGGCAACAGCATCCAGAAGCTGGGAAAAATTAACAGCTGTAGCTTTCTGCATTTCAGATGCTTTGGCAAAATCTTTTTTCGGACCGCCTCCATACCAAAGATAAGAGTCTACGTTTTGTCCGAGAAGCGTAATTTCTTTGTAACCACTTTCCCAAAGGCTTTTGCATTCTTCCAAAATTGAATGAGGATCGCGGCTTCTTTCTCTGCCTCTCGTAAAAGGAACGACACAGAATGTACACATATTATCACAACCTCTGGTAATCGTCACAAAAGCGGTAACCCCATTTCCTCCCAGGCGAACCGGATTAATATCTGCGTAAGTCTCTTCTTTTGAAAGAATAACATTTATAGCATCTCTTCCGTCTTCGGTTTCTTTTAAAAGATTGGGTAAATCCCTGTACGCATCTGGACCTACCACCAGATCTACCAATTGTTCTTCTTCTAAAAATTTGGTTTTCAGCCTTTCAGCCATGCAGCCCAAAACACCCACCGTCATGTTGGGTCTTTCTTTTTTAAGATTTTTGAACTGAGCAAGGCGCATTCTTACCGTCTGCTCTGCTTTTTCGCGAATGGAACATGTATTGAGTAAAATTAAATCTGCTTCTTCAACTTTCAGTGTGGTATTGTAACCCTGATCGTTAAGAATAGATGCAACGATTTCAGAATCGGAGAAATTCATTTGACAGCCATAGCTTTCTAAAAACAGTTTTTTTGAATTTCCTGTCTTTTCTGCAATAGCAAAAGCTTCTCCCTGTTTGGTTTCGTCTATATATTTTTCCTGCACAATTAGTCTGTTTTAGGTTTAAAAAAATGAAATCTCAAAAGAGATCTGCATTGATAAATTTTAAACTCGTTTCATTTGCAAAGATACAAAATATTGTGACAGAATGTCTGAAAAGCAGTATTGTTTCGGTGGAGAATCAATAGCCATTCAACTAATTAGCTGTAAATCTGATGGGCATTCTAAAAACCTGTTTTATAGGAACTCCTTTATAGTAACCTGGCTTCCAATAAGATTTTTTTGTATTAGAGGCACATTGCACCACCATCTTGTTGAATTTCTCTAGATTCGATTGGTTTTCGATATAAAAAAATCCCGCTTCTCCTTTCGTATCAACATCAAAATTGATGGTAAAAGAGTAATCTCTGTTCGCACGATAGCCGTTTGCATCAAAACACTTTGTAAAATTCTCTCTGAATTTCATGATGTCACTCTCTTTATCTTTTTGCATGTAAACAGGATTGGAATAATCTTCTTCATTGATCGGATTGCCCATTAAAAGATCGTCCGAAAAAAGCGTGTAAAACATCGCGGGCACTTCTTTACCTTCGGATTTAGCAGGCTTCCAATTATCGGCATACTTGATCACTTTCAGGACTTTATCTTTCAAACATTTATTATTCTGAACAGCAATAGTGTCAGTATCTGCTACATATTTTATTGTATGATCCGGATAAACCACAAATCTCATCAATAATGCTTCCGTTTTTTCGCAAGGTTTTATATTGTTTTTTACAACAGTCTTCTGCATTTCTGAGAAAAACCCCTTTTTTCCTCCTTCATAAAATTCCTGATCTTTAGGATAGTGATAAAGAACCTGCGCATTGATGCTGAAAACAGAAAATACCGTCAACAGAATGATTGTTTTTTTAATCATGGTCATAAGTATTGGATTTAAAATCAACCTTTATAATATATTTCGAATCTATTGCAAAACCATCTTTTTGGAGCTACACAAAGATAAAATTTAGAAGAATAACAAAAAAGAAAAACTTCACACTCCTGTGTAAAGTTTTCTTCCTATCTGTTTTATTTTTTTTTAAAATAAGCTGAGCATTGTTTTTTTTCAACAATATTTCCTACAAAACTTCGATCTGATTTCTCAGCAGATCCTCAAATTCGTCTCTTTTCCGGATCAGAACTGCCTTACCGTCCAGAAAAAGAACTTCCGCAGGTTTTAGCCTCGAGTTGAAATTGGTGCTCATTTCAAAACCATAAGCTCCCGCTGTATGGAAAGCCAAAATATCCCCTTCTCTCACCTCATTCAGTTTTCTGTCCCACGCAAAAGTATCTGTTTCACAAATATTTCCGACTACAGTATAAATTCTTTCTGCTCCTTTCGGATTAGATAAATTCTCAATCGTATGATAAGAATCATAAAACATCGGACGAATCAAATGATTAAATCCAGAATTTACTCCTACAAAAACGGTTGCTGTTGTCTGCTTGATAACATTCGCTTTTACAAGAAGATATCCGGATTTTCCAACTAAGAATTTCCCCGGCTCAAACCAAAGTTCAAATTTCTTACCCGTTTCTTTGGAAAAATCCGAAATTGCCTTTTCAACTTTCTTACCCAAAGCTTTCACGTCCGTTTCCATATCGCTTTCCTGATAAGGAATCTTGAATCCGCTTCCCATGTCTAGATATTTCAGATTCGGAAAATGATCCGAAAGTTCCAGCATGATTTCCAATGCCTGCAAAAATACTTCAGGATCTTTTATTTCGCTTCCGGTATGCATGTGAAGACCTTCTACATTCAGATTGGTACTCTTCATCACACGCTCAATGTGACGCATCTGGTGAATAGAAATACCAAATTTAGAATCAATATGTCCTGTAGAAATTTTGTGATTTCCGCCGGCATAAATATGCGGATTGATTCTTACAAAAATAGGGTACGTATTCCCGTATTTGTTCCCGAACTGCTCAAGAATAGAAATATTATCAATATTGATGTGAACACCATACTGCATGGCTTCTTCAATTTCAGCTAAATCAACACAATTGGGTGTAAATAATATTTTTTCTTTCGTAAAACCAGCTTTCAGACCCAGTTTTACTTCATTTATTGACACACAATCCAGAGAAGCACCAAGATTTTTGATGTATTTTAAAATATTGATGTTCGTTAAAGCTTTCGCAGCATAAAAAAACTTAGTGTGTTTCAAAAAAGAAGAGGTAAGTTTTTCGTATTGAGTTTTGATCGATTCCGCGTCGTAAACGTACACCGGTGTGCCAAATTCATTGGCGATCTTTAATAATTCTTTTGAATTCATATCTAAATTTCTTTTTTTCAGCTTATATATTACCGTTTATTTCTCAGGTTTTCAAATCTGAAAAGGCAATACCATCGTTTAAATTTTACACAAAAAAAGGCAGATTCTTCGAAAAGAGTCTGCCACAATACTATATATTTTTATGCAAGGCAAACCTTTTACGTATTCCAAACCTTAGAGAACTTTATAGCTCCCTTTTTTCCAGTTTTATTTTGTTTAAAATTCTGCATTGCTTTTGTTTATTCTTTTGCAAAAATACTATTTATTTTGAGAAATTGAATTTGAAAAGTATTTTCTACATAAGAAAATACCTGAATCACTAAAAAACCAGATTTACTTCGGCAACGGAAGCGTCTCAAAATCACCACGAAGTAATGCCAGCTGCAGCTCATTCTGCATCTCTGAAGTAGAAAGAGGCAGATCGATCTTCAGTTTTGTTATTTTACTTAAAGTCTGAATCTGTGTGAATAATTCATAAAATCCATAAGCAATCACTTTCCCGTTTTCCAGGATCAGAAAAAGCTTTTCGCCCAGCCTTCTTCCTGCACCCAGCCATATTTCATTCCTTTTTTTGAAATCTATTTTCTTTTTAAAAATCTCAACATCGGCAAACTCTTCGATCTTGCTGATAAACTGAACCGCTTTGGAACCCTGAGTGAAAGATCTGAATTTAAGTATTGGTTTTTCCTGCTTATTGAGTGTATTTTTCTCAACAATATATTTACTGTTTCTGAAATAAAGTCCAAAAGGAAGCGTATCTCTTTTCTTAATATTTTTAGAATTAAGAATTAATTTAGCAATAATATCAGTCCCAGTCAGTTCAAAATTGATCTGCTCTACATTATTCTGAATCTCAATAAATTTCTTAGATTTTGAATTGAAAAGCTTTTTAGAAAACCTGTTGATATCCTGAACATAATCTGAAAAAATGATTTTCCCCGATTCATTCTGGAAATAAACAAATCCTTTTTCACCCGGTAAATCCTGCGTTAAAAGTTTAATTTTGTTGATGTAGGTTTTTGCATTGGTTTCATCATGCTGCTTCTGAATAATCTCATTTTCGGTATCCTTCGAAATTAAAAGTTTGAATAATTCTAAAGTTGCTCTTGCGTCTCCATCTGCACGATGCGCATTAACCAATGGAATTCCTAACGATTTTACCAATTTTCCCAAAGAATAACTTACCTCATCAGGAATCAGTTTTTTCGCTAAAGGAATGGTATCTAAAGTATTGATTTTGAAATCATAACCCAGTCTTTGAAACGACTGACGAAGCATTCTGTAATCGAAATCAATATTATGCCCCACTAAAGTGGTATTTTCCGTAATTTCGATCACTCTTTTAGCCAGTTCATGAAATTTCGGAGCGGTTTTCACCATATTTGGTGTAATATTGGTAAGTTTTTGAACAAAAGGCGTGATATCACTTTCCGGGTTGACAAGAGAGATAAACTGATCAACAATTTTGTGACCATCGTATCTGTAGATGGCAATATCTATAATGCATTCTTTTCTGAAACCTGCACCATTGCTTTCTATATCTATAATTGAATACATTTACTTTATCTTATCTAACTTAGAATTTTTATCAAAACCTATTTACCAAATCATCAGTACGAATGACAATTTGCTAAAATAATGAAATCACCTTAATTTACAATACATAACAGCGATTAATATTAATCAACCTCCATATTCAAAATATATTATCTTTTTCTTCCTCCCAAACCTAACATGCCGAGAAGAGCTTTTGCACCTTCACGCAGCAAAGTATTCGTAAAAGTTCTTCCCTGCCTGCTGTTTAAAACCTGCTCAAACATTCCCGGTTCTTCTTTCACCGGTTTTGTTTTCTGCGCAGGAACTGAGTTTTCCACAGCCTGCTCCATCCTTTTTACTAAAATCTCGTACGCAGATTCGCTGTCAAGCGATTTTTCATATTTAGCGGCCAAGGCAGATCTTGAGACCAGATCTGAAACTTCGGCATCATCTAAAACATCCATTCTCGATTCCGGAGAAATCAAATACGTATGAACAAGAGGTGTGGGAATTCCTTTTTCGTCCAAAGCCGTGATGAAAGCCTCCCCAATTCCCAGATTCTGAATAAGCTCTGAAGCATTATAAAATGAGGTGGTAGGATAATTTTCTACAGCTTTTGAAATTTCCTTTTTATCTTTTGCCGTAAAACCTCTCAATGCATGCTGAATCTTTAAACCTAACTGAGAAAGCACATTTTCCGGAACATCCCCGGGAATCTGAGTAATAAAATAAATTCCAACACCTTTTGAACGAATCAATTTTACCATTGTTTCGATCTGAGAAGCTAAAGCCTTAGAAGATTCATCAAAAATCAAATGAGCTTCATCTATGAAAAGAACCAATTTCGGTTTTCCGCTGTCTCCTTCTTCCGGAAACGTCATATAAATTTCAGCAAAAAGCGAAAGCATAAATGTAGAAAACAATTGCGGCTTGCTTTGAATATCTGCAACTCTTAAAATATTGACAACGCCTTTTCCGTCCCGCGTTTCCAGCAAATCATAAACATCAAAACTCAGTTCACCAAAAAAATCTGCCGCTCCCTGCTGTTCCAAAGCAACGATAGATCTTAAAATTGCCCCTAAAGACGCAGAAGCAATAGAACCGTAATTGGCAGACAATTCTGCTTTACCTTGCGGATGAGCTGTGACATACTGCAGAACTTTCTTGAGATCATTTAAATCTATTAAGGGCAGACCTTTGTCATCACAATATTTGAAAATGATAGACATGATGCTTTGTTGGGTATCATTCAGTTCCAAAATCTTGCTTAATAAAACAGGACCGAATTCTGTAACGGTCGCCCGTAATTTCACGCCTTTCCCACCGGAAATACTCATCAATTCTACCGGAAAAGCCTGCGGATGATAAGGAAGTTGTGTTTTTGCGTATCGCTCTTCAATAACAGGATTCATTTTTCCGGCTTCTGCAATACCTGAAAAATCCCCTTTGATATCCAATACTAAAGAAGGAACTCCTGCGTGAGAAAGCTGTTCTGCAAAAACCTGAAGTGTTTTTGTTTTTCCGGTTCCTGTAGCTCCTGCAATGAGACCATGCCGGTTGATTGTTTTTAAAGGGATGGTAACATTCAATTCTGTCACCACATCGCCATCCAGCATTCCTTTTCCCAGAATAATATGTTCTCCTTTCGGAGTATATCTCGCAGAAAGTTCGTCAATAAATTTTGTTTTGTCTGTCATTTGATTTTTTTACCATATAAAGATAAAGTTTTTTATAAAAAGTTTTCGCATTCTCTTTTACTTTGTAAGAGTCACTGTTACTTTCATAAAATAAATTTAATTTAGCAGTTAGAATACCATAATTATGTTTAGAAGAAATCTTTTTTTTTCCTTTTGTTTTATTTCTGCTATTATTTTCTCTCAACAACATCAACAGCCTGTTGATCTTAAAGTAAAAGAAGACTTTACCCATCAATGGACTAAAACCGTTTTCCCAAAACTCTGGGCGGGCTTTCAGAGAGAAACAGTACGATCTTACGATTCTAAAAATAAAAGCATAGGAATCAGCTACATACAGAAACAATCCAAGAAAAACAAAACAGTACTTACCCTTTATATTTATCCGAAAAAAGAAGTGAATAATCAGACTCTCAGAGACGAGTTTTTGAGCTACTGGGTTGCAGTTAATAAAAAGTCAGAATCTCCTGTTGAGATGAAACCTTTATTCGGCAAAATCTCGAATGATAAACTTCAGGTACATTACATTTATTCCTTGTTCAAAAACTCAGTAGTGGAGGCCGATTTTTTTAATGGAATAAGACCTGTGGAAAAAAATGCTCTGCTTGCGATCTACGAAGTGGCGGATGGACATTTAAAATAAGAATTTCAAGCGATGAAATGAGCAACGAGCAATTACTGGATCTGAAACAGAAAACAGAAAACTACTTCAGCGTTTTGGATATTGCTGCAACAAAAACACTCCCTGTGAACGAGTCACCAGATATTCTGCTTTCCCCAATTGTAAAAAGAGATTCTATGATGACCAAAGCAATTCTCGCTGCTGCAGGAGCAAAAATAGAGTGGCTGAAGAACAATTCGGATACCAAAGAGATCAAGACGGGCTTTCATGATATGCAAATTGAATCTGAAGTGTATGCGACAGAAAAAATGCTTGATTTTTATAAAACAAATAAAAACAAATGGGAAGCCACTGCCGAAACAAAAAAATACTTTGACGATCTGATGGTGATTTCTGACAACAAACTGATGACCATTTATATTTATGACAAAAACATGGGAGTGATTGATTATCCGGAAGGTGAAGCTTACAAAACATCCTATGCAAAGTTTAAAACAGACCATAAGATCTCCAAAGAACTAGATGAAATTTTGTACAAATTATTCTATAATTTAGACTAAATAAAACTTTATAGATTTACTCTATCATAACAGATATTTTATTTTAGTGGCTTATTAAAAAATAAAATCCGATTTTTGTAGATTAAAGAATAAAATTCTCAACCCCCAAGATGAAAATTGAGCAAATATATACAGGCTGTTTAGCACAAGGCGCATACTATATCGTATCAGAAAATGAAGCCGCAATCATAGATCCGCTGAGAGAAGTGAAACCTTATCTTGATCGATTAGAAAAAGACAAGGTCACTCTGAAATATATTTTTGAAACTCATTTTCACGCAGATTTTGTTTCGGGACATCTGGATTTAAGCAAAAAAACGGATGCTTCTATTGTGTACGGTCCTACTGCAGAGCCTGATTTTGATGCAGTTATTGCTGAAGACAACCAGATTTTTGAGATCGGTAAAATAAAAATAAAAGCCCTTCACACTCCCGGCCACACCATGGAAAGCACTACCTATCTCTTGATAGATGAAAATGGGAATGAAACCGCTATTTTCACAGGAGACACCCTATTTTTGGGAGATGTAGGACGTCCGGATCTTGCGCAGAAAGCCACCAACATGACACAGGAAGATCTTGCCGGAATTCTTTATGAAAGTCTGTACAGTAAAATCATGCCTCTGGATGACAGCATTACAGTTTATCCGGCTCACGGTGCAGGTTCTGCCTGCGGGAAAAATATGCAGAAAGAGACAGTGGATATTCTGGGAAACCAGAAAAGAACCAATTATGCGCTGAATCAACCCGATAAACAATCTTTTATCAGAGAAGTTCTGGATGGATTAACGGCTCCGCCGAAGTATTTCGGGATGAATGTAGCGATGAATAAGGGCGGTTACGACAGCATCGATGATGTGATGAATAAAGGTCTAAACCCCATTTCTGTAGAAGATTTTGAAAGTTTTGCAGAAGAAACCGGAGCTTTAATTCTGGATACAAGAGGTGCTGCTGAATTTCATAAAGGATTTATTCCAAATTCAATAAACATAGGACTGAAGGGAGATTTTGCACCATGGGTAGGAAGCCTTATCGTAGATGTGAAACATCCTCTTTTACTGGTTTCAGATGAGGGAACGGAGGAAGAAGTGATTACGAGACTGAGCAGGGTTGGTTTTGATAATGTTCTGGGATATTTGAAAGCCGGTTTCACATCATGGAAAGACTCAGGTAAAGAAACTGATGAAGTGAAAAGAATTTCCCCAACAGCATTTGCCGAGCAGTTCACTGAACATTCTAAAGTAATTGATGTGAGAAAACTGACAGAATATGCTTCAGAACATATCGATAACGCATATAACAAGCCATTAGACACCATCAGTGACTGGGTTTCCACCATTGATGATTCTGAACATTTTTTCCTTCATTGCGCAGGAGGCTACAGAAGCATGATTGCAGCCAGCATTCTGAACGCACACGGAATCAGAAATTTCACCGAAATAGAAGGCGGTTTCAGCGCTATTAAAAAAACAGGAAAATTTCCTACTTCTGATTTTGTCTGTCAGTCCAAAACACTGTAAAATACCGCCATTATTTTTTATGAATTTAATCTAATCCATCATGTCACAAAAATTTCAGGAGCTTATAGAATCAGAAAGACCCGTTTTAATTGATTTTTTCGCAACATGGTGCCAACCATGCAAAGTACAGTCATCGGTTTTGAATACGGTAAAAGAAAACATCGGTGAAGGAGCAAGAATTGTAAAAATAGATGTAGACCAATATCCTGCAATTGCTTCACAGTACGGAGTTCGTGGTGTTCCTACTCTGGCTGTCTTCAAAAAAGGTGAACTTTTATACAAAGAAAGCGGCGTGCATGATGTGAATCGACTGACCCATCTTTTGGAGCAGTATATTTAAATATGCTCCGTCAATACAAGCATCTATTTGTCAGCCTGTAAAGATCTAAGTATTTCTCAAAAATTCTTGAATTCTACCATTTAGGTTTTACGGAATAACAGCCCTAATGTTGATGTATTGTATTGAGCATTACAATCGAATGTTGAAATTATCCCTGTCATTCAAGAACTGAAAATGATTTCTGAAATCTTTCAGTTCATTTAAATTGAACTCTGCAGAGAGGATATTTCCTTTCTTTTCGGCAATTTCTTTTCCGTCAGCAAAAAAACAGTGCGTACTTTCCTGATAAAAGAGATCATTACCATCTGTGCCTATTCTGTTTAAACCAAAAACATACGCTAAATTCTCAATAGCTCTGGCTTTCAGTAAATGTTCCCAAGCTCCCACTCTTTTTTCGGGCCAGTTGGCAACATATAAAATGGCATCATAGTCATCATTATTTCTGGCAAAAACCGGAAACCTAAGATCATAACAAACCTGCAGCAGAAAACGGATTCCGAGATATTCTACAATCACTCTTTCTTTTCCTGGAGTATAAATTTTATCTTCCCCCGAAAATGAGAACAGATGTCTTTTATCATAAAAAGCAACTTCAGAATCTGGCTTCACAAAGTACATCCGATTGTAAAATTTCCCATCCACCTCTACAGAAGCACTTCCGGAAAAGGCAGTATTTTTCTCTTTTGAAATCTTTTTCAAAAACTCCAGAGATTCTTCATTTTTATCGGCAACTTCGGCAGCATCCATACAGAAGCCTGTAGAAAACATCTCGGGAAGAAGAAATAAATCTGCCTCCTGATTTTGAAGCTGATTTTCTATCAGTCTAAAGTTTTCGCTTTTCTTTTTCCAGACAATGTCCTGATTTAATCCTGTAATTCTCATATCCTTCATTCAAACTTTTATAAAATTACATCTTTTTTATTGGTTTCGGTTTTATATTTGCTTCGAATTTTTGTTATTAATCATTTAAAAATAAAATCTATGAAGAAATTGGTTTTTATGCTGATGTTTTTCTTTACCGGTGTGGCTGTAAATGCACAAGCCTGGACAGGAAAAGGAGATCAAAAAGTAAATTTAGGTCTTAATGCATGGGGATACGGAACTGGAATCACCGCTACGTATGATTATGGTTTAAATCAGCTTATATCTGTTGGAGGCGGAGTAAACGCTTATTTTGACGGGTATAAAGACAATGATAAGGACAACAGGGTTTTTGTATTCGGAAGGGTTAATTTTCATTTAAAAGAGGCTTTGGATCTGCCTGAAAAACTCGATATCTACCCCGGAGTCAATTTGGGAGTTCTTGGAAGAGACTTTGGAATTGGAGCACACATTGGAGCAAGATATTTTTTCACAGATAAAGTAGGCGTTTTTGCGGAAGTTGGAAATAACGGAAGTCTTGGGGTGTCATTCAATTTCTGAAACAATCAAAATATATGACAAAGCTTCTCATTTTAGAGGAGCTTTTTTATTTGGCATCGTTTTGATAATTGTTACCTTTGCAAATTAAAATCTAAAAAAATTAATGGAATTAGCAATTAAGATCTTTCAATTTATATTAAGCATATCTATCTTAGTAATTCTTCACGAACTTGGGCATTTCTTACCCGCAAAATGGTTTAAAACCAAAGTAGAAAAATTTTACCTTTTTTTTGATCCTTATTTTTCCCTGGTAAAGAAAAAAATCGGCGAGACTGAATATGGCATCGGATGGCTTCCTTTCGGAGGGTATGTAAAAATTGCCGGAATGGTAGACGAAAGTATGGATACCGAGCAACTGAAGCAGCCTGCCCAACCCTGGGAATTCAGAGCAAAGCCGGCTTGGCAGCGATTAATCATCATGATGGGTGGTGTTACCGTAAACTTTTTCCTTGCATGGATTATCTATGGATGCCTTTCTTACTTCAATGGTGAAACGACTTTTGATACCTCCAAAGTAAACGCACCGATGAATTATACCAACGTTGCCAAAGGAATGGGTTTTCAGGACGGAGACAAAATTTTAAAAGTTGACGGGAAAACTCAAAACAATCTGGACAAACTGGCTTTAGATGTTTTATTGAGTGACGAAATCACAGTCTTAAGAAATGGTAAAGAAGTTACCTTCCCTACAAACGACGATGGTAAAGCCATGGCTTTCAGAGATGAAAATCCCAGAGCTTTTCTTACACCAAGAATGCCTGCAATAATTGATTCTATATATAATCCTAAAACGGCACAAGCAGGATTGAAAATTGGCGATCAGGTGGTTTCTGTAGATGGTAAAAAAATCACCTATTACGATGAATTTCAGGAAACTGTAAGAAACAGTGCTGGCAAAGACCTCAAAGTAGATGTATTGAGAGCGGGAGCAATTCAGCCGCTTACTTTGTCTGTTTCAAAAGAAGGAACATTGGGATTAGCTTCATATAAGCAACTTCAAAAATTCTATGAAACTAAGCATTTCTCTTTTGGAGAATCTATTGGAAGAGGTTTTACAAGAAGTATTGAAAGTTTAACGTATCAGGTAAAACAATTTAAATTAATTTTCAACAAAAAAGTTCAGGGATATAAGAAAGTGGGAGGTCCTTTGGCAATCATCAAAAATATGCCGGTTGACAAAGCTAAAGATGGAAGTGTCTCGATTGACTGGACAGCTTTTTGGAGTTTTACAGCAATGTTCTCGGTTTGGTTGGCATTCTTAAACCTGATTCCAATTCCAGGTTTGGATGGAGGACACGTTATTTTTACATTATACGAAATGATTGTTGGAAAACCAGTCCCGCAGAAGATTTTAGAAAATGCACAAATGGTAGGAGTTATCTTCCTGTTAGGCTTGATGTTACTGATTTTCGGTGCAGATATTTTTAAAATCATCACCAATAATTTCTAATTTTTTTAGAAAAATTAATTAAAAAACTTGCGTGGTATAAATATCAGTCCTATATTTGCACCACTTAAAAATAAGGACATTCCTCCTTAGCTCAGTTGGTTAGAGCATCTGACTGTTAATCAGAGGGTCGCTGGTTCGAGCCCAGCAGGAGGAGCAAAAAGACTTACAAATCGTAAGTCTTTTTTTGTGCGCTATACTTTTTTATTTCATTCTATTCAAAATTTAAATTACTGAAAAATAATCTGATAGCCCGTTTCATGCAATTTAGATCAAAAAACATTTGCTTGATATTGTTTTTCATCTTATATTTGCACCACCTTAAAAGAGGGACATTCCTCCTTAGCTCAGTTGGTTAGAGCATCTGACTGTTAATCAGAGGGTCGCTGGTTCGAGCCCAGCAGGAGGAGCAGAAAGACTTGCAAATTGTAAGTCTTTTTTTTGTTTAATTCAAATATTAATTATTATCAAATATTTGATTTTCGCTTTGTTTCAACACCATATTCGTAGGTTTATTTTCATTACATTTGCATTTTTACAGACAAACACAAAAGTCTTTACAAAAACTTTTAATTTTTAAAATAAACAGCACACTTTTTGTTTAGCTAAAATGCCTGAAGATACAGATGATGTCAACTAATCGATTTAAATATAGCCTACTTTGCCTTTCCCTTTTTATAACAAGTTTTTTTAATGCTCAAAACTCAGCAAGCGGAAGAATTTTAGACGCTAAAACCAACAAAGAAATCAGCGCTGTTGATGTTTTCATCAATGATAACAACAAGCCTGTTCTTACAACGTCTTCAGGAAGTTTCAGTGTACAGTCGGACAGCATCATCATATACAAATTAAAATTTCAGAAAAAAAACTATGCTTTAGAAAGTATAGAAATTACTCCGGAAAAATTCAGCAATCTTACTGTAAAGCTTTCTTCCGAAAAAGTAAGCACTATAGAGGAAGTTGTGATACACAACGAGAAAACCAAATTCAAAAACAAGAAAGAAAACCCCGCATACAGAATCATGCAGGAGGTATGGAAGAGAAAACGGAATAATGGCCTTGATAAATTTGATACGTATACTTATAAAGAATACGAAAAAATTCAATTTGATGCCAACAATCTGGATAGCACCTTTATGAATCGAAAGATTTTTAATAAGCTGGATTTTATTTTTGATTATGCAGATTCTACAGCCAGCGGAAAAATGGCGCTTCCCATTTTCCTGAATGAATCACTCTACCAGAATTTCGGAGAGAATAAACCCGGAAAAAAAACAAAAAAACTTTTAGTTGCCCAGAAAACATCAGGATTTCAGGACAATCAGGTTATTTCAATTACCGCAAAAAATCTATACCGTGATATCAATATCTATGATAATACTTTAAATTACTTTGATATCGGGTTCCCCAGTCCTGTAGGGAGCGACGGATTTAGTACCTATGATTATAATTTGATAGACACCATTTCTGTTCGTGGCGAAGAAGCCTATAAGATACGGTATCAGCCCAGAAGAACCGAAGTTTTAGCATTTCAGGGTTATCTATATATCTCCACAGATTCTTATGCCGTTTTGGGAGCTACCTTAAAGTCTACGAGCAAAATCAATGTAAATTTCATCAACAGCATATCAACAGAACTGGAATATGACAACCCTGATCCTGAGACATTCTTGCCTAAAAAATGTGTTACCGAGATAGAATTAACTCCGTTTTCCAAAAAGAAATCCGCCAAAAGCATTATTGCCAAAAGATCGGTAGACTATTCGGAGTATGAATTCAACAAGCCTTTGGAAGCATCTGTTTTTACAAGAAAAGAAGAAGAATATGATGCTGCTTTTGTAGATAAAACTGATGATTTCTGGGTGAAAGCAAGACCTGACTCTCTTTCAAAAAGTGAGCAGGGCGTTTATGAAATGCTTGACAAACTTCAGCAGACCCCAAAATTCAACCGAATTGTAAAGCTTTATGAAACACTGGCATCACGCTATTATAATGTTACCAAAGGCATCGATTTGGGACCCATCACTTCAGTTTACGGTAAAAACGAGGTAGAAGGTGACAGAATACGGATTGGCGCACGTACGTATTTCGGGCAGAATGATCCATGGAGAGTAGAATTTTACAACGCATACGGCTTTAAAGATCAGCAATTCAAATATGGTGTGGAAGGACGCTATATGTTCAACAGAGTGAACCGTTTTATGATAGGAGCCGGAACCAAAAGGGACATTACACAATTGGGCGTACAACTTACCACAGAAGACGGCATATTGTCACGATCTTTTGCTTCATCTACCGTTTTCGCAAGAGGAGAAAATGCGTCCTTAAGCTCGGTCAGCCAAACCAGCATATTTACCTCAATCGAGCCCTGGAAGAACTTTCAGATAAGAGTGGACGGTACCATGCAAAGCATCAAATCTGCCAATCCCACAGGATTTAATTTAATGTACTATCGAAATGGTGATCTTAGAAAAACCACAAACGATTCCCACGTTACCATCAGTTTCATAGCAAGACCCGGCGCAAAGTTTTCTCAGACCGGTGTCGACAGATACGAACACGGAACCCTTGCACCAACAATTGTCCTGAAATATACCCGAGGAATTGAAGGCTTATTCAATGCTGATTTTAATTACAACAAATTACAGTTTATGTTTTACAAACCTGTTCTTCTAGGAAGTTGGGGAAAAACTCTACTGAATTTTGAGGCAGGAAAAAATTTCGATACTGTTCCGTTGGCGTTACAAAATGTAATTCCTGGTAACCAGTCGTACGGATTGGTTCCTAATACTTTTGCCCAGCTTAATTACTACGAATTTGTGGCCGACACCTATTCTACCCTTCATATTGAACATCATTTTAACGGAAAAATACTTTCGTTTATTCCCTTGATTAAAAAACTGAAACTTAGAGAAGTTGCTTTTATCAGAGGAGCGTATGGCAGTTTGAGTGACGCATCAAAAAACATCAATGTAGCAGGATTCAAATACTCTGCTCCCAATGAAAAAATTTATTATGAATATGGTTTCGGTCTGGAAAACATCGGATTCGGGAACTTAAGAATATTTCGGGTAGATTTTAACTGGAGAGGAAATTATCTTGACCGTCCGGATGTTTCTAAGTTTGGAATCAAGGCCGGTTTCCAGTTTGGATTTTAATCGGGATAGATTGATAATTCTTCCTCCTCATTCATGTCTAAAGTATACACACTTTACCCTGACAGACTTTCAGAAACACTTTTCATTTTTATGGGCAGCTTATCCGCCCTCCATTCCCGCTTTTTTGTAAAATCCCTTGCTTTTTCCTTCCTTTTTACAAAAAGAGCTCCATTCAGGTCGGGCTGCGACAGTATTCCGTAACCAATTTGATGATGAGTTACCTCATACAATGCATTTAGATTTTAAAGAAAAAGTCTTACACGAGTTTATAAGCCATAAGGAACTCTTCAGTTTCTTTCTTTTACAGCATTCTAAATAAAAATGCTACATAGATAATAAATTTTTGAATCGTTTATAGAATCATTCAAAAAACTCTTTTTTCTTTGTTTTTAGGCGGCGAGCTTCGCTCGCCGCCTAAAAACAAAGAAAATTAAACACAAAAAAATCCTCAACAAAAATGCTGAGGATTTTATTTTATAAAACGCTAATTAAATTATGCGTTCGGCTCAATAGATACGTAAGATCTGTTGTTTGCTTTCTTTCTGAAAACTACTTTACCGTCAACAAGAGCGTGTAAAGTGTGATCTTTACCCATACCAACGTTTTCACCTGGGTGATGTTGAGTACCTCTTTGTCTGATAATAATGTTACCAGCAATAGCGTCTTGTCCACCGAAAATCTTCACACCTAATCTTTTAGAATGAGATTCTCTACCGTTTTTGGAACTACCAACTCCTTTCTTGTGTGCCATTTTATTTTAAGGTTTTTTGGTTTAACAATTATTCTGCGCTTTCAGCGTCAGCTTTTTTAGTTGTTTTTTTAGCAGGCTTCTCTGCTTTTTTTGCGTCAAATCCTGTAATTCCAGTAATTTTGATCTGAGTTAAAGATTGTCTGTGACCATTCTTTACTTCATAACCTTTTCTTCTTTTCTTTTTGAAGACGATTACTTTATCAGCCTTTACGTGGTCAAGGATCTCTGCCTCTACAGTGATACCGCTTACAGCTGGGGCGCCTACAGTGATTGCTCCGTTTACAGTAAGAAGAATTTTATCGAAAGATACTTTTCCTCCTTTGTCTCCTTTCAAACGGTTCACAAACAACTTCTGGTCTTGCTCAACTTTATATTGAAGCCCTGCTATTTCTACAATTGCAAACATTGTCTATAAATTTTTAGTTAATTCGAGGTGCAAATATAAGAATAATTTTCTAATTACCTTACTATCAAAACAATCTTTTTTAAATTTACAAAATTAACTATGCACCAAATACTTTTTAATGAAAAATATATCTTAAAAGAAGTTAAAAGCACTACTTTCGTTATCACCAAATTTTATTGATATGAAAATAAAACTCTATTTCCCGATTATTTCGGGAGTTATTGCTGCATTATCTTTAGCAGCATGTCATGATGACTCACTGGAAAACTTAGATCCACAACAGGAAAGCCAGAAAATCGAGCAACCCAATGCCTTAGAAAAAGTCTGTTATTATGTAGATCAGAACTGGAGCTCAAGTGCCGTATTAACGACATCTTTACCAACCTCTACAGACACCAGTTTTATGAATGCGCAAATGACAAAAATTGCAAGTCTTTGGGGGAGAAGTAATCCTACATTGAGATTCGTCAATGATCCGTCAAACCCCAATTCCACTTATAATGCAATTTCCTATTCCACAGGAAAGATTTACTATGGATACGCCATTTATGCAGATGCAAAAAATAAAGGCGGGAATATTGTAAATGCAATGATTTTAGCTCACGAATACGGTCACCAGTTACAGTATATCTTCGGTTTACCATCGGTAAGTGAATCTACTGCAAGACCCAACGAACTGGAAGCTGACGGTTTCGCAGGATATTACCTGAGAAGACCTACCGGATACAATCAAACTTCATTCGCACAGATCGCTGCAGCCTACGAATTCGCCCAAAGCATCGGCGATTATCAGACAACAAGCGCAGGACATCACGGCACACCTCCGCAGAGAAGATCTGCAGTTCGTTTAGGATTTTTACTAGGAGAATACGATCTTACAGCATCTTCGTTTGATTACAACTTCTTCTATTATTATCAGGGAGTTCTGAACGGCACTTACAAAATGGGTAAAAACACTCAAAACCCTGAAATCGATGCTTACATGAGTAAATACATGGATGAGCTCAGAAAAATTCAAAGTGGAGAAATTTCTGCAGAAGAATTTAAAAATCTTCAATAAATTTCACTCAGGAGAATCTCTTTATGACTGAGGTAAGACCTATTCTTATCTCAGTTTTTTTGTATTAAATATTAACAAAGTTTAATTACTTTTGAATATCGTATACAAAAACATGAACAGAGATCTTTACATCGATTTTGCGAAAGGTTTAGCCACGCTTTCTATTATATTTATTCATACCGCATTTTGGTCCGGCCAGTTTTATATCATTCCGGAGATCAGAGTTTTCTCTCTGGTTTTTGATGTCGCCTTGTTTTATGCCTTAAGCGGGATCACTTCCGGTTCGAACATTGAAAAAACACTGTACAGATTACTGAAACTACAGATCACGTACATGCTTTTTGTGACGCTCCTCTTTATTTTAGATTATTTATTTAAAATATTCGGGCTCACTTTTTTCTCACTAGAATGGTTGCAGAGCTTCTACTCCACTTTTGGTTCAAAGTATGCAGCTACAAGTATTTCTACAGCTCCACAATGGCAGAATTTGGGAAACTGGTATCTCCACGAATATTCAAATGCAGATACTTTTCCGGTAGTTATGGGGAGTTTCTGGTATTTAAAAGTATATTTTATCCTGACGGTTTTCGGAGTTTTAATTTTAAGATTTTTCCCGAAGCACGTCAATTGGTTTATCGGAATTTGTATTGCTTTAACTTTACTATTCAATATTTTTCCGGAAATATATCCTAGCGGACAAGTGGGATATGTTGCTTTCTATATGACGGTTTTCCTGATCGGAAACAGAATGCGTGGAAAAAAAATTCCTGCAAAGCTAATTCCTCTTCTTTACGGATTGGTCGCTGCAGCCTTATTCTGGATGTTCTGGTATTTCGGAAATGAAATATTTTTCAAAATCAATAAGCAGAAATTTCCACCACAAACACCTTATATTATCTGGACTTTTTTCTCATTAACTACCCTGTTTGTTTTTTATAACAGATTAAAAATTACGAAAGAAAGTTTCGTCACCTATATCGGAAAAAATGCTATTTTTTTCTATTTCGGACAGGGAATCAGTTCGTCTCTGGTCTATTTCCTGGTAGTTCCGATGAAAGAAATGATGCCTTGGTGGATTTTAATGGTGATCATTTATATTGTCAACGTTATTTTAGCGTTCATTATCGCATCCGGTTTAAAGAAATTTGATGCTTTCGGATGGAATATTTTAGAATTTTTGCGCAAAAAAACCGCTCAATAAATTACTGAGCGGCAATATTTTAGGTCTTATTTTTAGTCTCTTGTACCTCTTCCGCCGCCTCTTACAAGTAAAGCGATTACTATCACAAGAACAATCCCTCCGATGATAAGATAGGTAGGATCCATATACCACTGTTCTGTTGTTGTGGTTTTAGTAGAAGTAGTCGTTACAGGTTCTGTTGTATCCTGAGCAAATGCTGTAATACTTAAAAATAAAGAAAGCACTGTGAATGCAAACTGTTGCATTTTCTTGGTAAGTAATGTAGTGTTCATGATTTAAAATTTTAATGTTGTTTTCGTTAAATCCAACTCTATGCCAGAGATGGTTATACTTTGAGAATTTTCACAAATAGAGGCCTCAGCATTATTAAATATTAATTTTATTAATTAAATTTACCAAAATTTTTAAATCATGTTTAAGTTGAAACTTCCTACCGATCCAAGGTGGGCAAATATTGCAGAGGACAACATACAGGAAATTTTAACCGATCATGCATGGTGCGAGCAAAAAGCGGCTACCAACGCGATCGGGCTTATTACGATGCTGCCGGAACGTCCCGATATCGTAACGGAACTTTTGGCGATTGCACAGGAAGAACTTGACCATTTCGGTCAGGTACTTGAAATTATTAAAAGACGAGGCTACACTTTTGGACGGACAAGAAAAGACGATTATGTCAATGAATTGGTGAATTTCATTCAGAAAGGCGGTCACAGAGATACTTTAATTGTCGACAAGATGCTTTTTGCAGCAATGATAGAAGCCAGAAGCTGTGAGAGATTTAAAGTTTTAACAGAAAATATCAAAGACGAAGAACTCAAAACATTCTATAAAGAATTAATGATTTCTGAAGCCAACCATTATACAACTTTTATAGGTTTTGCAAGACAGCTTGGAGACCCTGAAAAAGTGAATCAGAGATGGGAAGAATGGCTGGAATATGAAGCAGGCATTATTCAGTCTTACGGAAACAAAGAAACCATACACGGATAAAAATACCATTGAAAAAACTTACATTTGAAAATCTGACCAATATTTTCCTGAAAAATTTCTTTCAGGGACTTTTGATTATTGGGCCCATCGGATTGACCATATTTGTAATCTGGTATGTTATTTCTTCTATCGACAACATTATCCCTTCTGTGGCAAGGGAAATCCCGGGATTGGTTTTCATTTCCACACTTCTTGTAACAGCGATACTCGGTTATCTGGGAAACAAATTTGTAGTCGGAAGATTCTTCGTAGATGCGATAGACCGTATTTTGGAAAGAACCCCGGGTATCAAACACATTTACTCTCCCACGAAAGACGTCATGTCTTCTTTTGTAGGAGATAAGAAAAAATTCAGTGATCCTGTCTGGGTAAAGACAAACGAAAATCCGGAAATCTGGAGAATAGGTTTTCTTACTCAGAAAGAAATGGCAGATGTAGACAAGCACAATTTTGTGGCGGTTTACCTTCCGCATTCTTACGCTATTTCCGGCTGGGTAATCATTACCGAAGAAAAAAACATAAAACCTGTAGTAGGCATGACTGCAGCTACGGCAATGAAATTTGCGGTAAGCGGCGGTGTAGCAGGTTTTCATTCTGACGAAAATATCTTCAAAGCTCCGGAATAATTTTATCATAATAGATTAACGTTGATGAATTATCAACGAATTTTTTATATTATGTTAAATCAAAATTCATGTTCCGATGGATATTACTTTAATGACAGTTCTGTCTTTACTTCTCAATTTTTTAAATTCTAATAATTATAATACTATGAAAAACAATCCCCTGCTGAACTGCGACTCCGAAAAAGGCGTATGCGAAATTCTGGAAACACCTTCTAATGAATCTTCTGCAGCCCAATTTGAAGCCGCAAAGTCCGATAAAATCAGAATTATTTATTATACAGATCCTATCTGCTCATCATGTTGGGGAATCGAAGCTCAGCTCAGAAAATTTAAACTAGAATATGGCAATTCTGTAGATCTTGAATACCGCATGGGAGGTCTTTTGCCTTCTTGGGATATTTATAATTCCGGTGGAATCAGCAAACCGAGCGATGTTGCAGGACACTGGGAAGAAGTAAGCCCTCATTATAAAATGCCAATTGACGGTGGTGTCTGGATTGAAGATCCTTTAAACTCATCATATCCTCCATCGATTGCTTTTAAAGCTGCGCAGATGCAGGACGAGAATAAGGCTGTAGTGTTTTTAAGAATCATCCGTGAGATGGTTTTTCTTGATAAATTAAATATTACCAAAACCGAGCATCTGGAAAAAGCTGCTACAATGTCGAAGCTGGATGTTGGCCAATGGAAAGAAGATTATGAATCTAAAGCTCAGATCGAGTTTAAAAAAGATCTTGATCTAGGCAGACAATTGGGCGTAAGAGGATTTCCTACTTTAATTTTTGTAAAAGACGATGAGATGCTGGATATTCTTTATGGCTTCAAACCATACGACGAATTTGAAAGAAGAATAAAAAAGATTGATCCTAAAACCGATAAAAAGGAATATTCTGCAGAATGGCAAAATCTTTTTGCAGTTTATCCTACTCTTACAACTCAGGAATTTGCTGTACTTTCTGATATTTCTTTTGAAAAATCTCAGGAGTTTCTGTTAAATCTGAGCACTGAAAACAAAGTGGAGCGTAAGAAAATTAAAAATGGAGATCTTTGGATTGTAAACCCAAATACATACTAAGATGAGTAAAGTTGCAATAATAGGAGCCGGAGTTTCAGGATTGAGCATGGCCAATTATTTAGAAAAAAACAATATCAATTACCATCTTTATGAGAGAAGAACAAAAGACGACCTTAAAGGTCACGGTTTTATCCTGCCGAAAGAAGGAATAGAACATCTTTCTGAGATTATAGACATTAATGAACTCTATACCAAAGGAAGTTTCCTGAAAAAATACATTCACTATTGTCACAACGGAAATATTCTTTCAGAAAAAGATCTGGATAATGTTTTTGTTATTTCCAGAAGCACTTTGATAGAAGTTTTGAGCCAAAATATTCCTGCAGATAAAATTTCTTACAGAAGCACGCTCAATCTCACAGGTTTTTCTGATGAAAAAGCTACACTGGAATTTGAAGATCACACAACCTTAGAAGCAGATATTGTGATTGCATCAGACGGCTCACGAAGCAGAATCCGGAGAGCGATCTTTCAGGATGAAACGATGAAAGCAGTGAGAGAAAACGAAGTGGTCAACATTATCGAGAATGAAGAAATTGCAAGCCAGATTGAAAGTAATTTCCTGAAATTTCATCATGAAGACGGCGGATTAACTTTTGGGGTTTTAAAATTGTCATCAGCAAAGATCCTGTGGTATTGCCAGTTTGATATTACCCGATACTTCATCAATGAAGATTACACCGCAGATTGCATTAAACAATTTATGCTGGACAATTTCGGAGACTGGAATCCTTTGGTTTCTTCCATAGTAAAAGAATCCAGCTACGATAATGCGCACATCTGGAGAGTGTATGAACTAGAAAAGCTTAATCCTTTCCATCACAAAAATATTGCCTTCCTGGGCGACGCAGCCCATCCATTGATTCCTTTTACAAGTCAGGGTGTAACCTCTGCTCTTAAAGATGCTTATATTCTTACTCAGCTTTTATCACAAGAAAAGAATGTTACTGAAGCCTTTGAAAAATATGAGCAGGAAAGAAAACCAGAGATTGAAACTCATATAAAAAACGGAAGAATTTTGCTGGAGCAATTTCTTTTACCTTTGAACCAACAACCTAAAGACACCTTACCAATATCTTACAAATAATATGTTTAACAATACTGATATAAATTTTGAGGCTCTCAAAAAAAAGGCCTACAACGGAAGATGGGCAACCTTAGAAGACGGAATTATCCCTTTAACGGCGGCAGATCCGGATTTCAGAATGTCTGCAGAAATTGAACACGGCATCATTGAATATATCAAAGACGGATACCTCAGTTACGGACCGTTTTCCGGTCTTCCCGAATTTAAAAAAAGTGTTGCAGAACATTTCAATACAGGAAAAAAAGGAAACTTTGTTCCCGAGAATATACTTGCCGTCAACAGTGCTGCGCAGGGAATGTTTTTGATTGCTAAATATGTTTTGAACCCCGGAGATGAAGCCATCATTTTCGATCCGGTTGATTTTTTGTTTAAAAAAACCGTAGATGCAGTTGGCGGAGTTTTGAAGTTATGTCCGGTAGATTCTAAGACAGGAGATATTGATTTTGACAGGTTGACTTCTCTCATCGGACCAAAAACCAGACTCATCAGCATTTGTAATCCTCATAATCCCGTTGGAAGAGTTTATTCTAAAGAAATTTTGAAAAAAATATCTGAGATTGCAGCTGCCCACGATCTTTGGGTAATGAGTGATGAAATCTGGAGCGATATTGTTTATGACAATATTGAATTCAATACCTATTCCTCCGTTTCTGAAGAAGCTAAAAAGAAAAGTTTCACCGTGTTCGGATTCTCAAAATCATTTGGAATCGCAGGACTAAGAATCGGTGCGGTTCTATGCAACGATCAGGAAGTGTTAGAAGATTTTACTGAAAAATCTCAGTTTAACTCCACCATTGAAGGAGTTTCCACTTTGTCTCAAATTGCGGCAAGTGTAGCAATTGACAAAGCAAAACCCTGGTTCACAGATTTTCTTACCCATTTGCAGCAGAACAGAGACCTGGCTTACAGCACATTAAACAGTTCCGGAATTTTGACCCCGAATCTTCCACAGGCCACCTTTGTGATTTTTCCTAAAATTGAAAACGGAATGTCGAGTGACGCATTTGCCCAGCACGTTTTACAACAGGGTAAAGTCGCCGTTGTTCCCGGTTCCGAGCGCTGGTTTGGAAAGGGCGCAGAAGGACACATCAGAATATGCTTTTCAACTTCCAAAGAAATTTTGGAAGAAGGTCTGAACAGGATGATTAAAAGCTTTTAGAATTAAATTTAAAAAAGGCTGCGAAATCTTGGATTTGCAGCCTCTTTTTTTATTTTGGTGGTGTTATTATTGATAGGATTGCGTCCTATTCTTTACTAAATTGTCACTTCAGGACACTTTTCTACATCAATTTACTTTTTCGAAATCTTATATAATTTTCCGCTGTCTGTAATGCCGTAGAGATTGCCGTCTTTTCCATTTAAAACATCTCTGAATCTTTCTTTCTGATCTAAAAGTAAACGCTCTTCTCCAACTACTTTATTATCTTTCATTACAATTCTGTTGATATGTTGTCCACTTAAACAGGCAATGAAAAGATTATTTTTCCATTCTTCGATATTTCCGGTATAAAAGGTAACTCCGCTTGGCGAAACAACCGGATCCCAGTAATAAACAGGCTGTTCCGTTCCTTCCCGCTGAGTTGTTCCGTTATTGATTTTTTCTCCCGAATATTCAATTCCGTACGTTACATCTCCCCAACCGTAGTTTTTTCCGGCTTGTATCAAATTTATTTCGTCTCCACCTCTTGGTCCCATTTCAATATCCCAGAGATTCCCCATTGGATCGATTGCCAAACCTTGAGGATTTCTGATTCCGTAAGCATAAATTTCAGGTTTAAATCCTTCTTTTCCCACAAATGGATTTCCTGGCGCAGGTTTTCCGTCTTTTGTAATTTTTAAAATTTTACCTAAATAATTATCTATTTTCTGAGCATATACTCTGGTCTGTTTATCAGATCTTTCACCAGTGCTTACAAATAAGTTTCCGTCTTTATCAAAAGCAAGGCGACTTCCGTAATGTTTATCACCGTCATAAGAAGGAGTTGCACGGAAAATCACGTTTACATCAGAAATCATTTTCATATCAGAAGAAAGTTTCCCTTTTGCAACAGAAGTCAGATTTCCGTCACCGAATGGTTCGGAAAAAGTAAAAAAGATCATATTGTTCGTTGTAAAATCCGGATCCAGTGCCACATCAAGCATTCCCCCCTGTCCTTTGCTGTCCACTTTCGGAAAGCCTTCAATTTTTGAAATTTCTTTACCGTCCGCAGAAACAATATTGATAAAACCAGATTTTTCGGTAATTAAAAATTCTCCATCCGGTAAATTAATGATTCCCCAGGGTTTTCCTAAATCTTTATTTAAAATTTCCACATTGTACGGAGTTGAGGTTTTTACTGCAGCAATGCGGGTTTGTCCTTTGAAAGCGGGTTTATAATCGGTATTGGCTTTTTCCTGTGCAGCAGCAGGTTCGCTTGGTTTGCCTTTTCCCTGGCATGAAACCATTATTGTAGCGGATACTACAAAAAGAGGTAAGAATATCTTATTCATAATTAAATATTTAATTGATTTTGAGATCAGTGTAAAAATAATGCCATAAAATTTTGTACAGTTCATTTTTTATTCTACATTTGTAGAACAAAATATAAATACGTAGAACATGAAAGAAATAAAGCTCACGGATTCTGAAGAAGTTATCATGGAAATTCTCTGGGAAAAAGAAAATGTTTTCATGAAAGAAATTTTAGAATCTTATCCCGAACCCAAACCAGCTTCTACAACAGTAGCAACACTGTTGAAAAGAATGCAGAACAAAGATCTTGTAGGTTACAAACTATTTGGAAATTCTCGTGAATATTTTCCGAAAATTAAAAAAAGTGATTATTTCAAAGAAGAAATGACTTTTATGATCAAACGTTTTTTCAACAGCTCAGTCACTCAGTTTGCCTCGTTTTTTACGACCAACACAAAGCTAAGCCAAAAACAGCTGAAAGAACTCCGAGAAATTATTGATAAAGAAATAAAAGAATAGCTATGGAAACAATCATCTTCAAAATAATTCTCTGCTCAGGAATTGTACTTGGTCTTTACTATTTGTTTTTGGCTAAAGAAAAAACTTTCATGTTCAATCGTTTCTACTTACTACTGGGGTTAGTATTCTCATACTCAATTCCTTTCGCCACCATTGAGACACAGCATATTGACGAGAAAAAACCCGTGATTCTTTTTGAACAGGAAATTCAACAGCAGGTTTTACAAAATCCAGTTGCAGTTCAGAACAACGTTTTCGATTACGTTCAATTGCTCTGGATTGTTTACTTTATGATATTGGCGATTTTAATTTTGAAAATAATGTATTCGATTATAAAAATTAAATCATTAAAAGGCAGGAAGATAACATATCGAAACAGAACTGTTGTTTTATTGGATCAGGAAATTGCTCCTTTCAGCTTTCTAAATACTATTTATCTTTCGGAAAGCTATTATAAAGAAGGAAAAATAGATGAAAGAATATTTCTTCATGAGGAAATTCATGTCAAACAAAAACATTCTTTTGATATTCTTTTTATTGAGGTCTTAAAGGCTTTTTCATGGTTCAATCCTTTCATTTACTTCTACAAAAACGCAATGATTACCAATCATGAATTTTTGGCTGACGAAGAAGTTATACTTAAAAAAGAAGGCATTAAAAATTATCAGGAACTCATTCTTAATGAAGTTCTTAAGCAACAAAATTTTAAACTTACCCACCAATTCAATTTCAATAACACCAAAAAAAGATTTATTATGATGACAAAAACAAATTCAAAATTTGCAGAGGCTAAAAAGTATTTAGCAATTCCTGCTTTTACAGTTCTTGCTATACTTTTTGCCGAAAGAGTTTCTGCACATTCTCCATCTTCAAAAAGTTTAATTAAAAACAGCAGATATGTTGAAGAAAAAAAATCAGTCATGGGATCTATAAGTTCTGAAATCGCTCCACCTGACCGAAGAACAAAATTAGAAAATGATACGATTTCACCTAAAAAGAACATCGAAGCAAAATTATTAAAAAAGAAAACTCAATCTTCTGATTCAGATGTACCAAGTACAGATAATGTAAGTGTTACATCCAAAATAAATCCGAATCAAGAAGTTTCTACACTTCCAGAATATCCGGGAGGACTCAATGTAATGCGAAATAAAGTTTCTCAAAATTTTGATGGTGCTGCTCTTAAAGGTGATGAAGGTTTACTAAAAACGAATATTCTCTTTACGATCAGTGAACAAGGCGAAGTTTCAAATATAACATCTACAGGAAATAATGAGGCTTTCAATACAGAAGCAATTAAAGCAGTAAAAATTGCTAACGAAAACGTAACTTGGAAACCAGCCAGTAAAGACGGAAACAGCGTAGCATACAGATTTGAAATTCCATTAACTATGAAGTTTGAATCCGCTGCAAAAACACAATAAATTATATTTCAGGAGTCCTTTTTAGGACTCTTTTTTATTTCATAAATTTGATGGATGAAACGCCCGGATAAAATTTATCTTTGAGGGGCTATGACGGTGGGATGTTTTCCATCTGACCAAATGAAATAAATATTACAGATGAAATTTAATCTTCAATCAGAATACAAACCAACCGGAGATCAGCCAACTGCTATTCAAAAGCTGACCGAAGGCTTGGAAATCGGTGAAAAATATCAGACATTACTCGGGGTTACCGGTTCCGGTAAAACGTTTACAGTTGCCAATGTAGTTCATAATACACAAAAACCGACTCTTGTTCTGGCTCACAACAAGACTTTGGCTGCGCAGCTTTTTATGGAGTTTAAAGAATTCTTTCCGGAAAATGCTGTTGAATATTTTGTAAGTTACTACGATTATTATCAGCCGGAAGCGTACATCGCAAGTTCTGGAACTTATATTGAAAAAGATCTGAGCATCAACGAAGAAGTGGAAAAACTTCGTCTTTCGGCAATTGCAAGTTTACTTTCAGGAAGAAGAGACGTTTTAATTGTTGCTTCAGTATCCTGTATTTATGGTGTGGGAAATCCGGCAGAATTTCATAAATCGCTGATTTCACTTTCCATAGGAGAAAAAACAACAAGAACTTCACTTTTGCATTCTTTAGTTAATGCATTATATTCCAGAACATTGGCAGACTTTCAGCGTGGTACGTTCAGGGTGAAAGGTGATGTGGTAGATATTTTCCCCGCTTATGCAGATAACGGAATACGAATTCAGTTTTTCGGAGACGAAATAGAGAAAATTCAAAGTTTTGATCCCGTGTCAGGAAATACAACAGGAAATTTTGATCAGATCCAGATTTATCCTGCCAACCTTTTTGTGACATCCAAGGAAACACTGAACGGAGCAATCCGAAATATTCAGGATGACATGGTAAAACAGGTAGACTTTTTCTCAGAAATCGGAAAACCTTTAGAATCAAAAAGACTTCAGGAAAGAACAGAACTCGATCTTGAGATGATTAAAGAACTGGGATACTGTTCCGGTATCGAAAATTATTCGCGTTATCTGGATGGAAGACTGCCTGGTTCACGGCCTTTCTGCCTTTTGGATTATTTTCCGAAAGATTATTTAATGGTTATTGACGAAAGTCACGTTACTGTTCCGCAGGTTCACGCAATGTATGGTGGCGACAGAAGTCGTAAAGAAGCGTTGGTGGAATACGGATTCCGACTTCCCGCTGCAATGGACAACCGTCCTTTGAAGTTTGAGGAGTTTGAGGCCATCCAGAATCAGGTTATTTATGTTTCTGCAACTCCTGCAGATTACGAACTGGAAAAAACAGGCGGCGAATATGTGGAACAAATTATTCGTCCGACAGGGCTTTTAGATCCTATTATAGAGATCCGTCCTTCCCTGAATCAGATTGATGATTTAATGGAAGAAATCAGAAAACGTGCTGAAATTGATGAGCGGGTCTTAGTAACGACTTTAACGAAGAAAATGGCAGAAGAACTAACCAAATACTTCACCAAATTCGGTATCAGAACGAGATACATCCATTCAGATGTAGAAACCCTGGAACGTATTCAGATTATGCAGGATCTTCGTCTCGGTATTTTTGATGTTTTAATTGGGGTGAATTTGCTGAGAGAAGGTTTAGATTTACCCGAAGTTTCTTTGGTTGCCATTCTTGATGCCGACAAAGAAGGAATGCTAAGAAGCAGAAGATCAATGATTCAGACCGTCGGAAGAGCAGCAAGAAACCTGAACGGAAGAGCGATCCTGTATGCGGATAAAATGACAAAATCGATGCAGTCTACCATCGATGAAACCGAGTACCGCCGACAAAAACAGATGGCTTATAATGAGGAACATGGTAAAGTTCCGATGGCACTGAACAAAAAAATATCAGAAAATCTTGTGGGAAGAAGCAAAGATTTTCCGGATGAAAAATATACCCAGAAACAGATTCTGCAAAAGGTTGCCGATGTAAAAGCATCTTATGCAACCGAAGATGTAGAAAAACTCATCGCCCAAAAGCAAAAGGAAATGGAAGGTGCAGCAAAAAATCTCGATTTTATCAAAGCAGCACAGCTGAGAGATGAAATTGCAGCTTTAAAGGGGTAATTTTAAAACAATTCAAAGCTTCGGCGGCACCAAAGGTGCCGCCGAAGTTATTATAATAAAGATCTAAAATTTGTAAACTTTAGTTTTAGGCTTTTGATATTCTGCTTTTTCGCCACGCAAAGGAGTAAGTAAATCCATTAAGCCATTCAATTTTATTTCGTAGACTGTGGCCAACTGCATTCCCAATTTTCCTTTCGGCATTCCCTGTCTGTGAAACCATTCCAGATAATTTATCGGAAGATCAGCCAAAATGGTATTCTGATATTTTCCGAAAGGCATTTTCTGTACACAGATCTCTTTCAGTATTTCCGGATTTATTCCCTGCTCCATTTTTTAAACAATTAAATCAATTTTTTCTTCAAGTTCCTCATTTTTATCTTTACTTGAAAGCTCCAATTCCGGGATGTCATCTTCAGAAAATTCATTTCTGTACACCTGAATAAGAAGAAGCGTGAAAGATATTAAAATAGGACCAAAAACCAACCCCATAAAACCGAATAAATTCATTCCCATAATAATCCCGAAAACAGTATTTAAAGGATGGATGTCTTCCAGCTTTTTCAGTAAAGTAAAACGAAGTAAATTATCGGTAAGTCCCACGACAACAAGACAGTAAATCCCAAGCCCAATACCAGGACCTGTCTGTCCTTCAGCAATCATAAATATACAGATAGGCGCGTAAATAATTGCGGCACCTACAATGGGAATCATTGAGGCAACTGCTGTAAGCGCAAAAAGCAAAATAGGACTCGGTGCACCGAAGATAAAATAGCCAATCAAAGCCACAATTCCCTGTCCTAAAGCGACTACCGGAATTCCGATTGCATTGGCCATGATAAGTTTTCGGAGTTTTTCTCCTATCAAAGAAACATTTGATCTTTTTAATGGCGCAGCAGAAGCGAGTATTCTCTCAAAAAAACGAGGCTTTTCAAACATAAAGTAAAGAATAAAATACATTGACATGACAACGGTTAATGTATTAAAGGTGCCACTTAAGGCCGTTGTAGAAAACTGACCGGCAAAGTTCTTAAGCTTTGTCATATTCTCTTTACTCAGAAGATCGAATTTCGTTTTATTATAAACAAACGTGTGAATTTTTTCAATAAAAATATTGAATTTTTCCATGTAAGCTTTGGCATTTCCAAGCTTTTCTATCAGCAGGTCTCCAATGAAATATAACGGCAAAATAATGATAATCAAACTTGCCAGCATTAATGCTAAAGATGATGCCCAGGGTTTCCATTTTTTTTCTTCCTGAAGATAGAAATTGTATTTCCTGCAAACCACATAGATGGTAATAGCTCCCAATAATGATGGAATAAAAAGAGCAAGATTAAAGCAGATTAAAATCAGTAAAGTGAGGATCACTGCTAACAGAGCAATTTGTTTGATTACTAATCCACTGATTTGGTTTTGGTTGTATGACATTATTTGTATGTTATTTGTCGTGGTTTCCCTAAATATGCGCAGTATACAGAATACATGGCAATATAGATAAATGGATAAGTAAAAATTATACCAACACAGCACAAAACGACACCGGCAATACTAATAAGTATTCCTAAAATTGCAGATCCTAAGAATACTCCGTAATTTTCTTTAGCGATATGGTAGGTTTTACTCAGCGCCTCTATTGCCGTAGCATTTTCAAAAAGTAAAACAGGATACCCGATAAAAAACAGGGGAAAGACAAAGAAAATGGGTACAATGCACATAAATAAGGAAATCCCCAGAATAATATTGATTATCAAAGAATAAAGAAGGATATTGCCTAAATTTTGGCGATATCCGATAAACAGATCCGAAAATTCTATCGCAATTTTTGTGTTGAATTTATTGGCAATATAGATCAAGCCAACAAAAAGTGGTGAAAATAAAATACTTAACAAGCCATAGCCGGTAGAATACATAGATATTCCCGGTCTGTGCAAGTAATTGATTCGCGAGTAGTCTCCATCAAAATCCTGATAATCACTAAAACTACTCCAGTAATGAAAACCCGATATTGACTGTAAAAAAAAATCTCCGATAAGATAAATGACCATCGCAACAGCAGCATACAAAATTACGCCTTTATACATCTCGAAAGCATGCGAAATAATAGATCCGGTATCCCGGCCAGGAACAGAACCCTGCTCATCAAATTCGTTAAAGTCTGACATGGTGTTATTTTTTAATGTTTCTCAAATTTAATTTTTTTTGAGAACAAAACAGTCACCAATTGTAACTTTATCTTTTCTCGTCAAAAATTGTTTTATAAAGTGAATAAATCATGGCGTTCCAGAATGGTAAAGTGAACAACCCACCAACCAAAAACAGAGTGAACCCTACATATTTGAATAAGAATGCTACAATAACGCAAACCAAAATTTCTATGAAATAAAGCTTTAAAGCCTTCCAGTTTAAAGCAATTCCTTCAAAAATAGTCTTATTCTGAAAAAACATAAGCGGTGCGACAAACAGCGTAATCATTACCCAAACAAAAGGCAGTATAATAGTCTGAGCGATCATTGTATAAAAGAAAAACCAGAAAATAAAATAACTTATGTATCTGAAAAAATTCAGTCCGTTATATCCGGCAAATAAATCTCCCATCATAATTTGCTCTTTCAAATCTAATTTTCTGAAAATCTGAAACAATCCAAGATTCAAGGGATATAGAAATATTTGCACTCCAACAATTGCCAGATAAAAATTCTGAAAGCCATCACTTCCCATGATTAATGCGATTTGGTTTTTATATTCATCCATACCTGCAGATCCGGCCTTCATATAATCTGATGCCGCTCCAAGAAATTGTTCTATAATTCCGTACTTTTCTGAAAAATAAAAAAATACGGTTAGAAATAGCGCAAAATAGATGATTGAAAACATCAACTGATACAACAAAGTCTTGTTCCAGTAATAAAATGCCTGTTTTAAAATAAAATCGAGCCCCGGTTTTTGTGGATATTTCTCCTGCATTGAAAAATTTTTATGCAAAAGTAAACATCAATAACTACTTTTGCGGAATGTTTTCGGCAAATCATCAAAAATTTATTGAGATGGACGAACTTTCACAAAAGAAGGTTCCGTTTTTCTTTATGGCCGATTTTCTTGTAAACCACATAGAAATCTACACAGAACCTCAATTAGAAGAAAACAGTTTATTAATTGATTTTCAAATATTTAAAAACACAAAACCACCACAAGCTCTCCATAAAAAAACAGAATGGAAAGCTTATCCGGAAAGTTTAAACAGCTTTAAGGAAGGGTTTGACAAGGTTCAGAAAAACATCAGATTAGGAAATTCTTATCTGGTGAATTATACCCGAAAAACAAAAATTGAAACCAATCTTAGTTTAGAAGAAATTTTCTACCATTCTTCAGCAAAATATAAAGTTTTATATAAAGATTTTTTCGTATTTTTTTCTCCTGAAACTTTCATCAAAATAATCCGTGATAAAATCTTCACCTATCCGATGAAAGGCACTATTGATGCATCATTGCAGAATGCCGCAGAAGTTTTGAAGAATGATAAAAAAGAAAAAGCCGAACATTATACCGTTGTAGATTTGCTCCGAAATGATCTGAGCATGGTCGCAGATCATGTGAGCGTAGATAAATTTCAGCATATTGATTTCCTGAAAACGCAGCAAAAAGATCTGTATGCTATGAGTTCTGAAATTTCAGGAAATTTAAAACCTGAATTCGCAGGAAATATAGGAAGCATTTTGCAGAAACTTTTGCCGGCAGGATCTATTTTAGGCGCTCCCAAACCGAAAACCTTAGATATTATTTTAGAAGCAGAAGGCTATGAGAGAGGTTTTTACACAGGAGTTTGCGGTTGGTTTGACGGCGAAAACTTAGACAGCTGTGTAATGATTCGATTTATTGAAAAAGAAGGCGATCAGTTGTATTTCAAAAGCGGTGGCGGAATTACACACATGAGCAAAGCAGAAGACGAGTATCAGGAAATGAAAAATAAAATTTATGTCCCAATTCATTGAAAGTATTAAAGTAGAAGATCAGGAAATGTTCCTGTTGGAATTTCATCAAAAGCGTATTAACGATACTTTTGCCCATTTCGGGAAAGAAGGTTCTATCGATCTGGAGAAAATTTTTAAAAATCTGAATCATGATGAAGATGGTCTTTATAAACTGAGACTCACCTATGATCTGGATAAAAAATTCAGAACTATGATGATTCCTTACGCAATTCCCGAAATACAGGATTTTCAGCTCGTTGAAAACAACAGCTACGATTATTCTTTTAAATTTGAAGACCGTAAAGAGCTGGAGAAAATGAAAATAAAATCTAAAGCTGAAGAAATCATCATTGTAAAAAACAATCACATTACAGATACTTCGTTCTCCAATATTTTATTCCAGAAAGGGAAAGAATGGTTTACGCCATCCACTTATCTTTTAAATGGAGTTCAGAGACAATATCTACTGAAGAAAAAGAAGATAAAAGAAGCGGAAATCACTTTGCAAAACCTTAAAGAATTCTCTCATTTTCAATTAATTAATGCGTTGAATGATTTTGATGACATGTTTATATATCCAATTCATAAAATCACGAATCTTCCGGGAAATAATGATTATTTAGACCTTTAAGATTATTTTAAACTATAAAAATTTTGCAGATTTATAACATTAATAAATCTGCATTTTTTTTACAAAATTTAAGGTTTGAAAATATCTTTTAATTTTACTTTAAATAATTGAAGTACGCTTTTAAAACGTCTGCATTATTTTTTCCCTGAGTAAATACTTCAATGATTTTTGGCTGCACATCAGGTTTAAAGAAATTATCCAAAACTCTGTCAAGTGTTCCGTCATCATCCACTTTTGTATAGGTAAACCCGAAATGTTTGGCTAAAAACTCTGCGTTCTTATGATGTTTTGTTGCGATGAACTCATCTAAAGTATTCGGATTGGCATTTCCCGGTCCCGGAATGATTTTAAAAATGTTTCCTTCCCCATTATTGAAGATCATTATTCTTGTAAACGGAGGAATATACTGATTCCAAAGTCCGTTGATGTCGTAGAAAAAACTAAGATCTCCCGTAATTAAAAGTGTAGGACTTGCATTTTTAATTGCAAAACCCATTGCTGTGGAAGTAGATCCGTCAATTCCGCTGGTTCCGCGATTACAGTATATCTTTCTTTTCCCAAAATCAAATAATTGTGCATACCGGATTGCAGAGCTGTTGCTGAAATGAATATTGTAATTTTCAGGAATGCTTTGCGAAGCTTTATTGAAAAAATAGAAATCTGAAAACTCAATCAGATTAAGAAATTCAGAATGTTTTTTATCTTTTTTATCCCTTAAAACATCCCAAAGGTTGAAATATGGTTTTGGCTCTAAATTGATAAAATTCAACAATTTAGAAAAGAAAACTTCAGGTTTCACTTCAATTTTCTGAGTAAGAGAAAAATAAGTATCCGGTTGCCATACTTCATCAAGATGCCAATGCGCTTTCGGGTGTGCTTTTCTCAAAAACTGTTTTACTCTTTTAGAAACAACGTTTTGTCCGACAGTTATCAATAAATCCGGAGCATACGTTTTGTAATCTTCTTCTGAAAAATGAGTTACATAGCGATCAATATGTCTGAAAAATTTATCGTGGTGCAGATTTGAATTGACTTCACTCAACACCACAACTGTATGATTTTTCACCAATTGCGTTAACTGATTTTCAAGTTCCGGGCTGTAATCTTTGGTTCCTACAAGAAGCATGATGCGATGTGAAGTATTCCAGTCGGCAATTAAATTAGACGGAATTTCGTATTCTTTATGCTTCATTGTTTTTTCTACCACGGGAAAAGTCGGCAACTCCGAAACCAAATCATACAATGGTTCTTCAAGCGGAATATTGATATGAACCGGACCTTTTTTTTCAAAACAAAGCTCGATTGCTTTTTTAATAATATCTGAATTAATATTTTCCGCATCATCTTTACTGTCTTCCAAAAGCTCAAAATCTCCGTAAGAATGCTGATGAAAAATATTTTTTTGCCGGATGGTTTGTCCGTCAAAAAGGTCTACATAATCTGTTGGTCTATCGGCTGTTAACACCAACAACGGAATATTAGAATAAAAAGCTTCAGTCACAGCAGGATAGTAATTTGCTGCCGCAGAACCGCTTGTACACGTTATTGCAACGGGCTTTTTCTCGCTTATTGCCATACCAAGAGCTACAAAAGCTGCACTTCTTTCATCCACAATGCTGTAACAGTTAAAATCATCAATCTCCGAGAAATGCATCGCTAAAGGAGCGTTTCTTGATCCGGGAGAAATCACAACGTCTAAAATATTGTATTGCTGAAAAAGATTGGCAAGTACCTGAATACTTCTCTTGGATGAATATTTTTTCATACAGCAAAATTAATTGTTTTTATTGAGTTCTTAAAGTAAATTTTAATGCGACTAGTTTTGTCGTTATCTGCCTCTACATTTGCCTCAGAGAAACAAAAGAACAAATGTAAAAACAGAACGACTAAAAACAAATAAAATGGAAAAATTTGATGACGAATTTGGGGATTTATCCGCATACAAAATATTGTCTTTCGAAGAAGTAACTAAAGGCTTTGAAGGGAATAAAAATCCGTTGCAGGGACTTTCAGGAATACAAAATTCTAAAGAAATCGAAACTAAAGATGATGAATACATCAATCTTACCAAATTGCTAGGAGATATAAAATCCAGCTATAACGAAGGGAAAGGAAATCTGATGCAATATGTGTTTAATGACTATTTTCAAGATATAGCCCAAACCTATATTATGGATGAACAAAAGCATATTGATGTTTCCGCTAAGATTTACCTCAAAAATGGAATAGTAAAAGTTTCCCAAAGAGTAGGAAACGACAAACCTCGTATGGAAGTGTTTTTCGATGAAAATGATAAGCTTACCTATTCTCTTACATTCCGTTACGAAGATACAATGCAGAGTGCATTAAAACTAAGGACATATTCTTTTGTAGAATACAAAAACCTTTTGGTCTATTTAGGATATGGAAATGTAGAAACAGATTACGATGCCTCGCAGTTTTTCATCAGAGAATTTACTCATTTTTTAGAAAACTCGGGAAGAGCAGATGATTTATATAAAGTATATGGAGACTTGCCGACCAGTTTTATTTTAAAAATACATCTTCCTACCGATGTAGTGGTAAATCATTTGAAAATATTAACAAAAAAAGATAATACAGGATGGTTTAGCTGGACAAAAGATACTACATCACTTTTAATAAAGGTAATGGGAATGTTTAGAAAATTTCAGGAAGCAGCAGATTATTTTTGGAAAAATCCAAAATTGCTTACCGAAATTTATGATAATATGGATGGACATTCGGAAGTATTAGGAGAACTTAAATCTAACCGCATTCTTTTTGCTTCTGTACTAAATGGATTTGCCCAGAAAGATGCCAATTGTAAAAGTAAAATATCTAAAAATATACTTCTGAACGGCAACGGATATTTTATTGAAAGTAACATTTTGGAACTGAACGACACATTGAATACCATCAAAGGAATTGCGAGCTTCGATTGGGATTTTGACTATAAAGATGCCATCTTTTTGCAACAAAAAAGAAAAGTGACCCAGAATGTAAAAATAGTTTCAAAAGAAGGAGATCCTTTGGCTAAAGAAACAGCAACAGAGAATGTAGATCCTGGCTATTTATATCATCCTATGCATTTAGTTCATTTTACAGATAAAGGACAGGAAAAAGCAAACTTGGTAACCGCTCTATTTATAAAAGCGATTGCAGATGAGAAAGAATGGGCAGATGTAATGGAGGATATCCGTATTGGTGGAGATATTTTTGCGATTATTGCAGGATTTATGACGATGGGGCTTACGGGTAATTTGTCTGTATTGGCTATTGCAGATATAGGTTTGGCAAGTATAGATTTAGCATTAATGAATGAGGATGTAAAAAAATGGGTTTCGGATTTACCTGGCGGAAAATGGTTTGTAGAAAACTGGGATACTATTTACGCTTTGGTTGGAGCAGGAATTTTAAGTGTAGTGATGATTGAAGGAATCCTTACTCATGGTCCTGCTCTTTTAGAAACGATAAAGAATCTAAAAAATGTAAAAGGAAATTATCTTACTTTTACAAAACAGCTGGAGAAACTGATAGAAGAACTACAAGCCTACCAACTCAGAAACCCAAGTAATGTAATTGAAGAAGTGGTTTTGGTGGGTGAGAAAAATGGGCTTTTGAAAAAGTTATTAAAACCGTTTTTAGGAGCAGATGCCAATGTAGAATACATTGTAGAACAGTTGGCTAAAAGAAGTATTTCTGTAAAAAAAGCAGGAGACAACCTCTACGAAATTTACTACAAAGGTAAGTTGGTTACCGTTGCAGACGCTAAGGAAACAGGTACTTTTTTAAGAAACAACTTCTACAAAACAGAACGGCAGCTGGAGGAAGTGGTAAGGAAGATTGCTAAAGTAAAAACAAAAGAAAAGCCTATCGGAGGAAAAGGACCTTTAGGAAAAGGAGAGATAAATGGAAAATACAGTAACAGACCTTTTAATCCCGAAAAAGCGGGAGGTAAAATACTTAATCTTTCTTGGAAGAATGTTGAAATTACAAAAGAGGGTATTGAGATTGTGAAAAAGCATTTGATAAGATTTGGCGATGTATTGGCAAATAAAAAAATGATAATAAGGCTTGAAAAAATAGAAGCGAAAGAAATACCTATTACAGATTTTGACAAGCGTTTTTACACTCACGAAATACGCGAATATGAAAGATATAAAGCTTTGGGAGTCGAAGATGGAGTAGATCCGGGATATGATTTGTGGAATAATACGCACACGGCAACATTAGAAGATTATAAACTCTCAGAAAGACTCGAAGATAATACATCAAGTCTATATCACTCAGATATTAAACAAGAAGATTTTTATTAATTATTAATTAGAATAACATGGATATAAACATTAAAATTTTAGATTACTTAAAAGAATCTAAAGACTTAGGAAGAAAAGAAAGAACTTTAATTAATATAGATCAATTTTTAGTTCATATGAAAAATGAGAAAGAATTTGTAGGTAGTTTTTTGGTTCAAAAAATAAATGAGATGGTATCAGATGAATTAATATCGCATAATGACAAGCAACATTATTTTATTACTTCAAAAGGTTTAGACTATTTACAAAAATATATCAAAAAATAGATTTTTTCAAAACACTATGAAGTAAATTAAGAAGTGATTTTCTTTTTTGAAGAATAAATTTTAGAATTTATTTTAAAATTACGGATTTTGACTACAATAGAAATTACAAAACAAATCAGCCTTTTCGGAAATGATTTTCAAAAAATACCTTCGTTTTTGGAAGACAAAAAAAAATCATTGATTTACAAAAAGCGCACAGGATAATATCACACTTGTTATTTTGGCAAAAAGGAGTATATAGGTCTGCTTTGAAAGGTAAACAACTAAGTCTAAGAATATTTAATTACCAACAGTATTTTATGATCGATTATGATAAAATAGAGTATGAAAAATGTATTAAACAATTGTTTAGAGTTGTCAAAAATATTTATAATAAAAGATGACTTTATTGAATTAAATCCGTCACTTAGCAATGATGAAATCATAAATATAAGACAGATTATAGAAGATAATTTTGAAGTCATCTTACACGCATAATAAAATTTAATCCACTTCTCCCGCTGCCGCACGATTGTATCGTGTGACTTTTTGTTTTAACTTTCGAATAACCACACGAATACTTTCGTTTTATAACAAGGAATATTTTTTCATAAAGAAAATTTAGTTTATAAATAATTAATTCTGAAATCATTTAATTTAAAAATCTGTAAATTAGCCCCACGTAAAATTTCTATAAAATGGATAAAATACCTAGTGTAGACCTGCGTGATTTCCTTTCGGGTGACCCGGAACGCAAACAGAAATTTGTAAATGAAATCGGAAAAGCTTACGAAGAAATTGGTTTTGTTGCCTTAAAGGGACATTTCCTTGATGACAAACTCGTAGACGATCTTTATGGAGAAGTAAAAAACTTCTTTGAACTCCCTACAGAAACCAAACAGAAGTACGAGATCCCCGGAATTGGAGGGCAAAGAGGCTATGTCGGTTTCGGAAAAGAAACTGCAAAAGGTTTTAAAAAAGGTGATCTGAAAGAGTTTTGGCATTTCGGACAGTACGTTTCGGATGACTCAAAATACAAGAGTCAATACCCGGACAATGTAACTGTTGACGAGCTTCCAAAATTCAATGAAGTAGGTAAAGAAACTTACCAGATGCTCGAAAAAACAGGAAAATATGTTTTAAGAGCTTTAGCTTTATATCTTGGTTTAGATGAATTTTATTTTGACGATAAAATCGCTGAAGGAAATTCTATCTTAAGACCCATTCATTATCCGCCAATCAAAGAAGAACCGGATGACGCCGTAAGAGCTGCTGCACACGGAGACATCAATCTGATTACGCTTTTAATGGGCTCTCAGGGAAAAGGTCTTCAGGTTCAAAATCATAAAGGAGAATGGATTGATGCGATTGCAGAACCAGACGAACTGATGATTAACGTTGGTGATATGCTTTCGAGACATACCAACAACAAGCTGAAATCCACCATTCACAGAGTAGTCAATCCGCCAAGAGAATTGTGGGGAACTTCACGATATTCTATTCCTTTTTTCATGCATCCTGTAAGTGAAATGTCACTGAATGCACTTGAAAACTGTGTTGATGAAAATCATCCTAAATTGTATGAAGATACAACAGCAGGAGAATTTTTACATGAACGATTAATTGAATTGGGATTAATTAAAAAATAATTTTGAAACCGGACTTTTTAGTTCGGTTTTTTTGTTTTAGAGTTTCTCTGTGAAATAATGTTAAATTGATCGAGAACAATTCTTGCCACAAATTTCACAAATTGACACAGATTTTTTAGTTGAAGTAGATTTATAAATTTAATTACGATTGATACCCCAACAGCTTCCTGATCTGATAGAAAAATCTTTCAATCAGTCTTAAATCCTGCGTCACTATTTCGGCATTTCCTCTTAGTTCTTTATCGAACTTCAGAGTTTTGTTGTACGAAGTTTTCAGTCCTTTCGGAAGCACAACATCCACGTAATAATTTCCTTTGTCATCGGGAATAAGAGAGATATTCTGCACTTTTCCTTCGATGATTCCGTATTCCTGAAAACGGTAGTTGTCTAATTTAATTAAAACCTTTTCTCCGGGAATAATTTTTCCCGAATTTGCTGTCGGTACAGACATTCTCCCCACCAATTGTTCGGTGTGATCCGGCAAAATAGATACGATCGGATCTCCTGCTTTTACGAATTGATTTTCACCAAAAAACTGCTGGAAACTCGCCATTCCGTCGGTAGAAGAAATGATGAGATAAGATTGTTCCCACTGCTTAAGGGATTTCCTCAGCTGCTCAAACAACTGTAAAGTCTGGGATGAATACGTAATTTTATCTTTTTCCGTATTGATAGCTGTTCCGCTTTTTGTTTTATTGAGATTCGAGATGCTTTCCTGCATCTGAGACAGAGAAATACTGATGTTTTCTAAATTCTGCTGCGCCTGAAGATATTTTAGTTTTTCGTTTTCAAGTTCTACCGCAGCAATGACTCCCTGATTGAACAGTTCCTGTGATCTTTGATAATTTTTGCGGGTAAGTTCCGTTTTTGCCGCTTCAAGATTTCTCTGCTGTCTCAGAGTGGTCATTCTGT